>Ga0163144_10005692_pt1 | contig 27696 bp, 19 predicted proteins | sample OliLak19BULKMAT1_FD_123175 | JGI IMG/M metagenome (GOLD analysis project Ga0163144, IMG submission 123175) | Freshwater microbial mat bacterial communities from Lake Vanda, McMurdo Dry Valleys, Antarctica - Oligotrophic Lake LV.19.BULKMAT1 | ecosystem: Environmental > Aquatic > Freshwater >... | reverse complement strand
CAGGGGATGCTTAGACTTCAGTCTAACATGCGTTCCTTGACATCCGAAATGGAGTCTCAAAAGACAAGCAGCCAGAAACTTTCAGAGGGAATAGGAAAGCTCGGCGGCGCGATGAGCGGCCTTGGCGGAACCGCGACGAAATTAGCAGGCATAATTGGTATAAGCCTGACGATGGATACTATGGCCAAGTCCGCGGCCAGCTATGGAAAGACGTTGTTTGATCTGAGTCAGACTGCGAAGACAAGCGGTGCTGATTTTGGGAAGCTGAAGAAAGCCGTCGAAGATATCAGTAAAACGACAACTCTTTCTAAGCAGGAGTCTGCCAAACTCGTCTTGTCTTGGCAGAAGGGAATAGATGGAACAAAACGATCTGCTGATGAAATAACAAAATTTACCAAGGCAATGTCGCTGACCGGACAGTCATACGAAGAGATCCAGTCGCAAGCCAACGATTTGATGAAGATTCAGAACGATGGAATCGACGTTATCTCTAAGTTGAATTCATCTTACCAAGACAAGGCTGCGGTCGAAGGATATATCGATACGTTGATCAGCGCCGGTCAGATCTCAACAGCGACAGGTCAAAGCCTTAGTCTTCTCGCCGACAAAATGAGAGAAGGCAGCAATTCGGCCGATGATCAACAATTTGTCGGCTTTCATACAGCGTTGATTATGCTTCAAAAAGCTGGAACAGAGCTTGCTTTAACATTCGGCGAGCGACTTGCTCCTATGATGATGAAATTGGTAGGCGTAGCTACAGATGTTACTCAATTTCTTGCGACCGCTCCTAACTGGGCAATCTACGCAGGCGTAGCTGTTCCTGCTATTGGAGCGATTTTAACTGCTCTTGCTGCTCTTGCTCCATTAGTTGCTCCATTAGTCGCGGTTGTTGGCGGGCCACTTTTGCTCTTGGGCGCCGGGCTTGCCGGCGTTGGAGGATACATGTACAAGTTGCACAATGATACCATGAGCGCCAATGACTCTGTCGCAACTTTAGCCAAAACGACGGAAGACGCCAAGAAAAGGATGGCGGCTTCTGGTAATCAGATCAGTGGATTCGAAGTAGAAGAGAGCGAGATTGCCGCTTTGAAGGCAAAGCAGGCGGCTAATGTTGTAGCAAAAGCATACAGCAGTACCTTGGCGGCTGAGATCGATGCTAAGCAGAAAGAATTGACTGAGAGAATGCAGGCGGCGTTTGCGAAGAATATTGCCGATGGCAAGAAAGGCCCCGGAACTGGAGTTATCCAGGATAAGTCCGGCGAGAAAGTATTAGATACCGCCAGCAAAATCAGACAAGAATTGGCAAAGCAAAGCAAAGAAGCTGAAGCCTTGGCGAAGCTGATCGATATGCAGGCAGGTGCCGAGCAGAAGAGAATGAATTTTCTTTTGCAATACAAAAATGACATCAAAGGAGTTGAACAATCTGCGGATGCCATAACCGCTTTGTACGGTCGACAGCTTGATCAATTAAAAAATCTCTTGGCGGTTACTGAAGAGCAAGAGAAGTTAGGCGGCGAATCGGCAGTCGCGGCGCAACAAAAGAAAGTCCAAATCTTAGGCCAGATCGCTGATATCGAAAGCAAGTCTGTTGATATTGGCGTAGCCAAGATTAACTCAAGCAAAACCGAAATTGAAAACAGAGAAAAACAGCTTGGACTTTTAGAAGCTGAGATGAATCTTCAAAAGTCTATTTTTACCGGCCTTGGCCCACAGCTAGATACGCTCTCCAAGATGAATGACGAATTAGAGGGGATCATTCGACTTGAGCAAAATGCAGCTAACGAAGCCAAGAAGAAGTTCGATGAGACCGGAATGAATTCATACATGCAGCAGTATTTGGATCATCAATCCAAAGCTACTCAAGCTGCTCAAAAGCAGATAGATCTTACCAAGAATCTACGTGAAGGATATCTCGACGCCATGGGCGCGTTTACTAATGTTACAGGCTCTATGGCCAAGATCATTACGACGCAGCAGATGGGCGTGGGAGAAATGTTGAGAACCGTAGGCCAGTCAGGAAGCCTTAGAGGCGGCGGTATCGGCGGCGGCTTGACCAATCCGTATGCCAAGTTCAAGCAAGGCGGCCAGTTGGAAACAGGCAGCCGCGCAGAGCTTGATAATCTCATGGATAAGAGAGGCATCGGAAAAGGAAAGCCGATGGTTACCGCGGCTACCGCGATGTCTGGAATGAGTCAAGGCCAGAAAGACGCGCTTACGAGCGGAACTGAAAAAACAGGCATCAATACAGGAGGAAGCAAAGCACCTTCAACTCCGAATATGATTACTAATGCTGGCGGGTCTGGCCCAAATCCAAATGTATCAGCCAATGCATCTGCCGCTGGCGGGTCTGGCCCAAATCCAAATGTATCAGCCAATGCATCTGCCGCTGGCGATCCGATGGTTTTGCTAAATCAGAACATGTCCAAATACGTTGCTGAAGGTATCAAGATGGCTGGCGGTATGGGCGGCCAAAAGCCTATCAAGAAAGGCTATAGCCCCTCTTTTGAAAAGGCCAAGACAGATCCAGCCAGCCCGTTCTATGATCCAGATTTCGCGAAGAATCACGGAACTACAACGGGTAGCTCTGCTGGCGCTGCCGGTGACAAGGGAACAGCAGGTCCCGCTGGAACAGCCGGCTCTGATGATGCAAAGGCGAAGGATGTATCTGAAGGAGGCAAACCGCCGGCAGACTTCATCAAAGAACATGATGCGGCCAAGGCTGACTACGATCAGCAACATAAGGAGAACATCGCTAGAGAAGAGGCCGAGCGTAGAGCGATCGCTCTAAGCCTCAGAAACAATCCTGTTAAATTCCAATCGAATGTCGGTATCGGAGACTCCGGTTACAGAGGCGGGGTCGCAGGCGGCGGCAAAGGTAGAGGTGTCAAGGGCGGCGCTGGCGCTAAAGGAACAAAAGGTCGCTCGGGAGAGATGGATACCGAAGGGTTGGCTGAGGCATCACGAATCAACTCCCTGACCAACGACCGTAAGAAATACTTGTCCGATGTCGGAGAGCAGATTAAAGGCAAGGGAGAGCGGGGGCAATACGACTATAAGAGCCGGGTGGCGGGCCAACAACAGGCCCTCTTCAAAAAGTATCAGCAAATGGGCGGCAAGGACATGAGTTCGACCGGCGGTGTTTTCCAAGCCATGAAGAACAGCGGCAAACAAGAGTCAAAAGTCATGGGTAATGCCATGAGCGACTACGACAAGAAGCAGTACGGCATGGACGATATGAAGAAGATCGCTACAAACACTCAAAAGAGTGCCAAAGAGGCGGAAAAGACAAATAAGACCATGGACAAAGCTCGCGAAGAGAATCGGCAGCAAGCCTCTGATTCTAGGTCGGAAGCAGCATCCATGGCCTCCAATTTCCAAGGTATGGGAGGCGCAAATCCAACTGACTTCGGTATGGGCGCGGCACTGGGTATGGGAAGCGGAGACAATTTCGGTGCGGGAATGTTCGGAATGGCTGATGGCGGAACTGTTCCGGGCGTCGGAACCGGGGATACTCAACCGGCGATGTTGACTCCGGGAGAGACCGTAATAAAGAAAGATGTATCTCGCAAGTTTGGCCCTCTTCTAAGTGCTTTGAATAAGAACAAGTACGCGATGGGAGGCGTTGTCGGATCGGCCCCATTGGGCGGAGCTATGATGGGCGGAGGCGGCGCTCCAAGCATCTCTTTGAACGTTCGCGGAGACAGTATCGACAAGATCATGAAGAGTGTTACCAATCAGTTATCGACGCAGTTGAATCGAATGATGGCTCCTCATGGAAGTACCGGCCGACAGTTTGAATTGAGTCAGTAAACCATGGCAGATACTCCGGGCGCAGGCGGCGTTTATCAAAGTTTGGCTCCGCTGTTCGAGCGGGGTTACAAAGTCGTCATCAGAGTTCCCAAGACGGCTCAGAAACAGCCGGCAGATCCACCAGCCTTTTCAGACCCCCGCGGAATCCTGCCAGCTAGTCTTGTACCGGGATCTCAAATCTCGTATCAGATCATCGATCAAGTTTCCGAGCTTGCCGTAGTCAATAATTTCGAAGCTGCATCTGGCAACATCAGTCTTGGATTTCAGCTTATCGGACAAGTTACGGTGAATTCAAAATCGACGATTTCATTGATTTGTTTCGAGGGGAGGGACGTCATAGATCTATCTACTGAGAAGTTGAAATTAGAAAATGGCGGTCTAAGGGTTCCTGACAAGGTCTTTCTTCCTATTTATGCCGGCGGAAAATTCATAGGCCCTGATGACGATTTTGGACGCAAGACATCGCTCGAATACATCAAACGTAGCGACGGCAACGTAGTCACAGGCATAATACCTTCAGAGAATCCACCACTTGACTCTCTATCTCATACCGATGGTATTTTTCCGACAAACTTTGCAGTCAATAAGATAGACGTTGCCTCCGATACGATAGCCCTCAATGGCAGTGCTCAATTCGTCAGTTACGTTGCATGCGACAAGCCGCTTTTTCGTGACGTAGTTACATTGAACAGTTCTGCCATCGGGCAGGGGATATTTACCAGCGGAAACCATCTTATGATTACTTTCGCGGGACCTTACGGAACCCCGATTGTTACTGTCTTCCGGTACGCATTTATCAATTTTGAGAAAGATCCGAAGCTGCCAGCCAGATTTCAATGGCGGCTATCGGAGTCATTCGGTGCTTTTGTTGAAAACGTCGACAAGACTCCATCGGGTTTGACTTTGACTCCAGAGGAGAGGGCGGCAGATTTTCTTGAGGATCAATCCAAACACTACGTCTATAATTTGAATGATGATGGCGTAGATACAGACAAGAATTATCCTCATAAGCCTATCAAGAAAGGCTATAGCCCCGCTTTTGCAAAGGTCAAGACAGATCCAGCCAGCCCGTTCTATGATCCAGATTTCAAAGCTCAGGCAATTCCATTCGCGAAGAATCAATTCTTTTTCCAAAGCCGATTGGAGGCTAGGAGGATCTTCGGCCTCAGCCAAACAAAGAATGGAACGACCGGCCCCAACAAACTTGTACAAGACAGAACTTATCAATCCCCGATTCATTTGCTGGATCTAGGCCCTGATACCCGCTTGGGCGTAGAATACATTGTTCATCAATTCAGTCATTCTAAAGTATTCGGAGTAGATGACGTTATTGTATTGGCCGCAACGAAGCCAGCCATTGACGGAATCGGTGTATATTACGATCCGTGCGTTAAGATGCTGGTAGTCATCCTCATCGAAGGCGAGACCATTGTTCAAAGACTATTTAATGATAAGCAATGGGCTATCTCTACGGCAACGGCCTCGGCAGGGAAGCTAAAGGCTTTTCTGCTTGGCGAGACAACTGAGCAGACGGGCGGTCCTACAGCGATCATGCCTCCCTCGACCGACTTAGGCTTATCTGTTTTTGGAACTTCAGGATCTATTACCATTCCACAAGACTCTGTTGCAACGGGGTTCGAGATTACGCCTGCCGCCAAAGGCGATAAGCCAGCGATTTTGGAATTATTTGCTGATACGGACATTACTGGAGATCCAATATACGAGACTCGGATTACTCCCGGCGTAACTACCATATCCATTCCGGCTATTGCTTTTAAGGGATACAATATCGTAGATCCAAACGGTGCGCAGTTGAAGAAGGTTCTCGGTGCTAAGAAAGCATTTCTTGAGGCAATGGTTATTCCTACTCCTCCTGAGATTCCTACATCTTTTAGCAAGTTGGCTGCTTATCAACTTGCGGTGAATAAAGAGGACGACTTTCCGATGAAGGCTTCTGGCGCGACAACTGCCGGGCTTAGCCTCTATGGATCTTCGCTCATTGCATACGAGAGCCAAAACCGCATTGATATAGCTTACAGGCCATCGATTGCGGCACCATTCTTGGTTATCAGAGATGTTTGTTTTAGAGTACCAGACAGTTTGACTCCACCCGATGTTAACGCAGTAGTTCCGGATGTTTCCCAACAAGCCTTTCCCTCTGCTAATCTTCCTTTTCTGCTCCCTATTCGCCAGATCAGCAGCATCCTACTTTTCTATGAGTACAAAAAGCGTATTTTAATGAAAACCATCCCATCAACGATTTTCTCCTCGTTGGATACCATTGTTAAGAATTCAAAATTTAATGCGATTACAGAGTCTACGATAGCGGCTCAAATTATGAGTCTGGTTCCGGTAATTGTCTATGACGGGAATCTGGAAGACAACAAGGAAGGGCTTGAGGCAGACGTTGCCTTTGGATCAGTAGCCGTTCTGCCGGCTTTAAAGCTGGCGGCCGGTACGCAAAAGAATACCGACAAACCGCGGATCATGCAACATTCTGCTTGTAGGACGAAGGGAGGAATCATCTACAGCTTCGTTCAAGACGATATACGGATCAGGGTCAGACGCTCGTCTAATTCAGGACAGAACTGGCAAGATGTATTCTCTGATAAAGCAACATTCATCCCCGCCAAAAAAGATGAAGTCGAGGTCAAAGACGGCGATTCTCCTTACTGCTTCTATGACTTAAGTACCCAAAAGATCTTGTTGTTCTTCATAGCTGACAACGCCCTTTTGATGATGCATTTGACGGAGGAACTCTTGTTTCAGCCGATGGACGCAGCCGACAAGAGTTTGAAGAAAATAATCCCATCGGTGATTTATGGCAACGTATCTGAGAATCTTAAAGACAGAAGAGTTCAAGCCCAATCAACCGTATTACAGAGGAAGAAGGCAAGCGATACTTTCAGCGAAGCCGTCTCTCCTCACCGGGTTGCTATTGGAAGGCTTGACGGTGGGCATCTCAGGTTATTTTTCACCGACGAACAAAAGAAGTTACGAACCCTTATCTCGTCCGATAGCGGGAATCTTTGGCAAACAGAAGACCAATTTGTAAAGAGCCGATAAATGTCATTCGACGCAGCAAACATAGGCAAAGCTCGACTGCAAGTTCTGTTTCTACCGAACTCGCCGTTCAACGTCATCCCACAACAAGAATTTGCCTATTACTTTACAGAAGATAATTTGGGCAGTATGGCCCACGATAAGATTTCTGCCGTCCCGACTCCATTCAACGGCTTCAGGCTTGCAGAGAAGCTCGACAATTATGACAACTATTTAATAGATATGGACTCCGTATACCTTGAAGATGCTACTGTCGAAGTTGATGGGATTTCTATTCCGGTCAATGACGATGCCGTTCAAAACGCATTCATTGCTTCCGAGCGCCGGCCGAAGTCAGGGTCTCAAAAGGAATTCTTTACGTGGGCGGTTGATGAGAACTTCTTCCAAAGCGTTGGGTCAGGAGAAGGGGCTGACGATTCTAATGCGAATTCGGAAAATCCCGCTCCCGTATCATTCCGGGCGGCAAAGTTAAGAACCGACAATACGCCGACGTGGACATACAATCTAAAGGTCAAGCCCGGCTCTGGAGATAATGCCTCTGCGCTTTCTCCATTTATGATGCGTTCAGCGCCCAGTCAAAAGAAGTCTGTTCATTGGGGCGTAACAATGGTTTCTGCTTTGGCCCGAAACCAGCCATTCGAAATCCTGTTCTATCACGAAGGACAGGTACAGACCGTAGCAGAGCAGTCAGCGAAGTTGAAGCCGCGCTACTTGGGCATAGATATAGATTTAACAAAGAAAGCATATTTCTGTTTGGAGATTGGCAAGGGCACCGAAACTAATCTCCTAATTCTTTTCGTTCAAGATTTTCCCCCGAGGATGTACCGATTGGGCGGAAACTCAAAGGCGAGATTTGCTACGCTGATCGGACAGTTTGATAATTTTTCTGGTGAGAAACTGTTCGACCCGGAAAACTCTTACGTTACATTAAAGATAGAGCCTGTCGCATCTGGCATGGTCATTACGAGCAATCAGTTCGGCGACCGGCCTTGGATTGTAAATGGATCTACCGAAGATCCGTTGTTCGTTGGAGAGGGACAACTCTCGCTTTACAGCGGTAACGTACAGGCGGGGTTCTTACTGCGTCCTGTTCAATATGAGCTTTCAGGTCAATTCGAAACGCCAGAAGAAACTGTCATCAAACTTACAGGAGATTCTCGCAAGCCACTTTGTACTACGGCGATTAAGGGTTTTGGAGAGGATCAACAGGGTCAGAGTAAGGGCGCTGACGACGGTGACCCTCCTGAGGTTCATGCAGTAGATTCAGAAACAGTAAATGGCACCAAAGTCAAAACGTTCATCGAAGAGCAGGCTCAGAAGGCTCCACTTCAAAATGGCAAACGTAAGATCAAGATAAAGCTCATTACTGTCGAAGACGAAGAAGAAGATCCGGCAGAAGGTCCGCCGAACGAGGAGAGCTTCGTCAAGAAGACAAAGTATAAAGCCCTCGTTACTATGGAATCGACGAGTTTGCGCCAAGGTAACGGATACGTTATCAAGAACGCACGAAGTCCTTATATTTGGCAATTGAGGTTCGAGCTTGAGCAGAAAAGCGAAGGACAGGATACAGGCGGCGGCACTGATATCTCTTGCTATGTATTATCTTGCGACTTGGCGAACAATTCGACAAATTACAACGAACTCAGTCATACCGGAACTCTCAAGATTTTGAACAAGCCCAGAAGTGCCGGGAGCATCGATTTTCGCGGATATACCAATCGCGCGGTCTATGTCAGAATCCTTGCATGGTGGGACAATGGAGCAGGGCATGATCCCGGAGCCGACGAACGAGCCGTATTTGAGGGCATGACCGTAGGCGCTTCTGTCGAGACTACCAGAGAGCTAGAGACTGTAACCTTCAAGCTGGAAGATTACATGAACGCCTTGGAGGGCGGAAAGTTTATCCTTTCTCCGTACTACGATGGCATGGCTGCACCATTGGCTGTAAAAGATATTGCAAAACAGTCCGGGCTTGCGGAAAGCAAGATCCTTGGCGGCGACAAGCCATTGGGAGAAAGCGATCCAGATACCTCTTTCGTACTGCCATTCAACAGTCCGTTCGAAGAGCCGCAATTCAGATTCAAAGACGGTTCGTCGTACAAAGCGGCTATTGTTAGGATCGCTTCCCTAGACGGAAAGACGGTCTATTTCGACAATAAGGGCAACTTCCACTATGATCCGATTCCGGGTGGTATCTTCGGAGACGAAAATCAAACGCCTACAGTAGAGTTTTATACGAGCGTATCAGCAGCGCCTTCCGGGAAGCAAGTCGCTTGGAACCTTAGCTCTTTCTCAAGAATGATCAATGATACGTATAATGTTCTTCAAGTCAGTACGATCAGCAAGGATACAGGCCAGCCCGTCCATATAGCCGACGCCAACAGCGCGTCCATCTTCAATCCGTCAGCCGAAGGGTATCTCGGCTTCAGGAAGCATCTCTTAATCAAAGATCCATCGCTGGGTAGTGTATCTGCGGCAGGAAGGTATTTTCAAAACTATCGCCAAAGAATATTCATACCGCCCATTACGGTAAGATTCGAGACCTACGGATACAGCGGACTTAAGCCTCTTGATACGATCAGTCTCGACGGGCAGAAGATGAGGATCTTGAATCTTCAACGCAAGCTCGACGCGAAGGATAACAACTATTGGATGACGGTAGAGGGCGAGTGGTTCTTCAGCGCTGGCAAATGGGAAAATCCTAACGCAGGCGGCGAAGGATAAAGGGGAATATTATGGCAGAAACAAATGTTTCAGAATCGACGGCTCCTCACGAACCGCATTTTATTATCCAACCCGAGAATTTTCGGCGGACCATGCAGAATCAGATCTCGTCTGCGGTTACTAAGGAAGTCGACGGAATTACGGCATTCTCTTCAGGGAATGCAGACGGAAGGTTCTCTAATAGCAGGCCGGCGGCAACAATTGCCATGTCGAATGTACATGGTTTTCACTATTTTATTGTAGGGGCCTCAAGAGTTGGCTTCGGAGCCGTAGCCGCTCCATAAGGAATAGACATGCTTTTTACCCCAAATTATAAACTTGGATCTGTTGTTGCCGGCGGATTCCTCATTCCTATCGAGGACAGTCGCAGGTTCTTGACAATTGATCGTCAACTTCTTGGCCTTTTCCAAGTCTTTGGGAACGGCATAATCGTTGGTTGGAATGTAACTGACGGCGGCGGCTTGACGGTAGCCATCTCTCCCGGCCGCGGGCATGTCAATTTTGTCTCGGGCGAAAGCACCGATGTAGAGACAGTTCCGGACCTTGTTCCAAATGCTACAAACTACATCTACGCCCAAGCGACAGAGACAACAAGATTCGATCGCGAAGTTCGCTTCTTTTCAAGCCTAGTCCCATTCAATAGCGGTCTCCAAATCCTATTGGCGGCCGTTACTACCAACAACGCTGCAATTGTCAGCATAGACGACAGCGGCCGTAATGACATTAGCTTCATCGAACAGATCAAGACATTGATCAATCAGCACCGACATCGCGGAGGAAATAATCCATCCAAGATCGACTTGACTCAAGAAGTTATGGGTCAACTACCCGGATTCCATATCGACGACATAGACGCAGCCAAGGTAACCAGCGGCATTCTTCCGCCGGCTAGGATTCCCTTGCTGAACCATGGAGATCTGCTGGATAGCGGTATCTTGACTCACGCACAATTAGATTCGTTTGTTCGTAATCTGTCCAATCCAAATGTCAGGTTGTTGGGAGAGTTGTCGGCTACAAACCTCATGCAGCTATTCTTGGCCTTCAAGCATATTTGGAATGACGTTGACGCATATACTACAAACTTACTCGTTGTCATTCCCGGAATTACGCCAGACTCGTTTACAGATACGGAACATACGACAGCGGTTATCGATACGACAAACCATCTTATCCAAGGTGTCCCATCCATCGGAGGCCAGCTTGTTACGACGACATTCAGAACTGAGGCTGATTTTGCATCCGCCAATTTGAAGTCAAAGATCAGTATTGGAACCGATGGGACAGGTCCATTCTTCAAGCTGACCAAGCCGTTTACTGAACTTGTTGTCGAGAGCTTTGATAATGTCTTTGCCGACGATACCGATGTCTCGGACTGGGTCATTGAGACTTTGCCGTCCGCCAGTACTACAACTTTCAAAACTGATTCGAGCGAAAAGGTAGACGGAGCATTCAGCGCCAAGCTCGACGTCAGCCAGCAGATCAGAGTTCAAGTAACGCGGACGTTCGACTCAACAGAGGATTGGACTCCGTACAATGAAATCGAGACGTACATTGAAACTCTCTCTGCTACTCACGGCAAGATCATCTTCCAGACGCTCAAGAAGAACGGTACTGCGCTAGTTGAGATCGATTCATTTACGCTCCTCGAAGCAAACGAGACGACAACAGGCTTCAGAAAGATTACCAGAGACATTACCAATGCCGTTCGGGATAAGGTCGATGCCGTCAGGATTTATACCGATACCGCGCTTGGTTGGGATCTTTCTGACTTCGTAGTCAATATTGATCGAATCAGATTAAACAACAATCTATTCTTTGACAATTCAGGACGCATTCGTTTCAGATTGAAGACCCCGCAAAAAGCGCATTGGGCAGCCATTAGCTGGGTTGGAGATACTAACGGCGGAACAATTCAGGCTCGCGCAAGGACAGCACCTACATACGAAACGTTCGATCAGAGCAGTTCATCTACATTCTCCTCATTCATCGGAACTGCTGGAGACGATCCGTTGGTTACTGACAATCAGGCCGTAGAGGTTGAATTGGCCATCGTTGCGTCCTCGGGAAAGACAGCGTCGCCTGTAATCAGATCTATAACTGTCTCTTACATTACAAATAGCGTCAGCAGCGGATTGACGGTAGATACCGCAGACGATTTTCTTCGCGCTACGAAACTCCAAAATGCCGCAGTAATCGAGCCGGGCGATGTTCTCATCGATGGCAGAGTCGATACAGGGGATCTTGTCTACGGCATGCAGAGTTCCATCCAACAAGTGAGCTTGGCCGATGACGGAGTAACGACGACATTCGGAACTCCGATCATAGGAATTGACGGAACGTCCCTTCCTCTTTCTCCGCTTCAAGTCGTTCAAAACGAGCTTGGATTAAAGGAGAGCAGCCTGAATGGGGTCGCTTCGATCCAGCGCCTAGAGGACAGGACCTATCTCGCGACTGACACACTCAATGACCGGGTCGTCGTATTTAATGCGGACGGAGAAGTTGTTACGGCCTTTGCCTCCAACAACGTCCGGACGGAGAAGGATCTTTACCCATTATCTGTCGTCTACAACAGGGACAATAAGGTTTTGTACATCGCTTGGAGTACGAACATAAGCCTCGGATCGTTGGATATGAGCAAGATCCTGATCTCGGGGGCGGGGCTTTCTATTACATTGTCGAACGCCTCCGATAAGGTCATTCGAATCGCTGGTATTGGTAACGAGAATCAAGCATCCAATGTCAGCCCTGTTCTTCTCTCAAATGTCCATGCCGGCGAACTTGAAACATTCTTGGGCGATGCGACGAATCAAGACCAGAGGCTTTTCGTCAACATCGATCCGACCGCGGCGAAAGAGATAATCAATACTGATAACGTGAACTACTCAACATTGGTAGGCCCGCGCGGACTCCCTGTCTTCATCGGGAAATATAGATTCATCGAAGGACTGTTTCGGCCGATTTCATTGTCGATAACATCTACGGGTAATTGGTTGATCTGCAACGCAAAGCCGTTGTTAACGAATACGGGCGGAAACGACCCGATTACGGGCGTCAGTTCGTCCCAAATTACTTCTGTCATCGAATTGAACCCTGAGACGGGAGAGATCGTATTCTCCGACAACTCAACGGACTTTTCGCTGTTGACGCTGGGCGCGGCCGTCGAAATCAATGACAGATACATAGCCGTAGCCGGCATTGTAGAAGGAGTAGGCGCTCCGACAACGCAGAAGACGAATTCGCTCAAGGCGACTGTCGGCGGTGGAGTTGTCCAGAACGACAATACGACAAGTCAGACAACGACAACCGCAACAACAAGCTCTTCTAGTACTACAGAGACGAAGTCGGATCTGGACGTTTTGACGAGCCGGCGCGGCGTTGTAAAGATGATCGAAAGGGCCTCCGGCCGCGTTGTATTCGAGCAGGAAACTTCCGATGGAACCTACGCTGCGGATGTACAGATAGACGCGGATGGAAATCTCGTAACAATCGAGAAGTCGTTCTCAGGCGGAACAAGTCAAGGCAGAGTTGTTAAACTAGACGAGGATGGCAACGTGTTCTTCCAGTTTGGACTGGCGGAGTTGGCGTCCCCTAACGATGTCCGGGTACTTTCTACCGGCAATTTGATTGTTTCAACTTAATGACGCCAGACTATTTCATAAACACAGAGGCATTGACTTTTACTCATGGTCAGCTTGTCATCGTCTCGGGGCCTGACTCCGCGGCGATCATAGAACTGCTCATGGATGCGAGAGACGCCATCGTTACATCTGGCAAGAATTGTCTTGACCCGATTGATACCCGCATGACCATTCCCTATCCATCAGGACTGGTAGCAACGGACTTTGTCCCAACTACAACCCGGTTCAGAGCACCTCTTTTTCGGAATACGTTTTTCGATGTAGTCGGAACTACGATCAAGATGTTAACGGGGACAAACATAAATTTAAGCAGAACAGTTACAGAGTACGATCCTGTTACGATGATTGTAACGCTAGATTCCGCATTTCCTGTTGCCCCTGCTGTCAATGATCATTTCAGCGTTCTTCCAGTCGTAGAGAAGCCGTACAAGTTCGAATACTTGGCTGTTACCTACAGGGGAGACGGCCCAGAACCAAAGGTAGTTTTAATTGGCAATGAATTCGATAGAGAGGCCGTAGATCAAAATCCTTATCCGGTATCTATCGACGTCGATGTTGTTATTGATCTTTTAAATATTAGAAACGTAGCGGTTATCGCTAATTCTGGAAGTACGTACTTCGGAAGCTCTGTCAGGGAGGTTTTCTCTTACATGAGCAAGGTCTATTACTACGATACGCGCTTAGAAGAGATTACTTTTGTAAAGAATCAGACTCCTCAGCGACCGTAGGCTGTTGGACAAATACGCTGATTGGCGCTCTGTTCAAATATCTGTCATAGAATTCCGAAACTAGAGTCGCAATCCTGTGCGCGGCGAACGCCAACATCAAGTTCGATGGCGGCATCCACAAACAAAAGAAAATGAGAGACAGCCAGAACATCTGGCAGTACTTACACGTCGTTAATTTGTTAAAGATACGGCCCGCACGCTGAAGAAGACGTTTAAGAAATGGAACGCGACGAAGAATGAAATCCATCTTTTCGCCGATCTTCTTGAAGATCCTCTCAAACCATTCTCTGATGCTGATAAACAGGTCATGGTTTGTCAGAATGTCAGCGATGTTCTCAATCGCCAGAACTATGATCATAAGTTCAAACATAGCTTACCTTTACTGAAAGTCGACGCAGCGACGATTGGTGCATGTTCGTTTATCGATGACGGCGTGTGTCAATGGGTCAGCATACTTCGTAATTGCGACGATCCAGCCGCATTTCGAGCAAAACCTCCCCGGAGGATTGAATGATCCCGGAGGAGCAGGAGTTTGGGGAACAACCTTGGCGACGGATTTATTGGTTACGGCCGGCACGGTGTTCGGCGGGAAAATATGCTTTGGGGTTTTAGGTCTGTCCGGACCTCTTCCGCAACAAGCCATAGTTTATCTCCTGAAAAGTCTATTGTTAGATTCTACAGGTGGGGTTGCTTTTCCTTCCGAATAGCATCATAGGAGACCTTGCTTATGCCAAGAAAGAAGAGAAAGGGACTTGTTCGCCCCGATGCCGACAACAAAGAGCACTACGAGAAAGATCCGCCAACTGGAGAGTATCAATGGCTGAATGGAAACAAGGCCAGAGACCCCTCAAATCCGGATTGTACCCCTCCCGGTTTGAAAGGCATGTCGGAACTGGACGCCATTGCTTGGGTCCGAAAGCATTGCAAGTTCGCAAAAGCTGAAGGCGTATAATGTATTCAGTACTGGCTTGAGTGAATGGACTTGACTATCCTTCACGCGCACTGCATACTAATGACAGGAAAGAGGGTACATCATGTTTGACAAATTCACAGACAAAGCCCGTCAGGCGCTAAACTTGGCTAAAAATGAAGCCGAGAAACTCAACCACGACTACATAGGAACCGAGCACATTCTCCTTGGTCTCATAAGCGAAGGAACCGGCGTCGCCGCGAACGTTTTGGAAGGATTGAACATAGACGTCGAATCCGTGCGTAAAGAAGTTCTCAAGATCGTTAAACCCGCCCCCGACGTCATGATCGTCGGGCAGCTTCCATTTACCCCAACAGCCAAAAGCGTTCTAGGATATTCAATCGAAGAGGCTCGTAGTTTCGCGCACAACCATGTTGGAACGGAACATCTGTTGCTTGGTCTTATTCGAGAGCAGGATGGCATCGCCGCGACAGTTCTAAACAACCTCGGAGTTCCGGTAGACGCCGTCCGGCAGGCTGTCATAAAGTTCATGGGCGTTGAGCCAACTGGAGAAGACATCGAGGCAGACGATCCGCCAGTAAGCCGGAAGAAATCAAAGACGCCTAATCTTGATCAGTTCGGACGCGATATGACTCAGCTTGCCAGAGACGGAAAGCTCGATCCTTGTATCGGCAGAACGCGCGAGGTCGAACGCATTATCCAAATCTTAGCCCGACGAAGAAAGAATAATCCAGTTCTACTTGGCGAGGCCGGAGTAGGAAAGACAGCCGTTGTCGAAGGGTTGTCTCAGATGATCGTCAATAATACAGTTCCGGAAATGCTTGTCGGCAAACGAGTCATTGAACTCGATCTTGCTCTCATGGTCGCCGGAACAAAGTTCCGCGGCCAGTTCGAAGAACGCCTCAAAGCTGTCGTTGCAGAGATCGTCAAAAGCAAGGATGTCATCGTTTTCATTGACGAGCTTCATACGATGGTTGGAGCAGGCAATGCGGAAGGTTCGATTGACGCATCCAACTTGCTCAAGCCCGCTCTGGCTCGCGGAGAAATCCAGTGCATCGGAGCGACTACTCTCGGAGAATACCGAAAGTACATCGAGAGAGATTCTGCCTTGGAACGCCGGTTTCAGTCAGTTCAGATCAATGAGCCTACAATTGACGAGACGATGGAGATCCTCAAGGGCTTGAGGAAGCGCTACGAGCACTTCCATAAGGTCGCCATCTCCGACGAGGCGATCAAGGAAGCAACGCAGTTGAGCGCTCGCTACATTACCAGTAGGTTCATGCCGGACAAGGCGATCGACGTTATCGACGAAGCAAGCGCAAGAATTCGACTCAGCCGAACCAGCAAGCCTCCGGAATTGTTGGAGTTGAATGCGCTGCTTGAAAAGATTGAGGAAATCAAAGAAAAGGCCGTAGCGCGAGAGAACTTCGAGCTTGCTGCTGAATTCCGAGACAGAGAGACAAAGCTCAACGAGAACATCGCATCGATCAAGCAGGCGTACTCTACGCCTTCAGGGGAACTCATCGGAGAGGTAGATTGCGAGACTGTTCGAGAAGTCGTCTCTGTCATGACTGGAATTCCGATCAGCGCGATCCAGACAACTGACAAGCAAAAGCTGTTGCAGATCGAAGATGACCTGCATAAGAAAGTCATCAGCCAGCATGAAGCAATTGAAGCTGTTGCCCAAGCCATTCGTCGCTCGCGCGCAGGCTTGAAAGATCCAAGGCGACCTATCGCTACCTTCCTTTTCCTCGGGCCGACAGGCGTTGGAAAGACAATGCTTGCCAAGACGCTCGCGGATCTACTCTTTGGATCTCCGGACGCGATGGTGCGAATCGACATGTCCGAGTATATGGAAAAGCATACGGTCAGCCGGCTCATTGGCGCTCCACCGGGCTACGTTGGTTATGATGAGGCCGGACAGTTAACGGAGAAGATCCGCCGACGCCCGTACAGCATCGTTCTTCTTGATGAAATTGAGAAGGCTCATCCTGACATCTTCAACATCCTTCTGCAAGTCATGGAAGACGGCAGGCTGACTGACGGGCAAGGACGTACCGTCGATTTTCGCAATGTCATCCTCATCATGACATCCAATGTGGGTTCGTCAGCTATCGTCAATCAACAGAGTCTCGGCTTTGGTCGAAAATCTGAAGAGTCCGACTATGAGACGATGAAACGGCGCTTAGAAGCGGCGGTCAAGGAAGAGTTCAAGCCGGAGTTCATCAATCGTCTTGACGACATGGTTGTTTTCAAAGCTCTCCTCAAAGACGACATCTACAAGATTGTAGATCTTGAAGTAGCTAACGTCGCGCAGCGAGCGGCAGAGAAAGAAATCACTTTGACCTTGAGCGTTGAGGCGAAGGACTTTCTGCTCAGTAAGGGCTTCGACAAGGCGTTCGGAGCACGGCCAATGCGTCGAGCCGTCGAGAAGTACATCGAGAATCCACTCAGCGAACAGATCATCCGAGACACTGTTAATCCAAAGGATGTAATCGAGATCGTCGTAAGCGAAGCTAAGGACAAACTCGAATTCCGCATCGCACCCAAGGCCGAGCTTGTAGTTAAGAAAAGGCGCAAGAAGTTCGAGGTTCCGCCTCCGGCCGCGCCAGCCTCAGAAAAGACAGAAGCCCAATGATTCGAAGACGAATCGTTGGATGGCGATCATCTTCATGGAGCAGGCGACAAGGCTGCTCCATTATTCTGAGCGACAGCGTTTTTCTCATCAGGTCCATCAACAACTATTCCATGCCTAGCGGCATGGCTAGGTCTTGGACCGGGGATGGCGAATTTTCGGGAGATCAGAACGGCCGCGGCGCAGTAACTATTGACCGTTGATCTGTATAATCGCTGACAGGAGGTGCTTATGGCACGGGTTCATCTTGTCAGACATGGAACGACAACTGCCGCAGAAGGCGTTTTCTCAGGCTCTCAAGACCTTCCTCTCTCTGAGCATGGCCAAGCTATGGCTCAGAGGCTTTCAAAGCGGCTCTCCCAAGAACAGATTGATAGTTTTTACAGCAGCCACAAGATTCGCGCGATACAAACCGCGCATGCAATCTCTCTGCCTCACGTTGAAATGAAAGGTTCCAAACTCATTCCCAGTCAATTGAGCGAATTGGGAGAGATTAGCCACGGCCGATGGGAAGGAAAAACAAAAGACGAAGTTATCAAAGAATGGCCGGATGAATACGAGCACTGGGAAGAAGATCCATGCTTGTTCGCTCCGCTTGGCGGAGAAAATGGGCTTTCGGTAATCGGAAGAGCCATTCCGGCGATGGACAACATCATTCGAGCCAACGCGGGCAAGACTGCCGTTGTCGTATCTCACAAAGCGACTCTTCGTTTGATCATTTGTCATTACCTCGGGCTGCCATACCGGCAATACCGGGATAGTTTTGATTTGGATCAAGCGAGCTTGACTACACTCGTTTTTAAGAATCCGACAAAGGCAAAGCTGACTCTTTACAACGATACCAGCCACTACCAAGGATACGGCGATTTTATCATCTTGGTAAATGGCCGGCAGCACGTTACTACCAATTCTGAATTGTCGTATGCCGACATCGTTGCCTTGGCATCCGGCCGCGCGGACGATCAAGGTATGTACACTGTTATTGCCGATGACGGCGACCGGGCGCGCTCAATGATACGCGGCGACAAGATCAAGGTTCGTGATGGAATGAAATTCGACGCGGTCATAACAGGCGCAGCCTGATTTGACAAAAGCTCTTGCTGTATGATAGAGTCTTGAACCGGCGGAATATCCGCCCGAAAGGAAAGACAATGCCCTCGCGGCACGGTAGTCCTAAAAATATAACGTAACTCCCCTTGGGCAGTCCGACCTGACGTCGACCCCGCCCGCGCGGGGTTTTTTGTTACCCAATCACATCTATTTTCTGGGCAGAGCCTTGCATTCAGTGCAACATGGCTGCTGCACGGTGAAGGTATAATCATGGCTATGAAGACTCTAGTTTTACTTGTTGGCGCTCAAGGATCAGGCAAGTCCACGTATTGCGAGGAACGGCTTAGTAACCATACGCGAATCTCGCAAGATGATCTCGGACGGGAAGGACACAAGGTCGCTCTTTCCGAGGCTTTCGCACGCGAAGATCCATTGATCGTCGTCGACCGCATCAATCATATCCGGCATCAGCGCTCGACCTATCTTGGATTAGCGCGTCGGCATGGCTATTCGACCAAGATTGTTTGGCTCAATACCGAACGGGATACTTGCGTCAAGCGGGCTAAGTCACGTCGCAACCATCCAACGTTGAAGCAGGACGATGCCGAGAGCGCCATCAATTGGTTCTTCAAGTCGTTCCAAGTGCCATCGAAGAGGGAAGCCGATGTTCTTGAGATCATCGGGCCGCCGCCGACCTACGTTCAAGTTAAGGATATCTGCGCTGAAATCGGAGATCGCCGGTATGTCATCGTCGGCGATCTTCACGGTTGCTTAGACGAGCTTGTTATCATGCTCAAGGACCTCGATTTCAACAGGGACGAGGACGTACTGATTTGCGCAGGAGATCTGGTAGACCGCGGCCCGAAGATCCGCGAAACGCTGGAATATGTTATGGCTTTGCCGCGCTTCTATTCGGTCATGGGAAACCACGACCATAAGTGCGTCAAGTACTTCCAAGGCAAGCCGGTCAAAGTCGGGCATGGCCTTGACCTGACCATAGCCGATTTCAATGACAAGATGCCGGCAGAGGTCTTGGCGTTCATGCAGGCTCTTCCGTTGATTTTGAAGACGCCGGCTGGCTACGTCGTACATGCTGGATTTGACCCCTTGATGATGCCTGAAGAGCAGCAGATGCAGGACTGTCTCTTCATGCGCTACTACGGCGGCAAGAGCTACTTCGACGACATCGACGGGATCATTTGGCACAAGATGTGGCCGAAGGATTACCCGAGGGTTTTCTACGGTCATATCCCGGAGATCTCCGGGCCGAACATCGCCAACATCGTTTCGTTGGATGGAGGCGCTGTCTTCGGCGATTATATGAAAGCTTGGGACAGCAGGGACGGGATTGTTCATTACGTAAATGCTGCGCGGCGCTACGCTCCGTCCGATTATGGAGCAGCGCAACAATATTCCTCTCCGATTATTTCTAAGCACGAGGAATATGTTCAAGCCGGCTTGTTGAGAACTGATAGGACAGATGACGACAACCTAGCTATCTATACCTATACTGACCAGTGTGCTTTTGCTAGGATCTGGGACGAGATCACTTTGAAGTCTCGCGGGCACGTTTACGACGTAAATACCGGCGAGTGCGTTGCTTATGCCTTTCCGAAGTTCTTCAATTTGAACGAGAACGATGACGTCCTTATCGAGAAGTTCGATTGGCAGAAGCCGTACAGCGTCTATGAGAAAATGGATGGATGGTTGGGAGTACTTTATAGGCACGATGGCAAGTTCAAGGTAGCCTCCCGCGGATCGTTCCATTCCGAAGGCGCTGTTTGGGCGACTGGTTTCATCCAAACGAAGGACCTGTCTTGCCTGCCGGATGAGGCGACGCTTGTCTTCGAGATCATAGCTCCAAAGCAGAGGATTATTTTGAACTACGGGGATCAGGAGACGCTTGTCATTCTCGCTGCATTCAACCGCCGCAATGGGACCGAGTATTCCCGTGCAACCGTTGAATCATGGGCAAATAAGATTGCACTCCCAATAGTGAAGAAATATGATGCAACTGTTGAGGACTGCCTCAAGCTCCAGAAGGAAGCCAAGGGGACTGAAGGATTCGTCATAGTCTTCGAGGATAGTAAGCGCGTAAAGGTAAAGACGGAATGGTACATGCAGATCGCGAAGGTCCATTCCCATCTGTCTCCGATCAGCATTTGGGAAGTAATGGAGAACGGGAAGGTCAACGAAGAGTTCCTCGTTAAGCTCCCGGAAGAGCTACGCGCCATTACCGAAAAGTACCAGAACATTCTTGAAAGCCAGTACGCAAAGGTCCGTAAGGATTTAATAGAGAAGTGCGAAGCGTTTATTGCAAAGCATGGTCGCGACAGAAAGACCGTTGCGATGAATAGAGAACCTTTGAAGGGGACTGCTGCGTATAGCGGAATCTTTGCTGTTCTTGACAATAAAGAAGAATCGATCAACGAAGCAGTGATGGGCGTGATCTACCCGAAGAACAACGAGTTCGCAGTAATTTAGGAGATGTCATGAGAAATTTCTTTGGCGTATTGGTTTTCTTATTAGTTTTGTCAGGTTGCGACGAGGACGACAAGAAGTTGCATTCTCTTACAAAATCCAAGACGGCAGAAATTGAGAACTTGGGGCCGGATACGATTGCGATGAGGTCTGGACAATTCGTTGCGACAGTCAAAGTAGCCGAGCTTAATTCTTGGCTCTACGCCCGGCAGGAGTACCGCATCGTCTCCATTTGCTCGTTCGATTATACCGGGAATGGAAATACAACGGGTTTTGTAATTGTTTTTGAAAGGGCAAAATGAGATTAGATCATATCGCGTACAGAGTGAAAGACCGGCCGGCTGCCGTAAAATTCTTCTGCGAGGCCATGGGCTATAAGGTACAGGACGAATTTGACATTACATTGGAGGATGGCTCAAAGGCCAAGTGCCAGTCGCTAGAACCTCCTGAGAAGGTGTTTCCTTTTCTTCCTTTCGTATCAGAAAATCCTGATGGAGATGGTATTTACCATCTCGCTCCGGAGATCTTCGTCTCGGATGGACCTCCGGGCAGTGTAATTGATGACTGGGTAAATACTTGGGGCCGCGGGATCGGCGGGGTTCATCACATGGCCTACCAAGTCGATAACGTGCAAAAGACGATGGATGAATGGAAGGCCAAGGGCTGGCTATTTACGACTGAAGCACCGCTGTCTTGCGAGGATTTGACGCAGGTCTTTACGAAGCCAAATCCTTATACCAACGTCATTTACGAATTCATCGAGCGTAAGGGCCAGCGCGGCTTTTGTCGGGACAATGTCGCGAAGCTCATGGCCTCAACAAAGGACCTCAACAAGTGAATGTCTTCAAGGTTGTACAATCTCCGCGAGGCCCCCGGCTTCTCAATATCGAGGCGGAGGTTAGCACCAATTTCGCAATGTCAGGACTTGGCGCTAACATGCATGGAAAGCAAATTGCCATCGCCGTTGGCAGCAGAGGCATTGCGAACATTCCTATAATCGTCAAGAGCGTCATTGAATGCGTCAAGGCTTCTGGCGGCACTCCTTTCATTGTTCCGGCCATGGGTAGCCATGGCGGAGGGACCGCTGAGGGGCAGGTCGCCCTACTCGCATCGCTTGGAGTTACGCCCGAATTAGGGGCGGAAATCCGAGCGTCCATGGATGTCGCTGAAATCGGGCGGACAACTCATGACGGCCCAGTCTTTTTGGACAAGAATGCATGGGAATCTGATGGCATTATTCTTGTCAACAGGATCAAGGCTCATCCGACCTTTGACGGCCCGTTCGAGTCCGGCTTGTTCAAGATGCTTGGTATCGGTCTTGGTAAATTGAGAGGAGCCAAGCTCTATCACCGCGCAATGGCTGCTCTTGATTTTGAGACCGTCATCGGAGCGGTCGCCAGAACAGTCATTGGAACAGGAAAGATTATCGGAGCGATCGCAGTCTTGGAGAATGGTTCCAACGAGACGGCTGCCGTCGAGGCGATCAAGGCGTGCAGCATCGAGGAGAAAGAGGCTCAACTTTTAAAACTGTCCAAGTCATGGATGTTGGGTCTGCCATTCGAAGATATTGACCTTTTGGTCATTGACGAGATCGGTAAGGAGATTAGCGGAACCGGCATGGATTTGGGAATTGTTGGGCGCAAGACGAACTTTCCGAAAGTCGGCCGCATTTACATCCGCGGACTCAGCGTAGCTACCGCCGGCAACGCCTCTGGCATCGGCGCTGCTGATTTTTGCCATAAGAGGGTGCTGGATCAGATCGACTACCAGAAAACATATACTAACTGTTTGGCCAGCGGATTCCCAGAGAAGGCCAAGATGCCGATGTGGTTCGAATCGGACAAAAAATGCCTTGATGCCGTCAAGAGCATGATGGGCAAGGACGAGTTAAAGATCCTCTGGATCAAGAACACATTGAAGATCGAAGAAATGTGGGCCTCAGAAGCTCTTTGGGGAGCCGGCGTCGGCTGCGAGCCGATGATCGATCTTGACATGATGCTTGACACAAACCAGTAAAATAGCAAGCACTCCTTGTATGATGGAAGTACCATTTTACGAGGAGTACTTATGTCTGACATCATCATTCCCATCGCAATTACTTCAGAGATGCTTCAAAGGGCTAGGACCAAAGCTGACGCCCTCGGAGAGCTTCGGAACTCAATTACACAAGGCGCTGGCAACCTAGCAGGCTTTCTGGGTGAAGAGGCCATGAGAGCGTTCTTGGGCGAGGAAGCGACTTTTGCAAACACAAAGAACTACGACATTCTTTTCCGCGGCAAAAAGATAGACGTCAAGACCAAGCGCCGAAAAGCAGCACCATTGGACGATTACGATTGCTCCGTAGCGGCCTACAATACCCAGCAGAAGTGCGACATCTACGTATTCGCCAGTACAACCTACGATTGCAAGATGGCCTACATTTGCGGCTGGATGCCTCACGATGAATTATTCGAGAATTCTACCGCCATGGAAGAGGGGCAGAAGGACTCGAATATCGTCAATGGGAAGAAGTACGAATTCCACGCAGACTGCTACAACATGAAGTACTCCCAGCTTAAAAGAATGGACGAAATGAAGAATTTTCCAAAGCTGGAAGAGACACAGGTAAATGTTACTCCAGCTTCGTAATAAGGAAGCATGGATGCTAAATCTTGGATTATTGGACACTGTGTATTCGCGGGGGACATCCGCAAGGATGACTACCAGAATCAGCCAACGCCCGTTCCGGCTCAGCCGCAGCGCGATCCAAATGATCCTAACGTAGATATTTATCCTCCAGATTACGAGCCAGAGCAAAAACAACGCAACTTGAATCCTAGCAGGGATTTAACCATTCCTGCCGGACAGGTTCTTTTTCATGGAAGTATTGAGGATTTTGAGGAGTCTCAGCTAGGCATAGGCGGAGATGGAGTGCTTTGGACGACCGATGACAAGTCCGGACCTGCTATGGCCCAGAGTTACATTCCTCGCTCAGGTTCCAGCAGTCAAGTGATGCCGCGACACATCCAGCAGCCTTCACAAGACAAAAGCATCCAGAATCTTCAAAAGTACATCGGCATATTCTACGATTACAGCAAGGTCGTCTTCGACAGGATCGGCCGCGCCGAGTCATGGAGCATGCCTAAGAAGTTTGACGGCTCGCTTTGGGGCTTCGAGGAACTCTCGCCAACGGTTGTCGACAAGCTGCTCAAGGAGAACGGTTGGCAGCCAAAGGAAGACAATCTCAATAGTCCCGAGTACAATCGCTACGAGATCCTCCACGGCAAGAGCATCGATGAAATCATGCCGCCGGAGGAGATCGCCCAAGGCCGGCTTTTTATTCTAAAGGCGCAGCAGCCGCTCAAAATCTACGATTATGCTGGAGGCAGAGAAGGCGACTTGATGGATGTCGACTACCATAAGTATGATTTGTTCAAGCTGGTCGAGAGCAAAGGATACGATGGCATCAGGATCAATGACTTTGCTCAATTGCATGATTGGGGTAACGTTGGGCATCAAGCTATTGGCATTTTCAAAGGATCGATTTCTAAATTGAAATGGCAAACCATCCCCGCGAAACATCCAACCTTGAACAGGCTCAATGATTCAACGCCTGAGTGGAGCGAATACCAAAAGAAGCAAGGCCCCATTCAAGCATGGGTCCAGCGTAATTGCAAATTTGCTCAACAAGCCGAACCTTGGCAAACCCATCGCGATGAATGGACGATGTCTCATTTTCCAAACATGACCATCGAGCAGGTTTACGGCGATGAAGAGACCTACAGGAAAAAGCGGCAGTACGACAGGCAGTGGGAGCAATCGATGGCCCGCGCATTTTCGCACGGTCAAGTATCCAAAGAAGATGCTGCTGCTCGAAAATTTTGGTTCAATTCGAACGATACTGGAGAGCTTCCCCAACTTCTTTATCATGTCGCAACCAACAAATCGAAAGTTATTCAAGAGGGATTGAAGAATCGCGATGAGCTTAACCAGTCGTCAGGCGGCGGATTGGGCGGCGGAGATTCTACTACTATCAGCTTTACAGAGGATTTGCAGATAGCCAGAGAGATTAAGATCGCTCTTCTCGAAGGCAGGAAGGTTGCGAGAGGAGAATTGACGCTCGCTCAAATGATAGAGATGGCTCGAACTGGCTCTGGCGGCGGCAAGCCGTTTCTTGACAAATGGTTCAGCTACTACTTCGATCAAGAGCCTGAAAATGGCCGCGGCTCTATTCCAAGGCAGATCCAATATCTCATGGACGGATACAAGTTCTCTTCTTTTGCATGGCCTACAACGGTTGAAGAAAAGAACGCCAAAGATCCATCCCCATCAGAACCGTGGGAAGGTGTTAATAAGTGGACCAGTGGAGACGGATCGAGAGAGATTTGGTCTACTTTCAAGCGCAAGCTGACTCCCAAGGAAGCACAGGACGGTTGGTTTGACATGTACAAGTCATTTGCTGCCTTCCGGGAATCTGCCGGCGGCGCAATGAATCCATTGTTCTTCGGAAGCGATCCGGAGTATCTTGCCAACGTCCCAGAACAGGAGATCGGCATCCTCTCCTTCAAACCCAAGCCCGGCCGCCAAGGATATCAAGTTTCTTCCTTAGGCGAATGGCGCACTTGGGCAGGTGATGCGGTTGACTTCATCGGCGAAGTAAATTAGTTTTCCCTTTCCTCATCCAGCCCTTCACTGTAGAATACATTTCTGGCGTGAATGTTTCTGACTGTTTACAGTGAAAGGGACGAAAATGATTGAAGCAATTATGGGCGCGGGCCTGCTTGTTTGGGGTATCCTCGCACTGGAAACTATACTTTTACTCTATTGGATTGACAGAGAGTACAGCGGATTGGCGACAGGCTCGATCCTCGTTACCGGCGCTGTACTTCAATGGGTCTGTAAAATCGACCTCATCGCATACGCTACATTGAATCCTGTACTCATTGGCTACGTCTTGGCTGGCTACTTCGCGCTTGGGACCATCTGGTGCATCGTAAAATGGTGGTTCTTTGTCAAGGCAGAACGGCGGAAGTATGATGAATTCAAAGCAGATTTCTTACAGGGCCACGAGATCGAGGGAACTTCTATCCCAGACAATTTGAAAAAAGACTTCAGGCGCGCCTTGGAACGTCGATGGGAAGATCGAATCGAGATTCGCCCGCAAGTCGGCCAGCACAAAGCTCGGATCTACCTTTGGATGGGCTACTGGCCATGGTCGATGCTCTGGACCCTGATCAATGATCCGGTTCGCCGCATATTTACCGAGATCTACGCGCAGATCAGAGCTACGTTGCAGCGCATCTCCGACCATATCTGGGCTGGCACTGAAGATGATTTTACATTTAAGAAAGATACAAACAAGAGAGACAAATAATTTGGAGCAAATATGAGACAGCTTGTTAATTATGGCACTGGAAGAGTTAAACTGGTCATCAATGTAAGAGGTAAAGCCGTTTAAGTTCAAGGTAGATGTTCCAAAGTACTTTTTCTGTGAAAGGACGACGTAATGCGAGAAATAGTAACCCATCCAGACCCGGTTCTGACAAAGAAATGCCGTGCCTTGACCGAAGAAGAGATCAAAAGCGGCACCTTCGATGGAATCGTTATCAAGGATCTCATTGACGACATGACTCATGTCATGCGCAAGACTCGGCCCGGAGGCGTCGGATTGGCTGCTCCTCAGGTAGGAATTCCAATCCGCCTGTTCATCGCGGATCTGCCGGGGCGCAATACGGACCCTTTGGTCTGTATCAACCCGGAATTGAGCGATCCGCGGGGAAGCGAAGAAGAGGTAGAAGGATGCCTCAGCCTTCCCGGCGTTAAGGTCAACATCAAGCGACCCAAAATGATCAAGCTCAAGGCCAAGAATGCCAACGGCGTAGAATACGATCTGGACGCCAACGGCCTATTGGCTCGGGTTATCCAACATGAGTTCGACCATCTGGAAGGCGTCTTGATTCTGACCAAAGGCCCCAGCGGATCGAAGAAGAACAAAGAAGCGCTGGACGAGATGGAGCGAATCTACGCCCGCTGGCAGGCTCGTATCAAGAAGGAAGAGCCAGCCAAAACGCCTTGACACAGACGCAAAGCATGATACCTTCTCTGCATGAGCGTTGAATTCATTGCTGAATCTTTGCTGCGCCGGGCTAGGCCACTCAGCCCGGTTCTAAAGGACTGGATATCCAAGATCCTGTCCGATCCTACCTTTTGCGGCCCTCCGCTAACCGACTACCGCATGTTCGCCGCTAAGAAAGACCGCAAGGTCGACGACGACGCCGTCCATGATCTTGCCAAGAAGCTCGTCGACTACCGTGAAGCCGGCGGACACGATAAAGCGCTGACTTCCGAGATTATGGAGTACTACGACTACATGATCTTTGTTGGCTCGAAGAAGGCCAAGAAGCAGGCTTTCGGAGCGCATCGTTTCGGCAGATTCAATAAATTCCGCAAGAAGAAGTAACGCACTGATTACCGTTCCTCAAAACTTATACAAATCTATACCTGATAGACTTGCTGTTTGATTCTCGCTTCTCTGAGGTTGCTTACTGCCATAGCCTCTCCACGAGCATGAGCCGCCGAACTGGCGGACCTACCTAACTTCTCTAAATTTATCGCGGCATTCAAATCTCTGTCCTTCTCCATGCCACAATTACATAT
>Ga0163144_10005690_pt1 | contig 27701 bp, 34 predicted proteins | sample OliLak19BULKMAT1_FD_123175 | JGI IMG/M metagenome (GOLD analysis project Ga0163144, IMG submission 123175) | Freshwater microbial mat bacterial communities from Lake Vanda, McMurdo Dry Valleys, Antarctica - Oligotrophic Lake LV.19.BULKMAT1 | ecosystem: Environmental > Aquatic > Freshwater >... | reverse complement strand
GGGGAGGTGAGTAGCATTGCAGTTGCACATCAAGGTAATAAGGCTATTTTAGAAGGCATCACTTGCTTGTGGTAGGTTCGATCGACCGTTCCATTACCTCCTGCAATCAGTTTTGCTAGCAAATTGCATCATCTTAGGCCCTATAATTTTAGGCTATGTAATTTCAAAGTAGAACAAAATGACTATCGATCGCCCTCTACAAAATTCCACCCTTCAAAGCCGCACCCTTCAGAGCATTTACACCGATGGCGCTTGCTCCGGCAACCCTGGCCCTGGCGGGTGGGGAGTGGTGGTTTACTTCACCGATGGCTCTGTGCATGAGCTAGGGGGAGCCGCCGCCGAAACCACCAACAATCGCATGGAGATGCAGGCGGCGATCGGGGCCCTGGAATATGTGACGGCTTCTGGGCAAACCAGCCCCATCACCCTTTACACTGACAGTGAATATGTAAAAAACGGGATTACCCAGTGGATCTCTGGCTGGAAAAAGAAAGGCTGGAAAACATCCCAGGGTAAAGCCGTTTTGAACCAAGATCTGTGGCAAGTCCTCGATCAACTTAACTCCAAGCAGATTAATTGGCAGTATGTGCGGGGTCACGCAGGCAATGTGGGCAATGAACGGTGTGATACAATTGCTCGTGCCTTTTCCCTTAAAAAAACGCCTTTGTTAAACCAGTCCTAGAGCGCGGGTGTATTGATGACTGACTCAACCATCTCTCACCCTGGAGAAGCTTCTGAAGATTTACCCCGGGAAATCAGAGTCGCTCAACTCCGCAGCCAAGTTGAAACCCTTCGGATTGCTGATGAAATTGCGAGTCAGAGTTATTTGATTACCAGTGCAGAACTCGCTGATTTAATGGATGTGAACGCCAGTGCGGTGACGAGCCGAGGCGAGAACTGGGTGTGGAGAAATTGGCAGGTTTCTAGAGTCCGGCGAGAAGGTAATCAAATTCTTTGGCAACTGGAGCGCATCGATTAAAGTAGGCAACGTATGGCTTAAGAAATGTCACGCTGTAAGTTGCATAGCAGTAATGGAAACTGTTGAGCCGTCATCGCGTGAATCTGAAGTTGCTGCTGGGTGACGGCTGCAAAAATTCCTTCGACAAGCTGATCGCCATTGTTAAACCATAATCGGAGTTTGAAGGGGGCGATCGGTTCCACTTGAATGACTTGGGGTGACATGGTGTGTTGGGTTATTTCAACGGGTCTATTTTGAAAACTTGCTGACCTGCAACGGCTAACTCCCAGTTTGCCATGAGTTTATCTTGATGGATCTCAATCCAGGCTTGCACAAGGAGCAGGTTACTGATGAACAACGATCGTGTCTCGACTCATTTCGAGGTAAGAGTGTTGCTCGAAAAGTTCTACAAGTTTGGGTAAGTTTTGGCTGAATAAGGCTTCGAGTTCTGTGTTTTTAAGGTTCCCAGTGGAGATGAGCAGAAGTTTATAGGGTTGCTGGATGGTCAGGAAGGAGTTGACGAAATCGCTATCTTTGGTGATGACGATGCGGGATTGCTGAAGGGAAAGGCGATTGATGGTGGAGTCGGGGGTGGCGTTTTGCTAGGTCAGGTTTTTGGTATGGAGGGTGTCGTGGACTGCGGTTTGCAAAAATCGAGCGAGACGATCGGGCAGTTGGGCATCGACTAGAAATCTCATGAGGCGATTTTGTGAATGCTTTTGACCTGGGTGAGGCGGGCAGCAAACAGCAGAACTGCCAAAATGTCTTCTCGTTCTAGGTCGTCGTAGTCTGCCAAGATTTCGTCGATCGTCATGCCAGCGCTCAGGAGTTCTAGAACAAATTCGACAGGGTAGCGCAGCCCTCGGATGCAGGGTTTACCGTGACAAATTTCTGGATCGTGGGTGATGCGTTGGAGTAGGTTTTCCATAGGGTGAAGAGAGGTAGTAGTCTCGATCGATGATTTTCTGCCGCATCTTATCGATTATGATGGGCTGCGATTCGAGTTTCTAGTGTGGGCAGAGATATTTCCCTCGGCTGCAATGTGAGGGTTCATCTCACTGTGGCATTTCCGGTAACCAGGCTTGGGTGGTTGGAGAGTGCGGCAGATTGCATCAGACCTTGCCTCCCGCGATCGGACTCCAGAAACCGGGGTTCTCACCTTTGAGCTATTCTTCAAGCTGATATGTGACACGATCGCCTCTTATGTGCTGAAGCTAGATTCGTTTCAGGAGCCGCCGCAGGAATGAGCCGTCAGTCAGTGATTAAGCATTAGGAGGCGCGATCGTTTTTCTTGCGGTCTTCTTCTTCAATTTTTTTGCGAAGTGCTTCTTCGCAAAAGCGAATGTTTTCCTCAATGGGTTGACCTGTCGCATCAAACATGGGCGGCATCGTTACCCATTTCCCTGCAACATCAGGGTGATGGAATAGGGCCCGAATTGCGTCTAAATCATCACGATGTTCAAGCACATATGCTTTCAATTCTGGGCGGCTCATCTCGGTAAAATTTGGTTTCATAGTAAGAAATCCCAAAGTCCATTAGGGGGCACAGTCAGTTCGATATTGTCACCTGCCAGGATATAAACGTTACAGGTCAGAGGATCGAAGCGGAATAGATGAATGCTGCGAAAGCTGTTGGAGAGCATTTGGCAGACTCGCAGGCAAGCTTGAGCTTGTTCGTCGGTTGGATAAATGGCCGATTCCCCCAATTTTTACACAGGAATTACGATACCATTTGTCCGGGGAGTGAAAGCGTCCCGTTATCCAACTTCTGTCACGATCGCTCTTTAAAGGGTAATGATCGTCGCTCTCTATCAACGACAGAAGAACCCGATCGCAGGGGAATGCAGGCTACAGGCTGACAACTTCTACACTCAATCGGGCTTTAATGGCATGTTCGGATTTGAGCAACGCATCAATGCGATCGAGGGTTTTGGCGTGAAAATAACGTTCTCCACAGTCCAGACATACTTCGGCTTCCACGTTCTCCACAATGTAGAGGTTGCCACTGAGCCAGTGTTGTTTCTTCACCTGTTTAGTGATGGTTTGTCCGTCACAAAATTCGTACGTCATAGATTTTATAGGACGTAGTGCGCCCTGCCTGAGTCACTTGTTGCCACAAATCAAGTGTGTTTGATTGCGATTCCATCCATTCCCCACCTGAGTATTTGCTGCGGTTATGAAACAGCATAATCTGTGAGGGGTCGCCGATAGGATGGCTGAAACCCTAAGACAATATCGGACTTAGGCACCCCCCGATCGACCAGTTCTTGGGCAATATCAATTTCAGTGCCGTTGTATTGCAGCCAAATTTTGTGGTTTTTGATGTCAAGATGCAGCACGCAACCATAGACTCGGCGGTTATTTTCCCAGCCAACGTTGACAACTTGGTAGTGATCCCGTTGGAGATCAAAGTTGCATTGAGATTCAATTTCATCAGTCGATCGCCGATCGCTGTATTCACTCAGCAGGGTTTGGACAATCGATCGATAGGGCATTAAGGAATCCATTGGCTAATCACCTCTTGCTGTTCGTCGTAAATCAGCAATTTTAAGTTGGCTCTTTGAACGGCTTTCTGGATAAATTGTAGGGTGAAAAACTCGTCATAGGTGTTGAGTGGAACTGCCAAGTAGAGGACGCGATCGGGGTCTTTTTCTTCGAGAGCAAGGCGATAGTTGAAGAATTGTCCCAGAGCGGTGTGAAACTCCGAGATCGAAGAGGCACCCAAAAAACTTTTGACCTCGACGGCAATTTTTTGTCCGGCTCGCTCCGCAGCGACGATCGCATCAGCACCGAGGTCGATAAACAATTCAACACCACCGACTTTGATGTAATAAGGATCGTGGGTTATTGTCCAACCGTCTTTTTCGAGGGCGCGTCTGACGGTGTTGTGAGTCGCATCTTTAGCAGACATGGGTAGCAGCGATCGTCATAGTATCCACATTCTGATAGTAGTGCTTCTGTGTTGAGTGAATTATCGATGATGGTCGATCGGGCCCTATCCTGCTCCCCGATTATGTCAGACCTTGCCCCCCGCAACGGGACTCCAGACGGGGTTCTGGTTCTCGATCGAGCTAGTCATCAGGCAAGTTGCCAACTCGCATCCGTTTCGCTTTGCAGGTAGAGGGTATCGGCGCTGAGGTCTTGTTCGTGTCGCCACTGGACACCACCAAAAAAGGGTTTCACGGACTGAAATAGGTGAGGATCGGTGAGTTGTGTAAACACGCCTCGATCGAGATAGGGGGTGACATCAAATTGCCTTACTTCGCCATTGTCAAACCATAATCGGAGCTTGCAGGGGGAGATCGGTTCCACTTGAATGACTTGGGGTGACATGAGGCTCTGAATGATTGCAACACTTTAATTTAAGTAGGACGGTGTTGACGACCGTGATAGATTCTGACAATTAGAATTGTTTGAGCTTCGATGTAGTAGTGCATAACATAATTATGTTTGCCAAAAGGAATGACCAGTTTGCGTCGATCGCTCTCATCGGATAGTAAGGTTCCTCGGTAAGGATTGCTAACAATACTGAACCCTGCATCACGGATTGCTTGTGCGGCTCGACCAGCGGCAGCAGAATCTTTGAGCTTGAGGAATTCAAAATGGTCTGCCAAATCTTGCAGGGCTTCTGGAGACCAGATTAGCTGGGGCATGGTAGCTCATCATCGGTGCCAATGCTAGAAAGCCATGCTGCTACCTGAGTGTGGGGAATGCCATGTCCAGTTTCGCGGTAGGTTTGGAGGCGCTGAGCGTCATCCTCGCGGGTGAGACTATCGGGGTCAGTTTGGTCGTATTCGTCTAACAACCGCAAGGCAATATCCAGGATTTCGGCGGCGGTGTGGTATTTGCCAGTTTGGAGCTTGATTTGGATCAGATGCTCCTGTTCGGGGGTGAGTGTGATGGTCATCGGTATGCCTTGGATACGCTGGTACTTATTTTAGCAAGTCGGCAGATTGCATCAGACTTTGCCCCCTGACGGGACTCCAGAAACCGGGGTTTCTCACCGCAAATTCAGGATTTGCCGCAACCATTTTCGTCAGAACCCCGGTTTCTCGCCTCTGAGTTGCAGCAACAAGGCTTGGGTCGTGGGATCGTTGGAGAGTTCCGCTGTGCGCCCCGCCTGGATCACTTGCTGCAACAAATAGCGAAGGTTTTGCCGACCCGTTTGTGTGTTGGGATGGTCATCGCCCAACTGCTGTTGCCAGATGGACAACGATCGCAGGTGGAGCGGTTCGGCTTCACTGTAGCGTCCTTGGGTACGGTAGAGTAATGCCAGATTGTTGAGGCTGGCGGCAACATCGGGATGGTCATCGCCCAACTGCTGTTGCACGATGGACAACGATCGCAGGTGGAGCGGTTCGGCTTCACTGTAGCGTCCTTGGGATTCGTAGAGTCCTGCCAGATTGTTGAGGCTGGTGGCGACACTAGGATGGTCATCGCCTAACTGCTGTTGCAGGATGGACAACGATCGCAGGTGGAGCGGTTCGGCTTCACTGTAGCGTCCTTGGGATTCGTAGAGTGATGCCAGATTGTTGAGGCTGGTGGCGACACTAGGATGGTCATCGCCTAAGCGCGCTACTGCAACCTGGCGGCACCTCTCAGCCCATTGCACCGCCTCTGAGTAGGCGGCTTGTCCGGCGTAAAACAAGGCAAGGCGGGTGAAAGGGATAATCAACTCGTCATCGGAGAGGGAATCCGTCAGGTGGGTTGCCACTTCTGCCAGGTGGGGAATTGCCGGAGCCACTTGCTCAATCAGGGAGCGGGTGGGGTTTTGAGGAATCTGGGATGCCACTTGCAGCAGCACCTGACAAAAGGTTTGCTTCAGATCAGTAGCACCCTCCGTCTGTCTCAGCTTGGCGCTAAAGAACTCGCGCAACAGTTGATGCAGTTGATAGGTGTTTTCCTGGGTGCGCTCCAGCAAGCTCAGCTTCACCAAGCACAGATCCCGCAGATCCTCCAACGCTTCCTCATCCCACTCTGGCAAACACTGCTGCACCAATTCCCAAGGAATCGCCGCCAACGCAAACACACTCAGCAGCATTGCCAACTGCTGCGCGTTCTCCTCCAATTCCTGCCAACTCAACTCAAAGGCGGCTGCTACGCCCAGGGTTGCGGTCATTTCTGGGGCGGCTTCCTTCAGGGCCTTGGCTTCCAGGCGCTTGGACTCCAGCCGTTGCTGCATTGTTGCCAAGGACAGATCCGGCTTTGCTGCCAGATAGCGCCCCACCAATTCCAAGCCCAAGGGCAAATAGCCCAACCACTGACACAGCCCCTTGACTTGCTCTAGGTTTTGGTCAATCCGGTTATCTTGTAGCACCGATCGCAACAACTCCAGAGCCGCCCACTCTGTCAGCACCTCCAGCTTCAGAGTCCGCACGGGAGGGCCAAAGGTCGATCGGCTGGTCAGCACCACCTTGAACCGCGCCTCGGCGGGGGGCAAAAATAGCTTCACGTCCTGGTAATCCTGCACATCATCCAGGATCAGCAGCACGGCTCCGGCGGGCCAGCGCAACCAACACCACTGGATGCGATCGGCTAGCTCCAACTCATCGGGCGGCTGCAAATTCAAGCCGCTTTGGGCAAAGGAGATCAGTTGCGTCCCCACTGGCTCCCGCGCCCTCAGCCAACAAATTCCCCCCAGATAGGTCTGTGCGTCCAGATGTTCCAGGGCATACTGCAACGCCAATTCGGTTTTGCCCACGCCGCCCATGCCAGCTACGGCTGAGATGTCCACGGTTGTTCCCTGCTGCAACTGCTCATGCAGCGTGTTCAGGTCGTCGTCCCGTCCCACAAACTGCACCACGCCGCTGATGGGCAGGTTGTGGGGAATCCCGGTGGGCGATCGTTGTATTTGGTTGGGATTGTTGATGAAGAGGTTGATGTTCTGTTCACCCGTCTTAATCTGATAGTTCTCGCCACCAAAATTCTGTTGCTCCACGTTGCTCGTTCCTCAGAGGGTATTGGGGTGATGTAGCGATTCAGTCTGCCCTCACCCTAAATCCCTCTCCCCTTGGGAGAGGGACTTCAATCCAGATCCTTTCTCGTTAGAAGAAAAGCTCTCAGACATTTCTTGTTCCCTCGCCCCTTGGGAGAGGGCTAGGGTGAGGGCAGTATGGGGTGGCATTGGCAAGGGTGCATCTCACTTTTGCAGATCTCCGATCCGCCCACCCTTCGGGAAGCAAGCTACATCCCCAACCCTTCTCCCTAGGGGAGAAGGGAGCCGGAATTCAAAGTCCCTCTCCCTAGGGAAAGGGATTTAGGGTGAGGGTGGACCGGGTGGTTGCAAAGTTGAGATGCACCCCATTGGCAGTTCCTACTTCTGATCGTGGTTGTGGGTGCCGCCAAAGAAGTTTGTGTTTTTGTCGCCTGTTTTGGTTTGGTAGTTCGTGCCGCCGTAGTTGGTTTGGTTCATGCTGCTGTTGTCTTGAATCTGGTTCAGCGTAATCTCGTGGGCGATCGTCCGCACTTGGGTCGCAAACCCTGGATCTCGCATTTCCATCTCCAGTAGTTTGCCCACAAAATCGATCGCCTGCTTGTCTCCTGTCTCGGCTTTTTTTAGCAGAACCTCGGCTTGCTGATGTTTGCCCCGTAACCGCTCCCAAATGGCTTGTCGCAACGCATCCATCTTCTGGATACCGACCTCGGTGAACTTCTTCGCCAGTTCTCCTGCCCCAGATTCCACGAATTTCTGAAAGGACAGGGTGACGATCGTGTTGGCAGTGATGGCTGCGAGTGGACTGAGCATTCGCTGTAATCTCCAGAACTATCATTCTTCTGCTCTGGTTTTACCCTATTTTCTCTACGAATGGCTAGTTTTTGGGGAGGAGAGGCGATCGTATTTATCCGCAAAGTTGATTCTATTCGTGAAATTACAATACTTCGGACAGTTTTTGTGGAGGTGCTGGAAATCCTGTTGTACAGCCAATATAGACCCTCACCCTAAATCCCTCTCCCAAGAGGGGAGAGGGACTTCAATCCGGCTCCCCTTCTCCTAGAACGGGAGAAGGGGTTGGGGGATGAGGGCTAGCGATCGCGAAAACTAGCGATCGCAAAAATGTCCGAACTATTGAAATTATGCGTTGACACAAAAAAGGAGCCGGGATGCTTCCTGACTCCTGTTTTTAGCTGATTAGAAGATCTGGGGGCAAAAGTTTACCGCTGCACGGGCGAAGCATTTGGGCGAAATACTTTGCCACTCAATCAGGGCCACTTACCAAATGCTTCGCCCCTACCAGATCTCCAAATTATTAAATCCACAATCACTAAGCATGGGGGCCAGAACTGACGGGGGGCGTGGCGGTGAGTTGTTGGGGCGTGGAGGTTTGCACACTGTCTTGGCTTTCGTGCGTCCATTCCGTGTGGAAGACCCCAGCCTTGTCCGTGCGCTCGTAGGTGTGAGCGCCGAAGTAATCGCGTTGGGCTTGGGTAAGATTTTGGGGGAGCCGATCGCGCCGATAGCTATCAAAATAGTCCAGCGAAGCACTGAAGGCAGGCACCGGAATCCCCGACTTGGCCGCTTGGGCAATCACCTCTCGCCACGCAGACTGCTTATCCAAAATCGTCTGCTTAAACTTATCTGCCAGCAGCAGGTTTGGCAACGCAGGATTTTGCTTGAAGGCATCCTTGATCTTGTTCAAGAATCTCGCGCGAATGATGCAACCGCCCTTCCAAATCCGGGCAATTTCACTCAAATTCAGGTGATAAGAGTAGGTCTTAGACGCGACACTGAGCAGCGCCATCCCTTGGGCGTAGGAGCAGATTTTTGAGCAGTACAGGGCATCCCGCACCTGGGTGATAAAGGTTTTGGCATCCCCAGTAAATCGGTAATCTGTGGGGCCCGTGAGCAGCTTCGAGGCGGCGACCCGCTCTGTCTTGTAGGAGGAAATAATCCGGGAATTGACCGCCGCAATGATCGTGGGGATCGATACGCCCTGTTCCAAGGCATCGGTAACCGTCCAGCGGCCCGTGCCTTTTTGTCCAGCCGCATCCAAAATCAAGTCCACCAGGGGTAAGCCGGTATCGGGGTCGAGCTTTTTGAAAATATCAGCGGTGATTTCAATTAGGTAGGAGTCGAGTTCTTCCGTAGTGTTCCACTCAGCAAAAACCTCGTGGAGTTGGTTATGGTCTAGCCCCAGAATATTCTTGAGCAGGTCGTAGGCTTCGGCGATCAACTGCATGTCGCCATACTCAATGCCGTTATGCACCATTTTGACGTAGTGCCCCGCACCGCCGGGGCCAATGTAGGTGACGCAGGGTCCATCATCGACTTGGGCCGCAATTTTGGTCAGAATCGGTTCCAAGTAACGGTAGGCAGTTTCGGTGCCGCCGGGCATCATGCTGGGGCCGTTGAGTGCGCCTTCTTCGCCACCGCTCACGCCCATGCCAATGAAGGTGAAGCCTGTGGATTCGAGTTCGCGGGTGCGCCGGGCGGTATCGGTGAACAGGGAGTTGCCGCCGTCGATTAAAATATCACCGGGATCGAGCAGGGGCCGCAGTTGGTTGATCACGGCATCGACGGGTTCGCCCGCTTTGACCATGATCAGAATTTTGCGCGGACGTTCTAGGGAACCGACAAACTCTTCGAGGGTATAGGCGGCTTTGACGTTCTTACCGACGGCTCGGTTTGCCATGAAGGCATCGGTTTTCTCTGGAGTGCGGTTGAAGACAGCGATCGGAAACCCATTGCGCTCGACGTTTAACGCCAGGTTTTCACCCATTACGGCAAGACCAATCACACCAAAACTTTGCTGTGCCATAAAACTCCCTACTAAATGCTTATGTTGAGATGATGGTTTCCCTTCAGGGTAGTCAATTTTTGTAGGAGGAATGCTGAGTCACAGACTTTCTTTAAGACTTTGCACGTTGCTTCATAGCAATTCTCAGACAAGTGCAGTATGGAAAGCGCTCCATAGCAAGGGGCTTAATCCCCTTATTGCTGACTTAAGTTATTGCTGACTTAAGTCAAGGACTCTGGCGAGATCCCCGGATTCTCAAACAAGGCTGGTGGCAAAACCCCTAGATTTTTGCAGAATCCGGGAATCTGAGTCCCTACACCAGTGCCATTACACTTAAGCTCCTTGCCTGACAAGAACTTATTCTGTTCAAGTTCAATCAAATTAGTATTACCCCCTATGCTTCAGCCGATCGTCGTCAAAATTGGAACCTCCAGCCTCACAGACCCCAGCACGGGCTTTCTGGCGCTCTCCACGATCGCCGCTCTGGTGGAAACCCTGAGTGATTTGCGCCGCCAAGGTTACCCAGTGGTTTTGGTGTCATCTGGGGCGATCGGGGTGGGGTGTGCCCGGTTGGGGCTGACCGAGCGGCCGCGATCGATCGCCCTCAAGCAAGCAGTGGCGGCGGTGGGACAGGGGCGACTGATGCGGGTATATGACGATTTGTTCACCTCACTCCAGCAGCCGATCGCCCAGGTTTTGCTCACCCGCCAAGACATCGTGCAACGATCGCGCTACGTCAATGTCCACAATACCTTTCAGGAGTTGTTGAAGTTGGGGGTGATCCCGATCGTGAATGAAAACGATACGGTGGCTGTCGATGAACTGAAGTTTGGGGACAATGACACCCTGTCTGCGTTGGTGGCCAGTTTGGTGGAGGCGGAATGGTTGTTTTTGCTCACGGATGTCGATCGGCTCTACTCCGCTGATCCCCGTAGCAATCCCGATGCCCAGCCGATCCATTGGGTGCAACGCATGGATGACTTGCAAGTGCAAACGGGAAGCCAGGGTTCTGCCTGGGGAACGGGGGGCATGGTGACAAAAATTTCCGCCGCCCGCATTGCGACCGAGGCAGGAATTCGCACCGTGATTACTGAAGGACGCACCCCCCGCAATATTCAGAAAATCTTGCAAGGAGAGCCACTGGGGACGCAGTTTGCCCCCCAACCCCGTCCCTCCAGAGCTAGGAAGCGCTGGATCGCCAATGGCATGGTGACAAAGGGCAAGTTGTATCTCGATGAGGGCGCGATCGTCGCCATTCGCCAGGGGGGAAAGTCACTCCTCGCAGCGGGGATCACACAAGTGGAGGGAGAGTTTCAAGGGCAAGATGCGGTGCAGTTGTGCGATCGAGGCGGGCGAGAAGTGGCCAAGGGTATTGTCAATTACAGCTACCTGGAACTGCAAAAAATCCAGGGACACCAGTCTGAGGAAATTCCCCAAATTCTTGGCTACGACGGGGCAGAGACGATCGTGCATCGAGATAATCTTGTGGTCGTGGACGCTGCGAGAAACGAGTAAGCCAACACCCATTCATCCCCATCTAGTAGTCTGTCAATTATTAATTGACAGACTACTAGCTCAAGTCCCCGTATCTGAATAAAGCTAGCTGAACATGATCCCCTAAATCATGACAGGCTTTTGTCTGGAGTTTTAAGCAGGGCACTTGAACCGATCGTCTATCCTCTAAGATGAACGTAAATGCAGGCTTACTGAGAAGTGAGCAGATTTGTGTGACCTTTCATCCCTGTTTGGGAGTATTAGTAACTAAGTATTATGGTGTTTCGCTGCTGATCTCGCAACAAGTTTTAGAGCAGCTTTCTGACCCAAAACTCTATCAATTGCGATTTCTAGATCGGGCGATCGTGAAGGGCAGACATGATCCAATTTCTGTCTATGAGGTGTTAGCGGTAGTTCCAGACCCAATCCGAGAACTGAAGCTAATCACCCAACCTGATTTTGAAGCAGGGATTGCGGCCTATCGCGATCGTAACCAAATGGCGGCAGCAAAAGTCGGTTTTGAGCGGGTGTTATCTGCCAATCCTGATGACAAAACGGCTGCACTTTACCTGGAACGGGTCAGTCAACTCTTGGAACAGGTGTGCCAGAAAACTGAACGGGTCTTTGGACTTTTACCCAGAAGTAAAAAATCACAAGACGGGGAGCATTTCTAACCGAGTAAAATTACGCCCTATGGGTTGCTATGGCTCCTTGAGGCGAATCAAGCTCTCCATTCGCAAAGCTAATGCCATTTTGCCAAAGCTCATACTCGCTGATATCTAGGTCGTCATTCCAAACCAATCCATAGCCACCGGGTGCAACGCTAAAATTCTTGAAAAATCCAGGATTTCGTAACGGGGCAAACATGGGTTTTTCTAGCAATCTATAAATATCGTATTTCCTGATTTCTTGATTGGTGAACTTAAGCACTAAAGTGCGATCGTCAACAGCTTGAGCAGAAACAATCCGAGGAGGGTTCATAAAAAAACTGACTGTTATTTCAAAGGGGGAAGTTTAGTAAACTCTTGACTATTCCACATAGACAGTAGTTCTTTCTGGTACAGCGCGGCCCACTCTAGTACAAGCTTTTCAGCCCGATTCGGTAGATCTCCTTCAAGGATTTCTAAAGACTCAATGTTGACCAAAGCATTATATTCTCCGTAAATTGCGTGAAAGTGAGGTGTGGATGATCCCCAAAGAAAACTTTGATCACGATTCCGTAAAATCGGGTAATTTCTGGCATCAAGCTCCTCCATCTATCCATCTAGTAGTCTACGGCGGCAATGTGGATAACCCCCTTTACCCTTCACCCTTCACCCTCCAAACCAAGGTAGCCGAACTCAAGTCCAAAACTACTCGTTCGATCGCCCTCGATCGAAAAGCCTTTCTCGCATCTGTTGAAAACTGGTGGGGTTCACCTGAGACCAGACGACTAAACCGATCGCACTGCCCAGCAAAACCAGCAGAGTTGCCCCGATGAGGAGGCGCTTGAGTTTGCCGCTGGAGGCTGCTTTGGCGGCGATCGGCTCCCCTTGGGGATCGGGTGTTTCATCGTAGAGCAGCGCCTTGGACGTTTCAGCCAAGTCTGGCTCAGTGGTGGCAGGGCTGGAGATCCCAGGTTCAAATAGTTCAATCTGGCGATCGGAGGACACGCGGTAGGACACCAGCACCACAGAGGTATTATCGTGACCATTTTTAGTGTTGGCCAAGTCAACCAGAGATTTTACAGCCGCTTCTAGGGAAAGCTTGCCTCGCATAATCGGTTCAGCATAATCGGCCCACGATCGCTCCACCCAATCGTTGTCGCTCAAACCGTCGGAACACAGCAGCAGCAATCCATCTTCCTCCACAATAAATCGCTGCGTTGTGGGATTCAAAAATTCTCCGTCACGGGTGCCCAAGGCTTGGGTCAGCGCTCCTGCATCGGGTCGGTGCAGGGCTTCACGGTACAACGCCCGTCCCAGCTTCACTTCGCGGCTCGACACATCGTCGTCTATGGTCAATTGGTGGCAATAGCGGGGGGTGATCCAGTACGCCCGACTATCCCCAGCGTGGGTCAGATAAAGCTCGTGAGCATTGCCGGTGCCAAAGGGGGTGGGCACCAATTGCGGCAATTGCAGCGCCATTACCAAGGTCGTGCCCATGCGTTGCCGCGACTCCCGCCCCTGGGTATCGTTTTGGGTGGCGATCACGTTATTGACGACGCGAATGCTGGCTGCCAACTGCCCAGAAATGAGTTCGGGTGAGAGCAATTCGGGTTGGGCTGCCAACTCGGTTAGCAAGGCTTGGATTTGGGGCCTGAGCGATCGAACCGCCAACTGACTCGCCACCTCTCCGCCTTCGTGCCCGCCGATGCCATCACAAACGATCGCCCAGTGTGTTCCCAAGGGTGCCCCAGACAGAGCATTGTCGCGCAAATCTTCGAGGGTCGGATAGTAGGCATCTTCGTTGTGCGATCGTTGTGGGCCAGGGTCAGACAGGCTGGCAACTTGCATCAAGAGCGGATGTTGGGCGGCTTGTTCTAGCAAAAGTTGGTTGAGTTGAGCGGCGATCGTCTCCACCCTCACCCCCGGCTGCTGCATTTGCTCACACAGCGCTTGCAATGGCTCCGTTACTCGCTCCTGCGCCCCCAGTGCCAAGGGAAACCAGTGTTCCGCCAATCTCTGGAGGGTAGGTTGTGCTGGCTGATCTGGGTGAGAAGTCCCGTCTATGGGAGTTCCATCTAGGGAACTATTCTCTGATGGCTCAGGTGGGGTGACGATCGCCGTCCCAGCATCCCCATCCCGCACAAATTGTCGGAGGCGAACGCGCCAGCCTTCAACACGTAAATTATCCACAGAAAGCAAACTAGAGGCAACCCCCAATTTCCAGAGCGGAGTCCAAAGTTGCAGCAGTTGCCACAGCCAGTAAACCTGCCGCACTGCGCTCACCTGGCTCCAAAGCTGCACCAGCGGGGGAAATAGATGTCCCTCCTGATCCATGGGGGCATTCTCCAGCAACAAAACATTTGTGCTTGTCTCCCCCGCACCGATGGGACAAAACCCATACACAGTGGGCACATGCAGCCGATGGGGATAGAGTTCCAAGTAGGGAATCACCTCATCTGGTAGTTCCTGGGGCACGTAGGCTAACGTTCCAGGGTAGGTATCCAGCCAAATCTGGGGGGCAATGACCTGATAGCGCTCTGCCACCCATTCTCCGGGAGCAACCTGTGCCGCTGGGGCCCCGATCGCCCACAGGTAGCGGTAGATCAGCGGAGTCTGACAACTCTCACAGTGCTTGCTGCCCAAGGCGTTGGCTGGATTGGCACACTGCGGGTTGGGGCAATAGATCGGGGGCTGGGAATTGCTCATGGGAGTTGGGAAGTGAGAGGGTGATGGAGGTGAATGGGTGATGGGGAAGTAACTACTGACCCCCAACCTTAAGACTATTTCCAGAAAAGGTTATACCAAAGAACGTAAGGGCGAAGCATTTGGCAGATTATCTTCTGGATCAACTCAAAGGTTTATTTGCCGAATGCTTCACCCATGCAACGGTAAAATTGTTCTCAGAAATCTCTTAACCCTTACCTAACTCCCCAATTGCACAGGCTGACATCGATCGCACAGTCCAAAGAACTCCAAGGTATGGTAGTAAATTTTGAACTGGTGTGCGTGGTGTAGCTGGGTTTCTAGCTCATGGACAGGACATTCGTCAATGGGTGTGGAGGAGCCGCACTGCAAACAGGTTAAATGATGTTTGTCTTCCTGTAAGCTGCTGTAGAGCGATTCGCCACTGGCCAACGTGCGAACCTGAATCACTCCTTCCAACTTCAGCGCTTCCAGAGAACGGTACACTGTAGCCAGCCCCATGCTCCCATCTTGGTTGCGTAATTCCATGTAAATATCCTGGGCAGAAATGGCTTGCCCCAGGGTTTTCAGTAACGTCAGGATACGTTCTTGGCTGCGGGTGCGGTGGGATTTCATGGCGAAAATGGCAGGGGGCAAACGGCGATCGATGATCGAGTGTAGCGTTTTGCAGCCCTCAGCTTCGATCGCCGGTATTTATCATTATCTTAGGGACAGGACATCACTGTGACTCACTATCAAGCGCGAATTTACGTCACCCTCCGCCCTTCTGTGTTAGACCCGGCGGGAACAGCGGTGCAGTCTGGGTTGAAGCACTTGGGCTATGAGAATGTGGCCCAGGTTCGCATCGGGAAGTATGTGGAACTGGCGATCGATGCCCCCGATGAAACCACCGCCCGCACCCAGCTAACGGGCATCTGCGACCAACTCCTCGCTAATCCTGTCATTGAAACCTATAGGATTGAGTTGGACACCAAGATCATGAATTAACCATACTTTGGAGGTTGAGGCCGATCGCACCCATCCTAGTGTAGAGGCGAAGCATTGGGCAAAATATATTGAATGGCTGCAAAGGTTACTGCCCTAATGCTTCGCCTTTCCGGGACTTGTGGGATTAAACTAAACCGTCCTCACCCTCTTCGCCCTTATAGATCCAGGTTGTGTGGCGTTACGTTGAGGGCGAAGCATTGGGGCAAGGATTTTCTGACCCATGCAGAGGTGATCTACCCAATGCTTCGCCCCTACCCGATCTTGAGGTTGTTTAGTCCACGATCTTACGAACGTTGCTGTTAATTGACCTCATTATTTCCACAGATTATGAAATTTGGCATTGTGGTGTTTCCCGGTTCCAACTGCGATCGAGATGTGGCTTGGGTCACGGGCGGGTTGCTGAACCAGCCAACGCGCCTAGTTTGGCATGAAGAAACCGACCTCGCTGACATTGATGTGGTGGTGATTCCTGGCGGGTTCAGTTATGGCGATTATCTGCGCTGTGGGGCAATTGCCCGATTTTCCCCCGTGATGCAGGCAACCGTAGCCCACGCTGCCCAGGGAAAATGGGTGTTGGGCATTTGCAATGGGTTCCAAGTGCTGACGGAGGCGGGATTGTTGCCAGGGGCATTGGTGCGAAACCGGGGCTTGAACTTTGTTTGCGATCGGGTCTCTATCAAAGTAGAACAATCCCGCCTGCCCTGGACTCAGGAGTATGCAACGGGTGAGGTGATTACATTGCCGATCGCCCACGGTGAAGGGAGCTATTACGCCGACCCCGACACTCTCAAATCCTTGGAGGACAGGGGGCAAATCCTCTTTCGTTACTGCACTCGCAACGGGGATATGACCGATGCGGCAAACCCCAATGGCTCGTTGCACCACATTGCCGGAATTTGCAACCCCCAAGGAAATATCCTCGGCATGATGCCCCACCCAGAACGCGCTTCTGATCCGCAGTTGGGGGCGACGGATGGCATGAGGTTATTTCAAGGACTGTTGAGCGCGGCTCTGGCGCTGTCTGCTTAGGAAATTTCCGAGAACGATGTTACCCCTGTAGGGGCGAAGCATTCGGCAAACAGCCCTGATTGAGTTCTAAAGCTTTCGCCCGAATGCTTCGCCCTTCCGGTGCCTGGTATAAGCTTTTCTAGAAGTCTGCTTAGTAAATCGTCAACCTTGGAGCGCATTCCGAAAGTCCTTCACCGCTTGGAGATGGTTAGGAAAGTTGATGCACCGCGTCAACAGTTCCATGTCCAAATCCTTTAACACGGCTGACTGCTGCACGGCTTGATAGCCATTGGGTTGGAGAACATAAATCGAAAGCTTGCCTTTTTCCCAAAACCAAACTTCAGGAATTTGCAAACGCTCATAAGCTTGCAATTTGTCAATGCCGCCGCTGATGATAATGATCTCAATCGCCAAATCGGGACGATCGCGGTTTGGAGCCAACTCGTAGGATTCATCCGCCTCCCGCTTGACTTGCCCTTCCTCGCTTTCGAGCGTCATCGAGCCAGTGGGGGTGTAATCGATGCCCAAGAACTCCAAGTAGTCATCTAGCAACGTGGCAATGCGCCGTTTCACTGTCTCGTGTTTTTTGCCTGGCATTTTTTGGATTTCCAACACCCCATCTAGAAAGGACAGCCGCACCCCCGGTCGATCGAGCAACTGTTCCGCAATTTTGAATTCGCGCCAAGAGAGTCCATCGAACAAGATGGGTTCTGCAACTGGCTCTAAAAGTTGAGTTGGCATCGTCATGTCTCTTTTCTGGAGTCTTAAATTGTATAGGAATCCGATCGTACCTCTGCCAGAAACCGGGGTTCTGCGAAAATTGGGGGCGATCGAACCGAATCATTGACAGAACCCCGGTTTCTCACCCTCTGCATCCCACAAACAGAACCCTAATTTCTGCTGAGCTAGATGGGTGAGTTGCCTTATACTCTGAAGCAACTATCTCCTATGGAACCATTCCATGATTCCCGATCCGATGTCTGATGAAGCGCTTTTGAAGCGGCTCTACAATGCCTTTGATCCCCTGCGACCGCTCCCGGCTGACGATCCAGCCTATGTCAACTGTCAGGATGTGCGGGGCGATGGCAACATTTTGATCGACTTGGGCAAGACGATTTTGAACTCCGATCGCAGCACCTGCCAACTCTATGCCGGCCATCGTGGCGCGGGTAAATCCACCGAACTGCTGCGGCTGGAAAAATATCTCACTGACAAGGGGTGCTTTGTCGTGTACTTCCCAGCAGATGAAGCCGACTTGGATGCCCAAAACACAGAATACACCGATATTTTGATGGCAACAACGCGCCACTTGCTAGACAAACTGAAGCACAACGCCGATCCGCTTCCCGTGGTGAACTGGTTGAAGGAGCGCTGGACAGACTTGAAGGGCTTGATGGATACCAAGTTTGAGTTCGATGCCCAGGCTTCTGTGGATCTGCAAATTATTCAGTTTGCTAAACTGACTGCCACCTTGAAAGCGATTCCTGGACTGCGGCAAGAGATTCGCGCCAAGCTCAACCCCCACACCACCACCCTCACCGAGGCCCTGAATGGGTTTGTCAAAGAGGCAAAACACGATTTACCCAATGGAGCCTCCCGCTTGGTCGTGATTGCGGACAATCTCGATCGAATTACGCCCGTGATCCAAGCCGATGGCCGCAGTAGCCACGACCACATTTTTATCGATAGTCACGAGCAACTCAAAAGCCTGGATTGCCATGTCATCTACACCGTGCCAATTTCGATGGTCTACTCAGAGCGCATTTCCCAATTGCGCGATCTCTATGGCACCGATGCCGAAGTGTTGCCGATGGTAATGGTGCGGACGGAGCAAAATGCCCCCTACGAGGCAGGGGTGAGTAGGCTCAAAGATCTCATGAGTAAGCGGGTGTATGAAAAAGCTGAAATGCCCGTGACTCTGGGATTAGAGACGCAGATTTTTGAGCAAGAGGTGTTGGGTCGGCTATGCTGGATGTCTGGCGGCTATGTGCGGGAGTTGATGTATTTGATTCGGGATGCCATCAACCGCACGGACACCTTGCCGATTTCCATCAAGGCGGTGCGCCGCGTCATCAGCGAGGCTCGGAATACCTATCGCACTGCGGTATACGACGATCAATGGCTGCCTTTGGCGCGGGTGCATCGGGCGAAGACGGCTCCCAACGATGAGCTACACCGCAATTTCCTGTTCAATCGCTGCATTTTTGAGTATCGCTGTGTGGATGCAGAAGATAATGTGCGCTGTTGGTATGATGTGCATCCGTTGATTGTAGGAATTGCCGAGTTTGAGGCGGCGCTAGCAAAAGTAGACTCCCATGAACCCAGTACCGATTGAGTGGGATCAGGACTTAGAACCCAAGACCCCAGAGGAGGAGTATCGCACCTTGTTGCGGGTGCTACGCCGGGGAGAAGGATTTGGACTGGTGTTTGTCAAGTGTTCCCCCGCCCAAGGAGAGCGCATTATTGCCAGAGTGCAGCAGGATTTGACCACCCAAAAAGTCGGCAGCCTGCGGCTCAGCGCCCCCACCGACACCCTCTACGACTTGGTGACAGATTTCCCAGCCGTTGAGCAATTGGATGTGCTGTTTATCAGTGGCTTGGAATATTCGATCTATGAGTATGAAGATGCCGAATTTGGCGATATTACCCGCCGTAGCCAAGGCAAGCTCTACGAGGGCACTTGGCTGGGGGTGCCGCGCCTACTGGGCCACCTGAACCTGCGCCGCGAGAGCTTCCGAGAGCATTTCAACCTACGCCTCGTCTTCCTGATTCCAGAATTTGTCCGCCGCTACTTCATCCGCCGCGCCCCAGACTTTTTCGATTGGCGCTCAGCGGTGCTGGAGTTCCCGATGGATGCCGACCATCTCCACCAAGAATCCCAAAGGCTCTCATTTGGGAACTATGACGACTATCTCGATCTCATCCCCGCAGAGCGCCGAACCAAGATCTTAGAAATCAAGGCATTGCTGGAAGAACCCCACCAAACCCCCGACCAAGCCGCTAATTTATATTTTGAGCAGGGGCGGTTATGGAGTACTGCTGAGGAATATCAAGCCGCGATCGACAGCTACGACCACGCCTTGCACCACAAACCCGACAAACACGAAGCCTGGAACAACCGGGGCAGTGCGCTGGGTAAGTTAGGACGCTATGAGGAGGCGATCGACAGCTTCGACCACGCCTTGCACCACAAACCCGACTACCACTGGGCCTGGAACAACCGGGGCATTGCGCTGTGGAACTTAGGACGCTATGAGGAGGCGATCGACAGCTTCGACCACGCCTTGCACCACAAACCCGACTTGCACGAAGCCTGGTACGGACGGGGCAATGCGCTGGATGAATTAGGACGCTATGAGGAGGCGATCGACAGCTACGACCACGCCTTGCACCACAAACCCGACTACCACGAAGCCTGGAACAACCGGGGCTATGCGCTGGATGAATTAGGACGCTATGAGGAGGCGATCGACAGCTACGACCACGCCTTGCACCACAAACCGGACGACCACGAAGCCTGGTACGGACGGGGCAATGCGCTGGGGAAGTTAGGACGCTATGAGGAGGCGATCGACAGCTACGATCGGGCAATCAAACTCAAGCCAGAAGATCCAAGTGCTTTCTACAACAAAGCTTGCTGTTACGGCTTGCAAGGCAAGGTGGAATTGGCACTGGAGAACCTGCAACACGCCATCCACCTAAACCCTGACGAGTATCGAGCCATGGCAAAAACTGACACAGATTTTGACTCCATTCGGGAGGATGGGCGGTTTCAGGCGCTGGTCAGTTGAGTTCCGCTGCTAGAAACCGGGGTTCTTGCCAGGTCTTTGGGCGAGGGGTGGATTTTGGACAGCACCCCGGTTTCTTATGCCCTGCATCCCCCACACAAAACCCTGGTTTCTTGAGGCGACGCGCGGGGTACACTGATACTTGATTTTAGGCCCTGCCTTCTAGTTAATGTAAGTGAATGTAAAATCTAGTACCTTCCATTGTGGACTTTGAAATTGTTGGCGATATTACTGAAATTGAAATTATTGCTGTCGGCAAGGGTCTGCGTAGCCGTAACCGTCTACGCAAACATTATGGAAGAGGTCGCTGGAGAAAATTGAAGGGGGTTGCACAAGTACGACTCCCTGACGATACACTACGACTAGCGGAAGTACATTGGTATGAAGCTCACGGCATTGGCAAAAAAGAGTTCAAGCTAAAATTACCGTTTCTAGATTAGCGATGGAACCTAAACTATCTCAAGCCATAAGTTTTGCTCTGTGCCTCAGCAACGAAGGTTACAACGCTTCGCTAGACGTAGGAAAGCTGTACCGCATCGTGCAAGATGCCCAAGCAGACGCGCATGGACTGATACGGATTGTGGATGAAAGTGGTGAAGATTATGCCTTCGCAGCCGATCGCTTCTACCGCCTGCAACTTCCCCAACCCATAGAAGCCGCCTTGCTAGCAGGGACGCGATCGTGAGAGGCGCGATCGCGTATCCACCCAAATTCAGCGGATAATAAGTCATAGCATTTTGGTTGCCAGCAATGACCCAACAGCTTCTAAACCCTGAAGAGCTTCTAAACCCTGATGAAATCGTTACCGAGCTTGACATTAGCCATCTCGTCATCGAGGACGATACTCCCGTGGACAACATACAGTCAGAGAAGCAGCAACGGCTATTGGTGGAACCGCTCTACAGTTCCAAGGTGCTGCTGCCACCGTTTCTAGCGACTGCCAATGTCGGGCTGTTTTATAAACTCAAAGGCGAACCGATCGTCCCCGATGTCATGCTCAGTCTAGGAGTGCAGTGCGCTGAGGACTTCTCCCAACGGCGAAATCGTTCCTACTTTGTCTGGGAATTTGGCAAAATGCCTGAAGTTTGCATCGAGATCGTCTCCAACTCCGAAGGCGACGAGGTGGCCCTCAGTGCCAAATCCCAACAGAAACACAAGTCCCATGCCAAAAAAGACATCTATGTCCAAATCGGAGTGTCCTACTACGTTGTGTTCGACCCCCTGCGGCAAATTCAGGGACAAACCGACATGCGAGATGCCCTGCTGCGAGTGTGGACTATAGCCTCTGGTCGCTACATCGAACTTACCCCTAACACAGGAATTACCGAGGTTGGGCAATCCGTCTGGTTAGAAACTGTGGGATTAGGGCTAACGCTTTGGGAAGGGCAGTTTGAGGAAGCGATGACCCGGCCCTGGTTGCGGTGGTGCGATCGGCAAGGACACGTTATCCCCACGGGGGCAGAACGGGCAGATGCAGAACAGCTTAGGGCAGACACAGAACGACTCCAGGCAGATGCAGAACGGCTTCGAGCAGACGCAGAACGGCTCCGGGCAGAGCGACTGGCTGAGCGGCTCCGGGCAATGGGGGTGAACCCAGACGACGTTTAGGGCTGGGGCGATCGACACCATGAACGTTTTTCACTTCCCTGATAACTCAATTCAGGTGTGGTAGTCTTTCACATGACTCCGATCGCATCCCTTAACCTTTCATTTCACCCGTTGGAAATTTTCTCATGGCTATCCTAGATTCCCAAGGTCGTCTATTCGGCAAGGTCAACATTCTCGACCTGGGTGCCGCTTTAATTATGCTGCTGGTTGTCATTGGCATCTTCATCTTCCCTGGCACCACTGGCTCCGCCCAAATTGGCACTAAAACCCAGGCGATCGAGGTGGATATCATCGCCAAAGGCGTAGGCACCAGCGATCCCAAGCAATTCATCGCCGACCTGCAAGCATCAAAGCAGACGAATTTGATCATTCGCAATCAACCCTACGGCAAAGCAGATATCAAATCAGTCCAGGTGCTACCCAGAAGCGTCTCTGTGCCTCAGCCCGATGGTTCGGTCAAGTCCTTGAATGATCCTAGACCCGAATTGGCCTACAGCACCGATATGTTAGTGACTTTGAGTGGCAAGGCTCAAATCAAAGACGGGGAGGCAGTTCTGGGAGGCAATAAGGTCAAAATTGGGACACAGGTAGAAATTGAAGGCTCAAAGTACAACTTCAACTGCACCGTTGTCGATGTGCGCCTCAAAGAGTGACTTTAGGAGATTTCTGGGAAAAAATTTACCCCTGCACGGGCGAAGCATCCGGGCAATGATCGCTTGTCAATTCAGGAGTTGATCTGCCGGATGCTAAGTGCAAAGCACACGCTACGCGAACGCCCCTATATTCCACATTTATTGGTATAAGGAGGCGATGTGCAACTTAAAGTCTGCCCTCATCCCCCAGCCCCTTCTCCCAGAACGGGAGAAGGGGAGCCGATCCAAATCTTAGCCCCTCTCCCCTTTTGGGAGAGGGGTTGGGGTGAGGGCGGTTCGGGAAAGTTGCACATCACCTATAAAGGACTTGCGTGAAAATAAAGTACCAATAAACCGAGTTTCGACTGCGCTCAACTCTCGACGGTTGAGGGTTGAGCGCATTTGTGCTGAGCGCCATCGAAGGAGTCGAAACCCGTCTGAGTGGGACACTATCACAGCAGATTGCTACCAACCGTGCCATAGGCGGGAATATTGAAAGCTATAGCCAGAGCCAGTTATATCATTTACTTTTGTGGCGGGTTTGATCGAAAACCACTGTAACCCGCAGATCCCTAACCTTTTCCAGAAATCTTCTTAGAAGGTTTCTGAAAAAGGTTATACCGGGAACCGGAAGTAGGAATCAATCAGTTTCTGTGCTTTGTCTTTGGGGTGAACCCTTTGGCAAAAATAGCTGCCTTCTCACACTCTCAGAGCTTGGTGACGAGCGATGATTTGTTCTGGCTCAATACGGACGATCGCCTCATCCAAAGGCATGGTGCGTAGAGTATCCTTCATGATATTCACCTGATAGACCTGGCGATTATCTATATCCACCGCCGTTAGCCAGCCACTTTTTGGGTGATAGGCTCCTGTGTCGATGTCCAGCCAACCCCGTCCCTGGGCCAGTTCCCCCGGCAGCACTCCAGGCAAGGTGAACGTGATTGTATGACCAATGATAATTAATTTGTCAGGAAAGTACGGTTCAGCAATGCTATGGAATTCTTCCCGCACCCAGCATAGTTCCTGCGTCGTCTGTTCCTCCACGGACAAGCCTGGTTGCACCCCTGCATGGGCAAGCCAAATGTCGCCCAAATCAAGATAGGTGGGTAACATCCGCATCCAGTTCAAATGGTCAATCAACAGGTCTACATCGCTGTAGCTGCCGATCGTTGTATTGCCACCACTGTAGAGCCAAGCGTGGAGGGCAGGCACACAAATCTGTCCATCGGGGAAGGCATCCAGCATCAGTTGCTCATGGTTTCCGAGGATGCACGTATAGGGGCTGTTTTGCACAAAGCTCACCACGTCTGCTCCTTGAGGACCCCGATCGATCAGGTCTCCCAAAAAGTACACCTGATCCTCTGAACCGGGGGCAACTGTTTCCAATAGCTTCATCAGCCCATCATAATGACCATGCACATCACCGATGAAAATCCGGCGCGTTTTCTCCATGTAACTCCTCTTGCTCAGACTCTAGACTGGATGACTCTGGTATATAGTCCGATCGCTAGCCCTAAGAGTCAATCGTAAATCCCCTAGATCTCATTATGCCCAGACCCTTATCAAATCTGGGATTGAAGTTATGAGAAAACATCAAATCATCACCTGGATCGCGGTTACATTGAGGAGCGTAAATTTAATTCGCGATCCAGGACGTTTTGTGATGTTGGAAACTCCTAAAGGCTGACCGAAGATGGCAGCAGAACAGTATCAATGACATGAATGATGCCATTATCCGCTTCCACATCGGCTGTGACGACCGTGGCATTGTTCACCTTCACCGCTCCGTCAATGTGTTCAATCTTCACAGTAGAGCCTTCTGTGGTCGTTGCGGTGTCAAGCTTGGCAACATCCTCGGCTGACACCTTCCCGGAGACAACGTGGTATTCCAGGATTTTTCTTAGCGTCAGTAAATCTTGGAGCAGAGATTCCACCGTGCCCGATGGCAGCTTGGAAAATGCTTCATCTGTGGGAGCAAAAACGGTGAAGGGGCCAGGACTCTTGAGGGCAGTATCCAATCCGGCTGCGGTAATCGCAGCGACTAAGGTGCTAAATGTCCCTGCACTCATTGCTGTATCTACAATGTCAGCCATAGTTAGGTGAAGTCCTTCAGTGAAATTTTATAGTGTCAAGCAAATTTACATTAACACCTCAATGATATTTCTATTGACAGAATAAAGACTCTATCGATCGACAGAATCGGGGCGGTTCGATCGCAGATTCGAGACGGGTGACTCCAGCCTAGCTCTAAGCGATCGTTCAGCCAAACACACTGGCTCTCCTGACTTTTTAGTGAAAAGAGTGTCAAGAATACTCTTTTCATCCCCCTAAGAACCTAAAAGAGTACTTTAAAAGTGCTTGAGACCTTGCACTTGCTCCCTTTTCTGATATGCCTGAAAGGCTTTGAGCCAATAATTCTGGGGGACTTTAACCTCAGAACCCCCCAGAATTGGGGGGCTGGGGGGCGGTTCGGGCAACGATTCGTAGCTTTTAAAACGTCCTCTAAGAGTGTCGAGGGTTCTTGTTGCTAAGCGACACTTAGCAACAAGAACCTAGGAGAGCCAGCACACTGAGGGGAAGCAGGCGCTATATGCTGGAGGGTAGCCCGCCAGTTGCCGTGTGGCTTGTGCAAGATTTATGCAAATTGCAAATTAGTTATGCAAATTTATTTAGACCATAGTGCTACGACCCCAACCCGCCCAGAGGCGATCGACCTCATGTACCAGGTTCTAGGGCACCAGTGGGGAAACCCTTCTAGCACCCACGAATGGGGGCAACGGGCAGCTACAGTCGTCGAGCGGGCACGGATGCAGGTTGCCGCGTTAATTAATGCGTTGCCAGAGTCGATCGCGTTTACCTCTGGGGGAACTGAGTCGAATAATTTGGCAATTATGGGGGTGGCGCGCCAGTATCGCCGATCGCAGCATGTGATTATTTCCAGCGTAGAGCATTCCGCCATTGCGGAACCCGTGCGGCTTTTAGAGGCATGGGGCTGGCAGGTGACCCGCCTACCTGTGGATAAAATGGGACGGGTCAACCCGCTAGAATTGCAAGCGGCTTTGCAACCCAACACGGTTCTGGTGTCGATTATCTATGGGCAGAGCGAAGTGGGCACCCTCCAACCTATTCAGTCGCTGGGTACGATTGCCCAAGCCCATGGCGCAGTGTTTCACACCGATGCGGTGCAAGTTGCCGGACGGTTGCCGATCGATGTGCAACAGTTGCCGATCGATTTGTTGTCGCTCTCCAGCCACAAACTCTATGGCCCCCAAGGAGCGGGAGCCATCTATGTGCGTCCTGGGGTGGAACTGGTGCCCCTGCTGGGAGGGGGTGGGCAGGAGTTCCAGGTGCGCTCTGGAACGCAGGCAGTCCCGGCGATTGCTGGTTTTGGAATGGCGGCAGAATGGGCAGCCCAAGAAATGGCGCTGGAGGTGCCCCGCTTGGTCATGCTACGCGATCGGCTCTTTGCTGGACTGGCAGATGTGAGTGATCTGATGCCCACGGGGGTTCATGGAGCTTGGCTCCATGAAAATCCTTTGAGCCGCTTGCCCCACCATGCCAGTTTCACCATTCCCTTCACCGATGGCAAAACCTTGGTGCGGCAGATGAATTTGGCAGGTATTGCGGTGAGTTCTGGGTCTGCCTGTCACAGTGGCAAGACGATCCCCAGTCCTGTGTTGCAGGCAATGGGCTATGACGATCGCCTTGCCAAGGGGGGAATTCGCTTGACGTTGGGGCGAGAAACCACAGAGGCAGATGTGGACTGGACGGCGATCGTCCTCAAACAAATTCTGGAACGCCTGATGCCAGAGCTGGTGGGCACGCGGTCGTAAATTAGTGCGGCTTGGCAGAAGTTTCTGACCCGTTAGGTGGATTGTTTTGAGTTTTGAGTTTTGAGTTTTGAGTGCTACCCACCTACTTCTGCCAGCCTGCACTAGGACTGCATTTCTGCCCCGATCGTCCTTAATTTATTGCACCTATATTTACAATAGTTCGGACATTTTTGCGATAGCTAGCCCTCATCCCCCAACCCCTTCTCCCAGAACGGGAGCAGGGGAGCCGGATTGAAGTCCCTCTCCCCTTTTGGGAGAGGGATTTAGGGTGAGGGTCTATACTGGCTGTACAAAAGGGTTTCCAGCACCTCCACAAAAACTGTCCGAAGTATTGATATTTAGTAACTTTTATGACCACCGAACTTCCAACCACCCTTGAAACCGCGATTACCCAAGCCTGTGCGGCCACCCAAGCAGCGATCGTGGCAGGTTGCACCCGAATGCAGGTCGAGATCCTGCTGCCAGAACTGAAGCCCATGCCTGTGGCAGAGCAATTTCTGCCTGCCTTTGCTGAGTATGGAGCCAACCTCAAAGTGCTGTTTCCTGATGCTGGGGCGGCGGCGTTGGCACGGCGGGATTGGGGGGAGTTGCCCTATGTGGTGCGAGGCATTGGGGAACTGCAAGCCGAAGTGCAGCCAGAGGATAAACTGTTTGTGCTGGTGGCTCCCACGGCGGTAGAAGTTCCAGATGTGGAGAAAATTTGTGACCAAGTGGGCGATCGGCCCCTGATTTTGCTCAATCCTCGCTTGGAAGATGTGAGTGTGGTGGGCATTGGCTACGCTGCTCGCCAACTGCGGACGCGATTTCTCAGCCTGTTTGAACCCTGCTACTACTTGAGACCGCTGGAACAAGCGGCTGTCTTGCGCGCCTATCCTTCCCTGTGGCAAGTTTGGCTGGAAGCGGAAACGGGCTATCAGTTACTCACGGAAGTTCCCGAAAAGCCGATCGGAGATGCCTTAGACCAAATTCTGATGCAGGCTAATGGCAAATCTAGTGCGAGTCCGATCGCCCAACCTGGCTTCTTGACCAGACTCCAGAGATTTATGCGGGCATTAAGTCAGTAACCCGTCCATTCGCGCAAACATCCCACGCTAAACTGAAAAGCAGAAATCCCCATGACTGAGACTAACCCAGGCTGGCAGAAGCAAGTGGGTAGCACTCAAAACTCAAAACAATCCACCTAATGGGTCAGAAATTTCTGTCAAACTGCACTAGCGCCATGGTTCCCCAACTGCGATCGACCTCCTCTGAAATCATCTACCCTGACAGCGATGGACACCCCATGTCAGACAACACCAAGCAGTTCCG
>Ga0163144_10005689_pt1 | contig 27703 bp, 22 predicted proteins | sample OliLak19BULKMAT1_FD_123175 | JGI IMG/M metagenome (GOLD analysis project Ga0163144, IMG submission 123175) | Freshwater microbial mat bacterial communities from Lake Vanda, McMurdo Dry Valleys, Antarctica - Oligotrophic Lake LV.19.BULKMAT1 | ecosystem: Environmental > Aquatic > Freshwater >... | reverse complement strand
CGTCGTTGGAGTAGATATTCTCTAAAATAATTTCTTGACTTTTCTATAGGGAATATGCTAGTATTTATCACGTGGAATATAAGTTATCCACATTAGTATTTTGCAGGTTCATACCAGCAGGGTATAATGTTCGTAACTTATCCTTTTGGCTCGTGTCGATATATATATGAGCGAAGGGAATAGTGTTTTATTAAAAGTTAGTATTATTATTTAGTTAGTATTTATTAGTAAATTATTAAAATATGAAAAAGATTTTTATCTCAAGTTTCCTAGCTCTAGCTTTCGTCCTATCAGGCGGAGCTTCAGCACAAGCAGCTGGATACACTTTCTCTAAATACCTCAAAGTGGGTAGCACAGGAGCAGATGTTTCAGCACTTCAGCAGTTTCTTATTGACAATAACTTCAGCATCCCAGCTATCACTACAAACGTAGCTAGCAAGGGATACTTTGGACAGCAAACAAAGACCGCTGTTATCGCTTATCAGACAAGTCTAGGACTTCCTAACACAGGATTTGTAGGACCTCTAACAGTTGATAGATTGAACAGAAGTGAGATGGCAATGAGTGGAGGAACACCAGCAGTAACAGGATGTCCAACAGGATTTACTTGTACTGCAAACAATGCACCAGTTGTGAAATGCCCAATCGGCTACACATGTACAGCTAACCCAGGAACAGTAGTTGATCCGCTAGTTGTTAATCCTGGACCAGCTACAGAAGGTTCATTTACAGTTTCACAAGCCGCAAATCCAGCTAACAATACAAATGTTACAACATCAACAAATGTTCCTGTTTATGGAGTAAAGATCAAGGCTATGAATTCTGCTATGGTTATCGATCGAGCTGACCTTCAGTTCGCGGTCACAGTAGGTGGTACAACTGTAAATCCAGCAGGTTTTATTACAAGTATAAGTGCATGGGATGGTACAACCCTTCTCAAAACTATGCCTCTGACATCAAGCGACTTCACAAAGGATAATAGTGCACGATACTATGTACGATTGACAGGTATTGGATTCAAAGTTCCAAAGGATGTTACAAAGGATCTAGTTTTCAGTGTAAATGTCGCTTCAGTCAACTCTGCTGATACAGCAAGAGTATTGACTGTAGTCGGTTATGCTGACAGTACCCAGAACATCCGAGGTACAGATGGTCTAGGTCTTCAGTCATACGGTAATAATAACTGGACAAGTACATTTACTTTCCAAGCAAGCAATAACTCTACTCTGACAGGTTCTTCAGATTCAAATACTGTCAAGGCACGAAATATTGCTGTTAACACATCTACTGGTATCAAGGGAGTTGAAATGATGACATTCAATGCTAAGTCAACGATTGGTTCGTCTGTTCTTACAAACTTGAGAGTATATGTTAAGACAAATAGTGTTTCTACAGCAGCTCCTACCGCTCTCTATCTGTATGACGGATCAACTCTTTTGAGTTCTGCATCCGTAACAGTTACAAGTGGTTCAGGCACAGTTAACTTCACTAACCTACTTCTTTCTATAGCACAAGATGCTACAAAGAAGTTGACTGTTAAGGCAGACTTCCCATCTACAGCTGTGGGTGTAGCAAGTACAACAATTCTTACTGCAGCAGCTGAGATAGACACAACTCTCTTTGAGACAGGAGATTCAACTACAAAGGAAGTTACAATCGCTTCAGCTATCGTTGGAAACAATGTCAACCTTTATGCAACCGCAGCTCCTCAGTGGACTCTCGTAAGTGCGTCTGCTACAGGTGCAGCTGGAGTTGTAAGCGTAGCTTCGAGCTCTGTTACTGCCATAATCAAAATGAAAGTCTCTGCTGATGGTGGTACTTTGACAAAGCCAGTCGCTGGCGACTTCGCAATTTGGTTTGCTTCTACAACACAGACAAATACAAATGGTACTGGAAGCGGTTATACAGCAGCAACTGGTATTTCTGTAACTCCTACAATAACTGTTGATCCAAACACATCAACGGTTGGAGATGGTAATGATTACACAGTTACACTTACTGCAACAATATACTCTAGTAACTCATTACTTGGCTCCAGCCAGCCATTGTTCATGGCAGTTCAGAGTATAGATTCTGTAACAGGAAGCAACACTATCACTGACCAGACATGGGGTATAGACAATTTCTACACCAATCCTGTACAGTTGACAAGAGGTACCCTATAATCACTTTCTCTAAACTCCTCACATCGGGTTAAAATGATGTTACAAAAACCACCTTCGGGTGGTTTTTGTTTTGGTGAATTCGAAAGGGTAATTTACCAAAATTACCTACTGGGTGGTTTTTTGGTGTTTGCTGTTTTCTTTGTTAAACTTAAACAATGGCAGATAAGAAAACAATACAAAATAAGATAATCATCTATAAAGACTCAAAGGGTAATGTTGAGCTAAAAGCTGATATAGAAAAGGACACTATCTGGGCGACTCAGGCACAGATAGCGGAGCTTTTTGATGTTAATTCTCAAGCTATTACTAAACATATACAGAATATATATATAGATGGTGAGTTAGAACAGAAATCAACTAGTTCCAAAATGGAACAAGTTCAAAAAGAAGGCAACAGAGATGTAAGACGCTCAATTGAATACTACAATCTTGATATTATCATAGCAGTTGGATATAGGATCAATTCAAAAAAAGCCACTCAATTTCGTATCTGGGCCACCAAAACTCTACGAGAATATATAATAAATGGTATAGCAATAAATACCGAGCGTATCAAGCAATTGCCAGATAAAATTCTCAAAGATTTAGACGAGAAGATACTTTTTATCCAAAAGACAATCAAAAAAAGAGAACTCAGCCAATCTGAAACAGATAGTCTTCTGTCAGTAATACATGATTACGCTAACTCTTGGAAATTCCTCAAGGAATATGATGAAGGAGATCTGAAGCTAAAGAAAAACTCAGGTTTGAGTATGAGTTTATTCGAAATGCTATAAATAAGCTAAAGGAGGACTTGATATCAAAAGGAGAGGCCTCTGACCTTTTTGGCTCTGAGCGAGACGGGTCTTTCCAAGGGATATTGAAAACTATTTATCAGACATTTGGAGGACAGGAGCTGTACTCAAGCCTAGATGAAAAATCTGCTCACTTACTTTATTTTGTTATCAAAGATCATCCGTTCTCTGATGGTAACAAAAGAATAGGTTCGTTTTTGTTTATTTATTTTCTAAAATTAAATAGCATATTATCTCGTCCAGATGGAGAAAAGAAGATAAATGATAATACAATAGTTGCTCTAGCGCTTCTTATTGCTGAAAGTGATCCAAAAGATAAAGAAATGATGGTAGCCCTCGTGACGAATCTGTTGGTATAGGGGATATATAAAAGATATAAAGTATAGTCCACTTTACTTTAAATCGGGTATAAAATATATCGGAGTTACTTAAATATTCGATCTGGTCATCTGTGAAATATGCAAGATACAAGGAGTCTGGTAAGATTATTTGATGTCAGACTTAATGCACATACCAGACGAGAGAATAATAGGTAGAATCTTTCTTATAAGAGGTAAGAAAGTTATGTTTGACCGTGATTTGGCAGAGCTGTATGGAGTGGAGACCAAGGTTCTAAATCAGACAGTCAAAAGAAATATAGATAGATTCCCTGATGATTTTATGTTTAGGCTCATCACAGATGAGGCTAAGATATGGCAAGCTATGTATTCAAGGTCACAAATTGTGACCTTGAAACGAGGTGGTAATGTAAAATATACACCTATTGTATTCACAGAACAGGGAGTGGCTATGTTATCTAGCGTGTTGAAAAGTAAGACTGCTATACAGGTCAATATTCAGATAATAAGGACTTTTACAAAATTGAAAGAGATATTGTCAGATAATAAAAAGTTAGCAGAAAAGCTAGAAAATCTCGAGGGTAAATATGATGGACAGATATCAAAAATATTTGAAGCGATAAAGATGCTTGTCAAAGAAAAAGATAAACCAAAGACTAAAATGGGGTTTAATGTAGAAAAATAACCCAGCAATATTCATTTACCCCTTGACTAACCTCACATACATATTGCACTTATCGACACATGGGATTAACTCTATATCTACTTGACCCTACTCTTTTTGTCCAGTATACTACTTGTACTGGACAAAAAAGACCTATTCTGTCCAGTACAACCAAAATAACATGCTTAAAGACATAGTTTCAAACCAAAAACTACAAAAAGAGCAACTTCTGACTCTAGAGTATATAGATCGAACCCAAGAGCCATTTGCTAAAAAATGGCTAGATTCGACGCTTATAAAAGTAGTCCTAGGTCCCCGACGTGCAGGAAAGTCTGTCTTTTCTCTGGTACTCTTGAAAGATCGCCCATTCATGTATTTCAACTTTGATGATGAAGTGTTATCGAGTACAGGTGGCATATCAACAGATGAACTGATGAAAGAATTGCATGCGGCGTATGGTCCTGTAAAAACTATTCTTTTTGATGAAATACAGAATCTTCATGGTTGGGAACTTTTTGCCAACCGATTGCATCGTGCGGGGTACAATCTTGTCTTGACTGGATCAAATGCTCAACTTCTTTCAAAAGAACTGGCTACTCATCTTACCGGTAGGCACATACCAATAGAAATTCTTCCATTTGATTTCAATGAATTCCTTCGAGCAAAGAAATTTGTTATAGATTCAGAATATAGTTCTTTGCCACAACACCGTGGCGAGCTATTGAACCTTATGGAAAATTACCTCATAAATGGTGGATTCCCTGAAGTGGTAGTGAGCAACGTAGATCCCAAAGATTACCTCGGCGTACTCTTCGACTCTTTGCTTTTTAAAGACGTTGTAAAGAGACACAGAATACGATATTCTACCGTTATAGCCAATCTCGCGACGCATCTCATAAATAACTTTTCTAACCTTTATACAGTCCGTAAACTACTCGATATTCTCAATCTAAAGAGTGCTTCCACTACAGAAAAATACATAACGTATCTAGAAGAAGCATACCTTATATTCTCAATGCTCCGATACTCGCCAAAGTCAGTGGAGCGTATACGGTCCCCTCGAAAAGTCTACGCTGTCGACAATGGATTTATAAGTGCAAAAGCTATTCAACATTCTCCAGACAAAGGTAAACTCATGGAAAACCTTGTTTTTACCGAGCTCGTGAAGCGGGGAGTGAAGCCAGATAGGGAATTGTTTTATTATAAGACTCGAAATGATCGCGAAGTCGACTTTGTCATAAAGAAGGGACATGTGGTGCTTGAGCTTATACAAGTTTGCTATGAGTCTATAAACCCAGATGTCGAGCAAAGAGAAACAAAGTCTCTCGTTGAGGCCAGTGGCGAGCTCCAGGTCAAAAAACTTACCGTACTGACATGGGATGAAAAGAGGGAAGTTGAGAAAGATGGAATGAAAGTACAATTTATTCCTCTCTGGGAATGGCTTACTGCAAAGAAGGTTAATCATGTATAATATAGCCATGCAGAACCCATTTGATCGCAACTTTTTTCATTTCTTGTTTGGCTTTATTGTCATTCTCTTTATGAGTTTTGCCACCATTTACTTTACATCTGTATATAGTGATGGTCAGATGCAAAAAGATGTGGCCATCGTTGGGAAAAATTGAAAAAAATATCCCAAAAAATACTTACAAAATATAGTTATAAAAATACTGTCGTTGACAAGGAAACCTCTCCATTGCGGAGAGATTTTCTTTATCAAAACTTTATTCTTTCTTAATTAAAACTTTATCTCTTTCTGTTACGATATTTTCATTATTATTAATTATAAAAAACGCTATGTATAAAAAGTTATTTTTGTTTGTATTATTCATATCCATCATATTCATACCATCAAAGCTTCATGCCGAAACTCGCATAACAGAAGATCTCTACGATGGAGGCTACTGGAGCAAAGCTGGGAGCCCTTATATCATCGAGGACTATGTATCCGTTCCAGCGTGGCAAAAGCTCACCATAGGTCCTGGAGTGACTGTGAGGGGAGCCGGAGTTCTAGATGGGGAAGACCTGTATTCTATATATATAAATGGAGATCTGGAAATAAAGGGAACAGTAGAAGATCCTGTTCGTATAGAAAATCTCGGATTCATATATCTCAACAATGGCACTACGACTATAGATCATACTTTTTTAGAAAAAACAGGTATCGATGTATACAATGGCAGGGTAAATATCGATTCAAGCAGTATCAAAGGATCAGATATCGCTATTTCCGCCAAAAAGAGCAAGATTTCCATTTCCAAAAGCCAGATTATAAATAACACAAATGGAATACTATCAAATCTCTGGACTTCTGGACCATTTCTTTCAAATATCGCCAATGCAAATGAAGTGGGTGGTATAGGAAATGCCGAAGATATGGATCCAAATCAAAATATCATAGAAATTCACGAAAGTATTTTCATAGGAAATGACGGCTATGCCATTATGAACAAAACCACAAATACCATCGATGCTACAGACAACTGGTGGGGAAGTGTAGATGGACCAAAAGAAGGCACTTCTGGCAACACTATTTCCGGAGCAGTTCTAGTAGATCCTTGGAAGGCAAAAGATCCTCTAGAAAAAGATGCATGTTGCTCAAATGTTCTCTTTCTCCCAGGTTTCGAGGCAAGTAGACTCTATCTGGACAAGAAAAACTTTTTGGGTGTCACGATCACCAATACTCTCTGGGAACCAAATAGGAATGACGATGTCAAAAAACTTTTCATGGATTCTTCTGGAAAAAGCCTAGATCCTTCGATATATACATCTGATATTGTAGATTCAGCTTTTGGAATAGTAGATATCTACAAGAGTTTTGTCTCAATGATGAAGACAATGGTTGCGGAAAAAAATATAAATGAGTGGACCCCGTTTGCCTATGATTGGAGAAATGACATCTCCTCTATTGTAAATGAAAATCTAGTCTTGGAAATAGAAAGACTAGCCAAAACCTCAAAGACTGGAAAAGTAAGCATCATAGCTCATAGTTATGGAGGACTCGTAGCAAAACTTCTAGGCAAGGAACTCGAAAAAGTAGGGAAATCAACCCTCTTAGATAAGGTTATTCTCGTTGCAACTCCACAACTTGGAACACCTCAAGCCATAGCAGGAATGCTACATGGAGATGACCAGTCTATGTTGGGAGGAATGCTACTGTCAAAAAGTGTGGCTAGGACATTTGGTCTCAACATGCCTGGGGCATATGGATTTATCCCTTCTAGTAGCTATTTCAACAAAGCCATATCTCCGATCGTTGTATTTGCAACTTCTACTGTAGATTCACGCTCATCCCTCACGGATTTCCTCACCGGCAAAACCTATCCCAGAACACAACCAGAGGATACAGATCTACTAACTCCTGCATTACTATCAAAAAATCTTCTAGAAAAAGCCGAATCCATTCATGAAATCATAGATTCTTGGTCATTTCCTACTACTACAAAATCCCTCTATATTTCTGGATGGGGAAAAGATACTACAAAGACACTGGACTATACAAAAGGATCACTCTCTTTTCTAAAAACTTCTAGGGGAGATGGAACAGTTCTAACAGAGAGCTCTACTCACGATATTTTAGACACGCTCTACTTTAACCAAGGTCTCTTGAAGCGCAATACAGGTAAAAATATCACTCACAAAGACATACTAGAAGCAGAACCGATTAGAAATATTTTGTCAGAAGCTATAAAAAGCACTAGCACAGCTTCTCTCATCGATCTTCTCTTGCCATCATATATCTCAAAAAATGAACCAAAAGTAGATGACTACCCATGGCTTGGCTCTATAGTAGTCTCTGTTCACTCTCCTCTAGATATAGATGTTTATGATACACGCGGTAGACATATAGGTATAGTTCCACTAAAGGACGTAGCTCCCGGACACGAGGATTCCGATCTCATGTGGCTCGACAACACTATAGGTGGGGAATACGAAGACATAGCTGGAGAAAAATACGTCACCCTCCCTTCGTATACTGGAGAGACGTATAGTGTAAAACTAAAGGGAACTGGAGTTGGAACATTTACCTTTAAAGTAGAAAAATATGATAATCACAACAATCTTGTTGCAAGTAGTACCTACAACGATCTTCCCGTAACACCTTTTTTGGTAGCAAGTACTAGTGTAAATGCTCTGACTATCTCTCCAGTTCTAAATATAGATGTCGATGGAGATGGAAAGCTCGATATAGAAGCCCGTCCGAGTACAAGTACAGATATGCGTGTTCACTTGGATTCTATGAAAGCCGTCATCCTATCTTTGAAGCTCAAAGCATCTATAGAAAAGAAACTCTTGCAGAGAATAGAAAAGATCATAAAAACCTTGACCAAAGGCAAAAATGATAAGCTCGTCAAACGACTAAAAGCTTTGACCAACAAGATGGAAGAAAAGCACTGGAATCTCAAGAATGTTACTGAAAATGACAAAAAGATAATAATAGGCATATTTGAAGCATTGCTCAATAATCTAGAAAAATCATAAGCAGAGCATAAGCAAAAATTGACCCAAAATTGACCCAAAGACGACTTTTGTGGTAAGGTAGAGACAAGGCCGTAGACAGAAGGCAACTCGTTTCAAAGCGAGAACAAGCCCTTCCTAGGTCTGAAACTAGCATAATACTGGTTTCAGAACTCTCTGCCTTTATTATAAAGGTCGTTTTTATTTAAAAAAATTCCAAAAAGTATAAAAGTATGGCACGTACAAAAGTAGAAAAAAAAGAAATTATCGAGAAAGTTGAAGACATATTCAAAGGTGCCAAATCTCTAGTCTTTGTAAATTTTAACGCACTAAAAGTAGCCGATGCTACTGTCGTCCGTAAAGCTCTCAAGGGTCAGGATATTGGATTCTTTGTTGCAAAGAAAACCCTCACTCGCAAGGCTCTAGAAGGAAAAAAGATCGAGGGAACTATGCCAGAGCTTCCTGGAGAAATAGGTCTAGCCTATGGTCTCGACCTCATTGCCCCAGCTCGTGAAATATATGAATTTCAAAAGAAACTAAAGGACAGTATCACTATTGTCGGAGGAATATTTGAAGGGAAGTTTATGACAAAGGAAGAAATGACAGCTATTGCTCTCATTCCTTCACAAAAGACTCTTCATGCAATGTTTGTCAATGTCATCAATTCTCCTATTCAGGGTTTTGTCATGGCTCTAGATCAGATTTCAAAGAAGAAGTAAGTAAATTGGCAAATTTCCTTGCGTTCGTGAGGAAGCGAAGCTTCCGCAAGACTCATTGAGGATTTTGCGGAGCAAAAGCCCAATGAGTGGACAGCCTCTGTAAGAGGAGCTCCTCTTTTTGCCTCGCAAGCTCAGAAAAAGAAGGACTCCCTCACCGGAAATTTTCACAATTTACTAATTACATAAGTTATTAAAAAATTATAAAAATTAAAATTAAAAATTAAAAAAATGGAAAACGATAAAATGGAAAAAATAGAAGTACCAGCAAAGTTTAAGTCAATAGTAGAATCCATAGAAACAATGTCAGTTCTAGATCTAAATGAACTCGTCAAGCTTCTAGAAAAGAAATTTGGAGTATCAGCAGCCGCAGTTGCAGTAGCAGCCCCAGTAGCAGTCGGAGCAGTAGAAGAAAAGAGCACTATGGATGTCCACCTAACTTCATCTGGTGAACAAAAGATTGCTGTTATAAAGGCAGTTAAAGAAGTTCTTGCCCTAGGTCTAAAAGAAGCAAAAGATCTAGTAGATGCAGCCCCAACTCTTCTAAAGAGCGCTATGAAGAAAGAAGATGCTGATGCATTTAAGAAAAAACTAGAAGAAGCTGGAGGAAAAGTAGAATTGAAATAATAAAGTAACAATAGTTACCTATGGATATTCTGGCTATACTTTTTGGAAGTGGGATTAGAGTAAAACTCATAAGACTATTTCTCTTCAACACAGAAACTGCTTTTTCTGTTGCAGAAATAGCCAAACGTTCAAGATGTTCTTCAAAAGAGGTAAGAAAGGAGCTTTCGCATCTTATTTCTATTGGACTTATCAAAAAGCGTTCAGTTGTTAGAGAAATTCACTCAAAAAGAGGCAAGAAAGCCGTGATCAAAAAGGTACATGATCTAGGTTATTCTCTGGATCAAAAGTTTCCTTATCTAGGAGCTTTAAAAAACCTTTTGATCACTGTCAGCCTTCATGCCGATGACACTCTAGTGAAAAAACTTGCAAGTATCGGCAAGGTTAAACTTCTGGTGGCATCTGGAGTTTTCATTCAGGAATGGGATACGCGCATAGATCTTCTCATAGTAGGTGAGGATATAAACATGACCAAGCTCGATGTAGTCATGAAGAGTATAGAATCAGAGATAGGTAAGGAAATATCCTACTCGGCCTTTGAGACTGAAGATTTTGAATATCGGCTGGGTATACACGATAGACTTATACGAGATATTCTAGATGCACCACATTCTGTGCTGGTAGATCGTTTAGGAATATTGGAAACTGTCTAATTTACTTTGAATTACGAAACTTTTTATCAACACAACTTTTCTTCGGTACGGATTTTTTGAAGCTTAAAAAATCCTGAAATTCTCGGCTCGACAGCCTCGAAACCCCTGCGAAAAGTTATGTTTCAACAAGTTTCGTAATTCATGGTAATTTACTAGTTTGAGTAATCCACAATTTTTGATTTGACATAATTTTTCTATGATATAATAAACCCATTATCAAGTTTATTAGCAATTAAAAATATTATTATGTTTTTCGAAAATCTTCGTGACGCGCTTGGTTTGTCTATCATATCAACATGGCAGGGTGTGGTCAGTTTTGTACCAACTCTTTTAGTGGCTATAATAATCTTTGCTATAGGATGGCTTGTGGCTGTTCTTATCGAAAAGATCATTGAGAGCCTCTTCAAATCTATGAAAGTAGATTCTCTGCTAAAGAATGCAGGTCTTGATGAGGTTATGAAAAGAACTGGACATGCTCTAAACTCAGGACGTTTTGTAGGAGCTTTGGTAAAGTGGTTTGTTATCGTTGTGTTTCTAGTTGCAGCTTTTGATATTCTAAAATTGACTCAGGTCAATGAATTTCTCCGAGGTGTTGTTCTAGGATATCTTCCTCAAGTTATCATAGCTGTTCTTGTTCTTATGGTTGCTGTTGTTATCGCTGAAGCAATGCAAAAGATTGTTACAGCTAGTGCAAAGGCAGCTCATGTAAAGTCAGCAAACTTCCTAGGTACAGTTACAAAGTGGGCAATATGGATATTTGCAATACTTACTGCTCTTATCACGCTAAATGTTGCTACATTCCTTATTCAGTGGATCATCATTGCTCTATTTTCAGGAGCAGCTCTTGGAATTGGACTAGCGTTTGGTCTTGGTGGAAAGGAACACGCATCTCGTTTGATCGAAAAGACAATGCATTCTTTTACAGATAAAGTGTAATCTATCTCTTTTGAGAATAATAAAAAACAGCCTATTTTAGGCTGTTTTTTATTTTTTGACAAATTATTTATTAATTTTAACTCGTCATACTTCAAAGATAATTAAATCTTTACAAAACAAAAAATAGCTTCTCGTAAGTTGTTTTTTGTTTGTGGAGTAATATAATTTTGACATGGATAAAAACACTCTAGCATTATTTGAAGGTAAAAAGATAAGGAAAATTTAAAGAAAGGATATAGTTTAAGCTGGATAAACCAAAGATTGAAAGCTATAGAAATAAGAAAGGATCTGACAGATGAGTGGGATAAAAGAGGGGTAAAAAAGGGCTTAGAGTATGCTTTACTTACAGATGAAATATCTTTTGCTTGGGCAGGGCTTACGACCAAACAATATAAGAAATATAAAGATCTTAAACAAGAAAATCTCCGTGATAACATGACCAATTTAGAACTGGTACTTAATATGCTAGCCGAGGCTTCTACTGCTGAGATTTCAAAAGAAAAAGAGCCAAGAAATTTTGATGAAAATAAAGAAATAGCTAAAAGAGGAGGTGGAATAGCAGGAATAGCTAGAAAGAAACTAGAAAGTGAAATAAGAAGATCGGTGATAGGTAAGGGGAGGCATGTTGCGAATAAAGACATCAAGTTGCTCAAGTAAAGAAGTGCTTTTGTATGGTATAATTTGGACATTATGAAAAAAATATCGATAATAATTTTTTGTCTTGGTGTCGTTTCCTTTTTATTCTTTGATAGTCCGTTGTATGTTTTTTTAACAGGTGATGGTCTAGGAGGTGGTTATGGAGCTATGTTTATTGGAGCACCGTTAATCCTTATAGGTATAATCTTATTTATTATCAGTCTATTTACAAAGAAAAGATAAAAAGATTTTTAGTTTTTATCCCCACCCTTTCCACCCGTTTTCCACAAATTCAACTCATTTCACCTAAAATTTGTTGACTTTATTCCTCCTTCATATATACTATCCATTACACAGAAATATGTTAAACACTTCCCAATTTAAACGGCCATAAATAACGCTTTTAATGAGTGTTAGAACTGGCCGCTAAAAAAGCGGTTTTTTGTTTAAAATCCAAAGCCAAAAGCAGAGGAATCCAGAGCGACTGCCACTTTGACAATTTAATAGCCCAGCAATCTTGAACAATCAGAAGGTTGCTGGGGAAAGGTAAAGTAAGTAAGTTGTAGACAAATAATTGTGGTTTTTAGATTTCCTAATGGGAAATTTAAGAGCATATGGTGGATGCCTTGGCTTTGAAGAAGCGATGAAAGACGCGGCGTAGCGGCGATATGCTCCGGGGAGGTGCTAAGCAACCTTTGATCCGGAGATCTCTGAATGGGGAAACCCTCTCATTTTTAATGAGAACTTTAATACTTGATATTAAAGAGCATACCCTGGGAAGTAAAACATTTCAGTACCAGGAGGAATAGAGACTAATAAGAATTTCGCAAGTAGCGGCGAGCGAAAACGAATGAGCCCAAACTCAACTTTAATCGTGCTGTAGGAAATTGCTGACGCAAGTCACGCAGTCCTACTGTGCGATTAAAGTTGGGGGTAGTAAGGTGGGAACGTGTCATTACTATTTATAGTAATTGCAGAAAAGTTACAAAATTGTTTGATAGAAGAACAAGCTGGAAAGCTTGGCCCTAGAAGGTGATAGCCCTGTAGTCGAAATCAAACAGTCTTTTTTGTTCCCATTCTTGAGTACCTCGAGACACGTATGGCTCGAGGGAATCTGCCGGAACTAACCGGTAAGGCTAAATATTCTCAAAGACCGATAGTGAACTAGTACCGTGAGGGAAAGGTGAAAAGCAGCCCGGTAAGGGCGGTGAAATAGACCTGAAACCATATGCTTACAAGGAGTAGAAGCGGACGTCGCAAGACGTTCCGTGACTGCGTGCCTATTGAAGAATGAGCCAACGAGTTCTTGCATACTGCAGGCTAAGGGAGAGATCCCGGAGCCACAGGGAAACCGAGTGTCAATAGCGCGTTAGTAGTATGCATGAGACCCGAAGCCAGATGAGCTTGCCTTGAGCAGGTTGAAGTGACTCGAAAGAGTTGTGGAGGACCGAACGGTAGAGTTGTGCAATTCTCTCCGATGACTTGAGGTAAGGAGTGATAAGCTAATCGAATCTGGTAATAGCTGGTTCTCTCCGAAATAGCTTTTGGGCTAGCGTCGTGATTACCTTTGAGGGGTAGAGCACTGGAAGATTCTGACAGGTCGAAAGATCACAGAACCTATCAAACTCCGAATACTCAAAGCAAATTTCGCGGCAGTTAGACGGTGGGGGCTAAGCTCCATGCGTCAAAAGGGAAACAGCCCATGATCTCCATTTAAGGTCCCTAAATCTATACTAAGTACGCTTAAGGTGGTGTATTTTCTTCGACAATGAGGATGTAAGCTTAGAAGCAGCTATCATTTAAAGAAAGCGTAACAGCTCACTCATCGAGAGAATATGCGCCGCAGATAATCGGGGTTAAGTATAGTACCGAAACTGAGGACTGCAGTATTCTTCGGAATACTGCATTGGTAGGAGAGTTTTCGCATCTGCGTTGAAGCCAAAGGCGTGAGCCATGGTGGAGCGTTGCGAAGTAAGAATGTTGGCACAAGTAACCACAATGCCGGTGAGAATCCGGCACGCCGAAAGATCAAGGTTTCCTTGGCGATGAAAATCAGCCAAGGGTTAGTCGGGCCTAAGGGGATGGTGAAAACCGCACCCGATGGACACAGGGTTAATATTCCCTGACTTTTATATTTAGTGATGGAGGGACGGAGTGTAGTATGCGAGGCTTGTTATTGGATTTGAGTGTTTGGCATTAGGAAGCTGTGTAGGAAAATCCGCACGCTGTCTTAAATGACGTATTCCAAGTGCAGAACAAATGTGGGGGTTCGCCCTTGCAGATCCCGCAAAGCACGCTTTCGAGAAAAACTTCTAAACTTATAAATATAGGAACCGTACCGCAAACCGACACAGGTGATCAGGTCGAGTAGACCAAGGCGAACGAGTGAGAGGTCTCCAAGGAACTCGGCAAAAAAGCAGCCGTAACTTCGGAATAAGGCTTGCCCTTCGCAAGAAGGGCCGCAGCTAAAGTATCTCTGGCAACTGTTTATCAAAAACACAGCTCCCTGCGAACTCGTAAGAGGATGTATAGGGGGTGACACTTGACCAATGCCAGAAGGTCAAATATCGACGTTGTGAGGGTCGCAAGATTTTCATGGTGATTGATATAAGCCCTGGTGAATGTCGGCCGTAACTATAACGGTCCTAAGGTTCTGTCACTTTTTAATTAAGGTGACAGAAAAGACTAGGACTGTTGAGTTCGGAGTTTTTGAATAAGCAAGTTTAAGTAAGTACACTATTAGAAAACGCTACCCCATTTTGCAGTAACGCAAAAATGGTCAACACGGCTCACATGAGAGGCCATACGCCGTGGTTCCTATTCAGCACTTCTTAAGGAAGAGCAGAAGGAATAAGACATGGTCCATGTTTGAGGAACACATGAGCGAAATTCCTTGTCGGGTAAGTTCCGACGCGCACGAATAGTGTAATGCCTGGAGAACTGTCTCGGAGACTTGCTCGGTGAAAATACAGTATCGGTGAAGATGCCGATTACCTGCAGTTAGACGAAAAGACCCTAGAAGCTTTACTGCAACTTGATTTTGACTATATGTTTTTGATGCGTAGCGTAGATGGGAGGATTTGAAGTTTACTTCTCGGAGTAGATGGATCCGCAAGTGAAATACCATTCTTTAAAAATATATATTCTAACCTCGACGGCAAAAACGACGAGAGACAGAATCTGGCGGGCAGTTTTAGTGGGGCGCTATCCTTGGTCATGGCAATTCGCAAGAATTGGTATGACCTTACTATAGCGCCTCATGGAGTGTCACTACTTCAAAACAAATAAATGTAGGGGGTATTCTAGAAATAGAATAGGTAATTAGCTATATGCTGGAAAATCCGGTTGTATCCAACAGTACTCGGCAATTTAATTGTCGAGTGAAAATCTGTTTGGTGCGGACAATCAGCAGGAAAGGCTTGTGAACTTCGATGAGAACAAGAGAAAGGAAATCTAAATCATGAAAATATTTAAAGATATGTTGAAACTATTTTTGGAAATGAACACTCCCAAGATCTTATTCATTCGCTACCTCATAGTAGCTCCTATAATCGGTCTCATTATTTGGCTCATTGTGAGATAAGCCAGACTATCTGAACGAGTGAGAATTCGTTCGGATTCTCATCGAAGTTCACAAGAATCCCCAGAGACTACATGCTAATCGTCTTATTTATAAGATGAAAATATAGTCCGCTCTTCATGGCGACATGAAGCTAACACAAAGGCCTAAAAAGTAACGGAGGAGTTTAAAGGTCAGCTAGGCGCGAATGGAAACCGTGCCGATAGTGTATAGGCATAAGCTGGCTTGACTGTGAGACGTACTTGTCGAGCAGATGCGAAAGCAGAACTAAGTGAACCGACCTTACGCATTAGATGCGGGGGAAGATTATCGGATAAAAGCTACTCTAGGGATAACAGGCTGGTTGCGCCTAAGCGTTCATAGCGACGGCGCAGTTCGGCACCTCGATGTCGGCTCAACTTATCCTGGAGGTGGAGAAGCTTCCAAGGGTTTGGCTGTTCGCCAATTAAAAAGTTACGCGAGCTGGGTTCAGACCGTGGATTATCCAACGATAAATATATGTTGTCAAGTTTTGGATAATGCACAGTCTGAATCCCATCAAGCAAATGTTATATAAAAAAGTTTTTTCGTTTAAAAAATATATAAAAGATAGGAATAGATCAATCATACACGGCGGTCGCGCAGAGTAATTTGCGATGATCAAGTTGATTAATATCGGTGGAGTCCCGAATCAGCAGATTCGCCCTGGGGGGCGCATGCAGAAGAGGGATAATACCGAGGGAAGGTTGTGTGCTAAGTGATAGGAAGTGCAATTATGCCGACCAGGTTCCCAGAATGTCAACTGGAGGAATGTCAAGCTGTTGCATAGCCATCAATTACCAAAGTGACTTTTGGTATACAGCGGGAATCGATCGGCGTAAGCTTATCTGATTCCCGCCTATCACCTAGCACATAACCACCCGTAGAGACTAAACATCAACATTCCAAATTTTGTGAAAGCAAAGAGGAATATGCTATAGTCCATTGCACTTAGTAATAAGTGAAAACAAGCGTGAGACAGGTTGGTCTCCTATCTACTGCAGGCGTTGATTCTTGAGGGGATTTGACTCTAGTACGAGAGGACCGAGTTGAACTGACCTCTGGTCTGACTGCTGTCCTGCCAAGGGCACCGCAGTGTAGCTATGTCGGGAATGGATAACTTCTGAAAGCATCTAAGAAGGAAGCCAGCCCCAAGATTAGGAATCGTTTGAGACCCGTAAGAGATGATTACGTTGATAGGCTTTAGGTGTACGCACAGTAATGTGTTGAGCCGAGAAGTACTAATCCGTCGATCCTGTTAGGAAATTTAGAAACCACAATTACTTGTCTATAACAAATAATTTACCTTTTCAAATACAAAATTCAGAAAAATTGCGGTGAGGAAGTCCTTCTTTTTTTGAACTTGAGAAAAAAAAGAGGAGCTCCTCTTACAGAGGCTGTCCACTCATTGGGCTTTTGCTCCGCAAAATCCTCAATGAGTCTTGCGGAAGCTTCGCTTCCTCACGAACGCAAGTGATTTTTCGAATTTTGATTGAGATTTCTGTTCTGGTGATTTGGCGCTATGGAAACACCCGTTCCCATTCCGAACACGGAAGTGAAACGTAGTTGCGGCGATGATAGTCCTATGGGCAAAAGTAGCTAGTCGCCAGTACAGAGTGCTCAATATCTATGCTAGAATACCCCCATGTCCTCATGGCCTACCCGTAGAAAAACATTTTATAGCTCTATTGTCATAATAGCGCTTGTTTTGCTTGTAGGAATACCAGTATTCCTCTTTTGGTACAAAGCTCCAACATGTTTTGATAACGTGAGAAATGGTAAGGAGCAGAGTGTAGATTGTGGTGGTGCTTGTATAAAACTTTGTCAGAGTGCATTTTTTCCACCACGTATCACGTGGGGTGGAGCAAAATTTGAAAAACTTGCAAATGGCCTTTATAATACCTCGGCCTACATAGAAAATCAAAATATAAATGGCGCTGCGGTAAATGTGCCATATCGAATAGCCATATTTGATACCTCAGGAGAATTTGTGGCCGAACGAAAGGGCTACGTAAATATTCCTCCACATAGAAATACCATCGTTTTTGAAACAGCTATCAATGTTGGCAAAAGAATCCCTATCAAGGCTACATTTGAATTTTTGCAAGCTCCAATATGGTTCAAATCCCATGATGTCCTAGGCGATCTCTCTATAAAAGACAAAAACTACAATGAAGATGAAAAAAATTCATCTCTAGAAGTTACACTCAAAAACAATGGACTGTTACCATATACAAACGTATCGGTTGGAGTAGTTCTCTATGATGAAGCAAACAATGCCATAGGTTTCTCTCGAACGATTATCGACTCTATAGCACCAAATGGAGGTATAGAAATAGCACCATTTACATGGCCGGTCGGGCGTGGGGGAAAGGTGAAATCTATAGAGGTTTTACCTATAGTATACTCACCTCGAGATCGTTAATATGAAAAATTTCTTTAGCGGGCTTTTGAAAAATATAGATTGGATACTTTTTTTTGCTACTATACCACTTTTGGCAGCAGGTCTCGTGACCATGAATTCTTTTACAGGAGATAGCCAGTTTTTCTTGCGTCAACTGATCTGGGTTGTTTTTTCGATAATCGTTTTCTTTATTTTAAGCTCTATAGATTTTAGATTTCTAAGAAGAACATGGGTATCTGTGTCTTTATTTGTAGTTTCATCATTGGTCCTGACAACACTTTTTATGATAGGAAAGGCTACAAAAGGGGCTGTAAGTTGGTTTGATCTTGGTTTCTTCTCCATTCAACCCGGGGATTTTATCAAACTTTTTATAATAATTATTTTGGCAAAATATTTTTCTCGTAGACATATCGAAATTGCAAATATTCGTCATATTTTTGTTTCTGGATTTTATGCATTCGTTATATTTTTATTGGTGATCATCCAGCCAGACTTTGGTTCAGCTATAATCATATTTCTCATTTGGTTTGGAATGGTTCTGGTTTCTGGTATTTCCAAAAAACATCTTTTGACAATGATATTTATTGGCATTGCTGTTTTTGGGGGATTGTGGGCATTTGGATTCAAGGATTATCAAAAGGATCGTATAAAGAATTTCCTAAATCCTTTGGCGGATATTCATGGCACTGGTTACAACGCCTACCAGTCAACTGTCGCTGTTGGTTCTGGAGAGATGTTCGGAAAAGGTGTGGGATATGGCACTCAGTCCCGTCTAAAATTTTTACCAGAATATCAGACAGACTTTATCTTTGCAGCTTTTGCTGAAGAATGGGGCTTTTTTGGAGTCTTATTACTTTTTACCATGTATGGAATAGTGGTCTGGAGGGTTATAAGAATCGCACTTCGTGGTTCGACAAACTTCGAAATGCTTTTTGGAGCTGGGATAGCTACTTTTCTCATCATCCATTTTGTTATAAATGTTGGTATGAATATGCAACTTCTACCAGTTACTGGTCAAACTCTGCCATTTTTAAGCTATGGGGGGACTCATATTCTCACAGAATTTACTGGTCTAGGAATACTTATGGGTATGAATAGATATAGACGAGTTATTCACAAAGATGCTACAAAAAATGAATTTATAGGATCTTAATTTTTCTCGTAAACTTTCAAAATTTCCGCAATCATTTTTTCTAGACCAAAATGCGTAGAAACCTTTTCTTGGAGGGATTTTCCATATTCTTTCTGTATGTTTTTGTGTTCCAAAAGAAAAGTTATGGAGTGCGCTATTTCATTTGGTTTTTTTGATTGAATAATGATTCCAGATTTCATATCATCTATTATTTCTGGAATACCGCCAACTACAGTCGAGATTACTGGTAATCCTGCATATCCTGCTTCTATGATGGTGTAAGGAAGTCCTTCTTTTACAGATGGTAGAAGAAAGATAGAAAATCCTTTGAGGTATTTTGAAGCTTCATCGACATATCCCGAAAGAATGATATTTTTCTCCAACCCTTTTTCTTTAATGATGGAGGTGAGATGATTTTTTTCTTCACCATCACCGATTATAAAGTAAAGAATAGTAGGGAATACAGAAACAATCTTTTCCATAGCTTCTATAGCATAAATGTAGCCTTTATTTTTGTGAAGTTCTGCGATAGTTCCTATAACGATCCTTTTTAAAATAGGTTCACCTACTTTTTCTTCAATAAATCCTCGAGCATCTTTTTGTGTCAAAAATTTCGGAGAAGAAATACCTAATGGTATAAGTCTCAGTCTATTTTCAATAATAGGGAAAGTTCTAGTCTGTTCAAATTCTTTTTTTGATAAGAGAATAATATCTGTTGAAAAAAGCATGGTTATCCATGAAAAAAAAGCGATGATAGACTTTTGAAGCAGAGATCGATCCTCGTTCCATGCCCAACCATGAACTGTATAAATAATTTTTTTTATTCCCCATACTCGTCCAGTAAAAGATCCAAGACCGGCAGCTTTCGGGCTATGGAGATGGAGTACATCTGGACGCTCCTTTTTTATGATTTTAGATATGTCTCTGAGAGAAAATACATCATCTGTAATTTTCATATCTCTACCCATTTTTCCAATAGTTGCCGTAGAAATGCCCTCTTTTTGAAGTCGATCGTAGAGTATACCTGCTCCTCCGAGGGCTACGATGACATTGTGACCTCTTTTTTTCGATTCTACGGCCAAATCAAATACATGTCTCTGAGCCCCTCCCCAGTTCGATTTTGTGATGATATACAGGATTTTCATATCACAACATTACCACTTTTAGCCATTTTGTGATAGTATCGCTCGTATGAATATGATACGTAAAAAGGAAGCCGCCCTTCTTTTTTTGGGAGATATCTCAGTACTTTTTGTCTCATTGTATTTGACTATTACCCTCAGATATAACGGCCTTCCTTCTCAGGGTCTATTATTCTCACATCTTGCTCCTTTTTCATTCCTTTTTCTAGTATCTATACTTATAAACTTTATTGCAGGTCTTTATGAAAAACACACTTTGATTTTAAAGAAAAAATTACCAATAATTCTGTTTAAAGTTCAAGTTGTAAATACGATAGTCAGTATCGTCTTCTTTTATTTTGTGCCATATTTCAATATTACCCCAAAAGCTTTTCTTTTTATTTACCTTATCATCTCTCTTATTTTTATGGTGGCATGGAGAATGTCTGTTGTTGAGCCGTTTAGGACTGGTAGAAGAAACAAAGCAATATTACTCGCACATGGAAAAGAGATAGGTGAACTACATGATGAAATAAAAAATAATTCACGTCACACAACGACATTGGTGGAATGGATTGATACTAAAGAAACAAACATAAGTGGCCAATATATACTTGATCTTATAAAATCAAAAAATATAAATCTCATAATTGCTGACTTTAGTAATCCTCAGGTAAATCAGATTATGCCAGTTCTTTACAACTGTATTTTTTCAGGGGTTCAGTTTGTTGATGCTCAAAAGATGTATGAAGAAATATTTGATCGAGTACCACTATCCCTTGTAAATGACTCATGGTTTCTCGAAAATGTCTCTCAACCATCAAAAATTTCGTTTGACATATTTAAACGTATTATGGATATACTTGTCTCGGGTATAGTTGGAATTATATCGCTTGTCATTTATCCTTTTGTATATATTGCTATAAAACTTGATGATAAAGGACCGATTTTTATTGTTCAAAATAGGGTTGGCAAAAGTAACAACATAGTGCATATCAAAAAATTTAGATCAATGATGACAAATGATCATGGAGATTATGATTCAGAAAAGAATAAAATCACTAGAGTAGGATCTTTTTTGAGAAAAAGTCGTATAGATGAATTGCCACAACTCTGGAGTGTTTTTTCTGGTAAACTTTCTCTCATTGGTCCTCGACCAGAACTTCCACATCTTGCAAAAGCTTATGAAAAAGAAATTCCGTATTTTAATGCAAGACAAATAATAAAACCAGGTCTTTCCGGTTGGGCACAGATATATGGTGAACATCAACATCATGGAAAGGGTATAGAAGAGACAAATAACAAGCTCTCATATGACCTCTATTATATAAAAAATCGTTCCATTGCCCTCGATGTAAAAATCGCATTACAAACCCTAAAAGTCCTCATGTCATTTGTAGGAAGGTAAATTATCCTTTATAATGGCCTGCATACTAGTTAAACCAGATTTATGATACTAAAAACACGAATTATTGCTGTATTCCTACTTATTATTGCTTCTGTCATAGGCTATTCTGTATACAAATACAGTAGCTTCAAGCTCGGCCTCGACTTAAATGGGGGAACGCATTTGGTCTACAAAGCCGATGTTTCAAAGCTAGCTCCTGGAGATATATCTGCTTCTATGCAGACCTTAAGAGATGTTATAGAAAAAAGAGTCAATATTTTTGGTGTAAGCGAGCCTCTTGTACAGGTAGAGAAAGGTGGCATCCTCGGTTCAAAAGAAGCTGAATACAAACTCATCGTAGAACTTCCTGGTGTTACAGATATAGATGAAGCTGTGAAGAGTATAGGACAAACACCAGTTCTAGAATTCAAATTGTTAGATAGCAAAGTTGCAGCTGAACTCGACAAAAAAGATCTTCCTGACAAAGAAAAACAAGAAGAATTTTTGAAACTATTTACTTCTACAGGTATCACAGGAAGGATGTTAAAAAATTCTTTACTTGAATTCAATCAGACTACTGGAGAACCAACTGTCTCTCTCGTTTTCAATGCTGAAGGAAAAGCTTTGTTTGCAAAAGTTACAAAAGAAAATATTGGAAATATCATAGGAATATTTTTAGATGGAAGTCCGATCTCACTTCCTAGAGTAAATGAAGAGATACGAGATGGAAAAGCTCAGATTACTGGGGCTTTCAATATTGAAGAAGCAAAGATTCTAGTTAGAAACCTAAATTATGGAGCACTGCCTGTACCAGTCGAGCTTCTTTCCACTCAGACTATCGGTGCTTCTCTAGGACAAGATGCTCTAAATGGGGGAATAAAGGCTGGTATGTGGTCTCTAGTGATCATCGCCCTCTTTCTCATTCTTTGGTATCGTCTCCCAGGACTCATTGCAGTCATTTCCCTTGGGGTTTATACAGTTATCATGCTTGCTATATTCAAGATCATTCCTGTAACTCTTACTGCGGCAGGTATTGCAGGATTTATCCTATCTATCGGTATGGCTGTGGATGCCAACATTCTTATTTTTGAAAGAATGAAAGAAGAACTTCGCAAGGGAAAGGGGGTTTGGGATGCTATGCACGAAGGATTTGCTAGAGCATGGCTTTCTATACGAGATTCAAATATCTCAAGTATCATAACAGGTTTGATCCTCTACTATTATGGTAGTACATCTATAGTGACTGGATTTGCTCTAGTCTTTGTTATTGGAGTTTTTGTCAGTATGTTTAGTGCTATTACAGCATCTAGATTTCTTCTTTATGCTGTAGCTCCAAAAAATACTACAAGATTTACAACTTTTCTTATCAGCAATGGCTTTACTAGAACTAAACCAATAAATAAATAACTACCATGTTTGTCGTAAAATACAGAAAAATATTCTATAGCATTTCCATCCTTCTTGTTCTTGGATCTATTGTCTCAATGTTTGCTTTTGGATTCAATCTTGGTATCGATTTTAAAGGTGGATCTATTTTGGAAGTTGAATATTTAGAAGGACGTCCATCACAAGATGTGCTTTCAAAGAGTCTATCGACTCTCAACCTAGAATCTTCTATAAGAGGAACAGGGGAAAATGGATTTATCATAAGAATGAAAGAAATAACTCCAGAAGAGAAATCATCAGTTTCGTCTATTCTAGAATCATTTGGTACTTCTACAGAAAAACGTTTCGATTCTATCGGACCACTTCTTGGTGAAGAAGCTTTACGTAAAGCTCTAGTTTCTATTGTTCTGGTTATTCTGGCTATTGTGATCTTCATCTCCTATGCTTTTCGTAAAGTCTCAGAGCCGATCTCTTCATGGAAATATGGAATTGTGGCTATTATTGCACTAGTTCACGACGTTATCATTCCTACAGGAGTCTTCATTGTTCTTGGGCAAATCTTGGGATATGAAATAGATACGCTATTCATCACTGCACTTCTTGTTGTCCTAGGATTTTCAGTGCATGACACTATCGTGGTCTTTGATCGAGTAAGGGAAAATCTCCAACTTTTTTCTGGTAAAAAGCCCTTCGATCAGATTGTCGGAGAAAGTATCAATCAGACGTTTACTAGATCTATCAATACATCTATCACCACTCTTGTAGCCCTAGTCGTCCTCTATTTTGTAGGTGGAGAAACCACAGCGCATTTCTCACTCACACTCATTATCGGTATCATAGCAGGAACATACTCGTCTATCTTTATCGGGTCACCTTTACTAGTGACTATTTGGAAAATGCAGGAGAATAAGAAGAAGGGGAAGAAGTAGGGGGAAGTTGGAATGCTAACTTTGCACACTTCAAATTAAGGTAGGTTTATTTGTTAGTTTTAAATTGTTTAAAAATGAATAAAAAAGAAAAAATCAGTTAAAAGAAATGCATCTAGGTTCCCTGAAGATTTTATGTTTCAACTTACCAAAAAAGAGTTTGAAAACTTGAAATCACAATTTGTGACTTCAAGTTGGGGAGGTTTGAGAAGAGCTGTACCCTATGCGTTTACTGAACACGGTATCTCAATGCTCTCATCAGTACTCAATAGTTCTAGGGCTATTCAAATGAATATTTATGTTATAAGAGCATTTATCAAAATGAGAAAAATATTATCCATAGATCAAAATATAGATCTACAATTATTTAAATTTCAAATCGAATTAAAAAAACAAGGTAAAGATATCGACGATATAATCCATGTTCTAAAGAAGCTATTAAATGAGCCAATAAAACCCTCAGGACGTATAGGTTTTCAGCCATCTTCCAAATAACTCCCATTTTCCTTGACTTTATTTCTGTCTCGTATAGAATACTATCCACGCCTATAAAAGGGCTAGTAGTAGAGTTTTTTGTGTACTTTGACAATTATAAGTTATGCATTAGAAAACGTATTCACATCAATGTTTATTGAATTAATACGTGCAAGTCTAATGTCTATTTTAAAATAATTTCTAGTCAATGGATTCACATTGACGATGAGCTAGGTTAAAACTCGATGCATCTAAAAGGTTCAAGATAAGAAGGGTAAATGTAAAACATTTCTGTTTTCTATTTTGTTCCGTTCATTTTAGTTAAGAGTTTGATCCTAGCTCAGGATGAACGCTGGCGGCGTGGATAAGGCATGCAAGTCAAACGGGCTGTATAGCAATATATAGTCAGTGGCAGACGAGGTAGTAATAAATAGGTACCAACCCTAAAGTCAGGAATACCTCATCGAAAGATGAGTTAATACTTGATGGTCTCAAGGTGTAAAAACCGAGAGTAAAGATTTATCGCTTTAGGATGGGCCTGTTGAGCATCAGCTAGTTGGTAGGGTAATGGCCTACCAAGGCTTAGACGCTTAGGGGACCTGAGAGGGTGACCCCCACCGATGGAACTGAGATACGGTCCATACACCTACGGGTGGCCGCAGTCGAGAATCTTCCGCAATGGACGCAAGTCTGACGGAGCGACGCCGCGTGGATGATGAAGCCCTTCGGGGTGTAAAATCCTTTTGCCAGGGAGAAAGTTTATTGATAGTACTTGGCGAATAAGAGGTTGCTAAACTCGTGCCAGCAGCAGCGGTAATACGAGTGCCTCAAGCGTTATCCGGAATTATTGGGCGTAAAGGATGTGTAGGTGGACGTGTTAGTCTTTTGTTAAATTCTTCGGCTTAACCGGGGGCATGCAAGGGAAACGGCACGACTAGAGGATGCGAGGGGTCTGCGGAACTCATAGTGTAGCGGTGAAATGCGTTGATATTATGGGGAACACCAAAAGCGAAGGCAGCAGACTGGAGCACTCCTGACACTGAAACATGAAAGCGTGGGTCGCGAATGGGATTAGATACCCCAGTAGTCCACGCCCTAAACGATCTTCTCTAGGTTTTCGGAGTATCGACCCTCTGAGAGCCGTAGCTAACGCGTTAAGAGAAGCGCCTGGGTAGTACGACCGCAAGGTTAAAACTCAAAGGAATAGACGGGGACTTGCACAAGCGGTGGATCATGTGGTTTAATTCGATGATAAACGAAGAACCTTACCAGGGTTTGAAACCTAGCTGAAGACCAGAAGAAACTTTGGTCGTCGCAAGACAGTTAGGCAGGTGATGCATGGCCGTCGTCAGTTCGTGGCTTGAGTTGTTCCCTTCAGTGGGGTAACGAACGCAACCCTCGTTGCCTGTTATATTTGTCAGGCGAGACTGCCCACGACACAGTGCGGAAATAGCAATAAAATTTAGGAAAATTTAGGAAAATTGCGGTGAGGAAGTCTTTTATTTTTCTAGCGAAAGCGTAAAAAATAAAAGAGCTTCCGAGCGCAAGTAATTTTCCAAATTTTATCTATTTATTTGCTGCGTCGTGGGAGGAAGGTGAGGATGACGCCAGGTCAGCATGTCCCTCTGATACCCTGGGCTACACACGTGATACAATCGCCCATACAACGGGCCGCAATACCGAAAGGTGGAGCAAATCCTTATAAAGTGGGCGCCAGTTTGGATTGAGGTCTGCAACTCGACCTCATGAAACCGGAATCGCTAGTAATCGCAGGTCAGCTATACTGCGGTGAATACGTTCTCAAGTCTTGTACTCGGGTCGCCATGCGATCCGATACGCTAGTTGGTGCAAGTCCAACTGGAGCAATTAATAGTGCTTCAAAGCGAAATCACAGTCTTTAATCCGCGAGGAATTTAGATGAAGGGAGAAAGTAGCATTTCTTAGCTTGAATGCCAGTTATGGCATATGTCATTGGTCATCCTGCGAGTACATGGAGAAACCAACTGTTTTAATTAAAAAAGTGACATATGTATCGTGGCATCGAGATGAGAGAAAAACGTGTATCGGGTTACCGTGGGAGATCTTGCATATTCTCTACTAATTTTTTATTTTTAGAGTATGATGATAGCAATGTCATCAAAAAGTATGCAAGAAGTCAGCAGAGTTCGTAGTACCAAAAGCAATGATCGTCGGTTAAATCCGAAGCTCTTTTTGCCTTTTGGGAAGGAACAAATTCAAAAGGAGAAACTTAATCCTGATTATGTTTGTGGTTTTATAGACGGTGAAGGATCTTTCTCGATTAGTATTGGCAAACACAAAACTCTTAAAAGAGGTTTTGAAATTCGTCCAGAGTTTGAAATAGAACTCAGGGCAGATGACCAAGAAATTTTGGAGAGAATTGTCGTAACTATCGGAGTCGGTAGGATCTATGATTGTTCTTATGAACGATATGGGTGGTATCCGCATTCTAAATATAAAATTACAAGCATTAAGGATCTAAGAGATTACTTGTTTCCTTTTCTTGATATGTATCAACTTCAAGCAAAAAAGAGAAAATCATATTTACTTTTTCGCGAAATTGTCTTAATGGTTTGCGATAAAGCTCATCTCAGTGATGAAGGCTTTAACAAAATCGTAGGATTAAGAGATGAATTGAGAGGTCTAGGAAAAAAGGCAAGAACTTTTGGAAACCGCTAGGGTGCGGGAAAACCGCTTGCCCAGTGGTGTCGATAGTTATAATGGCAACATTATAACACATCAAATACCGCCCGTCAACTCAAGGGAGTTGGGAGTACCCGAAATTCGCATTTATTGCGACCTAAGGTAAGCTCAATGACAGGGAGTAAGTCGTAACAAGGCACGGGTAGCGGAAGCTGCTCGTGGATTATTTCAAATTGAATCTCGATCTAGTCTCTTTTGAGACTTTATCTGACCGTGTCGATTTTTATCGAAAGATAAACATAGATTATTGTTCTACATCTCAAAAGTGAACACTCAGTCTGCGAGAGAAAAGACATAGGTCGGTATCCTCTATAGAGATACTGACCGGAATGAACGGAACAAAATATAGAACAGTATTAAACATACTAGAAAAAAGCGCTCAATAGAGCGCTTTTTTCGTGCTTGACAATATGTATTATATCATGGTATCATCGTTTGCAGTTATGAGTCCTCCAGCTACCCCTCAAGTAGGACAAGATAGATTTAAATAATACTCACTCGCTGTTCTAAAAGCAATACACTCTCTAGGTCGGTCATTGAGGAAGGAATGAATCTCTTTCATTTCCTCCT
>Ga0163144_10005688_pt1 | contig 27703 bp, 24 predicted proteins | sample OliLak19BULKMAT1_FD_123175 | JGI IMG/M metagenome (GOLD analysis project Ga0163144, IMG submission 123175) | Freshwater microbial mat bacterial communities from Lake Vanda, McMurdo Dry Valleys, Antarctica - Oligotrophic Lake LV.19.BULKMAT1 | ecosystem: Environmental > Aquatic > Freshwater >... | reverse complement strand
TGATCCACCCTCCGGTACTCTCTGACCCAGCGCCTTTCAATCAACGACCTCAACTTATCCCCCACTTTCAGGCCGCAAGGCAAATCTGTCGCTGTAGTGCTAGATTGGTCACGAAGGCGGAGTTGACCAAGCCGGGCGTGCCGCGCAGTTCGGGCGAATCTAGGACGGTCGTGCGGGCTAGTCGGTTGAAGTAGAGGCGGGTGTTCAACTGACGACAGCCGCTGAGCCATTTCGCGCGGTAGGAGATCCGGTAAGTCCGTCCATTCACGACCCCACGGCCGTTGGCGAAGGTTGTTTCCGCGTGGTTGCTCATGTGATCCGTGCTGCCCGTCGCGACGAGGCGCAGCACGGTGTTACCCGGTTGATCGGGGTCATCGACGACGCTGCCGTGGTGATTGCCAAGGATGCGCCACGAACGGGCATCCAGGTTAAACGAGCCGTTCTGGAGCAGTTGGACGGGAGTGCCCGCGGGCGACTCGATCACACTGAGGTCATCCAGAAGCACTTCGCCCTGATCCAGTAGACCGATGACTAATTCTTTCCACTGGAAATCCGGACCGACCGAACTCGCCGTCGCCACGCCCTCGTAGGAATAGGTCTTCCATCCGGACCGGTTGCTCTCGTTGCTGGCGGCCCAGTTTTCGGCGACGGAATTATCGGCGCGGGGATCGCGCAGTTCCAAGCTGGACCCGCCACCATCCGCCGCTTTCGGCCAACGACCGTCATCGTAGTAGTGTACCGTATCGGCCGGATTGTCGGCTGCATCGCGCAGAACGATTTGTTCGCCCCGACCGGAAAGACGGTTGGTGTAGGGGCCAAGCGCTCCGAGAGTCGGGAACTTCGCTTGAAGCGTCGCCGGGTCGTGGGCCACGACCAGATAGCCGCCAGACGGCAGAGACGTTCCCGCCGGGAAGCGGAAATCGATACCGCCATCCAAAGGCCACCCCGTCAGACTCACGGTTTGGGTCGAGCGATTGAACAGTTCGATCCATTGCTCCGGGTTCCTCCGGTAAGGAATGGGTATAGTTCCGCCGGTGGCCGGTACGGCCAGAGTGGGCGGTGCGTGATAGAGGATTTCATTAAGACGATCTCATCGTGGAGCGCGACGAGGTTGGCCGCACCGAACGTCGAGGTGACTGGGCTTAGGAATTTGCCGGTGCCCTCGGGAGAACGAGCCTGACGACGCGAATGGGCTTCCACGGAATCGGCGACCGCAGCGCCGTTGGGGCGCAAGAGAAACAGCGTGTCGCCAGCGCTCGCCCCGAAGCCGAGAGTGGCCTCGGTCAGCACCAAATATCCTCCGGGCGACAGCGTTTGCGCGGGCAGAGTGAACTGGGCATCGGGGGGAAGGCCGATGCGCTGGAGGATATAGCCCGCCACGTCCAGAGCGACCGGTCCGCGGTTCATCAATTCCACCTGCAAAAAGCCCTCGCTCGCGGCGCTGAGTTCATTGAACACGAGCGGGTCGGGAAGCACCGCCGCGAGTCCCGGTGGGGTGACCGTGGCGTTTAAGGCGGCGCCAAACACCAGGCCCTGTTCGACGGGATTCGCTAAATGGACTTCCACGGCGAGGACGTTGGTCCCGGTGATCAGACTGGCCGAGGGGAGGGGCAACCCCGTCAAGATCGGCGCCGGCCCAATCGCACTGAGGGCGGGGGTGGAGTGGCTCACTACCCCGGAGGGCATATTATGACGCACGACTTCGGTGCCGTTCAGCCACACCACGGCTCCATCGGCCACCGCGAGGTCGAGGTCGAGGGCGGTGTCTGCAGGAGTGTCGGAAAAGAGGAACGACTTTCGGAAATAGTAGGTCGTTGGCCCGGTGGGAAGCTGGGTTTTCCGGAGCTCGTCGTTGGTAGTGAGCCGGCCGTCCCCGCTGAAGTAGACGGCGGATTCGGCGCCTGCAAAATTTAAGGGAGACTTAGTCGAGTTAGCCAGTTCGCCAATTTGCGCGGCCGAGAGGGGTCGATCCCAAAGAGCGACCTCATCCAACTTCCCTTTGAAGAAGCCCCCACCGTCCCCAGCCCAGGCTCCAATCGACAGCGGCACGGACGCGCCATGGTGAAAGGGTTCGCCGCGGGCGCTGCCTTGAGCCACACCGTCCAGATACAGCGTGCTGCCGGTGGTCGAAAACGTCACCGCCACATGACGCCATCCGCTGCCGACAGGCGTGGTGCCCGTGATCAAGATCGGGGCTGGACCTCCGGACTGTCGCCAGACCAATTTGGCCGTGAGCGGGTTGGCCGTGCTGAGGGCCAGAATGGTGTCGGAAAATTCGCCGTTGCCCTGGCGCGCGAGCACGGCGCCAAACGAAGCGCAGCAGTCGGCGTCCTGGGTGCCGGCGCCCCATTGCGCCCATAAGCTAATGGTCCCGGAGGACGCCCCATTTAGACCACCGCCACCCGGCACGTTTACGTACTGCGAAGCTCCACTGAACGCCAGCGCACGGCCTGCGATTCCCGATCGATCGGCGGTCGCGGTCACGGCTCCGATCAGGGTGCCTTCCGGGCCGCGCGTGGCAGCGGCGTTACCGTCAAAGGGCCAGTAGGATATGAGCGTGGCCCCGTTTTGTCCCGCCCAGGCACGGTCGTCGAAGGTGGGTTTGGCCCAGGTCGGACCCGGGTCCCTGCCGGAGACTTCGAAGCGCCAGGGACTGGTCAGGGTAATCAGCGAACGCACTTCGGCGCCTGATCTCGGGAAATTCCGGGCGCCCGGCGTACCGCCGACAACCACGCTGGACGTCCAGTTTGCGGGTTCGGTGCTGACGGAGTTCGGACCGCGTTTCGCCAAGGTGGCCCCGGAGCCATCGGCGGCGAGCGGCCACTTCCCGCCGCCACGGTAGGTCAGGCGGTCCATGAGCCGATCGTTGCGGTCGCGCAATTCCAGTTGTTCGCCCGCGTTATTCAGGCTGCCGATGAAGGGGCCGAGCACCCGGGTCAGTCCGGTGGCGGCCTGCAACCCTGCCGGAATGCTGGCCACCACCAGATAACCGCCGCCGGAAATGATCGTGCCTTCGGGGAAGGTGAATCCGACCCCGTCGGTGAGGGACCAAGCTGATAAATCGATATCGATGGCCATCTGGTTGTGCAGTTCGATCCACTCGCCGGAAGTTTCTTGGGCTGCGGGGTGATAGTGGAGCTCATTGAAGACCACGATACTATCGACGGCGGAGCCGCGGCCCAGCAGGAGGGCGACCGCGAGTAGGGCGAAGCAGAAACGTTTCAAGGGGAGATGTTCGGGCCGGGATTGAGTATTTTAATGGTAAACCAAACCTGCTTATCGGGAAACCATGCCTGGGCTGAAGACCGGAAACAAAACCTGTTTCCAGCGTCGCCCGGGCCTGTCGCGGTAGGGGAGAGCGAACGGGGCAATTTGGGGGTGAGTTTCGCCTGACGTTCCCTTGGCGCGCGCTGGCAAAGCACCGGAAGGCGCTCCAAAACCTACGGTCTTCCCTCGCGGTTCGGAGGGCATGGAAGAGCGGGTGAAGCCTGGGGGCGAAGTGGGTCGGCGCGTCGTGCCTTCTGCGGTCTACGTCGCCCCAACGTGGCGGGCGCTTGGAAGCCGGCCGAGGAAACGTTGGGCTTTCCGGCGGGCGAAGAGTTCCTTTTCCTTCCTGGGTGCGACTCGACCTCAATTGCGATCTGGGTGAAGGCGAACCGGTGGCCCGCACAAGGGCCCTCATGCGCCAGGTGACCTCCGTCAATGTGGCGTGTGGTGGACATGCCGGAGACGCGTCCTCAATGGAATACTGTGTCCGGCTTGGCCGGGAACTCGGCGTCCGGGTGGGCGCGCATCCTGGGTTGGCAGGGAATCGGGGACGGAGTGAAACGGTGGTTTCGGTCGAGGAATTGGAGTGGGTGCTGTTACAGCAGATCAGCGCATTGCACCGCTTGACGAAGGTTCATCGAATGCGCCTGCACCATGTGAAACTGCACGGAGCGCTTTATCACGCGGTCGAACACGAACAGGCGCTCGGACAGGCCTATGTCTCTGCCCTGAGCCGTTGGTTTTGCGGAGTGCCCATTTATTCCCTGGCCGGGGGACGGGTGGCGGCTCTGGGACGCTCCATGGGAGTCGTCGTCTGGGAAGAAGCCTTCGCCGATCGGGCTTATCGGGCGGATGGCAGCCTGGTGCCCCGGGCGGAACCTAATGCCTTATGGCTGGATGTCGCCAAGGTGCGGGAACGCTTGCGTCGATTACGGGCCGGGCAGGGGATTGTGGCTGTCACTGGTGAGACCCTGGCAATGCGTCCGCGCACAGTGTGCCTGCACAGCGATACTCCGGGTTCCTTGATGTTGGCCCGGATGGCGGCGCGCGAACTGAGCCCCGGCTGAATTGAACTGGTCTTCCTCCGATACCGCATTGAGGTCGGGCTCTGATTGGGTCGATTCCATGGCTGGGTTGGAAGGGAGGTTACCGGTCCGTGAATTTCTCAACCCGCCTCTGGCGAACTACCCGAATGCCGTGCCAAGCTTCGAAGGCTTCGCGGGCATGAATTCCAAGCGCACCATTCTTCTCACTTCGCTGGTCCTCCTGATAGCTCTGGTGGCCCTACTTTACGGCACCCAATCCCGTCCGGACCGAGCCCGTCGGGTGGAACCGCTCCTCGTTTATTGCGCTGCTGGCCTTAAGCTTCCGGTCGAAGCGGCCGCGCGCGATTACGAAAGCGAGTTTGGCATTCCGGTCCAGATCCAGTTTGGCGGCTCGGGGACGCTGCTGAGCAATCTTAAGGTTTCGCAGCGGGGCGATCTTTTTATTGCTGCGGATGATTCCTTCGTCGAACTCGGCCGCTCCAATCGCCTGCTCGCTGAGGTGATTTCGCTGGCGCAGCTCGCGCCCGTGTTGGTGGTGGCCCGGGGTAATCCCAAGGGCGTGGCGGACCTCGCGGATCTCCTGGCGCCCGGTATCCGCCTCTCACTCGCCAACCCAGAAGCTGCGGCCGTGGGAGCCCTCACTCGCCAGGCCCTCGTTCACAGCGGTCATTGGTCGGTACTTTCCGCCAACGCGACGGTGTTCAAACCAACGGTCAATGACGTGGCTAATGACGTAAAACTCGGGAGCGTCGACGCCGGGTTCGTCTGGGACGCCACGGCAGCTCAATACCCCGAGCTGACTTCGATCGCCTTGCCGGAGTTCGCCGGCTATGCCTCGACCGTTTCGATCTGCGTGCTGAAGGTTTGTGAACAACCCTCGGCCGCGTTGCATTTCGCCCGGTATCTGTCGGCGCGCGATCGCGGTCTCCGACGATTTAACGAGCAAGGCTTTCGCGCGGTTGCAGGTGACCTCTGGAAGTCGCATCCGGAGGTTTTGTTGTATAGCGGTGCCGTTAACCGATCGGCGATCGAGCCCACGTTGCAGGAATTTGAGCAGCGCGAAGGCGTCACCATCACCCGCGTCTACAATGGATGTGGGATTCTCACCGCCCAGATCCGTTCCGGGCAGAGGCCCGATGCTTATTTTGCCTGTGATATTTCCTTCATGAACACGGTCACCAATGAGTTTCGGCCGGCGGTCGAGTTGGCCGAAACGTCGATGGTTCTCCTGGTTCAGAAAGGAAATCCGGCCCAGGTTAGCGGGTTGACGGATCTCACCCGGCCCGGTCTGCGGGTCGGCTTGGCGCATGAACAACAGAGTGCCTTGGGCGCACTTTCTGCCCGGTTGCTCCGGCGTGCCGGCTTGTACGATCGCGTCATGCTCAATGTCTCGGTCCAAGCCCCCACCGGCGACTTGCTGCTCAATCAATTGCGGTCGGGCGGCCTGGACGTGGCCCTCGTCTATGCGGCCAACGCCAGTCAGGTGCGTGCTCAGCTCGATACCCTGGAGCTCATGGAACCGGGCGCCCTGGCGATCCAACCCTACGCCGTGGGCCGCATGTCGGATCAGGCTCAACTCATGGAACGTCTGCTGAATGCCCTTCAGTCCGCACCTTCCCGGGAACGCTTTGAGACCTCGGGATTCCGCTGGAAAGGGGCCACCCCGAACCCATGAAGGAACCGTCCCACCCCCAGGCCGAGCGACCGCATCGACCGGGTTCCGACCGGGTTTTCTATGTTTGCTTGGGCCTTTTGGGCGGCACCTATGTGCTTCTGCTCGCCGCCACGGTGGGGGCTGACCTGTTTTACACGACGCCGGGTCATTTTTGGCGCGCGCTCCAAAGTCCCGAGATTCGCCAGGCCATCCGGCTTAGCCTGCTCAGTTGCACTCTGACGACGCTGCTGTCGCTTTGGGTGGCGGTTCCCATTGGCTATCTGATGACTCACGTTCGGTTTCGTGGGCAGGCCTTGCTCGATGCGCTGCTCGACATTCCGATCGTGCTGCCTCCCTTGGTGATCGGGCTTAGTTTGCTGATCCTCTTTCAGGCCCCGCCGCTGCGGGCGCTGGAGCGGGTTTTCCCGGTGACCTATGCCGTGCCCAGTATCATTTTGGCGCAATTCATGGTCGCTGCGGCCTTCGCCGTGCGGACGATGCGCGCGACGTTCGAACAGATCAGTCCGCGGCCGGAACAGGTTGCTCTGACCCTGGGTTGCAGTCGGAGTGAAGCGTTTTGGCGGGTCGTCCTGCCTTCGGCGCGGCGCGGAATTCTGACGGCAGCCACCCTGGCTTGGGCGCGCGCCCTTGGTGAATTTGGACCGATCCTCATTTTTTCCGGGGCGACCCGAATGAAGACCGAGGTGCTTCCCACCACCGTTTTCCTGGAACTCAGCGTCGGTAATCTCGAAGCGGCGGTGGCGGTTTCGCTCCTGATGATTATCGCGGCGGTCGCGGTGCTACTGCTGGTCCGCGGTTACGGCCTCAACGCAACCCTCAATCGGCCGCTGTGACGTGATCGAACTCGACCACCTCACCTTGCGGGTCGGCACATTCGTTTTGCGCGATCTATCCTGTCGCGTTCCCCGCGGCTGTCATGTGGCCCTCATGGGGCGAACGGGGGCCGGCAAGACCACCTTATTGGAGGCCATTTGCGGCCTGCGTCCGGTCCTGTCCGGATCCATTCGTATCGACGGCCGCGACGTTACCCGGGAGCCACCGGGAGCGCGCGGGGTGGGTTTTGTTCCCCAGGATGCCGCCCTATTTGAACACCTCACCGTTCGCCAAAATCTCGCCTTCGCGCTGGAAGTGCGGCGCTGGCCGGCCGCCCGGATCGCGACGCGGGTGGAGGAACTGGCTTCGTGGCTGGGCTTGCGGTTGCTGTTGGACCGGCTGCCGCAGGGATTGTCCGGCGGCGAAGCCCAACGGGTCGCCTTGGGTCGGGCGCTCGCGTTTCACCCGCCCGTGCTTTGTTTAGACGAACCCCTGAGTGCCCTGGATGACGAAACTCGCTGGGAAATCGCTGAGGTCCTGATCGACATCCGTCGGCGCACGGGCGTCACGCTGCTGCATATTACGCACAATCGTCACGAGGCGGCGCGTCTCGCTGACCCTATACTCTTACTTCGCGATGGCCGGATTGAATCCACTCCCGTTTCCGCGGCCTGAATCGAGCCTGCCGGAACTCACCGACGACGAACGGTCCGTCTACGAATGGCAGTTGCCCGTAGACGGACTGGGCGAACTCGGGCAACGACGCCTCAAGGGAGCTTCGGTGCTGATTTCGCGCGTGGGTGGGTTGGGCGGGACGGTGGCGTCCCATTTGGCCGCGGCCGGAATTGGGCGTTTGGTCCTGGCTCATGGTGGAGTGTTGCGTCCCAGCGATCTAAATCGTCAGCTCCTGATGACCCACGATCACCAGGGCCAGCCGCGGATCGAGAGTGCCGTGCGCCGGTTGCAGGCGTTGAATCCGCGGTTGGAGATTGTGGCGGAGCCGGCCAACATTTCCCCGGAAAACGTAGCGCGTCTGGTGGCCCAAGCCGATGTGATCGTCGATTGCGCTCCGTTGTTCGAGGAACGGTACTTGCTTAACCGAGAGGCCATGCGGCAGCGGCGCCCTCTGATCGAAGCCGCCGTTTACGACCTGGAGTTCCATCTCACCACCTTTATTCCGGGGGAAACGGGCTGCCTGCGCTGTCTGTATCCGGAGCCGAGCACCGAGTGGACCCGCCGCTTTCCCGTGATCAGTCCCGTACCCGGAATGGCGGGTTCCCTCGCGGCCTTGGAAGTGATTAAACTGGTTGCCGGATTGGGACAAAACCTACGGGGACGCCTGCTGGCCTGTGACCTACGTTCCTTCCAAATAAAATTCCTGCAACTCCGTCGGATTTCCGGTTGTCCGGACTGCGGCCAGCTTTAGCCCTATTTTTTGATGCGGTCTCGAATGCTCCAACATTTCCTGCGACTCGGCCTCGTTCTGGCGAGCGTGGGCGTGGCCCTCGCCTGCCGGTATTCAGTGCGGGATACCGGCTTCATCGATCTGGGCGGTAGTGCCTACCGGCTCGAACTCCAGGCGCCTCCAGATTTTCCGGCGGCTACCCGGCGTTCCCTGGAACAGGCCGCCGCGGGGCTGCTCTTGGACTCCAACATTACCTTCCAATCGGTCCCACCCGCCCGCCCAGGTGAGCCGGCGGTCTTGCGCTTGGTTGATGCCGAGGGACGGATCTTGCCGATCGCCACGCTTTCAGACGCAAATTTCGACGCCGTGGGCACGATTAGCGGCGTGGTCACTTCACCCACACGGGGTCAACTCTACCGCGAAGCGCTGCGCACGTATGCCGTGGTGGTGTTGGTCGAAGGTACCGATGCCCCGGCAAATCAACGGGCCCAAACTGCGGCCCGGGCAGCCATCGACGCCACGGCTAAGCTGCTCCCGAGCATGCCCAAGCCGGTCGAGGTGCCTCCGCAATTAGTTGTGCTCAGCGCGGCCGCTCAGGCCGCCGAGTCGGTCTTGCTCTGGGGGCTCGGGCTGGATCCAGCTCCGGCGGAGCAACCACGGGTCGTCCTCCTCTATGGCCGCGGGCGTCGCCTGGGCTCTCCTCTCGAAGGTCCCCTGATTACTCAGACCGTTTTGCGTGAACGCCTCGTGCTGATCGGTCAGGACTGCGAGTGTGATCTCGATCGCGCGTGGTTGCGGGGCGCGCTCTACCCGGGACGCTGGGATCGAGCACTCCAGGAAACGGCCGCGAAGATGCTCGGATTTGACCCGGAGAACCCGATGGTTCGCTCCGAGGTCGGCCAAATTATCGAACGTGGAAGCCAGCCGGGTCAGCGCCGTAAGACCCCTGGGACGGCGCAGGCGTTGGGCTATTCCGAGGAGTCGGTGGAGGGAGAAATGACCGAGATTGTTGAGGGAACAGGGGTAAGTGGGGAGGCGCGAGAAGAAGTCGTCGCCGCGCCGTCCCCACGGACATCCGCGCCCGCGCCGGTTCCCGATCCGGCCCGCCCCGTGTGGTATGTCTTCGTCGCCGTGCTCGTTCTTGCTCTCGGTGGCGGGGCGTTGCTGATTATTCGATCTTCCTCCCGCTGATGTCCCTGGTGTTGCTCATCCTCCGCGAGTTGCGCCATCACCGGCTCAACGCTGTCCTGTCCGGCCTTGGCCTGGCGTCGGCCGTGGCCTTGCTGGTGATTATTCAACTGCTCACGACTGCGGCGGAACGTGAGACCCGGCGGGTCGTGCGCGATCTGGGCTTCAACCTTCGCATCATTCCGCGCGCAACGGATCCCGAACAGTTCTTTGCCACCGGATACTCTGACCAGACGCTGCCCGCTGATGCCGTGACGCGACTGGCCGCGGGCGCTGAGACCTTTGTCACCTTCAACCACCTCACCCCAATTTTAGAACGGCGTTTTCCGTTGGCGGGCCGGGACGTGCTGCTGACCGGACTCGGTCTCGTGGTGGCGGGTCCCGGTGAAAAGAAACAACCCATGGGCTTCAATATCTCGGAGGGAAAGGCCTATGTCGGCCAGGCCCTCGCCCAACGGCTCGATACACGTCCCGGGGCGACGCTGGAATTGAAGGGCCGGAAACTGATCGTCGAAAAGGTCCTGGTCGAGAGTGGGACGGACGATGATATCCGCTTGTTTACCTCGCTTCCCGACGCTCAGGCCATTCTTGAACTCCCGGGCCGCATTTCCGAAATCCGGGCCATTGATTGCCTGTGTCTGACGGCGGACGAAGACCCACTTTCCCAGCTCCGGGCCGTTCTGGGTAAGATCCTACCGGAAGCCCAGGTGCTCCAACTGCGCGCCCTGGCCGATGCCCGGGCCCGGCAGCGTCGGTCGGCTGAGCAATTTGCGGCGTTCGCGGTGCCGCTGGTGTTGCTCATTGGGGTGGCCTGGGTGGGCATCCTGGCCGCGCTAAATGTGCGAGAACGCCGGCCTGAGCTCGGTCTTTGGCGCGCGCTGGGTTGGAATTCGGGCCGGATCGCTGCTCTGTTTCTTGGCCGTGCGGTGGTGCTCGGAGTGGCCGGCGCGACCCTCGGGTGTGGTGTGGGGCTGGCGGTCGGGCTCCATTATGGACCGAAGTTTTACCCGGTGACCGCTGGCGCGTTGGCGGTCGACCCCTCCTTGATCGGTTGGGCGATCTTGCTCACGCCTAGCTTCGCGGCCGTGGCGGCCTTCCTGCCCGCGATGATCGCTGTTTCCCAGGATCCGGCCGAAACGCTCCGAGCCGACTGACCATGGTTACCTGTGCTCAAGTCACTCGGACCTTTGCCACCCGTGCGGGACGCATCGTTGGACTGGTGGAGGTTTCTTTTCACATCAATCCGGGTGAATTCGTCGTACTGCAGGGGCCCAGCGGCTCCGGTAAATCCACGCTCTTGCTCACTCTCGGCGGAATGCTCCGACCGTCGTCCGGCACCGTCACGGTGGCGGGAACTGACCTGTATGCCTTGTCCTCCGGAGCGCGCGCTCGCGTCCGGGCCGCGCAGATCGGGTTTGTCTTTCAGTTGTTCCACCTGGTGCCGTATTTGACGGTTCACCAAAATATTCTGGCCGGCCTGACGTCGGCGCAGGCGCGGGAAAACCGGGATCGCGTGGACGCGTTAATCACCGAGTTAGGACTCACGGAACGGCGCCGCACCCTGCCCGGGACTTTGTCTGCCGGGGAACGTCAGCGGGTGGCCTTGGCGCGCGCCCTGGTCCGTCGTCCGCCACTTATCTTGGCGGATGAGCCCACCGGCAATCTCGACCCGGCCAATGCCGCGCTGGTCTTCCAACACCTGGGTCGGTACCGCCAGGAGGGTGGGACCGTCCTCGTGGTCACTCACGGCCAGGAGGCTACCTCGCACGCCACCCGAATTCTCCGCCTCGAAGCCGGACGCTTCGTGACCCCCACCCTACCTTTGGCCGCCAACGCTGATTCCCTCGTGCCGTGAGACGCCCCTTCCTCCTGCTTGCTCTTGCCCTTGGTACCCTGGTGGTCCGCGGCACCGATTGGCCCACCTACCGTCACGACTATGCCCGGAGTGGGGTCTCGCCTGATCCTGTGCCCGAGAAGCTCACCGATGCGTGGTCGTGGCAATCGGCGCAGCCGCCCCAGCCGGCCTGGCAAGGTGAAGCCAAATGGGACGGTTGGAACAAAGTCTATGACCTGAAACCCCGGCAGATCTTCGATCGCGCCTTTCACGTGGTGGTGGTCGGTGATCGTGTTTATTTCGGATCCTCAGCCGACGACCAGGTCCGATGCCTCGACGCCCGAACCGGGCGGCAGGTGTGGACCTTTCATACCGAAGGTCCGGTTCGACTGGCGCCCTCAATTGCCAACGGCCGAGTTTACTTTGGTTCGGACGATGGTTGCGTTTATTGCCTCGAGGCCGCCACCGGCCAACTCGCCTGGAAAGTGCGCGCGACGCCGGTTGACCGACGGATCCCGGGGAACGGCCGGCTCATCTCGGTCTGGCCTGTCCGCACCTCGGTCGTGGTCCAAGACGGCCTGGTTTATACGACGGCCGGAATGTTTCCAGTCGAGGGGATCCATCTGGTGGCGCTCAACGCGGCTGATGGCGCGGGAAAATGGCGGCAAATTCAGACCGATTTGCCGGCTCAGGGTTACTTGCTCGCCTCGAAATCACGACTTTATGTGCCGGCGGGTCGGAACAACCCAGCCGTGTGCGACCTCCAGGATGGTAAGCGCGTCCGCGTCGTCGAAGGTTCCGGCGGGACCTATGCGTTGCTGACCGATGACATGCTGGTGTTCGGCCCGGGAAAAACGGGACAACTGGGGGCGATCGACGACGGCCAATCCGACCAGATCGCGACCTTCCAGGGGAACCACATGATCGTCACTCCAGCGCGCTCATTTTTGCATTCGGACAAGGAAATCACCTCGCTCGACCGGGCGCGCTACTTGGACTTATCCCGCCAGCGCAAACAGATCTCGCGGGAACAAGGTGACTTCAACAAGAAGCTGAAAGCCCTTAAAGATAAACCGGGGCAGGAGGCCGAACGCGCTCGTCTGCAGGGCGAGCTCGCCAGTTTAGGCAATCGGCTCGACCAAGCCACCCAAGGCCTGGATCAGTGCCTGCTTTGGCGCGCTCCCTCACCGTGGCAGAATTGCCTGATTCTCGCCGGCGATACCTTGGTCGCGGGCGGGAAGGATGAGGTGGCCGGCCTTCATGCCACCGACGGTTCGATCGCCTGGTCGCATCCGATTCACGGGCGTGCCTATGGACTCGCGACCGCCAACGGGGCGATTTATGTGAGTACGGATCAGGGCACCGTTCATTGTCTGCGCGCAGCCGGCAGCCAGGCCTCGCTTTCCCCATCTTCTTCCCTCCGTGCGGAGGTCGTCCGATGAATCGCACCTATTTTACCTGGATGATGCGGCGTTGGACCCATTTCCTTGTCGGCACGCTCGCTCTTAGCTGGGCTCAAGCTCAGGAAACCGAACTCATCGGGCACTGGGAATTCTCTCCCGATCGGGCCCAGAACTCGGGACTTCGCGCGGTGGTGGGCAAGGAAGTCACGTTCTCGGGCGGTCCGCGCTTGATGAAAGATCCGCCGCCCGCGCGCCTTGAATTGCCAGGACGCGACGAGGGGGTTCTCATTTCATCGACCCTGGAAAAGCCGCTCCTGCCGGTCCGGGAATTGACCGCCTCAGCCTGGGTTCGCGTCGATCGGGTTACGGCGTGGGGCGGTCTGATCGGCGCTGTTCAAGACAATGGCGAATTCGAGCGCGGTTGGATTTTGGGGTTTGTGAACACCAATTTCTCGCTCGCGTTGGCCTCCGAAAAGGGCGGCCGACTGACGTACCTGGCTGCAACCAAACCGTTCGAAACCAATCGCTGGTATCATGTGGCTGGCACGTACGACGGCACGGAAATGCGGGTTTACCTCAACGGGGAACCCGTCGGTTCATCACTGGAACAGGCCGGGCCTATCCTCTATCCGCCGACCGCCCCCTTCGTGATCGGCGCCTATCGCGACGACGATGAGCGCTATCCATTGGCAGGCGCCCTCAACGAGGTCCGCCTCTACCGGCGCGCCCTGGCGGCCGCCGAGATTCAGGCGCAGTACCAGGCCAGGAAGTCGAAATTCCCCGAACCCGCCCCGTCGCCCCGATTTTTCAAGCCCAACTACGGTCCGTTCGTCGATTGGCGCGATCGCAGTTCCGCCGTCGTTACGTGGGAAACTGAAACGGCTCAGCCGACGCGACTGACCCTGGAGGCTCCGGACGGACGCCTGCAGGAACTGGGTGACGGTTCCTCCCACACTCAACACTCAGTTCTCCTCACCGAACTGGAACCGGAGCGAGAATATCATTACCGCCTGGTCGGCCCGGCCGAGGGTAGCCGTCCCGTGATCAGCCGCCGGTATCAGTTCGATACTTCGTTTTATTACCGCCCGGTGCCGGCCCCTCCGCGGCCCCTGGCGAAGGCTGAAACCGTGGCCACGCGTGCTGAGTCGATCCTTAAAGAGTCCGGTGTGCGCCAAGGGTATTGCCTGCTGTTCGGTTCTACGAACGCACAACTGGCCGTCGAACTCGTGCGGCAAAGCGATCTCGACCTGGTGCTGGTCGAATCCGATGCCCGCCTTCTTCCGGCCCTCCGCGAAACCCTCGACGCGGCCGGAATCCAAGGTGTTCGCGCCAGCGTCCAGCACCTCACCGGGACCCAGCTTCCCTACGGCGACCTGATCGCCAATCTGCTCGTGGTGGATGGCCCACTACCGCCGACATTCCCAGCCGCGGAACTTCATCGGGTGCTCCGGCCGGTCGGCGGAACCTTGATTGTTTCAAGCGCTCTCGGCGACGAAGCGGCCTGGCAGCGTTGGCAGGCAGGCTCGGCCTTTGAGCAGGCTGAACTGAGCACCTCAGGTGACGTTCGACTTCGTTTTCAACGCGGCAAACTCCCCGGCGGTGGAGAATGGGGACATCAATACGGCGGGCCCGATAATTCCTCCTGCAGTCAGGATGAATTGGTGAAGGGCGAACTCCAGGTGGCCTGGTGGGGTGATCCGGGACCGCGCCCCATGCCTGACCGCGGTAATCGCAATCCCGCGCCCCTCAGCGTCAACGGCCGGCTCTTCATTCAGGGCGACCGGATCCTCTTCGGTCTGGATGCCTACAATGGAGCCATCCTGTGGAATTTTTCCGCGCCTGAGGTCCGCCGGGCCAACGTCACTCGTGATTGTTCCAACATGGCCGCGAGCGGTGACACGTTATACCTCGCCCACGGAAGGTGGTGTCTGGCCGTTGACGGGCAAACGGGCCAGCGGCGCACTCGCTTCGAGGTGCCACAAACGGACGCCGACGGCCCCCGCGATTGGAGTTATGTCGCCGCCGGACGTGATCTGCTGGTTGGGAGTCGGGTGAAGACCGAGGGGGCCTATTTGGGTGACGATGGCGAATGGTATGAAGAATTCGCGCCCGACCAGGTGAATCGGGTCACCAGTGATCGACTCTTTGCGCTTGATCCGCAGTCGGGCAAGACGCTTTGGGAATATGCGCGCGGCGCCATTCTCAACTCCACCATTACCCTGGGTGACGGAATGATTCTCTTTCTCGAAAGCCGCAATCCCGCGGCGGTTAAAGCCGCCTCCAGTCGGATTCCCAACGAATTGCTCACCGAGCAATTCCTAGTTTGTTTGGATCAGCGCACGGGCCGCCAGCTCTGGGAAAAGGGGCATGACTTCAGCGCCTGCGAATTCATGACCTACCTCGTCTATGCGCAGAACACCGTGGTCGTGACCGGCACCGACAATAATAAGAATTACCACAACTTTGCCTTCAATGCGCCGTCCGCGAACCGTCCTGAGGGCGGAGGGGACGACCTCGCCAGTGCTGTTGGCGGCCACTTGCTTTGGTCGGAGTCTCACAAGGAGGATAAAGGCCATCACAGTGGGCACCTCCAGCATCCCGTCGTGATTGGGGACGTCTTTTTCTCCGATCAGCGCTCGTTCAATTTGGTCACCGGGGAAACCCAGCGACGCGATCTGCCGGAGCGCCGTGGCTGCGGTATCATGTCGGCCAGCAAGAACGCGATCTTCTTTCGTAACCACTTCCATAGCATGTGGGATCTGGCTACGGATAAGCGGACTCAGTTCGAGGGCATTCGGAGCGGGTGTTGGCTGAGTTTGATTCCGGCGGGTGGACTCCTGCTGGCACCCGAGACCAGTGCTGGATGTTCCTGCACCCACGCGATTCAGACCTCTATTGGGTATATTCCCAAGTATCGGTGACCGGTTCGGCCGGGAGTAGTAGCCGACGTGAGGAGGCTCTATCTCGGTTTTTTGGCGGAGCTTTTGAGCTGGGATCTGGATGGCAATTCGTGACCTCGTCTGCTACGGGTGGGTCTCGACTTCCGGTGTTGATTAATGGGCGCCACCTCTTGACGTCACAAAAGTTCTTTCTATTTCTTTCCCTCCGTTACGAGAAAACACATCCTGCGCAACCGCATCTGGCATGATTACCGTCGAAAATTTAGTGAAGGACTTTGGCCCCAAACGGGCAGTTAACCGTGTTTCCTTCACGGTTCAGCGCGGTGAGATTCTGGGCTTTCTGGGGCCTAATGGCGCTGGCAAATCCACCACGATGAGGATGATTACCGGCTTTATCCCGCCCACCGAGGGTCGGGTTTCTGTCGGGGGTCACGACGTGAATGAAGATCCGATCCCGGCTAAGCGCCTGATGGGATATCTGCCTGAAAGTGCTCCGTGCTACAGCGACATGACGGTGCATGGGTTTCTTTCCTTTGCCGCCGAAATGCGGGGTTTGCATGGTTCGGCCCGAGAAGACGCCATCCGGCGAGTGGTCGGACTGTGCTTCCTGGAGAACGTGTTGCACCAGTCCGTGGACACGCTGTCCAAGGGCTATCGCCACCGGACCTGCCTCGCCCAAGCGATCATTCATGACCCCGAGGTATTGGTTTTAGATGAGCCGACTGATGGTCTCGATCCGAATCAGAAGCATGAGATCCGGCAGTTGCTGAAGCGATTTGGGCAGAATAAGGCGATCATCTTTTCCACGCATATTCTCGAGGAAGTCGATGCCGTGTGCACCAAGGCGATCATTATTGATCGCGGCCAGGTAGTGGCCCATGGCACGCCGGCAGAATTGCGGGCTCGCCATGAACTTGCGGGAACCGTGACGATTCGCATTCAGGGCGCGGCGGCGGAATCCGTTCGTACCCGGTTGGCCGGTTTGGGAACCGCAGGCAAGGTTACCTTGAGCACGGCGGAGGGTTCCGTACTGGCCCGGGTTTATCCGCGGGACAAATTTGTGAATGGGGATCTCGCCCGGGCGATTGCGGAAGTCGCCGCGAAAGAAGGTTGGCGTTTTGACGACTTGCGTACCGAAGAGGGCCGTCTGGACGATGTCTTCCGCACCATCACCCAACCCGACACGACCCGGCGCGCCGCCTAAGCAGTTCACTTCCTTCAGCTGATCTCCGTCCGATTCTGTTATGACGTCCGAATCCTTGCGCAATGTCTGGACCATCGCGAAACGCGAACTGGTGGGTTATTTCAACTCGCCCGTCGCCTATGTGTTCATCGTGATCTTCCTGCTTTTGAACGGGTTTTTCACGTTCATGCTGGGCTCCTATTTCCAGCGTGGAGAGGCCAATCTGAATGCCTTTCTGATGTGGCATCCGTGGTTATACCTGTTCCTTGTGCCCGCCGCCGGCATGCGGCTGTGGTCCGAGGAACGCCGGGTGGGAACCCTGGAGCTACTGCTCACAATGCCCATCTCGGCCTGGCAGGCCATCATCGGCAAATTCCTGGCCTGTTGGCTGTTTCTCGGTCTGGCACTCTTCCTGACGTTCCCCGTGGTCCTGACGACCACCTACCTCGGTGATCCGGATCTGGGAGCGATCGCCACCGGGTATTTGGGCAGTTTTTTGCTAGCCGGTGCGTATCTCGCCGTGACGGTGATGACCTCGGCGATGACCCGGAATCAGGTCATCGCGTTCATCCTGTCGGTAGTCATCTGCTTCTTCCTGATCCTGGCCGGATGGGAACCAGTGACCGACCTGCTGGTGCGTTGGGCGCCGGACTGGTTGGTCAGCACGGTGGCAGCCTTCAGTGTGATGCCGCACTTCACTCAATTCCAACGCGGCGTGGTCGACCTCCGCGATTTGGTCTTCTTCGGCAGCGTGATCGCCTTCTGTCTGTTTTCCACAAGCGTCGTCCTGCGCGGATTGCGCGCGGCCTGAACTTTAATTTCCTGAGCCCCGATGAAATCTTCGAAGTTTCAGACCCTCTTGTTTTCGGCTGCCGGCGTGGTGCTGGTGTTCATTGCCTTGGTTGGCCTTAACCTCATTTTTAGTCCGGCGCGCGCCCGGCTTGATCTGACCGCCGAGAAACTGCACACGCTTTCGGACGGCACGAAAGAGATCTTGAAACGGGTCGATAGTCCGATCGAGCTGCGGCTGTACCTTAGCAAGGGCAAGGAGCGGATGCCGGAACAGCTCAAGACCTACGCCCAATCGTTGGAGGATCTTTTGGCCGAGTTCCGGGTGCAATCGGGCGACCGAATTACCATCAAGAAGTTTGATCCGGAGCCGGATTCCGATGCTGAGGATTCCGCCAAGTCGGATGGAATCCAAGGGCAGCCGTTGCCGAATGGCGAAGAGTTCTACATGGGCTTGGCCATTGAGAACCCCCCGGAGAAGGTGGCGATTCCGTTCCTGACACCGGCGCGTGAGAAACTGTTGGAGTACGACTTGGCGCGGGCGATCTCACAGGTCCTGGCCACGAATAAGCCAGTGGTGGGCATTATGACTCCCTTGCAGATCATGGGCGGATTCAATCCGATGATGATGCAAATGGGTCAGCAAGGTCAGAGCGAACCGTGGGTGTTTGTCAGCGAACTGAAGCGGGATTTCGACGTCCAGGCTGTGCCCATGGATGTCGAGAAGATCGACGAGAAGATCAAAGTACTGCTGGTGGTCCACCCGCGGGATATCACCGACAAAGCCCAGTATGCCCTGGATCAATTTGTTTTGCGGGGCGGCAAGCTCGCCGTGTTTGTCGATGCCCTGTGTCTCTCGGACACGCAGCGTCCACAGCAGCCCAATCCGATGGGTATGAATTTCGGTACCAGTTCCTCTCTACCCAAGCTTTTCAAAGCCTGGGGCTATGATTTCGGTTCGCAGGTGGTTGCTGACACCCAATTCATGAAGGAACTGGGTGGGCGGGGTGGCCGTCCGCAGTTGGTACCTGGTTTCTTGTTCATTAATGGCAAGGGAGTTGATCCCAACGACGTGGCGACTGCCCAGGTGGATGACGTGTGGATGCCGTTCCCCGGTGCCTTGCAAGGGGCGGCGGCGGCGGGACTGAAGGCGGAACCTTTACTGTTCAGCTCGAAGGATTCGCAACTCGTGGACGGGATCACGGCGCAGTTGAATTCGGAGAAAATCCTCCAGGACTTCAAAGCATCCGGGGTGAACTACAATCTCGGTCTCCGGTTGAGCGGCAAGTTCAAGAGTGCCTTTCCCGAGGGAAATCCGGCAGCGACCAAAGGCGACACCAATGCGCCATCTAACTCGGAAATCGCTCTCAAAGAAGGAACAAGCGACAACGTGATCTACCTCTTTGGCGACGTGGATATGTTGGCCAACAATTTTACAGTGCGGATCGATCCGACGTTCCGGGTCGCCACTCCGTTGAATGCCAATCTGAGCTTGGTTCAGAATATCGTGGAACAGGCCGCGGGTGACGCGAGCCTGGTCGGGGCGCGGAGCCGCGCGTCGGTTCGCCGTCCCTTCACGGTCGTTCAGGAAATGGAAGCCACCGCTCGCAAAGGCTATCAGGCGAAAATCGAGGAACTGGATAAGAAACTCCAGGATTTGCAGGGTAAACTCAGTGAAATGCAGGTCAAAAAGGAAGGCGACACGGCCCGGCTGATCCTCTCGCCGGAACAGCAGCAGGCCCTAAAGAATTTCACCGAGCAGCAAGCGAACACCCGGAAGGAACTCCGGCTGACGCGGCGCAATCTTCGGCAAGATGTGGATGCCCTCGAGAACCGTTTGAAGTGGGTGAACATTGCCGTCATGCCCCTCTTGGTGGCGGCGGTGGGAATTACCTTGGCCGCTGTCCGCCGCCGCAAGATGGCAGCCCGGTAAGCATCCGAACGAACGCTTCCACTTTGGGTTTAGCTGCCGATTGACCGTACCGAATTGAACGAATTGCCGCCCTTCGAACCATGAAATCGCGACAACTGTTACTGCTGGTGATCACCGCCCTAGTCTTAGGTGGAGGCGGGCTGTATGTGCTCAAGCAACGCAGCTCCGGCTACGATCGGGCGAAGACCAACATGGGCGGGAGCCTGCTGGGTCCTTTTGACGGCGCCGCCGTGTCCGCCGTTCGCTTAACTCAAGGGTCAAATTCCGTCAACATTGTCAGTGACGGTCAAAAATGGGTTGTGAGCGAGCGCGGAAATTATCCCGCCAACGTGACTGACTTAAGCGCCTTTGTCCGCAAGTTGGCCGAGCTCAAAGTGACCCGGCCGGTTACCGTAGGGGCCTCCCGGTTGCCCATGTTGCAGTTGACCGGCGACGCTGTGACCGTGGTGGAATTGCTGGACGCCAGCGGCAAGCCCATGAAAACCCTGCGCTTGGGCAAGCAGAGCAGCAAGGGCGGCGGGGATGAGGATCCAATGGGTGGCGGGGGCTATCCTGACGGGCGCTATGTCCAGGTGGGCGAGGCCGTTTCGTTGATCAATGATCCGCTGGGAAGTGCTCAGCCGAAGCCCGAGAACTGGATCGCCAAGGAATTCATCAAGGTCGAGCAACCCCTCACCGTTCAGATCACGCACCTGGAATCCACCAACAGCTTTACGCTGACGCGGACCAATGAGTTTGCTGAGTGGACCTTGGCGGAAGCTGCCGCAGGCGAGGTGGTCGATAAGAACAAGCTGTTCAGTTTTAACAGCCTGATGAGCGGGCCGAGCTTCGACGACTTGGTGCTTAATCCGGAGGTAGCCAAGTTGGGACTCGACCAGCCGACACGCGCACTGATCAAGACGGCGAGCGGAATCACGTACGATCTCAAGATCGGTCGGCCCGAGGGCGAGGCGTATCCGGTTCAGGTCACGGTCAGCGGTGCGCTGGCCCAGGAGCGAACGCCTGGCGCTGATGAAAAACCGGAGGACAAAGAGCGCCTCGACCAGGAATTTAAAGAGAAAGGGGCGAAGCTGGAACAGAAGCTGAAGACCGAGGAGACGTTTGGGAAATGGACCTTTACGATGAGCAAGTGGACCGTCGAACCGCTGCTCAAGAAACGGAGCGAGCTGCTATCCGACAAGACGGCCCCCGCCATACCGGGCGCGGGCGCAGAGCCTGAATTCCTTCCCGACCCGACGTCCTTCTTGCCGAAACTTCCCGGAGCAAACTAAACGAGCCCCCGCTTCACGGCAGTTCAGTTACCAAAGCCTGACTTAGTTCTCCCAGCAGTTCGCTGAAGACGGCGACTGCGCCTTGCAGTGACGTCGCATCGGCCGCGTAAATGCGTTCCTGCTGATACTCTCCCTGTTTAAGTTTATCTCCGCCGAGGTTGGTTCGAATCAGCCAACTAGCCGTTAATTGAACTCGTTGATCCGGCAAAATATCCAGTCGACGCAGCTGAATCTCAACCCGGTAGACCTCCCGGATCACGTAACTTTGGGTGGCATTCAGCACCGGCCAGCCTGTGGCCTGAGTCAAATCCGTGCGCAGGACCTGAGTCACCCCGTCGCCCAAAGGTTGAGCCCACTGGTCGAAGGAGAAATAAGAAATCTGGTTCGGGGCGAGTCGTTGCACCAGCGAGGGATTCTGCAGGTGGCCGGCGACGTCCACCGAAAGCACGATTGTCTTGGCCTCGGTTCGAGGGTTCGTGGTGGGTCCGTAAGTTACCGCGGTCAGTTCGTAGAACCGCGTGGGATCCGGCTTGGGTGACAGGAGCGAACAGCCCGTGGTGCCGAAGGCGAGGACAGCAAGAACTGCCCCGAAGCGAGAGCGCAAGGTCATGGCTTTTTATCGTTGGAAAGGCCGCGTCCGGTCAGAATGGACTGCGGATTTCGAGAAAGGTAGTCGGCGAGTTGCCGCAACGAGACCGCGGTACGTTGGAATTCGGACAAGGTCGAAACCAGTTGACCCACCATCGGCGAGTCGTCGCCCACCAGACGCCGAGCATCGACCAGCACCCGATTCAGTTCTTCGACTGTTTTGTCGGCTCCGGTGGCGGTGTCGGTGAGTTGCTTCATCATCGGCTTCAGATCCGCGCGCAAGTCGGTGGCGGTCAGACGAAACTCTGTGGCCATTTCTTGCACGGCCACGAACGTGTTGGTGAGGCTCGGTGCTCGCAGAATCCGTTGCACATCCGCCAGGGTTTCGAGCACCGATTGGTTGATCTTGCCGGTCTGGACTTGTTTAAGCATCGCTTCGAGTTCGCTGGCGACATTTTCAACACGGTCGAGGATCCGTTCCACTTTAGGGAGCGAGCCGGCCAGTTTCTGGAGACCGGTCTGAATGGTGGGAATTTCGGGCGGCCCACCTGGAGGGGCGGCAAACACTGGGGGCGGCGCGTTGGGATAAATATTGAGTCCCACGTAGAGCATACCGGTGAGGAAACTCTCCATTTCCAAGGAACCTCGGAGTCCTTTGGTGATCATCGTTTTCACCAGAGGTCGATTGCCCATATCGAGCGGATCTCCGGTGACGTCGGCGATGAGCGTGTTGTCAATTTCCACCGTGACCGGAATGCTCACGGGAGCATCGGCCTTGGCGAGGGCGATTCGGATGCTCGCCACCTGTCCGATGGTCACGCCCTTGAACTTAACGGAAGAGCCGACCTGCAGGCCATTGATGGAACCGGGAAAGTACAGAACCAGCTTCGATTTTTGGGTGAACAGTCCTCGCGCTCCAATGACGATTAGGCCGAGGGCGATCAATAGCAGACCCCCGACGATGAAGGCTCCGAGGACGGGTGGCGTCGCGCGTTTGCTCATGGGGTAACGGATTCGGAAGTGGAGGCGGCGCGGTTCAGGAAATCTCGCACCAAAGGATCCGGAGAGTTTTTCGCGAGGTCACGGGGATTGCCCGAGGCCCGCATGGTCCGGGTCTGCTGATCCAAAAACACCGAGTGATCGGCGATGGCAAAAATACTGGGGAGCTCATGGGTCACCACCACGAAGGTGGTGCCGAGAGTGTCGCGGAGTCGAAGGATCAGGTCATCCAGGCGCCGCGAGCTCAGCGGGTCGAGTCCGGCCGAGGGTTCGTCGAGAAAGACGATGGCGGGATCGAAGGCCATCGCCCGGGCGATGCTAGCTCGTTTGACCATTCCGCCGGACAATTCCGCGGGATAATAATTCTCGAAGCCATCGAGTCCCACATAGGAAAGTTTGAGGCGAACCACGTCATGAATCGCCTGCGCGCTGAGACGGGAGTGTTCCTCCAAGGGGAGCGCGATGTTTTCTCCTACGGTCATCGAACTCCACAACGCACCACTCTGAAACATGACTCCGAACTGCCGGGCCAATTCGTATCGTTTCTCTTCGGAGGCGGCCACGAAATCAACGCCCGTGTAGAGAATTTGCCCGTGGGAGGTTTCCTTCAGACCGGCCATTTGCCGCAACAGCGTGCTCTTACCGCAACCGCTGCCGCCCATCACGACGAAGATCTGTCCACGTTGGACGGTTGTGCTGATGCCCTGGATCAGGATCCGTGAATCGTAGGCTAATTCCACGTCACGCAGTTCGATGATGGGAGCTGGAGAATCCATGCGCTCAGATTTTCAGCGCGTTGAACACCACGGCGAGCAACCCGTCGAGCGCAATGACCAGGGTGATGCTGACCACGACCGCGGAGGTGGCGGATAAACCGACGGCGGCGGCACTGCGACCGCATTCCAGTCCGCGTCGACAGCCAACCAGGGCGATGATTCCGCCGAACACCACACTCTTGCCCAAGCCAATGAGGACCTGGGTCATGGTAAGTGCCTTGAGCGTGGCGTGAATGTAGGCGGCGATGGTGACGTTGGGCAGGGTGGTGGCCACCAGCATGCCGCCTACGATTCCGGCCAGATCAGCGAAGGCGGCGAGCAGGGGAATCATGAGGCACAAGGCCATCATCCGGGGAACCACTAGGAAATCGATCGGATTGAGACCCACCGTCTGGAGCGCGTCGATTTCCTCATTGGTGCGCATGGTTCCCAGGTTGGCCGCGAAAGAGGCGCCGGTGCGGCCGCTGAGGATAATGGCAGTCATCAAGGCGCCCAGTTCGCGGGCAACGGCGATGGCCACCATGTTGGCCGTGTAAATGGCGGCGCCGTAGGTTTCGAGCACCGTGGAGCCGACGAACCCAATGATGGCACCCACGAGAAAACCGATGAGGACCACAATGGGCAGCGCTTCCGACCCGCATTCCTGAAGTTGGAGGGCGAAATCACGCAGACGTAATTGAGAGCGTCCTCGCAGGAGTCGTCCGAACGCGAGAGTGACCTCACCGAGGAAGGCCAGTTCCGCGACGACTTCGGCGACAGCTCGTTCCGACAAGCGGGCCATTTCGGTCAGACCGCCTTCGCCGTCACCTGGTTTGCGCCCGGTATCCTTAACCCGTTCAGTCAGGGCCAAGCCTAGAAGTTTGCGGGCACCTTCGGGTAAGCCCGTCGCGTCCACCGTTGCTTGGTGCGCTTGGGCTTCGCGGGCAATCGGCAGCAAGAAGGCCAGGAAGGCGGAATCCCACTCCGCCAGAGCCCGGGTTTCAAAGGTAATCTGGCGTACCTGACCCTCGCGGACAGCCGCCAAAACCGGCTCGGGATCGGGCACGCCGCTCACCATCTTCCAGGGTCCGGTCAACCGCACGGCGAGAACACCGTTGGACGGTGGTGTCACCTCGCACTGGGCGGAATTAGATGGCTCAGCCTGAGCGGACGGCATCGCACGTCGATGCGTATCCGAGTACCCGCGTCGGGGCAAGCATGCAGGAAGAAGTTAAGCGTGGAGGATTGAGCTGAAAGCTAAGTATTGAGGGGTAGGGATGAGTTGCCGCTCGTCCCCATCTAGTTCCAGCACGTTCAAGAACTGACTGACGTATGGAAATGGGGAAGCTGAGGGTTGCGCTGCGCCGGTCCCGCCCACCCTCCGCAGAGTCTCGGCGGGCGGTAACTGGGCACGAGAGGCAACCAGAATCGGAGATGAATCGAAACCGTGAACCGTCTAGCCGACGACGTGAGGACACTCTCTCTGGGGGGGGCGGGTGACGCGGGGGAGGGGAGATTGAATGGAAACTAGTGACCTCGTCTGCTACGTCGGTTCACGGGTCGGGTAATTCAGATGCGCAGGAAGAGTTTTCGGCGGTACATCCAATAGAGGATGAGCCACAGGCCGAGCAGAATGGCGGCTCCATGAAAAAAGGGTTCATAGGCAGGTGCGGCGAATTGGAAGAACTCCTGGCCGAGATGCGTCTTCACGTTGCGACCGATGAACCCCGTAAATTCGTGGGCCATGAAGTAGGCGGCGATCGAGTTCATTCCGATGACCTGCAGCGGGAAGGACCAACCGCCCAGGCGTTGAACGTCAATAATCGCGTAGAAAGCCGCCAGCAACAGGCAGCACCAGCCGCCACTGAATAGCACCCAACTGGGGGTCCAGATTTTTTTGACCACCGGACAGATTCCCAACACCCCGAGTACCCAACCACTGGCCAAGCCCACCACGCCCGCGATCAGTAGCCAATTCAGACGGTATTTCGGGCGATGGTTGGCCCGCAGAACTTCGCCGGCCAACAAGCCCAGCAACATGGTAGCCAGCGTGGGAATGAAGCTCAGCGTGGAATACCCGCCGCCATTGAAAACCCACTCCTTAGGTCGGGGAAACCAGTTCAGAATGACCCGGTCCGCCGCCCACGCAAAGTTGCCATTCTTCTGCCAATGCTCGGCAAAGCCGGTGTGTCCATGCTCAGCCAGCCATTTAGCGGATACGCCCACGGTGCTGAAATCAAAATCCGCCGGCGGTCGGTACAGCGCAAAGGCCGCCCAATAACCCACCAACAGAATGCCGAACGCGATCCATTGCGTGCGGCGTGACGTCATCCCTAAGGCAAAGAGGAACGAATACCCCAAGCCGATCTGGGAAAGAGTGTCTTCAAAGGTCCAATTGGGATGGTTGCTGCCCGTGGAGCGGAGGAAAACACCCAGGAGAATCAGCACCAGTGACCGCCAGACCGCGTGCCACCACAGCAGGCTTTTTGATTGGCCGCGGGCCAGTCGGGAGGCCAGCGAGAACGGGAGCGCCACGCCGACCAGGAAGGAAAAGGACGGCTGGATCAGATCGTGCAGCACACCCCCCACCCACTCGACGTGATCCTGGTGATGACACAGGAAATTCCAAACCGCACTGGCCGCGCCTGCGGCCTGCAAATTTTGGGCGACCCGACAGAGGTGGAGCACCTCCGCCATCATCAGGAACATCACAAATCCGCGAAACGCGTCGAGCGAGGCGAGGCGGGGCGGGGCGGGCGGTGAGGCGGCCGGCGGGACAGTCGCAGTGGGGGTCATGGGCCTGCCACGCTAGCGGGGCACCGCCGGCACTGTCACCGCTTTCCTGATTTTGGCGGCTCGGGCACCCTGACCCCGTGTCTGCTTTTCTTGGGTCGCCGCTGCCAGAATTCGCCCGCCTGTTCCGGGCGGAACGGTTTCGCTTCGAATTCGGCATCCGGCCAGCGGAGGCCAATTGGTTTCGACTCGCTCCGGAGGAATCGTCTGAACTGGCGGAGCGTCGCTACCTCCTGCGCGAACAGGCCGAACGTCATGCTCCGTGGAGTGAGGCGGCTGACTCGGTCCTCGATGAAGTGCTGGGGGTGTTTCACGAACCGGAGGCGCGAGCGTGGGTGGGGCAGGGAGTTGCGGGAGCTCACTCCCTGGCCGGTCGGTGGGAGCCTGATTTTGTCCTATTGCGAAGGGTCGACGGACAGTTCCGGATGGTTGGCGCCTGTGTTTGCGATCCGTCTTGGTGGGATCCAGCCGAAAAGCTTGGTCTTCCGATCGAGGCCATCCATGCACCGGTACCGCAGTTGAACCATGAGCTTGGGGCGCGCATCAACACGTTCCTCGATCGTCTGCCGCCCGGTGGAACCTTCACCCGCGAAAACTGGGGGCTCGCCGCTGTCCCCGACCGTAATCTTCACCCGGCTCTGGGTCGGCCGCGTCTGGAGGCTGACCTGCCGATCGATCGAGTGTGGCTGCGCGTCGAGCATCAGGCCTTTCGCGCGCTGCCGGAGAGTGGGGGAGTGGCCTTCTTGATCTGGCTGACGGTCCATCCCCTGGCGGAAGTCGTTCGCGACGAGGCGACGGCGACCGCCTTTTTCCGTCAACTAGCGACGATGCCTGACGACGTGGCCCGGTACAAAGGTCTTGAGCAGATTCGGCCGAGCCTTTTGGCTGGTCCGAAGACGTGAGGGGGAAGATAGACTCTAAGAGGCCTGTTTGAGCACGAGACCTCCTCGAATTTCCAAACGGGCTCTTTGCCAATCACAAATCCCGAAGAAGTTTCGGTTTGGTCGGGTTCTTATGAACTTACATTAGCAGACACCATAAACCTATGGAGCTTGTCGGGAGGGACTGGTTGAGGGGCAAAAATGGGGCAGGGCTGATTCTCCTGAGAAAGAGGCCGCATTCGTCTGTGATTTCGTTCGTCTTTTGACTGGGCGTGAGCCGGCGCGTCGTGGCTGCTTTCGCCTCGTGACCGCCGCCGCGAGGCACTGCCACCAGGAGTCGGCCTGGTACGTCGTCCAGGAGTTGGGAGGCGACGATCTCTTCGGTCTCAAGGGCAACCAGGATGGGATCCTTAAACGCGCCGAACGGCTGCTGGCCCAGCCGCCTTTTTCCCCCTGAGGAGGAGGCACCGTGGGAAAAGCACCACGACCGGCTTGAGCGCCGGCGGATTGCCAGGGTCGACCTCAGCCGGGAGGAGGCCGGCCTGGTGGGGTGCTGGCAGTTCATCGCGGTGCAACGTGAGCGAATCCCCCGGGACGAGTCGAAGCCCAAGAGCGGTGAGATCGGCTACTAGGCCACTAGCCTGGCCGGGGACGACCGAAGCACGATCGAGCTCTCGGCCCTAATCCGGGACCATTACGGATAAGAATTTGCTTTTAGGCTTTGCGGAAGATTGCTTGATGTGCCCGATGTTTTTGACCAGCGACTCCAGTTCCTTGAGCTGTGTCTCCCGCTGGTGGCCGAACTTGTCGGCCAGTTGGGCGAGGAAGAGGGGCACCTTCGGCCCGCGCGGATCGCTGGTGAAGAACGCGCCGAGATTGTCGCCTTGTTCGCGCAACAGGGCCACCACGCGGGTGAGATCGGCCTGGGGAGATTTGCGAACCGACTCGTTCAGGAGCGTGGCCGAGACATTGACGCTGTT
>Ga0163144_10005687_pt1 | contig 27708 bp, 24 predicted proteins | sample OliLak19BULKMAT1_FD_123175 | JGI IMG/M metagenome (GOLD analysis project Ga0163144, IMG submission 123175) | Freshwater microbial mat bacterial communities from Lake Vanda, McMurdo Dry Valleys, Antarctica - Oligotrophic Lake LV.19.BULKMAT1 | ecosystem: Environmental > Aquatic > Freshwater >... | reverse complement strand
TGGGCTGCCACCGATCCCACCGGAACGCTCGGCATCGGCAATCCACCGAGCGGAATTGCCGCGGCCTACTGCGTGGTGGACTGGGTTGCGCTGCGGATCACTCGTCGCCTGTCGGGCGCCATCGGAGCGGCTGCCGCATGCCTTCGGATCATGCCCTCGGCCCGGCGCCAGACGCAACGCGATTCGGTCTCCGCAGAGCGGCGCTGACGGCGGAGCGCAGTGCCCCTGCCCCCGGCAAGTAACGCTCGCGCCAAGCGCCTCCCGCATCACGCCGGCCACGAACGCCGGCGATACCCCATAGCTGCCGAACGCGAGAGGCAACTGCGGCAAGCCCGGACCGATCAGCGCAGCACGGCGGCGCGTGATCGTTCCGCTGCGCTGCGCGCGGCGGCGATAACCACGCGCCGCCGCCGAAGCACCTCCGGGCTCAGCGATTGCGCCGCTTGCGCGCCGCTGCGAGTCCCAGCAGACCGAACCCTGCCAGCATCAAGGCATAGGTGCCGGGTTCCGGCACCGGCGTGATCGACGCACGGATCTCGCCGCTGGGGAAAGTGCTGGTGTGAATGTTGAGGTACGACGTGCCGCTCCTGAGCCCTTGGAGCAAGGCGGCCTTGGCGCCGCTGACCCCACCATTGCTGTTGAGGAACGCCCCACCGTAGACGCCGGCAACGGTCAGGTCGAACGTGTGCGAAAAGTTCCCGGCGCTCACCCCCAGAGGGAAGCCGGTCAGCGATGGGTTCCCGAGCGCAACGCCGATGTTCCCGGTGCCGGGCGTCGCCTGGCAGCAGTGGATGTGGGACTGGGTGACCGTGCCGGACAAGCCGGAGAACGAGGCGTTGATGGTCAACGCGCTGATCTCGTCCTCGTATTGGATGGCTACGCTCCCCGAGCCGGTGGCTCCAGGCAACTCAGGCGCGAGCGTTCCGCCGAATATGTCTATGTGGGCATTGGCCGCGCTGCCTGCCACGGCCAGTAGCAATGCAAGTGCGATACGGACGATACTCATGATGATCTCCTCGATGGTTGTGAAACGATTGAAGCGGGACTGCGGAGCTAAAAGTTCGAATCGCGCTGTGGCAGTGCCGAGGGGCGACGGCGAAGCGCAGCGATCCCGAGCATAGCGCAGCCCGCCAGCAGCAGCGCGCAGGTGCCCGGTTCGGGCACCGCCGCAACGCTGAAACGCAGGTTGTACGGTGCGGTACCGCCATTGAAATCCTGGATCCAGAAGGAATAGGCTCCCGCCGGCATCGGATAGCCGGTCAACAGCGTCGACCCGACGCTGAACTCGCTGAAGTGGGTCCACGTCAACTGCGGTGCCTGGTTGGGACTGATCACGGTGGGCGGGGTCGTCATGACCGACCCGGATTCCAGACCGAGGAACAGTTCTCCGTTGTCCGCGCCCACGGTTCCCTGCGATGCGGTGATGGCCGTCAGGACCATGTTCTGCGGGATCACGAAAGTGCCGTAATCCAGGAACCGGGTGGCAGGATCTCCCGGCGGATTGCCGGTGGACCCGAGCAGGTCGTTGTCACCGAGCACGAAAGTGATCGCCGTCGGCGCGAGGTGGTTGTCGGACAGGTCGCCCGATACGTTCTCGCTGTAGGCGATCACCGCCATGGCGGGCGCAGCGACGATCAGCGTTATGGCGGCAACGGCCAGGCGCAGCACTCGGCGAACGATCATGAAAGGATCTCCTTGTGGGTACGGGTTGTTCGACCGAACATCAGGCGCGCGATTTTGGGCGGACGGCCCTGCGACGAGCTCGCAGACCGGCCAAGCCAGCCAGGCCCATCGCGAGCAGCGCCCAGGTCTCCGGTTCGGGCACCGGGGCGATGCGATAGACGATGCCGCCGATGCCGTTGGACGGAGTATTCGTCACCGATGCGTACAGCTCGCCGCTGCCGTCCTCGCCGAAACCATGCACCGTCAATCCGTCAGGCAGCACACCGTTGTCGAACTGGGGCAACAGAAACTCCTTGATCTCGCCGGTCACCAGGTCGGCGTAGAACAGGCGACCGTCCGCGCGTGCGGGTGAGGAGCGCAACGCGAGATCGCCAAAGACGTATTTCCCGTACAGTTCCGGTATCGCAGTGCCGCGATAGACGAATCCGCCGGTGATGGAGATGCCGTCGGTATGGTCGTATTCCAGAGTCCCGAGCGGCCCGGAGATCGGATCGATCAGGCCGACAGGGTCGCCCGGGCTGCGTTCTCCGATAGTGCCGGCAGCTCCACCCGGCCCGGTGGTGCGGTTGAAGAGGAAATCGCCTTCCTTGATCGCCCAGCCATAGTTGCCGCCCAGCACGATGCGATTGATCTCCTCGACGTTGTTCTGGCCCACGTCGGCGAGAATGAGATCGCCCGACAGACGATCGAAACTGAAGCGATAGGGGTTGCGCAGTCCGTAGGCGTAGACCTCCGGCACCTGGTTCGCGCCCTGGAACGGATTGGTCGTCGGGATCCGGTATCGGCCGTTCGCACCGAGGGCGTCGGCGCTGCCGGGCGTGAGCGCCGGATCGACCGGATCGATGCGCAGCATCTTGCCCAGGGGCGTGCTCAGGTTCTGGGCATTGCCGCCGGGTTCGATGTGGCTCGCTCCGACATCGTTGGCATTGCCGCCGTCGCCCAGACCAAGATACAGGTAGCCATCGTGGCCGAAGGCGATGGTGCCGCCGTTGTGATTGCCGGCGTTCTTGCCGAACGAAATGACCTCGCGGCGCGAACCCCCGTCGACCTGGTTGGGATCCGTCGTCGACATTTTCCATTCATTGACGACGGTCTTGTAGTTCTGGATGGCGCCGTTGGGCGCCACATACGTCGGCGAACTCCCGGCCGGAATCGCCTGGCTGCCGAAGGTGTAGAGGGTTCGGTGACCCACGCTTTGGGAATCGTTGAATCCCGGATGGAATGCAAGGCCGAGGAATCCGCGCTCGTCGTTCGCGTTGGCCGGGTTGAATGGGGGCGACACCAGCGACTGGATGTCGAGTGCCGGTGTGGGCAGCAGGCCGCCGTTCTGGATCACCTGCAGCAGCCCGTTCTGTTCCACGACGAACAGGCGGCTCAGGTCACCGGGCGGGCTGAACGCATAGTCCGGTGCACCCATGCCGGTGGCGATCGCCTGCAGATGAATGGAAATATCGCCCTTCGGGATCGGCGGCAGTCCGGTCTGCGCCCACGCCTCGCCTGCAATTGCGAGCGCGGCGGCGCCCGCCATGCTCAGGAACTTGTTTGCCATAGTACGGTTCTCCCTCTGCAAAATATGCGATCGCCGCGACCCTGGAATGACGGGCACGCTGCCGAGGGCTCGATGCAAGCGACAATCTCGTTTCTTGCGGCGGTTCGGCACGGCATCGAAGGCATTCGACGCGCGGTAGGTGTCGCCGCGCAGAATAAAGGTTCAAGGATTTGCGCGTGTGCCGCGAAAAAACCTGGCAGCGGCGCCGGGCATGACAGTCCTGCGACATCGTTCTGCGCAGCGCGCGGCGCAACGGAAATCCCCGAACGGCACGACGCCGCGTCTACAATCTGCGCTCATGGAAACCTTGCCGAATACGGGCGGATCGAATGCATCGTCGGATGCCGACGAATGCGCCGTGCTGGCTCGAGTGGCAGCCGGGGATCGCCGCGCGTTCGACGCGCTCTATCGTGAGTACTGGCCCCGACTCACGCGCTTTCTGGATCAGGTCATGCGTCAACCGGGGCTGGCGGAGGACGTTCTGAACGAGACCATGCTCGTGGTCTGGCGCAGCGCGGGGACGTTCAAGGCGCAGTCGCGGGTGTCCACCTGGATCTTCTCGATCGCCTATCGCAAGGGGCTGAAGGCGCTCAAGCAGCGCAGGGGTAGCCTGCAGCAGATCGAAATGCCATTCGACGCGCGCTCGCAGGACGATCCCGAACGCGATGCGATGCGCGCGCAATTGCAGCGCCAGGTCAGGCGAGCGCTCGATGTCCTCTCTCCCGAACAGCGGGCGGTGGTCGAGCTCACCTACTATCACGGCTACGCCTACGCGGAGATCGCGCAGGTCATGGAATGCCCGGTGGATACGGTGAAGACCCGCATGTTCCACGCGCGGCGCAAGCTGCGGCTTGCGATCGAACCGGACGACGAGGTCGAATGAGCTACCTCGCGAGGGGATCGCTGGAGCGCGGAAGAGGGGCCGGCGCCGACGCCCGCAAGGCGGCAGCGACATGAAGGCGATTGCGGCCGGACGCCGAACGAAAGGCGTTTCAGCTTGCCGCCAGGGATCGCAGGCGGCCCGGTGAACCGCATGCGCCTGTTCAGCTTCGACGATCCCGGGCACGGCGATGTGATGCAGCTCCTGCCGTGGTATGTGAACGGAACCCTGGGCGGCGCCGAACGTGCGCGCGTGGAGCAGCATGTCCGGGAATGCGTCGCCTGCCGGCGCGAACTGGAAAGCCAACGACGCTTGTCCGAGGTGGTCCGCAGCGAAGCGCCGCCTGCGGCTCTGGCGAAAGGGCTGGCGCGGCTGAGCGCACAGATCGATGCGGTGGAAACTTCCGACACGCCCGTCGGTACCCGACTGGCCTGGTGGCGGCGCCCTGCTCTGCTCGCGCCGCTGGTCTTGATCCAACTGGTCGTGATCGCAACCTTGCTGTTCGTCGACCGGCCCGCGCCGGTGGCGGAGTACCGGGCTCTGTCGACCCCCGCGGTCGCCGGCCGCGCGCAGGATGCGGTAGTCGTGATCTTCGATCCGGCCGTGACGCAGCGGCGCGTGCAAGAATTGCTCGGCGCGTTGGACGCCCGGATCGTGAATGGTCCGAACGCTCACGGTGCATACACCCTCGAGGTGCCGGAGAACCGCCAGGCCTTCGCGCTCGAACGCCTGCGAGTGCAACCCGACGTGCGCTTCGCCCAACCGGCGCCGGGCTCGGCCGGGATGGAACCCTGATGCGAGGACACGCCGGTCCGGGACGCGGTCCGATGAGCCTGGTCCGAAGTATGGTGCAGGTGCTCGGCTTCGGCTTGTGCCTTCTTGCCATCGGACTTGCCGGTTGCGCACAACCCATGCGCGCGGCGCTGCAACGTCCTCCCGATACTGCAGAGCTGGGCCGGCAGATCATGATCATGCTGCCGAGCGCGGCAACGGTCGATCTGCGCCCGTTCGAATACAACGGCGCCGGATATCTGAGCGGTCACGCGCGCAATCGGGCGCTTCGCACCGCCGCCGCCCTCGCGAGCGAGCATCGCATCGTCGTAGCCGACGATTGGGCGATGCCGTCACTCGATCTCCACTGCATCGTGGCGGGCATCGTCGAAGGGCAGGATGCGGCTCGCGCGCTGGCTGCGCTCAACCAGGATCCCCGCGTGGCATGGGCGCAGCCGATGGGGCGCTTCCGGACCACCGCATCCCGGCCTCCCGGCGAAGGGCGCGACGCCGCGCCGGGTTGGAACAACCTGGCTGCGCTGCACCGGGTCGCCACGGGCCGCCGGGTGACGATCGTCCAGATCGATACCGGTGTGGACTTGCGTCACCCGTTGCTGTCGGGCCAGTGGTCGGGGCCACGCAATTTCGTCGACCAGCGCGACTTCCCCGCCGAACTGCACGGGACTGCCGTCGCCGGGGTCGCCGTCGCCCGTACCGACCCGAACACCGGGCTGGTCGGGGTCTCGCCGGGCGCGCGCGTGATCCCCCTGCGTGCGTGCTGGGAGGCCGGGCCCGAGGGTGCCGTGTGCAGTACGTTCACGCTCGCGAAGTCGCTCCAGCACGCCCTGCGCGAGGCGCCGCAGCTAATCAACCTCAGCATCACGGGTCCGAGCGACCGGCTGCTCGGTAAGCTCATCGACCGCGCCCTGGACCAGGGCATCGTCGTGGTAGCGGCAGGGGGCGATCCCAACGGTCCCGGATTTCCGGCCACGCATCCACGCGTGCTTGCCGTGTACGGCCAGGTCCCGCCCGGATCGGTGGTCACCATGCTCCAGGCACCCAGCCAGGACATCCTCACCACGACGCCGAACGAGACCTTTGCGTTCCTGTCGGGATCTTCGTTTTCCGCTGCCCACGCTACCGGCCTGACCGCGCTCCTGCTCGAACTCGCACCCAGCCTGTCGCCCGCGCAAGTGCAGACATTGCTGCAGTCCACCGCCTGGGACCAGGGCAATGGCAGCCGCGTTGCGCGCATCGATCCCTGCGCGGCATTGAACGCCGCTGCCAAGCGTCCCGCCCTGGTGTGCGAACCCCGCAGGACCGGGAATGGAGCAACGCCATAGCCTGCCAATCGCGCCTTCGGCCCCCGATCCGGTGACGCTCGCGGAATTCGCGTCGACCGCCGGCACCGCCGGATTGCCACGCTCGTAGTCGGTGCAGCGCGTCTCTCGCATCCTCGCCGCGTCGTTCTGCCTGGACGCCGCGCAGGCGCAAGCGGACATCACCGGCGAAGTCGCGCTGCTGTCGGACTACCGGTTTCGCGGACTGACTTTGAGCGACGGCCGGCCATCGCTCCAGGCGAACCTCGACTGGTCGGGCGGCAACGGCTGGTTCGCCGGCATCGTCGCTTCCACAGTGCGACTCGGGCGCAGCGAAACGGTAGCGGGCATCGCAGGTCAGGGTTATCTCGGCTATGGCGGCCGCCTGACCCGGACGTCGGCCTGGAGCGGCGGGCTCTCGGCCTACACGTTTCCCTCGACCGGCAGGGGCAGCACCGACTACCAGGAGGGCTTCCTGCGCGCGGGCAGCGAACGCTGGCAGGCAGGCCTGTATTTAAGCCCCGACTACTACGCGGGCGGCACGCCTTCCGCGTACCTGTCGATCTCGACATCCCGGCCGATCGGCGAGCGTTTCAGGGCTTTCGCGCAGGCAGGTTGGCTCGTCACCGGCCGTCCGGACGACGCGCAACCCTCGGACCGGCGGTCGCAACGTTTCGACGCTCGCGTGGGCCTAGCCTGGGATCTCGGCATCGTGATCGCCGAAGCCAGCATCGTCGGCGTGACTCGTGACAACGATCGCTGCCGATCGGATCCGGATGCGTGCAAGGCGACGGTAGTCGTCGGCCTGCGGAAGCTGTTCTGACTCGGTCGGGTTATCGTTCCGGTCGCGACAACGCCGCACACTTTTGCTTCTGACGGAAGCGACGTGGAGCGCTCGGGGCAGGAAGCGTAAATCCTCCCATCGATTCGATTTTGATCCGTGCTAAGCTCGATCGCATTGCCCTCGAGCGTGACATTCGGAATCATCCAGGCTGCGCCATATAACCAATCGGGAGGTCGTTTGAACAAATTCTTGCTCGCCGCCGTGCTCGGGATTCTCGCACCTGTGGCACAGGCCGATGTATTCGACTTCTCGTACGCCAGCACGATCAACGGCACCGTTGCCGGCAAGTTGGCGGGAACCCTGCAGCCGGATGGCAACGTCATAGTCGTCACGTCGATATTGGATTTTGCGACGCTGAACGACGTCGCCGGACCATCACTTCCCGGCGTCTATTCGAACGATTCTCTCAATTTCGGCACGGCCGGCCTGTCGCCGAGGGTATCCCTGAACGGTGCATTCATGGATTTCCTGGCCTGCAGCGGCGTTGGACCCGGTTGCCCGGCGAGCGCGGACTCATTCACCTTCAACGCCGGCAACGTGAGCGCGGCGACACCCAGTACCGGGGGTGTACCTTTCTACGCCACCTCCGGTTTCTACGGTGGCGGATTCGGAGGCTTCGCCGAAGGTTACGACTCACGCAACTGGCATATCAGCGCCGTTCCCGAACCGGCGATTGCAGGAATGTTCGGATTGGGAGTGTTCGTGTTGATCGGCGCGTTTGTGAGAAAGTCCCGCGCTTTCTGATTCATCATCGAATCGCTGTCACGGGCCGCATCGGCCCGTGACAGCGATTGCCGCCGGGCCGATCCGGATGCGCGCACGCCGGCAGTGGTCGTTGCCCTGCTCAGCAGGTTCCGAATACACGATCACTGCTGCTCGCAAACGATCGGCCCGACTGGACATCGGTCGAGCGCCTGCATTCTCAGCCTGCCCTGCAACAAGATACACCGGATACACCGGGGTCAGGCCTGTAAAGCTGCATTTCTAGCGGCAAGGCACAGGGTAGAGTAGAAGACAGCCTTGCAGCTGCCCTCCCTCATCGAACCGTGCGTGCAGTTTTCCCGCACACGGCTTTCCGATGTTCTTCACGTCGAGGCATGCGCGGTGGTCCAGCCCGCCGTTGTCGGAACCTTGTAGGGCCTATAGAGCGCACCTGCGTTGCCGCGGCCGAGTTCCTGTGGCTGATCATCCAGCACGTGCTGCCCAAGGGCTTTCGCCGGGCCCGCAACTTCGGCTTCCTGCATCCGAACCGCAAGCGCCTGATCGCGCTGCTGCACGTGCTGCTGAAGTTCGATCCGGGTCCGGCCTCGGGCTGGATCAGGCCACGGCCCGCCTTCCTGTGTGCCTGCTGCGGGGCCGTGACGAAGATCGTGCGAACGCAGATTCGATCCCGCCGACCGGAGCACAGCGCTGCGATTGCCCCCAACGTGCCCACTGACCCTGTAGGCGCATCTACCCGACCACCTCCGCGAACTCGCGCCCACGAGCCGAGGAGCCGGCTCGCCTCGAATCTGCCCTCGGGAGTTCATCAATCAACGCCGCAATCGGGCCTCCTCTGACGCGCCGGCACCCATCGCACGGGCGATCCGGCGCCCGTCCTCCCGATGACACCGTCAACCCGGGACATTTCCGCCTGACACATTTTCTATGAGGCCCGCCTGCGCGACTCGGCGACCGGGCTTGTCCAACAAACGGTTCAGATCGTGGCTTCGCGCGATCTAACCTTAATCGTTATGCCGCAATATCGACGTATTCGACGCGGCTTGCTGGTGGTGGAATGGGTGTCCCATCTTCGCGCATACCTTCAACGCATACCTTCAAGATGAAACTCGATGGCTTCGCGAATCTGGGCTTCGGCTTCCTCGATGGTGGCGCCGGTAGCGACACATCCGGGTAGGTCCGGAACGTACGCGGAGAAATTGCCTTCGGCCTTCTCGATTACGATCGCATAGCGCATGGGCCCCTCATTTCTTCAATCCAGACTGCTTCAGAATACTGTTTAGCGTGCCAGGTGCCAAGTCATCGGCGGGCTTGCCGGGTACCGTGACCCGACCCGGTTTCGCCGAATGCTTGAACTGACGGTGGCTCCCGCGTGTTGCGACCAAAACCATCCGTCCTCGTGGGCATTCGCAGTATTTCACTGACTTTCATCTGGCCAGCATATCAAGCTGGTGGCATCTATGCAGACCGATCCTTCGTTGCGGCATAAGAGGGTGTAGACGAAAACCGTTTCCGATTCGGCATTCAGAGAATCATGCCGCAATCCCGATTCGCCTGTTGAGCGCAGGTTCGCACGAGCGGATCGCGCGATCGCGCAAGGCACAGAAGGCACAGAAGGCACAGGGGTCTGGCCTGCATTACTGTATTTTGACCGCTTGCCTTGGCAATCGCCGGGTTTGGGTCAAGGTGCCGGAAGGGGCGCCGAATACAGGCGAGGACTCACGCTTCGATGTGACACACGATGTCGCCGACCGCCACGATCGTCTCCGCGTCGGCCGCGATTTCGAGGAGCGTGCCATCGCACGGCGCCGCCACCTCCGAGATGACCTTTTCGGTCTCGATCTCGTACAGCGGTTCGCCCTTGCGAAATGCCTCGCCCGCCTGCTTTCGCCACTTCACGATCGTGGCTTCTTCCATGTTCATGCCGAACAACGGCAGCTTCAACGAAACCTTCATCGTCCAGCCTCCATCGACTCGCGCACGGCGCGTGCGACGCTGTGTTCGTCGGGCAATACGATCTTCTCCAGCGACGGTGCATACGGAATCGCCACGTCCGCCACGGTCACGCGCCGGATCGGGCCCTTCAGCGCCGCGAACGCATGCTCCGCCGCGATCGCTGCGATCTCGCTCGCTGCGCTGCACGTGGTGCGCGCCTCGTCCACGACGACCAGCCTGCCGGTCTTGCGCACCGAGGCGAGGATCGTGGTTTCGTCCAGCGGAAACAGCGTGCGCGGGTCGACCACTTCGACGCTGATGTTTTCCAGTTGCAGGATGTCGGCGGCGCGCAGTGCGTGGCGCACCATGGCACCGATCGCGACCACCGTCACGTCGCTGCCCGGGCGCTTGACGTCGGCGAGGCCGAGCGGCACCACGTGTTCGCCTTCCGGTACTTCGCCCTGTTCGCCACCGCGTCGCGCCGGCTGCAGGAACACCACGGGATTGTCATCGCGGATGGCCGCCTTGAGCAGCCCCTTCGCGTCGGCCGGAGTGCTCGGCACCGCGACTTTGATGCCGCCGAGGTTCATCAGCATCGGGTAGGGTACGTCCGAGTGCTGTGCACCCGCGGAGCGGCCCGCGCCCATGACCGCCATGTAGACGATCGGCAAGCGTATCTGTCCTGCGGTCATGTAGCGCAACTTCGCAGCCTGGTTGGCGATGGCGTCGAAGCCGGTGTAGAGGAAGTTGGCGAACATCATGTGGCACACGACCCGGTAACCGGCCGCTGCCGCGCCTACCGCCATGCCGGTCATGGCCGTCTCGGCGATCGGCGTGTTGCGCACGCGTTGATCGCCGAACCGATCGGCAAGCCCCTTGGTATCCCCGAACAGGCTGATCTTCACGTCCTCGCCGAACAGGATCACGCGCGGATCGCGCTCCATCTCTTCGAACAGCGCTTCGTTGATCGCCTGGATCAGCCGCTTCTTCGCCATGAAAGGCTCCTCACGCGAGCATGTGTTGGAAAGCGATGGCCTCGGGCGGCAGCGGATCGGCCAGGGCCTGCGAGTAGGCGTGCTCCACCACCTGGGCAATTTCGGCGTCCGTCGCTTCGACATCGGTTCGCGTGGCGGCATCGTCGAACAGCCGCGCCTTCAATCGGACGATGGGATCCCTGCCCTGCCACTCGGCGATCTCGTCATCTTCCCGATACTTCCCGGACAGGAAGCTCTTCTCCGTCTCCACGTGACCCCGCCAGCGGTAGGTACGCGCTTCGATCAACGTCGGTCCCTGTCCGCTGCGCGCGCGCTCGACGGCCTCGGCGGTCACCTGCCAGACCGCGAGTACGTCGTTGCCGTCGACGGTCACACCGGGAATGCCGAACGGTTGCGCGCGAGCGGCGATCTCACCGGCCGTCACCGTGCTCGTGGGCGAGAATTCGGAGAAGCCGTTGTTCTCGCACACCAGCAGCAGCGGCAGCTTCCAGATCGCAGCGATGTTGATGACCTCGCTCACCACGCCCTGGTTCGCGCCTCCGTCTCCGAAGAACACGACCGATACGCGCCCGCGTCCGTCGAGTTGCGCGGCCAGTGCCGCGCCCGCCGCGAGGCCGATGCCACCTCCGACGATGCCGTTGGCGCCGAGAATGCCGCGGCCGAAGTCGGCCACGTGCATCGAGCCGCCCTTGCCGCGGCAGATGCCGGTATCGCGCCCGAAGATCTCCGCCACCATCGAATGAGGTGTACCGCCCTTCGCGAGGAAATGACCGTGTCCCCGATGGTTGCTGGCGATCCAGTCGTCGTCCGTGAGATGCGCACACACGCCCACGGCGACGGCTTCCTGGCCGATGTACAGATGGACCGGTCCGGGCAACTCGCCCGATTGCACCACTGTGCCGAGCCGTTCTTCCATGCGGCGGATGAGCAGCATGCGGCGATACAACGCGAGCAGGTCGGGGGCCGGCTTCAGGGCGGTCATGGTATGGGGTTCCTTTCGGCTGCAAGCTTCGCGGCGATGGCATCGCGCAGGGCGTTCTTCTGCACCTTGCCCGACGCCGTGCGCGGTAGATCGTCCATCAACTCCACGCGCTCGGGAAATTTCTGCCGCGCGAGTCCGGCCTGTTCCAGCCAGGCTGCGAGCAACGCCACGTCGACCGAAGCGCCCGGCTGCGCAATGACGCAGGCGCAGACGCCCTCGCCGAGGCGTTCGTGCGGCATCGCCACGATGGCCACTTCCTTGATGCCCGGATGACGATGCAACACGTCCTCGATCTCCTTCGGGCTCAGATTCTCGCCACCGCGGATGATGAGATCCTTCTTGCGACCGCTCACGCACAGGTAGTCGCCGTTCACGTAGTAGCCGAGATCGCCGGTGTGGAAATAGCCGTCGTGATCGAAGCTCTCCAGCGTCCGCTGCCAATCGGTGTAGCCCAGCATCATCTCGGGGCCGCGCGTGCAGATCTCACCATCGCCGGCGTCGGCGATCTCCGCCCCGGTCTGCGGGTCGCACAGGCGCACTTCGTGGTTGACGATGTGGCCATCGGTGGTGGCGCCCAGGTCTTGTTCCGCGCGAGCGCGGATACCGAGCGTGACCGTGGGCGCTTCGGTGCTGCCGTAGACGCGGAAGGTCATGCAGCCGGGGATAACCCGGTTTGCGCGATGGATCAGCTCGGGCGGAACCGGCGCGCCGCCGCTCATGAACCGCCGCAGGCTCGGCAACGCAAGGCCGCGCCCTTCGACCTCGGCCACGAGTTCCTCGAGGAACGGCGTGGCCCCGACGCTGAAGCTGACACCGTGTCGCGCAATCAGCTCCACCGCTTCGGTCACGTTCCAGCGTTCCATGAAGACGACCTTCACGCCGGCGGCGAAAGCGATCTCGAGTGCGTAGAGATATCCCGTGATGTGCGTGACGGGCGATGGCATCAGCACCACGTCGTTGCCGTCGATGCCCCAGAAGGCGATCACGGCATCGATCTCGGACATGATGGTGTTGTGGCTGTGGAGCACGCCCTTCGGGTTGCCTGTGGTCCCGGAGGTGTACAGCACCAGCTTCACCGCATCGGGGTCGGCGCGCCCTTCCACCGCGGGCTTGCCTTCGCCCGAAGCGAGCAGGTCGCCATAGGAGCGGCAGCCGTCGGCGTGCCCGCGCACGACGACGACCTCGCGCAGGCTCGGCAACGCATTGCGCAATCGCGCCGCCATGGCCGGGTAGTCGAAGTTCCGGAACTGCGCGGGAATGAAGAACACGCGCGAGCGGCAGTCGGCGAGGATGTAGCGCAGCTCCGATTCGCGATAGATCGGCACGATGGGGTTCACCACCAGGCCCGCCATGCAGGCGGCCACGTTGATGACCATGGCCTCGGTCCAGTTCGGGAGCTGGAAGCTGATGACCTCGCCGGGCTCGAGACCCATCGCACCGAATGCCGCCGCGAGCTGGCGCGCTTGCGCCAGGATCGCGCCGAAACTCGTCGCGCGCCCGCCTTCCACCACGGCGATCCGATCGGGTTCGCGGATGCCTTCGCGGATCGCACCATCGGCCAGGGTGACGTTGCGCCAGGCGCCGGAGCGCCGATAGCGCTCGACGTCCGCGTCGGTCAGTCGCGTGACCCACCCGCTTACATCGGTACGCACGATCGTCTCCTGGCCGGACTGCTGGCGACGGCGGAATCGGGCGCACCACCTGAATTCCAGCTTCGCCCCCACCCTGACCCTGACCCTCCCTCGACGGTGTCGGGGGAAGGTATGTAGATCAGCGCGTCTTTGCCTGATGGATGCACCGTCGTCCCTATCCGCCCAGGTAAGCCTTGAGCAAGGCTTCGTTGCCGATGACGCCCTTCCATTCACCCGGCCCGATCTCGTGCACGACATTGCCCAGCGCCATCACATACGCGCGATCGGAGCTCTCCACTGCCAGCGCCACGTTCTGCTCCACGAGCAAGATGCTCATGCCGCCTTGCCGCAACGTTGCCATCACGGCGACGATGTCCCGCACGACCTTCGGCGAAAGACCGGTCGAAGGTTCGTCGAGGATCAACAGTTCCGGATGCAGCAGGAGCGCCCGGGCGATGGCCACCATCTGCTGCTCTCCACCCGAGAGCAGTTGCACCGCGGCATCGAGGCGCGTGCGCAGGAAAGGAAAGAGCCCGATCACGTCGTCGAGGTGGAATTTCCGGTTCGATGCGCCGCGCTTCCCGCCGTGCGCCGCCGCAAGTTGCAGGTTGTTGCGCACCGTGAGCTCGCCGAACAGATGGCGGCTCTCCAGCACGACGGCGATGCCATGACGGGTGCGCAGATGCGGCGGCAGTGCCTGGATCTCCTTGCCATCGTGGGTGATGCGACCACCGGTGGTGGGAAGCAGCCCGCAGATCGCGCGCACCAGTGTGGACTTGCCGGCGCCATTGGCGCCGATGAGAGCCACGGCTTCGTTGCGTTCGATGGCGATCGACACACCGTTGAGCACCGGGAGTCCGCCATAGCCGGCTTCGACCTGTTCGACGCGCAGCATGTCAGACGCCGAGATACGCCTCGCGCACGCGCGCGTCGCCCTGGATCTGCGACAGCGCACCGCGCGCGATGATCTCGCCGAAACACAGCACATGGATCTCGGAGGCGACCGCCACGAGGTCCATGTCGTGCGAGACGAGCAGGATGGTGATGTCATCGGCGGCCAGCTTCTCGAGGAATGTCATGAGCTGGTTCACCTCTTCGGTGTTGAGCCCTGACGACGGCTCGTCGAGGCACAGCAGCCTTGGCTTGCCGATCACCGCGCGAGCCAGTTCCACCAGGCGCTGCTGCCCCGCGGGCAACTTGCCGGCCGGCTGGTCGCGCACACCGGCGAGCCCGAATCGTTCGCACACCGAATACGCCTCTTCATGCATCCGGCGCAACTCGGCCCGGGAGCGGCTCGTGCCGAGCAGATTCGCCAGCACGCCGCTGTCGGTATGTTTGTAACACCCGGCGATCAGGTTCTCCGCAACGCTCAGGTGCGCGAACACCTGCGGCGTCTGGAACGTGCGCACCAGTCCGGCACGGCTGCGTTGCGGGACGCTGCGAGCGCTGATGTCGACACCGTCGAACATCACCTGTCCCTGATCGGGCACGAGGAATCCGGAGACGATGTTGAACAGCGTGCTCTTGCCGGCGCCGTTCGGCCCGATCAGGCCGACGATGTGTCCGCGGCCCACTTCCAGATTCACTCCGCGCAACACCTGCAACCCGCGAAAGCTGTGAGCGACGTTGCGCACTTCGAGCAGCCTGGCCATGGCGTTCAGTGGCGCCCGCGCCCACGCAACGCGGCCTTCAGTGCACCCCCGAAGCCTTCGGGTAGAAGCATCACGGCGGCGATCAGGCAGATTGCGAACAGCAATGCGCTGATTTCGCCGAAACGGCTGCTCAACAGCGGCGGCATGGCGGTCACGAACAACGCACCGAGCACAGGACCGACGATGGTCCGGGTTCCGCCCAGCACCGCCAGCAGCAGGAAGCTGATGGCGCGTTCCACCGTGAAGCTGTCGACGCTGACGAACGAGGCGTAGTGCGCGAACAGGCTGCCCGCCAGGGAACCCAGGACAGCGCTCAGCACGAAGATCTTGACCTTCAGCACGTGGGTGTCGACGCCCAGAACGGAGGCTGCAGCCGGCGCATCGCGCATCGCGCGCATGGCGAATCCATTGCGCGAACCGAGCAGGTTCGCATGCAGCCACAGCACCACCACCACCACCGGCCATATCAGGTAGTAGAAGCGCTTCGGTGAATTCAGACCGAATCCGAACGCTGACAGGGGCGGAATGCCGCCGATGCCCAGCGTGCCGCCCGTCAGCCAGTCCCACTCGAGGAACAGCACCTGCCCGATCATGGCGAGCGCCAAGGTTGCGAGCGCGAGGAAATAGCCCGATAGGCGCAACACCGGCCAGCCAACGGCGAATGCGATGACCGCGCTCACGCCGATGCCGATCGCGAATCCTGCCGGCGCCGGCCAGCCGAAATGGGTGGTGCCGTAGGCCGTCGCGTAGGCGCCGATGCCGAAGAACACGCTCTGCGCCAGCGAGACGATGCCGCACTGCCCCAGCAGGAAGGAAACGCCGACACCGGCGATGGCGTAGATGGCGGCGAATACGAGGATGTCGATCAGGCCGCGCGAAGCGAAGGCCGGCACCGACACCCACAAGGCGATCAGCGCAAGCGCCGGCATCCACACCCGGATCAGCCTTCCAGCGTTCGACGAGCCGATCACGATGCGCGTGCGTGCGGCCATCAGCCGCCCTTGCGGCTGCTCCGCCCCAGGATTCCGTTCGGCATGAAGATCATGATGACGATGAGCAGCGTCATTGCGATGACGTCCTTGTAGCCGGAGGACACGGACACGACGGCGAGCGACTCGACCAGCCCCAAAGTAACACCTCCGACCACGGCGCCGAAGGGATTGGCGAGACCTCCGAGGATGGCGGCCGCGAACCCCTTGAGCGTGAGCAGCAACCCCATCTCGTAGTGGATCGTGATGAGCGGCGACACCAGCACGCCCGCGAGCCCTCCCACCAGGCCGCCCAGCAGGAACGAGAGCGAACGCATCAGCGCGACGTTGATGCCGATGGTCGCGGCGCCCTCCTCGTCGATGGAAGCGGCCATCATGGACAGGCCGATCAGCGTGCGATCGTAGAACCCGCGCAGCAGCAACATCACGGCGGAGGACAGGACCACCAGCCATACCGCGTGATAGCGGACCGCCGCGTCGAACACGAGCGCGCTGCCCTCACCGCCGATAGCCGGCAGGCTGCGCGAATCCCGGCCGATGAAATACAGCACGCTGGCCGAGATCGCGAACGCGATTCCCAGGGTGAGCAGCAGATAGCTCTCTTCGCTGGCTCCGCGCCGGCGGGTCGGGCGCACGAACACGAGTTCGATCACGAACCCGAGCACTCCGCCCGCCAACACTCCGGCCACCGCCGCGAGCGCCAGAGAGAGCCCGAGGCGCTCGACGACGAGGAAGGCCGCCATGCCGCCCACGAGCGAGAACTCGCCCTGCATGGCGTTGATGATGCGGGTGCCGCGGAACACCACGGCGATCCCCAAGCCCACCAACGCGTAGACGAAGCCGTTGGTGACGCCGACGATTGCCGACTGGAACAACAGCGGGCCGTTCATCCGACCACCGCCCACGCCGAGCACGACCAGACCATCGCGGACCGCGCTCTGCGCCGACCGGTTGCCCCTGCGATGCTATGCAGTGAATTCGTCGATCAGGTGCTTCTCGAGGAATCTCGCATGGTGCCCCGACGCCTTCTCGAGATGCGCCCGCGTCGAATAGAGACTCATGTGATTCACCTTCTCCAGCACCACCAGCTCCTTGTTGCCCGCGGGAATCGTGTTGTACATCGCGATCTCGAGATCCCACTGGGTGATGTTGTCCTGCTCGGCCACGACCACCAGGGTGGGCGTGTTCAGCACGCGCTTCGCATAGGCGAACGTGTCGTACTGCAGGAGCAGTTCCACCGACTCGATGGTGTTGTGGTGTTCGTGGCGCGGCGCTTCTTTCTCCTTGATGCGCATGAAGATCTCGTAGACGTGCGGAAACGGCCAGCTCGACAGGTTGTTGTCCGGATCGCTGTGCGACATCGGCATCATGGCGCTCGGCTGGCCGTCGGAGCGACGCACACGATCCTCCTGCACGAGCTCGAGGAGCTTGTCGAACTTGCGCTCGCCATGGCAGCGCTTCATCGTTTCCCACCCTTCGACCACGGGCACGGTCGACACGGCGCACTTCACGCGCGGATCGGTTGCCGCGACGATGATGACGTGACCACCGGCATAGGAGATCCCCCAGATGCCGATGCGATTCGGGTCGACCTCCGCCTGTTTCGCGGCGAAACTGATGGCGTTCTTGTAGTCCTCGACCTGGCCCCACGGGTCGATGTGCTGGCGCGGCTCGCCCTCGCTCTCGCCCAGGCCGCGATAGTCGAACATCAGCACCGCGACGCCGGCCTTGACGATCGCCTCCGCGTAGTGCGGCAGAACGATCTCTTTCACATAGCACCAGCCGCCGCCCATGATCGCGATGGGAAAGGGCCCGCCGCCGGTCTCGGGCGTGACGAGCACGCCGCGGACCTTGGAACCCTTGCTGTTGAACTCGACGTTTCTTCTCATGACTTGTCCTCTCCCTGGATTCGTTGCGATGCCCTTTCAGGCAGGCATCTGCTGGTGGCTTGAACCTTACTTCGCCGAAAACGGCAGCCGCGTGAATTTGCCGTTCACGAGCTTCGAATACACGTAGCTCCCCAACTCGATGCCCGTCATGTCGGGCGCGGCGAAGTTGTAGCTGGCGAGCACGCCCTTGTAGGGCTCGCGGATCGCCTTCGCGATCGACTCGGGGCCAGCGTCGGGCCCCACCTTCTCCAGGGCCTTCGCCAGGATATGCACGGCGTCCCACCCGGCCGACTCGTAGTTCTTGGGCAACGCGTTGTTGGTGCTGCGGTACAGATTCACGAACTCGACCTGATGGGGCAACGGGTCCTCGCCGACCACGAACTCGGGGAACACGATGTCGTTGGCGAACTCGCCCATGCCACCCACGTACTGATACGACGACGAGCCGATCGCGGACACGATGGGCTGGGCGATGCGCATCTGCCGCGCATTGCGGAACGGCACCGGGTTGGTGGCGATCACGAAGACCACCTCGGGATTGGCGGCGCGCACCTTCGCAGCCTGCGTGGAGACGTCGGTGGCGCCGACCTCGAATTTCTCCGTCGCGACGAACTCGATGCCATAAACGGCGGCCTGGCTTTGCAGCGCGTTCATCACGAGTTGTCCGTACCCCGAGTCGTGCAACACACCGACCTTCTTCGCCTTCAGGCCTTTGGTGGTGTACTCGAGCATGGCCTTGGCGTTCAGCGTCTGCGGCGGCAACAGGTGATACACCGACTTGTAGGAGAGCTCGATCTGCGGCCCGAGACCGGTCAGCGCGAGCTGCGCCATGTTCTGGGCATTGGTGACCGCGGCCACGGCCCCGGTGCTCGCGGTCAGCGATGGCCCGATGATGGCCACGACCTTCTCGTTGAAGATCAGGTTCTCGGCCTTGCCCTTGGCGATGTCCGGCTTGGAGCCGTCGTCCTCGATCAGGATCTTGAGCGGCCGGCCCTTGATGCCGCCTTTCGCGTTGATGAGCTTCTCGGCGAGCTGGATGCCATTGCGCTCAGCCTGACCCAACCCGGCTCCGGGACCGGTGAGCGCCAGCACCGCGCCGATCTTGATGGGCTCCCTGGATTGCGCTGCCGCAAGCGGCGGAACCGCCATCAGCGACAGGGCGAGTGCGAAAACGAAGCGGCGCGAAAGCCGCTCGATACGGTTCGATTTCATACCCCTCCTCCTCCAAAGTGAGGTACGTCCGCGCAGCGACATTCGTGCTGCGCCGCGGCAGTGTTGTGCTTGAGTTTCGCCGCGCTTCGGTGATACTAGTAACCACCTGCTCACCAGTCAAGCGCTTCTTCCAATCGCGCCGCGACGTCGATTCGTTATGCGGGAACCCCGGCCTTCACGCGAGCCGGAGCGGCACCGCGTGACGCCGATGCAGCCGTGCTATTGAGCGTTTGCTCACCACAGGACGAACATGGAAGGAATTGCCAAGAGGAGTGATCCGGCGACGAGCGCTCATTGCATGCGCATGGCGGAGATCGCGCCGTGACGCAAGCGTTGCGACGCCGCCCCGCCGCTGCCGCCGCGCCGGTGACCCGCACGCCGCGTCTGCCTCGGGCCGAGCGCGAGCGCCACATCGTCCAGGAGGCGGTGAGCTTCTTCGCCGAAGCCGGTTTCGGCGGCGATACGCGGGAACTGGCGAAGCGGGCCCACGTGACCCACGCGCTACTGTTCCGCTATTTCCCGAGCAAGGACGCCTTGATCGAACGCGTCTACCAGGAGGTCTATCTCGGGCGCTGGAATCCCTATTGGGAAATGCTGATCCGCGACCGGACGATCCCGTTGCGTGAGCGCCTGGTGCAATTCTACCGCCTCTACGCCCAGACGATCCTGACCTACGAATGGGTGCGGCTCATCATGTTCGCCGGCTTGAGGGGCGCCGATCTCAACCGGCAGTTCTTCGCCCTGGTCACCGAGCGGATCGTGTCACCGATCTGCGCGGAGGTACGGCATTTCTATGACCTGCCGGGCTTCGAAGCCGTGCCGCCCACGCAGATCGAGATCGAACTCGTGTGGGGCGTGAACTCGCGCATCTTCTACTTCGGCGTTCGCAAGTACATCTATGGCATGCCGGTACCGGAAAACCTGAACGAGCTGATCGAGGCAGAGGTGAAGACTTTCTTCGATGGCATCGGCACGACGTTGAAGGACATCGTGCGCGGTCGAACCGTAGTGAAGCACGTCCGTCCGCGCAGGGCGGTCGGCCGTCGATGAGGCTACCGCGCATCCCGGCGACGCCGCTTACGAGTTCCGCCGCGCCGTCAGCACCGTGAAGCCTTCGCCGATGATCGAGCGACCATAAGGTTGCGCAAAACCCGCGTCGCGTAGCAGGCTTTCCTGTTCTTCGCGTGTCGGGATCACGTTGCCCCACGTCAGTTCCTCGATACCGGTCTGCAAGGGGAAACGGAAGTCCGCTGCGCGCGTCTGCGCCAGCGTGGACGGGTAGGTTTCGTCCACCACGACGAGCCAGCCGCCGGGCTCGAGCGCCTGCGCGCACTGCTGCACCACCGCGGGTCGCAACGCCTGCGCGATCTCGTGCAGGACTTCGATCATCACCACGGCATCGACGCTTCCGGGCGCCGCGACTTGCTCCACCGTTCCCAACCGGGCGGCTGCACGGTCACCCAGACCGGCATCGGCGATGCGACGCTCTGCGATCACCAGACTATCGGCATCGAGATCCACGCCGATCGCCTGCGCCTTCGGAAATGCCTTCGCCACCTGGACCAGAAAATTTCCGGTGCCGCAGCCCACTTCGAGTACGGTACCGCCGGCTTCGAGCTGCGCCGCCAAGCCTTCCATGCCCGGCAGGATCTTCTTCGCCGTGACGACCTGGAGTCCCCAGGTGGATTGCGCGATGAGCTGGGCGAACGCCTCACCACGCCCCTGGAAGGGGCTCACGGCGCCGGTTCGAAACATGTCCACGCTGCGGCGGAAATCTTCCGCGGCTACGCGCGTGCCAAGCTGCGCGTAGCCGCCCAGATAGCGCGGGTGACCGGGGTTGGCGAGGATCGCGTCCATGTACGGCGCCAGCCGGAATGCGCCGGCTTCGTCGGCATCGAGCAGCGTCTGGCCGTGCGCGGTCCAGCACCACGTACGTACGGGATGGATCTGCAGTGTCAGTTTCTCCGCGAGCGCTTCGGCGGTGAGGCCCGGCGATTCTGCGAGTGCGCGGAACAGACCCAGTTCGATGCCGGTGTCGATCAGGTGAATGTTGTTGAAGCCGCGGCGCCATTCGAAGATGCGGGCGACCTGTTCGTCGGCGGTGATGGCGGATGTCGCTGCGGTCATATTCCGGCTCCTCTGTTTCGAATCGCCTGAAACTACGGGGTGTCCGCCGCAGCGTCAACGGGCAAGCCAACGATCCACCAGTTCGAAGGTCCCGTGCACCACCAGCGCCAGCGCAGCAGCCGGGATCGCGCCCGCGAGCAACATCGCATGATCGTTGAGAGCGAGGCCGGCGGTGATGCGCTCGCCATAGCCGCCCGCACCGATGAATGCGGCGATGGTCGCGGTGCCGACGTTGATCACGGCGGAGGTCTTGACGCCGGAGAGAATGCCACGCGTGGCGAGCGGCAGTTCGACCAGGCGAAGCCGCTGCATCTGCCGCATTCCGAGTGCGATGGCCGCTTCGCGCTGGCTGCGGGCGATGCCGGTGAGCGCCGAGTGAGTGGCACGTACGATCGGCAGCAGCGAATACAGGAACAATGCGATCAGCGCGGGCAAGGTGCCGATCGCTCCCGTGATCGGAATGAGGAAAGCGAGCAGTGCGAGCGACGGAATGGTCTGGATCAACCCGGTGGTCGCCAGCACCGGCTGGGCGAGCGCACGCGAACCGGCGGCGGCGATGCCGAGAGGAATGCCGACGGCGCAAGCCGCGGCGAGTGATACGAAGACCAGCACCAGATGTTGGTAGGTCAGTCGCGGGAGGTCATCGGCGAACAGACGCGCGCCCAGTCCGGTGCGCCCGACTTTCGGATCCGTGGCATTGCCGAGGAAACGGCGCGCGATTTCGGCGAAGCCTAGCCCCGCGAGTTCGGCCTGGGCGTTCATGGCGATCATCGCGGGCGCATCGATGCGGCCTTCGAGCGAGCGCAGCGCCTGCCACGCCGCCGGGTTTCGCCGCGGCAAGTCCAACCGATGGACGAACACCGCTCGATAGTCAGGAAAGTAGTGGCGATCGTCTCGCAGCACGCGCAAACCGTACTTCGCGATCTTCGCGTCGGTGGCGTAGATGTCCATTGCGTCGATTCGGCCGACAGCGAGCGCTTCGTAGGCGAGGCCGTGATCGAGGACGAGCGGCGTCTGCGGCAACGAATAGGCACGGGCAAGGCCAGGCCAGCCGTCGGCGCGATTCAGGAATTCGGGGGACAAACCCAGCCGCAGATCGCGCTGTTGCGAAAGGTCTCCGATGGCGTTCACGCCGAACCGGCTCGCGGCGCCCTCCCGCATCGCCAACGCGTAGGTGTTCTCGAATCCGAGCGGTATCGCGACGCCGAGGCCGTACGGTGCGAGTCCGCGATCGAGCGCATCGATGTCGGTCTCGCTCGACTTCAGAAGCTCGCGCCCGACGGTGCCGGTATATTCGGGATAGGCATCGATGGCGCCGGTCTTGAGCGCTTCGAACAACACCGCGGTGTTTCCCATGCCCTCGCGATGGGTGGCCCTGACTCCCGCTCGGACCAGCGTTTCGCGCGCTATCTCGCCCAGGATGTACGACTCGGTGAAACGCTTGGAGCCGATGACGATCGACGAATCAGCGAACGCTGGCGCAGCGAGGCCGATGCCTACATGTGCCAGTACTACCAATGCGCGGGCCGCTAGCGGATTCATATGTTCGCGTCTTCGTCTCGCGATACCCCCATCCCAGCCTTCCCCCGCGCATTCGCGCGAGGGAAGGGGCGTACTGCATTCCCTCCCTCGGCGAAGCCGGGGGAGGGTCAGGGAGGGGGCCAATGCGCCGCGCCGGGCACCCGTCACGAGTGCGGCGTGCCGGCCTCGCGGGCGAGCTTCAGCCCCATCGCGCCGAGCACGACTACGCCGATGCCCAGCACGCCCCACAGCGCCCAACGGTGATAGTTCGGCGCCGGTCGCTTGGCGCGCTCTCCCGCCAAGGTGTGTTCTTCGCTCACTTGCGCAGGCTTCGGCTTCAGCGCGCTGTCGGTGCCGTAACCTGGAATCAGCATCGTGATCGGGAAGGCAGCGCCGGTCACGTTCGCTCGCCCGTAGGCGAGCGTGAACGGGGGTGATCCGCGCGCAGCGAACACGAGTTCGGCCGGCTGCCAGCGCAAGGCAAGCTTGGGCGCGACGGCGGGGAGCGCGCCGGAGCCGGAGGTCATGCGAACCCGCAGGAAGCGCCCGGTCGAACGAGTGACCGCCAGGGGCCGGCTCGTCACGGTGAGCCCGTCTTGCGTGAATCGGTAGGCGACGCCCCTGCCGACCCACCGCCACGGAGCGCTCGCGCCCGAGCGCCCGTCGACTTCGAACGGCACGACGGCGTTGTCCTCCGGCACGACGAGCCCGATGCTCTCCACCGGAAAGTGCCCACCGGAGTCGAACTCCCACGCGCGTGCGGAGTCATCGGTGGCGCTCGGTGCGAGCGTCAGGGTTTCGAGAACCGGAGCACCGCTTTCGGATGGTGCGATCGCACGCACGCCCGCGAGCGGAAACGGGAACGCACCGCGCGCATCGACGAGGCGCAGGTATTTCGCCCGCGCGCCGTCGAGCGCGATGCGCAGGTGCTCGAGCCGTTCACCGGCGAAGCGGACTCGCAGGACCGGCGCCTCGTCGGTGACACGTATCCAATGCTTCAGGTCGTCGCTCGCCTCGACGCTCAGCTTGGCGACCACATCGCCATCTCCGGCGATCGCGAGTTCGAGTGAATCCAGTGCCGAATCGAACTTCGATGCGTCCGCCAACCAGGCGACGACCGAAGCGGCCTCGCCGGCCTTCGGTGCGCGCACGCTGACGACCGCGCCGTCGCGACGAACCTCGACTCTGAGATCGTTGGCCGCGGTCTGACCCGCGCCGCCCCCGAGCACGGGAAAGATCGGCAACCTGGTCGAGGCTGCCCGGCTGTTTTGCGCTTCCGGCGGCGCCCGCAGCGCGTGCGAGACGGTTTCACCGGCGGAATTGAACACACGGAGGTCGCTCAGATCGGCCGCGTATGCATGTCGATAGACGGCGGCCGGCAACGCCAGCGCGTAGAGCGCATCGCCGGGTGCAAACGTGATCATCGATGCGTAGCCGAAGTCTTCCATGCGCTCGGTCGCGCCGGCCAGGGTCACGACCAAACCTCCGATGGAAAGCAGCCAGCCGCGCCTCACTTGGCAGCCTCCATTCTCGGCGGCACGGGCGCGAAATAGCCCACTACGAGCATGAGCAGGCCGACACCGACGAACGAGACGATGCGCTCGCCGCCGGCCGCGTTCGACAGATCGACGAGAAACAGCTTCAGCACGGTGACGCCGAGCACTGCGCCTCCGGTGAACCAAAGCAACCGGCGTTGTAGTCGATTCGCAAGGACCATCAATACCAGCGCCAGCAGCGTCCAGAACAGCGACAGCGCCGCCTGCGCGAGCATCGAACCCATGATCGCTTGGAAGCGTATCGGGACAGCAGCGTATTGATGCAACGCGCGGATCAGTAGGCCATTGGCTGAGATGAACGCTGCGATACCGGGGATGCCGTAGCGCAACCACGGATGCGGCGCTGTCCACGCATCGAATCCATGCGTGGACAGCGCCCGAAGCCAGAGCACGCCGGCGAGCAACGCGGCCGCGACCGCGAGATCGAGCGGATTGAGTATCGGCACATAGGGCAGCGGCGCCGCGCCACCCGTGCCGAAGATCGACGCGACCAGCAGCCAGAACAACAGTCCCAGCACGACGGGGAAAGCGCCGATCACGAGATAGCCTCGCAATCTGGCCGCGATGGGCCATGGCACATTCGTGCCTCGGGTCGAGAGCCACGCGATGAGCACTGCCGGCGCCGCCATCCATGCGGCCAGCCCCCAGTCCGAGCCGCTGTCGGTGACTTGCTGCGTCGCCCAGCCGGCTTCCCACGCGACGACGCCCGCGATGAGCCACAGCCCGGCGCCGTGCAACCAGTCGTATGCGCCGATGGAATCGTCTTCCCTGCGCCGCAGGATCCAGAGATGCACGACGAAGACGGCGGGCCAGGCGAGGTAGCCCAGCCGCTGGAACGGATGGGTGTATTGGATCGCCTGCCACGCAAGTGCGATCGCGGCCATCGGGACAATGGCCAGTGCCGGAAGGCTCGCATCGCGCCAGGCGAGTCGCGTCCCGATCAACTCGAATCCGATCGCGGAGGCGACGAAGAACATGAGCAGCACCTGCGGGCGCCAGGCGGATGCGATATGCGCTTCGATCTCGTGCAGGCCGCCACCGAACCACCACGCCAACCCGAATGCGAGAACGAGGCCCCGCAACGCGCGCTCCGCAGGCTTGAGTTGCGCCGCATGCCGCTCGAACTGCAACGCGGCGAAAAGCGCGGCGATCGCCAGGAACAGAAAACCCATGCCGTCCCGATTGAACAGCGGCATCCCCTCGGCCACAGCGCGCATCCCGGTGAAGAAGGCAACCGCGGCGCCGAGCTGCAACAGACACCCGGCTGCGCGCTCGAGCCAGCGGTCCTGCCGCAGGCCGACCCAAACCAGCGCGGCACCCTCGAGAGCCCACGCGGCCGAAGTCCAGCGCGCATCCAGCGCGAGCGGAATCGCCAGCGTGGCGAACATCACGCACAACGCTGCGAACGACTGAACCAGCAGGGGCAGCGAAGCCCCTTGCCGCGCACGCACGATGCGACCTGCGAACAGATAAGCAGCACTGGTAGCGAGGGCACTGATCGCACCGCCGTATTCGAACTGGGACACCAGCTGCGACTGCAGACCGGTCGCCACCACCGGCAAGCCGAAGATCAGGGTTCCATCGAGATACTTCTCGGTCTTCGTGGCGGCCACGCGAGCGAACAACGTCGGAATCGCCAGGTACATGAAGAAGAAGAGCACGAGGAACGGCTGCGTCGTCGACCACATCTCGGGACGGAACGACCTGGCACCCCAGAGCGCCGCCACGCCGAACGTGAAGAAGAATCCGGTCAGATCGAGCGGTCGCCACGCCTTGCGGGCAGCGAGCCAGACAATGCCCGCGTTGATGACCGCGTAGTAGGCGAACAGCGCGATGTAGTTGCCGCTGCCCGTGGAGGTCAGGATCGGTGCGAGGAAACCGCCGCTCACCGCGAGCACGGCGAGTGCCTGCGAGTTCTGGTAGAGCGCCAGCGCCGTCGATGCAACCGAAAGGCCCGCCAGCAGCGCGAAGGCGAGCGGCGCGGGAATCATCTCGTACAGGCGCAGCGCTGCGAAGATCGAGAGGTAGAGCACGCCGACACCCGCACCCTGCAGCGTGAGCGCGTAAGTCTCGCGCTCTTCGCGCAGACGCCAGCCAACGAGCGCGAGCGCGATCCCGCCGAGGGCTACCCCCGCCACCCGCAACTCCGGCGGCATCAGCCCCAGGTCGTAGGCGAACTTGAGCAGGAAGGCGACGCCGAAGAACAGGATGATCACCCCGACGCGCACGACGGTGTTGCCACCGAACAGCCAAGCGCGGACGCGCGCGAAGAAACGATCGAATTCGTCTTCGACGGGCGGGGGCGATACGTAGGCCGGTCGCGGTTCGGAAGTAGCCTCGAATGTCTCCGGCTGCTCGGCGTCGGATTCCGGGGCTGCCGGTTCCGGCGCCACCTCCGCATCGGGAGCGAGTTCCCCAGCCGGTGTCAGCGGCTCGGTAGGGATCGCAGCATCGACAGTCTGCAGCGGAAGGGCCGGCACCTCGGGAATCGCAGCGGCGGCTCCGGGCGCGGCTCGCCAAGTGTCGAGCGCGTGCGAGAGTTGCGCAACCCGGGCCTCGAGCACACGCAGGCGCTCATCGAACTTCGGATCGATCTTCGGGCGCCGGAGCGCGATGCCCAGAGCCACGCCGGCGATCGCGCCGAGCAATGCCCCTGCGCCGCCGGCGAACGCAACCCCGATGGAGGCACCCAGGATGAGACCGATGAGCCACATGTGGGGGGGATTCTACGACGTGCGATGAATTTGGCGTGACGTGCTCAGCTCGACGGGCGACACACAAGCGTCTTTCTGCGAGCAAAAAGTTGGAACGCCACCTTTCGGTGGCGTTTACTTGGAGGGGCCCGTGCGGGATTGTTCTCGTCTCGCCTTACGGCGATCCGCGCATCCGGCGGAGCATGCTCCGCCGGACCGCCGGCACGTTTACGCGCGCTGGCGTCCCAGAACGCATGGGTTCTGGTAGTTCCGGCATAACGCGCCCGACGGGCGCATTAGCCTTCACTGAAACTCCCGCTGGTCGTTTTCGAACCGGCGGGTTCTCCGAGGTACCCGCACGGGACGCCAAATAGAAACGCCACCGATCGGTGGCGTTTCTATTTGGCGTCCCGTGCGGGATTCGAACCCGCGTACCTACCGTGAAAGGGTAGTGTCCTAGGCCTCTAGACGAACGGGACTGCAGGTCGTTTCCTGGTGGTGGAGGTAAGCGGGATCGAACCGCTGACCTCTTGCATGCCATGCAAGCGCTCTCCCAGCTGAGCTATACCCCCCCGGAAACGAGGCGCGCATTATAGGGATCGACCCCTCCCCTGTAAAGGCGCATCAGTCCGGAATGCGCAGGCGTTCCCGGTCGATGCGGACCAGCGTTTCCTCGCGGCCGAGCAGCTCGAGAACCGCGTCGATGGAGGGGGTGTGTGCCTCGCCGGTCACCATTACGCGAAGAGGCATCGCGATCTTC
>Ga0163144_10005686_pt1 | contig 27709 bp, 29 predicted proteins | sample OliLak19BULKMAT1_FD_123175 | JGI IMG/M metagenome (GOLD analysis project Ga0163144, IMG submission 123175) | Freshwater microbial mat bacterial communities from Lake Vanda, McMurdo Dry Valleys, Antarctica - Oligotrophic Lake LV.19.BULKMAT1 | ecosystem: Environmental > Aquatic > Freshwater >... | reverse complement strand
GTTCCCTGCCGGGGGAGGAGCGGTAGGGGCACTCGCCTTGATCTTACTACTGGCTTCTTCCGCTTCTCTATACTCACAACTTGGCTTCAGATTGGACATTCACGTTCATCCTTGAGCGCGCCCTCCGTTGTAGGCTCCGTTGTAGGCTCCGTTGTAGGCTCCGTTGTAGGCTCCGTTGTAGGTGGCCTCGCTGAGGCCGCGGGGATTGGCCTCGCGATGACGAATCCGGAGGACGGTGGCGGGACCATTCGGTCCCGTCGCGGCCTCAGCGAGGCCACCTACAACACGGAGGCGGAATTCGTCTCCTCCGATCTTTGTAAGTTGACGCCGATGCGCAGTCGCGGGGATGGCGGAGGCAGGCCAGCCGAAGGGCGCGCGTTTGCCGATCGGCGGAGCGAGCAGCGGGCCGGTCGTGCCGGAGAGGTGCAGCTGAATGCGAAAACGGGGCGGGCGGGGCGGAGATGGCTAAGCGAGCAACGTGAGCTCAAAAGGCTCACCGGAATAGGCGAAAGACGAGGTCATCGCGTGGTGGTTGCGGCGGTCGTCTGCGCGGCAGGAAAAAATTCAAACGCGCCGAGATCGGCCGCCGCCGGCCGGACCCGGCCGGTGTGATCATGGGTCGAAAGCGGCTCGCCCCCCCGGGCTGCGTCGATCGCGGGAGACGCCGGCGACAGGTGGAAATCACTCTCAGCGGCATCGACGAAGAGCGGGTCCACGATGAGCGCATCGGTGCCGGTGACTAGGCTCGGCCCGTGGAGCAGGTTGCGGAAAATGGTCAGGTAATCCTGCGTGCCGGTGCGAAGCTGAACGCCGTTTTGCGCCAGAATGTTGTGCCGGACGACGAAGTTGCGGTTGGCCGGATTCTTGGCGTCGATCAGCAGGCCGGCGCTCTCCGAGCCGGTGTGGTCGAAGCCGCAGCGCACGACGGTGTTCTGATAGACCGCCACATCCTGGATCGGGCCGCCTTTCAGGTAACCGGCCAGTTGGATGCCGCTGCGCGGACAGTCAAAGACCAGGTTGTCGTGAATACGGATACCGCGCGCCGTGCCACCTTCCTCGCAGGCTACCACGATGCCTTTGCGACAGCGGAAAACGGTATTGGCGTAGACTTCCACGTTTTCCAATTCCTTGCTGTAGGCATCCAAATAGATGCCCAGCCGGGCCAGATCGTGGACCGTGTTGTGATGCACGGTGCCGTTGCGGCAGGCGTTCTTGATGTCGATGCCCTCCCCACCGTTACTCGTGTCCTCGAGACGGTCGGATACGGTGTTGTGGGCGACCTCGAAGCCATCGACCGAAGCCAGGGTGATGCACTCGTCCGTGTCCCGGCGCGGATTGCCGGGGTGGACGCAGGCCTGCTGGACGGAGTTGTGCAGGACCTTGATGTCCTTGCTGAGTGCGGCGATGATGCCTGAACCGTAGGTGAGCTTCGTCGAGCAATGCTGCACGGTGATGCTGGTGCTGTTCCGCACCAGCACCCCGGCCCACCGAGAATTGATCAGCCGGAGTCCGTCGAGCACGATCCAGCTTCGTCCTTCGATGGAAACGAGACCCATCTTCCGGCTCTGCTCGAGCGGCAGTTTGAGCTGTCCATCGATGATGACCTCACCGCCCGGTTGTGCCCGGTAAGTGATCGGCGCTTCACGCGTGCCGGAGTGAGCCGGACGGATTTCCTCAGCCGGTTGATAGAGGCCGGGCTTGATCCACACCGTATCTCCCGCCCGGGCGACCGCGGCCGCTTGATTGAGGGTGGCAAACGGACGCTCGGCGGTGCCGGGATTGACCGCGCGACCGAGCGGCGCAGGCGCCACGTACCAGGACCCGGCATGGACACCCGGAACAGTCCAAAGGCAGATCAGCAGTGCAATGGCGGCAGGGCGCCGGAAACGAAGGAATGCCTGTGGTGGATTCATGGATTCGGAGCGGTCAGGTGAAGATGCGGGCATAGGGTGGAGGATTGACCGCGCCGCACGATCGGTCAGAAGGAGACCGTCGAGCCTTCTCGGGATGATTTTCGTAGGCGAGACGGATGCCACGGTTGCCGGCTGCCAGTCGCTCCACAGGTGGGTGCCCGCATGCGAGGCCTGGTAGTTGCAGCCGACTCGAAATTGGCCCGAGGGCAGAAATGCTGCGGCCGGTGGTTTGATGGTTGGACGAAACCGGTGCCCATCGCGCGGCGAAAACGCCGGGTGCAGCCTGCGGTGTCAGGTGCGGATGCGGGGTGCGGTCGGCCCGTCCATCCATTCGCCCTCCACCAAGACAATGCGGGGTCGTGGCACGCCTCCGCGTTCCCCTGCGTGGAGCAGCCCGCGCAGGAGGTCCATCGCGGTACTGCCCACGTCGTGGGGGTGCTGGTTGACCCCGGCGCAGCCGGAATCGTGCGGTGCATCCAGGCGCGCATAGCCGAGGGCCTGACCGCTCTCGGTCTTGATCGAGCGGAGCAGGTCGATGTCGTAGCCGTGGAGCGAAACCAGCGCATCGAGGCGCTCCCGGCGAATCCATTTCGCGAGTTTGGGCAGAATGTGGAGATTGTCGTGCTGCCGGGAGAACTCGTCGCGTTTCTCCGGCGGCACGCTCTCGAGGCCCGGGACAGCACGCCGAGGCTGGACGCGCACAAAAAAACGGGCGGTTTGGCCCACGGTCCGCTCGGCCGGCGCGACGCCGGACAGAAAGTCGAAGTGCCGCACGTGCTCATAGTTTGTCATCAGCTCGAGGCCGATGCGCTTGTAGCCGAGCCGGGCCATGCTGGTCAGTGCCAGTTCCGTGGACTGGGGGTGATGATTGCACACCCGGTAAATGCCGGCCCCGTAGGTGGTCTCTCCCATGAGCACGCTGCTGTAGGCCGACCAGTCCAACGCAATCTCGGACTCGTCGAACCAGCGCGGACCCACCAGGACGCCGCGGATGCCGCGGGCCTTCAGCACCTGGTCGAGCCGGGCCAAACCCCGAGAGTAATCGTGAGCGCGAAATTCCTCGATGCGATAGCCGAAGTGGGCGGCATGCTCCGTCGCGCCCTTGAGGAAAAGGCTGAAGGAACTGATACGCCTCATCAGCGAGGGGTCCTGCTGGAATGTATTGATGAAGGCGATGGTCTCGCCGGTGTTCGAATGCCGGCGGGACCGCACCATCGCCATCAGTTCCGCCGCCACCGGATTGGGCGTGTAGCCCAGCCGAAGGGCCTCGGCTAAGATCTTGGACCGCATTGACTCCGACACTCCCGGCCGGCCGCGCAGCGCCACTGAAACCGTGGTCTTCGAAAGACCCAAGCTGGAAGCAACGGCTTGGAGGGTGGCAGTTTTTTGGGGCATCGGAACCGCTTGGACCTAGCGGCAATCCTCTGCTTTTAAGCATCAAGGTCAACCTGGATGAAAGACCATGCACTCCCCGGGTAATGGGCTCGGTTCTCATTACCATCCGCACGTCGATGACTTTTTCCGCCTTGGGTAGTTGCAGCGTGAAGGTCTGTTGATCGTTGATGGGCCTGGCTTGCATCGTGAATCCTAAGGTCAGCCTCGAACCCGACGGACTATTTCCACGCTGCGCCGGGCGCACTCCGAAATGGCGATGGGATGGTAGTCCGTGATTTCCGACTTCAGCGTGTCGTTGAGCCGGGACGCCAGGTCGCAGACGCCGTTGAAGACGTTCTCACATTCGACCCAGCGGCAACCGTAGCGGTCGCAGAGCGCGACCACCTGAAGCATCTCGGAATGCAGGCGTGGGCATCAATCCAGAGGGTCAGGTCATACCTTTTGACCTGACCCTGAAGGTGGGTTTTGTGATTGGAACGAGTCATACCAAGATCGACACGGGTTGAGTATGACGGGGCATGTCATCACGTGATCAATCGCGGAAAGTTTCGCACAGGTCGAAGGGCGCGTTTGAGCTCTGTTTGGCGGAAGCAGAAGGGTACTCCGTGAATCGGCTCGATGGCAGGCGGTCATCGCAAATCTGCTGAAGCCTGAAGCCGACGGGTCCAATGCTTGGCTCGCCGCCACGCTGTACATGGGCTCGCCTACCTACGTCAGCATGCAGGTCGGTCAGGTTCGTTCGGCACGGCCTCGGGCGAACAGCCCAGCCGGCATTTGGTTAAACGGTAAGACCCTTGTATCCCGGAAGCTCATTCTCTTTCCACCACCGTTGACACCGATAGAACCTAGTTTAGCTTAGCTAACTATGATCACCGTGAACACGCACGAGGCAAAGAGCAAGCTTTCCGCCTTGCTCGCCGCGGTCGAAGAGCGCAACGAAACCGTGCTCATTTGCCGTAATGGAAAACCGGTCGCGGAACTCCGCGCTCCGCGTGGATCAACCCTCCATCCGCGCTCTCGCCTCACCCTCGACCCGGCCCTCGCGGGAAGTCTCCTCTATGATCCCACGGAGGGCGCGTCAGAGGACGACTGGCCGGAGGAGGCACGATGATCCTCCTTGATACCTGCACCTTGCTCTGGCTCGCACTGGATCAAACCCAACTCTCCGACAACGCACGCTCCCGGATTGAGGATCCCGACGTCCAAATCTGGGTTTCGGCCGTCAGTGCATTCGAGCTCGGCCAAAAGTACGCCAGAGGCAGCCTCAAACTCGGTCTCTCACCCGACGACTGGTTCAACCGCGCCCTGACAAGCCACCGGCTGCAATCCCTCGATCTGGATGCCCCGGCGGCCCTGCGCGCCGCGGGCCTCCCTCGTCTGCACGCGGATCCTTTCGACCGGCTCCTCATCGGCACTGCACTCGAACACCGCCTCACGCTGCTCACTCCGGATCCCAAAATCCACGCTTACCCCGGCGTCAAAGTCGTATGGTAAGCCCGCCGCGGGAGTATAGCCGATTGGCGCGACGACCGTCCCGGAGTCCGCGCCAAACGCCCGCACAGACTGCTGAACGCGCATTGTACCCGACCAACTCGTCCAGAAACGGTACACCGGCTCAAACCCGCCCGACATGGGGTCTTTCCCACCCGGAGAGGAACCCAGGAAGGCTGATCGTGTCCTGCTTCGCCTCCGGCAAACTCGCACCGGAGGCGCGCGACACCACCGATCACCCCAATTACCTGCCCTCAACTGACGTCCAAGGCGTCCCTCCAAGCGTAACGTCACCTAACGACTCATCCCTCCTTCTTCTCATGCACGTCACCCTCACTCACCCACACGCCCTCCTCTTCGGCGCCGCCCTCTCGCTGGCTTTCACGGGTTGCCAGACTGCCCCCAAGGTAGAACCGCTGCGCGCCATGGAACAACGCGTCGACTTGCCTCGTTTCATGGGCGACTGGTATGTGATCGCACATATTCCCACGTTCATCGAGGACAAGGCGTTCAATGCCGTGGAGCGCTACGCACTCGAGCCGGACGGCACGATCGCCACGACCTTCTTTTTCAACCAAGGCGCATTCGATGGACCGTTGAAGACGTACCACCCGCGCGGCTTCATTCACAACCAAGAGACGAACGCGGAGTGGCGCATGCGCTTCATCTGGCCTTTCAAAACGCCCTACCTGATCCTGCACCTCGACGCAGACTACCAGACCACGATCATCGGAGTCCCGAACCGTTCCTACGCATGGATCATGGCCCGCACTCCCACCCTGCCACCGGAACGTTACGACGCACTGGTCAAACTTCTCGGTGAATCCGGCCACGATCTCGCCAAACTGCGTCGCGTCCCACAACTGCCTGCGTCAAAGCCCTAAGCCAGCCAAACGCTTCAACCGCGAATCGACACAACGAGACGCGATTGGAAAACCTGCCACGACTCGGGAGCAACCCGCCGACGGCTTCGTGGCGGCAGCAGTGCCCACAGGTGAGGCGACAAGACGCACGTCTGGCCACAGACCACCGAGGACGTCGGCGCGTTCGAAGTTCCCACAAAAGCAATGATTTGACCTAGACTTGCGAAACCATCCACGACCACCTCATTTCCAAACTGAAGCCCGATCTCGCGCGGAACGAAACCTTCCCAGAAGGTACCAACCAAGCACGGGGTTCGTTTGGAACCGCGAGCTTGATCCTTTTACCACCCTCCCACGCCAACCGGATCCTTTTTCAACCATGAAAGCTCACTACGACCTGGCTCATTTGCCCAAGGATTTGATCAACGAGCTCCGCGAGCTCGTTTCAGAAGCCAACGCCTTTTTGGCGTCGTCCGTCTCAGAATACTCGGCTGAGGCGCTGGCCGGTCTCCGCGCCCGCATCAGCGCAGTGGAAAGCCGCCTCAGCGAATACTACCGCGACGCGAGAAAACAGGTCATTGCCGGAGCCCGGGCCACCGACCGGACCATCCGCGAGCACCCCTATCCGTCGCTGGCGATCGCGCTCGGCGTCGGGGTGATTGTCGGCGTCCTCTTGGGGCGTCGGGAGCGTTGACGCGGCGAACGCCGGGAAACGCAGGGCGTGACGCCCCGCGCGATTTTTCACCGGTGCCTTGATGCAGGTCAAGGCACCCCGGGTTGATGTTCGTTATGGTGGGCACCGTGAATCCTCCCACCCTTCCCTCCATCGACGAACCACAGCTCGATGTCCGTCCCATCCCCTGCCGTCAGAAACATGCGTTGATCTTCGATCGCTGGAGCAAGCTGCCGGTCGGCGGCTTTTTCATTCTCGTCAACGATCACGATCCGGTTCCGCTCTACTATCAGTTCGCCGGTCAGTTCCCGGGCGCCTTCAACTGGGAATACCTGATTGCCGGTCCGGAGGAATTTCAGGTCAAGATCACGCGTTTGGCCGCCACGGCGGAGGGCACCCCTCTCTCGCCGCCTCCGTTTCCCAATGCCGCGCCACGGGCGTGCACAGGAATTCCCACCGTTGAGGTCGATGCCCGGGGACTCGAACCTCCGGAGCCAATGGTCCGCATCCTCACCGCCGTCGAGCAACTCGCTCCGGGCGGTACGTTGCGGGCGCGCACCGATCAGCGTCCGCTCCACCTGCTGAACGAACTGGCTGCGCGTGGCGTGCATCATGCCGATGTAAAACAGCCCGATGGAAGCTGGTCTGTCACGCTCACTCGCGCCTGAGGCGTCACGGGCCCCCGGGTTGGGCACGGTCCCCCTCGTCGGCGGAGCACGACCCTCGCTGGTCTTCATCGGCGGGGGACTGATCGCCCTGGCGTTGGGGGCCGTCTGGCTCGCGTGGGAGGCCCGCCGTGGCTGGCCCGTGCACCTGCATCCCCGGGTGATCGCCCTGTCCCACCTGTGGCTGCCGGGATTCCTCCTCAGCATCTGCATCGGCGCATCGTATCAGCTCATGCCCGTTGTGCTGGGAACACGACTACAGGCCGGTGTCGCCTCCCTCTGGGCGCATGCGGTCCTGCACGCGGCCGGCATGGGCGCGCTGGTCATCGGTCTGGCCAGCGGGAACTTCGCGTGGGCCGCGGCTGGCGGGGTCGCCATCAGTGCGGGCGTCATCCGGCTTTTTCTCGCAACGCTGCGCACGTTCGCGGTCTCGTCCCGACGGGACGCCGCCGCCTGGAGTTTCCCGCTGGCCGGCGCGTGGCTGACCGCAACTGTGCTCGCCGGCGTGCTGCTCGCCCTGAACCGCCGTTACGCGTTCCTGACGCTTTCCGTGATCGATCTGTTGCGGATGCACGCCCACCTCGGCCTCGCCGGGTACTTTCTCACGCTTCTCCAGGGAGTCACCTTTCAACTCCTGCCAATGTTCACCCTCGGTCAGCCGGGCCTCCCGCGCTGGGCCTCGGCCGGCCTTCTGGCCTCGCAATCGGGTCTGCTCCTGCTCGCACCGGGACTCGCCGCTTCGGGGAGAATTCTGACCGTCGGTGGCGCGCTGCTCCTCCTCGTGGGTGTGGCCGCTTCCGGCGCGGCCTTGATTGCCACGCTGCGCACGCGCCGTCGTCGCGTTCTTGATCCGGGCGTGCGGGCCTTTGTCATCGGCGGCGTCGCGATCGTCCTGAGCGCGATCGGTGGCGCAGGCCTGGCACTGGACGTGGTGCCGGATCACAAGGCTCTTCCTTTTGCCTCGGCCTACGGTCTCCTCGGGGTGGTCGGTGGACTGAGTCTGATGATTCTCGGAATGTTGTGTAAAATCCTCCCCTTTCTCGTCTGGATGAAGGCCTACGGTCCGCGCCTGGGCCGCGAACCGGTGCCGATGGCGACGACGCTGTCGTCTCCGCTCCTGGAACGAACTTGGCTGCTCGTCCACCTCTGCAGTATCGGACTCCTGGTGACCGGAGCAGCCGGCGAATTCTCGGTGGTGACGGCGGCGGGCGGGGTCCTTCTGGCCTTCGCTTCCGGATGTTATCTGCTCAACGCCACCCGGGTCTTCAGCCACCTGCGGGGCAAACCGCGGGTCGCACCTCGTCCAGGCGATCTGCCCAGCCCCTTCAACCCTCAATCCGCCTGATGAATTCCTCCACCAACCCGTCTCTCGTCGCCCACCTGCAGACCGCCTTCGGAAAGGTCTATGACCCGGAGTTCGGAGTGAGCATCCACGACCTCGGCCTGATTTACGATATCGTGGCAAGCGCCGACGGTGCCGTGTTCATCACCATGAGCCTGACCTCCCGCTATTGCCCGGCGGGTGATGTGATCCTCTCAGGGATTCAGTCGGCCGCCGAAGCGGTACCCGGAGTCTCCTCCGTCCAGATCGATCTCGTCTGGGAGCCGGAGTGGACGCCGGAACGTCTCACGCCGGCCGCGCGCTCCCAGCTTGGCTGGGAATCGACTGGTTCGCCTTCGCCCTGACGATGGCGGGGTCGGGCCCGGCGGGGGATTCGGAAGCGAAGGATGCAGGCTCAGCGAGCCCGCCTACAATGGGCTACGCGCTCTTAACCTTGGCGAAGGTCTCGTTAAGGGCGCGGGCGGAGGCTTGCAACGCCTGCTGTTCCTTCGGCCAAAGTTCAACTTCGACATGGGCCAGCGCACCCGCGCGGCCGACGATCGTCGGTACGCTGATCGCCGTGCCTCGAAGGCCGTAAGCGCCTTGCTGGACTGTCGACACGGGCAGCACCTGCCGTTTGTCATGCGCGATCGCATGCACCACTTCCGCAATGGTCAGTCCCACCGCCCATCCTGCCCCACCCTTGCGGCGGATGACTTCGGCACCGCTGCCCTTGGTCCGTTCAAAAATTTGCGTCTGAAAGGTGGGCGTGCAGCCCCCGATCTTGCCGAGGGGAAGCCCGGCGTAGGTGGCGGAGGACCACACCGGAAACATCGAGTCTCCATGTTCACCGAGGATCAGCGCCTTCACCTGCGTCGGTGCCAGCTTGAGTTCCTGCGCAATCAGGGAGCGAAAACGGGCCGTGTCGAGCATCGTGCCCAGTCCCATGACCTGCGACCACGGCAATCCGAGCTTCGTCGCCGCCAGCTGCGTCAGGATGTCGACCGGGTTCGACACCACGAAAACCAGGGCATCCTTGCGGAAGCCGGCGACCTTCATGCTCTCGAGAATGCCGGAAAACAACGCGACGTTGCGGTTGATCAGATCGAGCCGGGACTCGTCCGGCTTGCGGCGCAAGCCGGCCGTGATCACAAAAATGTCGCTGTCCTTCGCGCGCCCATAATCACCCGAGTAAATCCGTTGGTCGGCGATTGAGGACGAGCCATGCAGCAGGTCGAGGGCTTCGCCCTCGGCCATGTCCGTATTCGCGTCGAGGATCTGTATCTCCGAGACGATGCCTGCGCACTGCAGCGCGAACGCCGCGTTTGAACCGACGCGGCCACCGCCGCCAATGATCGAGACTTTCATGCTGTTGTCCTGGTTGATCGCCACGGCCTATTTGCCGAGCTGCTTCATGATCTGTTCGGTGATTTTCTGCACCACCGCCTCCACCTGCGGATCGAGGGGCTCGGCCGAAGCACCCGCATCCTTGTCCGCGACCGCACAGACGACGCCAGGACGGAAATCCGCACTGTCACAGAGCTCGCACTCCTTCAGCCCCGCGCGGGGATCCGGCATGCCGAGTTTTTGCCGCAGCTCGATCAGTTCCTTCGCCTGGCCGCCCGTGAAGCGGTGCAACCCCCCACCCAAACCGGCCGCGATCCAAATGGTCCGGCAGTAGGAGTCGATGTTCTCCATCTTCCAATAGGCGTCCTCGACGTCCTTGCCCCAGACAATCACGCCGTGGTTCTGCATCAGCACCGCCTGGTGAATCTTGCCGACCTCACCGACTTCGTCGGCATTGGCGGGCGTTCCCGGCGTCTGGTACTTGGCCACTCCAATCTTCCCAAGAAAAACCTCGGCCTCGGGGATCAGGCAGTAGGGAATCTCCACATTGGCAATGGCGAACGCCGTCGCGTGCGGCGGATGGGCGTGCACGCAGGACTTTGCCGCGGGCTGTCGTTTCATGATGCCAAAGTGGGTCATCGCCTCGCTGGTGCGCTTGCGCACGCCGGCCAGTTGTTTGCCGTCCAGATCGACCAGGCACATGTCGTCCGGGGTCATGAAACCCTTGCAGATCAGTGTCGGGGTGCAAAGCGCGAGGTTATCGCCTACGCGGATGGTGATGTTGCCGCCATTGCCGTCGGTGTAATCGCGCTGCCAGAGGCGACGCCCGATGTCGCACATGCGCTCCTTCAAAACCTTGATCGCCGGCGACTGGAAGAACTTCTCGATCTCTGCGGGCGTCTTCGCATCCGTGCCGGGAGTCCAGCGGAATTCATAATCCGGAACCGACGGCTCAACCGGCTTCCTGCCCGCCGGCGCGGCCGCAGCGGTGCCAGCCGTGCCCTTGAACGCGGGTTTCAGACTCCCGCCGTTGAGCACATCGCGGGCGGACGGCGTGAGAATCGAACCGGCGGGCGGCGCGATTCCTTGGCGGAGGAACTCTTCGGCTTCACGGGCGGTGATGACTTTGGCCATGGGAAAATAAAGTTAAGCGGACGGTGGTTTGAAAAAGATCTCGTCGACCATCGCGGTATTGTACGCGTCGACCGGCGTCGGTTGGGCAAAGGGCGCGGTTGCCTCGGCGCCTTCGGTGAAACCAATGATGTGCCCCACCCCCGCGCCAAGGTTGTCGTACACAACCAGGCTGTTGCCCTTGGCCAGCGGGGTCATCGCAGCCCCGGCAAACTGGGCTCGCGAAAAGGGCTGCACCAGGAGGAATCGTCCACCCTTGAGGGCGGGGTCCTGCTGCGAGAGAGTCACGCGGCCAATGACGTATCCGAGGCGCATGTCAGTGTCCCGCCTCCAGGTCGTCGTCGTCGATGATTCCGAGAATGATGTTGCGCAGGGGCGACTTCGAATCCTTCACGTGCTCCCGCGTGTGCGACCCGTCGGTCGAAATGAGCACGCGCTGGTGCTGTCCCGCGGCATACGGATCCAGCGCGAGGATCGGCTCGCCTTCCTCGCGGCCCTCCGGATCGAGCGGCTGACAGATGATCATGCGGTGGCCGACCATGCTCGGATGGCAGACGGTCGACACGATCACTCCATCAACGCGGGCGGTAATCATGGGCGGCTCAGTAGATGCGCAGGTTGTCGACCATGACGCAGCGGCGCGTTCGGGTGAAAGTTTGCGGGGTGGTGATGCCCTCGCCGGTGGTCGTCGCGATCGAGTAGCTGAGGTAGCCCTCGCCACCGAGTCCGAGGCCGGCGACGCTCGGGCCGTTCTTGATGAAGAGCGTCGTGTCGAGCGCGCGCGCCATCATCGTCATGTGATCGACGTTGAGGGAGTGGATGATCGCGGAGTGCTTGTAGCCGTGCTCGGAATTTTTCGCCCACTCGATGCCCTGCTCGATGCTCTTCACGCGCACCACCGGCAGCATCGGCATCATCTGTTCCTCGATGACGAACGCATGTTCGGCGTCCGTCTCCGCAAAGAGCATCGGGGTGTTGGCGGGGGCGGAGGTGCCGGCATGCTGCGCGAGCACGGCGGCGTCGGCGCCAATCAGCTTGCGATTGACCGCCGCGTGCGAGCAACCGCCGGCGTCCTTGGAGAAGGTGAACGCGGCCGCGGTCAATTTGGCGAGTTGGGAGCTGTTGAGCTGCGCTGCGCCTGCAATCTTCAAACCATCGATGAAGCGGTCAAAGTACTGATCGAGCACGAAGACCTGCTTTTCCCCGATGCAGAGCAGATTGTTGTCGTAGGCCCCGCCCTGAATGATGTCCCTCGCGGCCTTCTTCAGGCAGCCCGTGCCATCCACCAGCACCGGAGGATTGCCCGGACCCGCGCAAATCGCGCGCTTGCCCGACTTCATCGCCGCGTTGACCACGGCCGGACCGCCGGTGACGCAGAGCAGGCGGATGAATTCGTTCTTCGTCAGCGCATCGAACGTCTCCAACGTCGGTTTCTCCACCGTGCAGACCAGGTTCTCGATTCCCAGCGCCGCGTGGATCGCCTCGTTGTAGGCGCGGACCGCGAGCGCGGCCGAACGGGCGCCACCCGGGTGCGGGTTGAAGACCACGGCATTTCCGGCGGCGACGATGTTGATCACATTGCCACTCAACGTCGGGACCGAGTGGGTCACCGGGAGAATCGCCCCCACGACTCCGAAAGGCGTGTGTTCCTCGAGCGTGATCCCGTGGTCACCGCTCATGCCGAACGGTTTGATCCACTCGACGCCCGGCACCAGTTTCACGATCTGGAGTTTCTCAATCTTGTGCTCGAGCCGGCCGATCTTGGTTTCCTCAAATTCGAATTTGCCCCACTCGGCGGCCTTCTCGGTGCAGAGACCCTTGACGATCTCCACGACCTTGGCCCGGCCGGCGATTCCCTTGGCCTTGAGCTGCTCGAACGCATCCTGGGCGGCGGCACAGGCCTCCCTGACATCATCAAACACACCGTACCGCGGACCACTGCGGCGGACCACGGCGGCCGCAGCCGGAAAATTCGAAGGTGAAGGCGCGGGAGAAAGCACCGGCGAACGGCCGAGGCTGCGGATCACGTCTTCGACGATGGACCGCAGGGCTTGTTCGTCGATTTGCAGGGAATTGCTCATGGAGGGAACGTTTCGGACCCGGCCGCGTCAGCGAAGGCGGCCGATCGCGGCGCCAGGGCCGCGTTGCGATCAACTCTTCGGAGGATAGATTTTCTGGTTCAGGACATCGACCGTATCGACAATCCCGATGATCACCGCGTCGACGGGAAGCGACTTCATGCCGTTCGCCTGACGGGCGGAACTGCCCTGGCAAAACAACACGACTTCGTCCAGACCGGCACCCAGCGCATCCACGGCGATGATCGTATTTGAGCCCGGACGAAACTGCGCCGGGTTGGCTTCATCGACCAGCAACGGGCGCAGGACGACGAGTTTGCGGCCCTTCATGGCCTCGTCCTTCTTGGTCGAGACAACCGAGCCGATGACGCGCGCGAGAAACATGGTGAAAGGGGTCGAGGAGGACCTGGAGCCGGGGAAAGGGAGCGGCCGCTGGACGGCCGCGGACAACGGGCAGCGACACGCCCCGGCTGCTCACCGGGGCGGATTCGGACTACTTCTTGGCGGGCGCGGCGGCGACCGGCGCGGCCACCGGAAGCTTTGGCAGCACCACGGCCACATCGTCGTGCGGACGCGGAATCACCTGCACGCTGACCACCTCGCCAACGGTGCGGGCGGCTTGCGCGCCGGCATCGGTCGCGGCCTTGACAGCGGCGACATCGCCGACGACGACAGCGGTGACGAGTGCGTTGCCGACCTGTTTCATCGGTCCGGCAAGCGTGACGTTGGCGGACTTGAGCATGGCGTCGACGCCGGTGACAAGGGCGGTGAGGCCGCGGGTTTCGAGAAGACCAATCGCTTTGGAGGCCATAAGATTTCTGGGTTTCGGGTTAAGGTTACGGTTGAAAATCAGTTTTGCGCCGCGACACAGCGCCGCGTTTCACGGGCGACGACAAGTTCCTCGTTGGCCGGAATGACCAGGACCCGCGTACGGGAGCCGACCGCGGAAATCTCGCCCTCTTCCCCGCGCAGGGCGTTGTTCTTTGCGGAATCGAGCCCGAGCCCGAGGTCGGTCAGCCCGGCACAGATCGCCGCGCGCAGATCGGGGTTGTTCTCGCCGATGCCGGCGGTGAAGACGAGGGCGTCGCAGCCGCCAAGTTCGAGCAGGAACGCGCCGATCCAGTGGCGCGTCGAATGGACGAGGACATCAATGGCCAGCCGCGCCCGGGCATTTCCCTGACCGGCGGCGGCTAGAATGTCGCGCAGATCGTTGCCCACGCCGGAGAGCCCGAGAAGACCGCTCTCCTTGGTCATCTGACGCTCCACCTCGGACAGGGAAAGGCCGAGTGTCTTGACCACGAACGGAATGGCGGCGGAGTCGAGATCGCCAACCCGATTGTTCTGCGGCAAACCGGACTGCGGACTGAGACCCATGCTGGTGCCGATCGCAACGCCGTCGCGGATACCGGTGACGGAACTGCTGCCACCGAGATGGCAGGAAATCACCCGCAACGCCTTGCGACCCGCGTTGTCGGCCAGCGGCTCCGGTCCGGCCTGATAGAGCCGGCGAACGCGCTCGGCGACATCATCCCGGCCGAGCAGCTCCGCGGAACGTTCGGCGACGAACTTGTGGCTCGCCCCATGAAAACCGTAACGGCGGACACCCGCCTGATACCACGACTCCGGCACCGCGTAGCGCGTGGCGGCCTCGGGCATCCACTGGTAGAACGCCGTCTCAAAGAGGGCAAAGAGCGGAACCCCGGGGAGCTTTTCCCGAAACTGCCGGATTCCCAGCGCGTACGGCGGATTGTGCGCCGGCGCGATTTCCCGGAATCCCTCGAGGGCGGCGATGGCCCGGTCATCCGCGGGCACACAGCCGGTCAGGTCTTTGCCCAGAACCGTCTTGAACCCGACCCCGTGCAGATCGGCGGAGGTCTGCACATGCCCGGCGGTTTGCAGGGCGGTCAGGCAGTCATCGATCGCCTGCCCGTAGTCCGTCACCCGCTCGTATCCACCCTTGGCCAACAACGAAGCGGTGCCCGTCCCGTCAAAACGAAAGAGACGGTACTTGAACGACGTTGAGCCGAGGTTGGCGACGAGGATGTTCATGGACGCGGATGCACCGGGCGGCGGGCGACCGGAAAGCGCGATGGCGACCGAAGCTCCACCGCGCGAAGATCAGGCCTCAGGAGTCCGACGGCTGCACCAGCCACTTGCCGAGGCCGGAGAGCTCCTCGTGTGGACGCGGGATGACCTGGACTGCGACAACCTCGCCGACCTTGGCCGCGGCCTCGGCGGCGGCGTCGATCGCGGCCTTGACGGCGGCGACATCCCCGCGGAAAAATCCGCAGACGTAACCACTGCCGACGGCCTCGTAGCCCGTCATGGTGACGTTGGCGGCCTTGAGTGCGGAATCAGCGGCTTCGAGAAGCGCGCAAAATCCCTTGGTTTCAATCAGTCCGATTGCTTCCTGTGCCATGGTGAGAAGAAATTGAGGGTTGGAAAAGGAACGAGGATCAGAGCCCGAAGGTCCGGAGGAGATCGCCGTGTGGACGCGCAATCAGATGCGAACAGACGAGTTCGCCGACGCGTTTGGCGGCTTCGGCGCCGGCCTCGACGGCCGCTTTGACGCTGCCGACATCGCCTTTGACGATCACGGTGACGAGACCGCCACCGATCTGGATTTGGCGAACGAGGGACACGTTCGCGGCTTTGACCATGGCGTCGCTGGCTTCGACGCTGCCTACATAGCCACGGGTTTCTACCATGCCGATGGATTCATTCATTGTCGGGATCTTTGAGGTGAGAGATGCGGTTGAAGAAAGGGGAAAGGATTACTTGGCGAGCTCGACCGGCGTGTTCGCCTGCAGGGCGCAGGCATTGCCTTCATCGGTGTCGATGTGCACCTCGAGTTTGAAGTCGGCATGCACGCGCACCAGCATGCGTTCGAAGGCCAGGCCGCATGGGCCACCCACGCGCAGCTTCATGTATTCGCCCGCCTTGACCCCGTGGAACGTGGCGTCATCCGGGTGCATGTGCACATGCGGAGCGGCGCGAATCACACCCTCCTTCATTTCAAAGAAACCCGCCGGCCCCATGAGCATGCAACCGGGGGTGCCGGCGATGTTGCCGGATGCTCGAATCGGGACGTCGAAACCGAGGGCGATCGAGTCGGTCAGCGCCAGCTCGACTTGATTGAGATCCCGGCAAGGGCCGAGGATGCGGAGATTGGAAATCACGCGGCTGCGGGGACCGATCAGCGTGACCGTTTCCTTCGCTGCGAACTGGTCCTTCTGATACAGCCACTTCATCGGCGTCAGCTTGGCACCTTGGCCGAAGAGCGCCTCGACCGCCGACGGAGTCAGGTGGCAGTGCCGCGCACTGACATTCACCAGAAGCGGATTCGGGGCCTGAGCCAGACGAGGCAGCGCTTTCCCCAGTCGCTGGTAAATCGCACGGCGCACGAGATGTTCAATCTCGACTCGGTGTGGCAGGGGCGGTGGCAGCGACATGAATGGAAGTGACGCGAAACGGCAGAAATTCACGTTCCCAGCCCACCAATTTGTCAAGGTTTACGTTGCATATTCTCCCAAATACTTCCAAAAACCGCCAGAAACATGCAGACGGAAGAGCGCCAAATGAAGCTTGAGGCCTACCTGCATAAGGCTGAATTTGCTTCATTGGAGGAACTTGCGAAGTATATTGGGGTCTCGGTCTCAACCATTCGCCGCGACTTGGCGGCATTGGAATCCGGAAAAGTTGTGCGTCGAACCCACGGAGGAGCGCGTACACTTCAACCGCCGAAGAGCGATGAGTTTGTCTTCAACGTTCGCGACACGCACCAGGTGGCCGAAAAAGAGAGTCTCGGTGCCGCCTGTGCCGCACTGATCCAGCCCGGGCAAAACGTGATCATCGACAGCGGTACCACCTGCTTCCACGTTGCCAAACACTTGGGCGACAAGGTCGCGCAGATCATCACCAACTCCCTTCCGGTCGCGAATCTCTTTTCCGCCTCGAACCGCCATGAGGTACACCTCTCGGGCGGGGTGATCTACCCACGGCTGGGCACCCTCGTCGGCCCCCACGCGGTCGAGACCTTCTCGCGCATGCACGCCGATGTCGCCATCCTCAGCGGCAGCGGCATCGCGGAAGACGGGGTCTACAACTCGCACGCCCTGATCGTCGACATCCAACGCGCGATGATCCGCGGGGCGGCGAAGGTCATCTTTTGCTTCGACCACACCAAGTTCGGGCGCCGTTCGACCTTCTTCCTCTGCGACTTCACGGACATCGACATCGTCGTCACGGACGCCAAGGCACCCGAGTCGCTCGTCGATGTCCTGCGCGCAAGAGGCCTTGAGGTCGTGGTCGCCCCGAAGCCCTGAGTTCGGGTCGCGCCTGCCCCTCCGACCCCGGCGACGCTCCAAGGCGGGCGGCGGCTCGCAAAGGCAGGGACCCAGGCTCAGGCAGACGTCAGAGCGGTTGCCACCCTTCGGACGTTGAGAGGTAAGCCTGCCCACCTTCCAGCGAGACCAGATGGATCCATTGGTGATCGAAGAGGATCCGCACGGCTGCTTGCGCGGCCAAAACGGTTTCGATCGACCTCCGTGTCGCATCAATCACCACGGTCAGCCGACGCGGCTCATGCACGAACTTTTCGCCGTCGTGGATCGACTGCAACGGCAGGCCGACCCGGAGGTCGCCAGCGTTGCCCTCAACCACTCCGAGTCCGCCGACGACGTTGTGCAGCACCTTGTTGCCCGAACCGTAACGGGTGGGATCCACCCGCGAGGCGTAGTACTGCAGGTTGATCCAGCTCGCCACCACCACCGGCGCGCAAAGAATCAGGGTCAGCACCTTGAGATCGGTGTCCGCAGCAGCATCGTAATCGTGCAGAAAGACCCGGCCGTCGAGCTTGAGTCCCGCCGTCCGGCTGCGTGGCGCCGCGATCAGGGCGGCATTGTTGGCCAATCCCCATTCCGGACGGACCTGGGAGGCGTCCGCCCCACGCTCGCGCACCGTCCGCTCAAGCTGGGCGGAGGATTGCGGAGAAAGCCCCAGCGACGGCGCCCGCTCCGTCCGCACGCCGGCGCCGGCGACCGCCAGCGCCGACTGCAGGGCGGCGAGATCCCCGGCATGGCTGGCGGGGATCACCTCAAGGTCGAAGAGGCAGACATCATCCGTCGTCGTGATATGCAGCCCGGCGAGGAAAACCGTGTCGTCCGGCAGGAGGATACCACGTTTCGAGAGATGCTCCCGCACCGCGGGATCGTTCAGCGCGGCGGCGGCAAGGCGGGCGTTGACGTCGCCCGCGTGCCCGCCACAGGCACCGCAGTCGAGCGCCGAGGCATAGGGGTTGTTGGCGCTGACACTCCCGTGACCGCAGATCAGCACCAGCCGGGCGAAGTTTTTCGTCAGGCTCATATTGCGCAGGGCCCCCTCGGCCATCGCCGTCCGGGTTTCCAGCGAGGCGGCGTCGCCGGAGGCGAACCGCGGCTTCCCGGCCGCACAGGTTGGCCGGGAGGCACGGGGCCTTCCCGCGAGCGCGGCGCCGAATGCGAGGCCGGCCGACTCGACGAAGGAGAAGCAGGACACCGCGGAATTCTGGAACGCCTTCCACGCCCCCGCCTCCGCGCGCCGGGTCCTTTCCGCCAACTCCTCGGCTGAGGAACCCTCACCGGTTTCCACCGGGGGAACCAGCAGGACCGGGCAGCGTGCGGCGTCGGCATCGTCTCCCAGGCGCCGATGGGCGACCGGAAACCCGAAAAATCCGGCGAAACCGATTGTCTGCACCGTCGGCAGCGCCGACTCCAGGTGGCGGCGGAGCACTTCCGAGCGCACGTCGATGCAAAAGACCGCCTGAGCGGAAGGTCGCACCGCTGCCCTCACCGGCGACTGCCGCGCAATCATCCGCGCGAGGCGGCGCTGATAGCCGCGTTCGTAGGCCAGTTGCCAGCGCACCAGCGCGGAAAGCAAGGCGGGATCATGAGCCGGTGCCAGTTGATGCCGCCAGTCGGCCCGAAAGACGCCGTCCCTCGCAAACGCCTGGAAGAGCGCGGCGTCATAGGCCAGCCGCACGGCCAGGAGCTCCTGCAAGGCCGTGTTCGACCGACCCCGCAGAGCGTCCTCCCTCACCCGATACTGGACGTAGCCCGCCCAACCGGCGATCGTCGCCAGCTGGCGCTGAAGGAACTCGGACAGGTCGACGGAACGTGGCGCGAGCCGCCGCAGGCAGAAGTCGATGCAGGCCTCGGCGTCCACGGGCAGCGTACGGACAAACGCCCGGAAGCCGGGCAGCCCAAAGGCCTCGGGATTCCGATCAAACGCGGCTGACTCGCGCCACGACGCATACAGACCAAGCGGTCTCCACGGCGAACGCCATGTCCCTTGGTTGCCGTCGAACACGACCGCGCACCATTTTGAAATTTCCTCGGTGACGAACACCCCCCAGTGCGCCCGTGGACTCTGCTGGTCGAGCAGGTCGGCGACCGTCGCCAAAGGGCCCTCGGTCCCCGGGGTCTCGGCACGACCGACCGCCTCCAGCAGTCCCTCCGCGGTCCAGACGCCATCCGCGGCCGCCGCCAGGTCCTCGGGGCTGATCGCACCGTCGCGATAGGCCGCGAGGTAGTCCGCCGGCGACTGCAGAGGGGCCGCCCCGGTGGTCCGCTGGAGCAGCGCGCAGGCGTCGACAAAGGAGAGGTCGGTCAGCCCAACGAAGGGATTGACCGCCACAAAATGCCGCAACGGCCAGAGCGGCGGGATACGGGAGAGGGCGACCGCGACGGCGGAGGTGAAGTCGGATTCGGGCGTGATGACTGGGAGCAACGTGGACATCGGTGAAAGGAAGGTCGGAAAAGGGCGGGAGCGGGACTCAGGCGACGGTGTGGCGCGGCCAGAGAAGACCGAGGCCGCGGTTGGCATAGGTGCCGAGGTAGAATCCGTTCAGCGCGTGCACGTAGAGACGGCGGCCAAGTGGGTGATCACCCGAGCGCCAGAGCAGCGCCTGGAAGACAAAGAGGAGCAAAAAGATCGTGGCCGAGAAGCCCACCAGGGCCGTCGGGGGCCGAATGGCCGGCAGGTGGGAAAAGAGGGTCCCGGCTCCGGCGTGCAGCGCCAGACTCGCGAGCGCAATCAGGGCCGCGGCGGACACCGCCCGGAGGGCCCCCCGGGGGCCGCCCCCCGCGGACCACGCACGGGCCAGCCCGTAAGCCAAGGCCAGCACGAGAACAGCGGCGAAGACGAAGGGGTGCGGCGCGGACGCCGGGAACAGCCAGCCCAGGGCGGTGGCCGCGGCGGAAACCAGCAGAGCGCCTCCGAGTGCCCCGAGGGTCAGGGCGGACGTCCGGAGCGGAATCGCCGTGCGCGGCACCGCGCCAATCGTCGAGCCGGCGGAGAGAAAGGCGTGGGCCTTGTAAAGCGCGTGGGCGACAATGTGCAGCAAAGCGAGGCCGAAGGCACCGACACCGCACTGCAGCATCATGAAGCCCATCTGGGCGATCGTCGAAAACGCCAGGGCCCGCTTCACGCTCGTCTGCGCGAGCATCACGACCGAGCCAAAGGCGGCCGTGACCGTGCCGAGCACCGCCAGCGTCGTCAGCGCCCCGGGAGCATGGACCAGCAGGGGGCTGAGGCGCACGATGAGGAATCCCCCGGCATTGATGATGCCGGCGTGCATGAAGGCGGACACCGGCGTCGGCGTCTCCATCGTATCCGGAAGCCAGCTATGAAAGGGCAGCTGGGCGGACTTCAGGGCGGCGCACGCCACCAGCAGGAAACCCACCGGCGCCAGGTCTCCGGTCCGGCCGGCCTCGATCGCCGCGAAGATCGACTCGAGCTCCCAGGTGCCGTAGGCGCGGTGGAGGAGCACGAGCGCAGCCGCCAGGCAGAGATCCCCCAGCCGGCTGACGACAAACTTCTTTCTCGCCGAGAAGTGCGCACCGGCCCGATCGGGATAGTGCAGCAGCAGGCGGTGAAGGCCCAGGCTGGTCGAGATCCAGGCCGCCAGCAGCAACAGGAGATTGCCGGAGAGCACCAGCACGAGCACGGACGCAAGCGTCAGACTCATCCACGAAAAGAAGCGCCCCTGTGCTGGATCTCCCGAAAGGTAGCTCCGGGAGAAACGAAGCACGACCAGGCCAAGCAGGCTCACGAGCACGCTCATCACGGCGGACACCCCGTCGAGCCGCAGCGAGAGCGCCCAGGCAGATTCCGATCCGAGGGGCGCCCACCGCGCGGTCAGCGGTCCACCCAGAACCAGCGCCGCCGCGCCAAGCACCGCGAGGGCCGAGGCGAGTCCCGCCGCCACGGTCGCCACCCGGCCGGCCGTCGTCGGGGAGGCTCCCCGGACAAGGACTCCAGCGAGCAAAGGCAGAAGTGGGACCGCAAAAAGGAATAAGGGACTGACTGTTGACATCCCCGGGAGTCTAGCGGTCCCGCTTGATTTAGTCATTTATAAGCTTTGTAACTTTTGATTAACTTTTATTTAACACAACATGACCTTCCTGAACTTCCACCACCTGCGCTACTTCCGGGTGATCGCCCGCGAGCTCAGCCTGACCCGAGCCGCCGAGAAGCTGAACCTCTCGGTCCCGGCCCTGAGCATCCAGCTGCGGCAGCTGGAGGAGAGTCTCGGGCACGCTCTCTTCGACCGCGGGCGCGGCGGCTGGACGCTGACCGAGGCGGGCCGGCTGGCGATGGACTACGCCGAAACCATCGGGCGCGCCGGCGAGGAGCTGATGGATGTGATGCAACACCGTCCCCGGGGTGGGCGCCAGATCCTGCGGACAGGGGCGGTGGCCACCCTTTCGCGCAACTTCATCCTCGATTTCCTCCGCCCGGCATTGCACCAGACGGGTGTCGAATTGGTGGTCCGTTCGGGCGGCCTGCGCGAGTTGCTGGTGATGCTGCACGCGCATCAGGTGGACCTGGTGCTCTCGAACCAACCGGCGAAACGCGATGCCGAGACCCCCTGGCACAGCCATCTGCTGGCGGAGCAGCCCGCCAGTCTCGTGGGCACGCCCGCGTGGAAGCGGAAGCGGTTGCGTTTTCCGGAGGGGTTCGGCGACGTCCCGCTGATCCTCCCGAGCCAGGAAAGCAACACGCGGGCCGGCTTCGATCTCCTGCTCAGTGCCGCGGGGGTTCGCCCCCGGATCATCGCGGAAGTGGACGATATGGCGACTCTGCGTTTGCTCGCACGCGAAGGCGAAGGGCTCACTTTGGTCCCGCCCGTGGTCGTGCGTGACGAAATCGAGAGCGGCGGTCTGGTTGAAACCCATCGCATCCCCCAGCTGCAGGAAACCTTCTATGCAATCACTCCCAGCCGGCGCTTCCCCAACCCGCTCGTCGCGGATCTCGTCGGCCGCATGTCCAAGGAGCAGTCTCCCGACTCTCGATTGCGCGGCCATCCGTGACCGTTCGCGAGCAGGGACATTTACGTCAATCAAACCGACGCTTTCCAGCAGGCTCCGGCAGGCGTCACACTCGGGCTTTACCACCAAGTCTTCCGCCCGCGGCCGTCGCGCAGCGGAAAATCCAATGTCCCTGCGTCTCATCTTTGTCTCATCACCCGGACACGCCGTCGTCCTTCCTTGCGCTTCTCCCCTCGTTCGCCCCGCCGACCAGACCGCATCCCGTGCAACGTCTTCCCGGTGAACTTTCGGCCGAGGCGGTTCTCAACGGCGCGTATCCTTTTCTCCCGACACCGGCTGCGCTCCAACCACGCGACTTGGAGCCTCGAAGCGAGGGATTCGCCGCCGAACGCCTTGGCCGTGCGCCGCCCCCCGGGGTCCATCCGCGCATCCTCTTCAGCCCCGGGCAACTGCCCGAACTCCGGCGACGGTGGCTCGAAACCAATGTTGGGCGGGCCCTCCACACCAATCTGCGCAGCCGGACCCGGGAAGGCCTGCGAGACCCCTCCCGCTGGAGCAGTCAGCTCTACTCCGCGCTCGCGGCCGGCGACGCCCCCTCGGCTCAGGCCCTGATCGAGGAACACAAGGGGCCGCCACCCGACCTCGGCCACTACCTGCCGTGGATTTATGCACTGGTTCTCGAATCGCTCGACGCACTCGTCACGGACGACGCCGTTCGCGGCCGCGCCGCCGCCACCGCGCTCGCCACCTACGTCGATCTCTTCGCCCCGGCCATCGAGCGCTCCCTCGCGTGGCCGCTCGCCGAGGATGTCTGGCGCGCCCGCCCGCCCGGGTCAGGGGCACTCGAGCCACTCGGCGCGAGCGAAGGGAACCGCGATGCCAGCGGAGGTCACCCTCCCGGCCGATGTTCACCCCGACAACAAGGTCCATGTCGGCCACCGGCTCGCCCTGCTTGCGCGCCAAATGGTTCATGGCGAACGCCTCGTCGCCAGCGGACCGATCTACGCTGGAAGCTCGTCCGAGGCCGGCGCACTGCGTATTCGATTCTCCGAAACGGGTTGCGGCCTGACGATCGGCCAGGCCCCTTGGGTTGCCCGCGGCGTCCAGCCATTGCCCACGGATCGGCTGCTGGGGTTCTTCGTTGCCGGTGCGGACCGGAACTGGGTCGCCGCCGATGCCCGGATCGACGGAGAAACCGTCGTTGTATCCAGTCCAGTCGTTCCCCACCCCAAAGCGGTGCGTTATGGCTGGGCCCACTCGCCCAGAGTCAATCTCTCCAATCGCGCCGGACTGCCCGCGGCTCCGTTTCGCACGGATGATTGGAACTAAACACCGCTTCACAAGAGATTGGCCAAAATCACAGTCTGACCTGGAGGCAACCCTTCGAGACCATCGTCCAACGTCAGGGAAAAGATCGAAGCGCACTCGAGCGTGCGACCGGCCGGCACCAGGCCACGATTGCTGAACCACCCCCGCGTCGGTGTCGACCCGGGGGGGAAGCGAGACGACAAAACTGTTACTCGGAAGCGCCCGGAACCAGCACGTCTGGGGCTACCGTGCCCAAGGTTCATCCCGCCTTGGCCCCCGCCGTGTGGGCCATGCCGCCCACCGGCTTCAGCTGGGTCCAGTCGAGCGCCGCGACATCATAAGCTTGGCCGAAGCCGTTGACGAGACGGCCACGTCCGGGCGTCAGTCGAATCAGTTGGAAATCCGTCATCGTCTCAAGGTGCTCCATCACCCCACCAAACTTTTCCTTCAGGGCGGATAGCCCACGCTCAAACTCAGCCCCATCCCGCGGAACCAGAGACGTCTCACAAAGAAAGGTCAGTCGGCGGCGCGCGAGCAGCTGGGCCGAGGACGCCTCATCCTCAATCAGCAGCACACTGGCCCGGCGCGTGCCGAGGAGATTTCGGGTGTGCGCCGAAAGCGTGCTCACATAGACATAAAAAGCCCCGTCAGCCCCCACCACCGCTGGCGCAACCGAGGCGTCGGGCTCTCCCTGGGTCGAGGTGGTGCCCAACAACACCGTCTTGAACTCGCGACGAAACCATCCGGCGGTTTCCCTCGCGCGGGCAATCGCCTCACGCCGGCGCACCTCCCGCGCCATCGCGACCAGGACGGTGTGCGCGTCCTCCGGTTTCGTCAGCGGCTGATCAAACTCGATCCGCATCGAGGTTTCACCGTCCGGGAGGGTGACCTCGAGCGCAATGCCGCGTGCGTCAATGTCCGTCAGCCGGGCCGACAGTGACGCCGCCTGCCCGGCGTAGTGCCGGGCATAACCCAAGACCGCATCCGCGTGATCCCCATTCATGTGAGCCAGCACGCGTTCACGCTCATCAGCCGCAAAGAAAGTCGGACCGGAGTCGGACGAAAGGGAGTCAGTCATGGCGCAACCCGAAATCAAACCAGCTCCGGCGTTCGTCCCATCACGAAGTCCCAACGGCGGAGAAACGGGCGACGGGGAACGGAGAGATTCAACGACGGCGGGACGGAGCGTGATTTCATGCGGAGGTGGGGTGACAAAAAGGACTTCCTGTACCAGGAACATGGCTTCGATCGCCCTTTAGGCGAGCCGGTTTCGTTCCCGCGGTTGGCCGAGAATTTGACCAGCGACCCAAACTCCGGGTTGAACCGGCGCACGCGGGCCCCGATGCTCGCGCTTGCCCGATCCGGCCCTGCCTTCAAACCGTCGCCCCTTCCCCAGCATGAAAGCCCTGTATCGCCGTGTCTTCGCCGTCCTTGCCGGCCTGACCATCGCCTTCGCCGCGTCGGCGTCCAGCGCCGTGAGCAAACCCAACATTGTGTTCGTGATGGCCGACGACATGGGCTGGGGCCAGACCGGCTATCGCGGGCATCCGGTCCTCAAGACGCCCCATCTCGACGCAATGGCGGCCAGCGGTCTGCGCTTCGAGAGCTTCTACGCCGGCGGACCGGTTTGCTCACCCACGCGCGCCGGGGCCCTGACAGGTCGCTCCCACGTTCGCACGGGTGTGCTCGAACATGGTTACGCCCTGCGATTGCAGGAAAAAACCATCGCCCAGGCTCTCCAAGGCGCAGGCTACGTCACCGGCCACTTCGGCAAATGGCACCTCAACGGTCTCCGGGGTCCGGGTGTGCCGATCCTCGCCAGCGACGAGCGACATCCCGGACGGTTCGGTTTCGATGAATGGGTCTCGGTATCGAATTTCTTCGACATCGATCCGCTGCTGAGCCGCGCAGGCAAGATCGAAACGTTCCAGGGAGACTCCTCCGAGATCGCCGTCGATGAGGCCGTGAAGTTCCTCGCGAAACATCGCGCGAGCGGTCGCCCGATGTTCGCCGTCATTTGGTATGGCACACCCCACAGCCCCTTCCGCGCGCGTGAGGCCGACAAGGCCTCCTTCCGCGGACTCGATGAAGCCTCCGCCAATCACTACGGTGAACTCGTGGCAATGGACCGTAGTATCGGATCGCTGCGACAAAAGCTCCGTGACCTCGATCTCGCCGAAAATACGCTGCTGGTCTTTTGCAGCGACAACGGCGGTTTGCCTGAAATTACGCCCGGAACGGTCGGTGGCCTGCGCGGACACAAGGGCGATATCTTCGAAGGCGGCATCCGCGTGCCCGGCGTCATCGAGTGGCCGGCCGTGATCCAACCGCGCGTGACCAACTACCCGGCTTGCGTGACGGATCTGTTTCCCACCGTGGCGGAAATCGTCGGTCTCCCGGCCGGCACGATGCTGCATCCAGTAGATGGCATCAGCCTCCTGCCCCTCTTCACCCGCGAGCTCGGCGAACGCCGTCAACCCTTGGGCTTCCGCTACAAAAAGAATCGGGCGTGGGTGGACGGCCGCTACAAACTGCTCACCGAGAATCTCGGCGACGGCGCTTTCCAGCTTTACGATCTCACCGTCGACCCGAACGAAACGAGGGACCTCAGTGCCGAGCGTCCGGAAGTCGCCGCGCGACTGCGGCAGCAATTGCTCGCGTGGAACACGGGCGTGGACGCGAGTTTCGCCGGTCGAGACTACCCCGAGGGCATGGTCTCTCCCGCCGACCCGAAACCGCTGTTCTGGCATGAGGTCGCCGCCTACCAACCTTACCTCGCTGACTGGAAAGACCGCTGGGAATATGCAGCTCTCCTGAACCGCGAACCCAAGGCCCCCAAGAAGGCAAAGCCCAAGCAGTGAACGGTCTTCAATCGGGCATCTCTCCATTTCATCCGCCAACCGCCCCATGAAAACCACCTCCGTCGCATGCCGTCTCGTTACCTTCGCGGGCATCAGCCGGACAGTCCTCGCCCTCGGCTTGAGCTCGCTGTTGCCCGCCGCGGACTCGCCAACGGCCGATCTCAAAGCCTGGGCGGTCGAGCAGATGCCGGGGGGCACGGTGATCACGAAGGACGGCGCTTTGGTCATCCAGGATGCCCGTGGGAGCACCGTCTGGTTCCGCGAGAAGCTCACCGCACCGGTCGAGATCAGCTATGACGTCACCGTGGTCTCCCAGGGTGGTCCGCACGATCGGGTATCCGATCTCAATTGTTTCTGGATGGCCAACGATCCGCGGTCCGCGGACGCACCGTTCTCCCCGGGTCAGACGCGCAGCGGCAAATTCTCCGACTACGACTCCCTCCACACCTACTACGTCGGCTACGGCGGCAACAACAACTCCACCACCCGTTTCCGGCGCTACGACGGCACGGCCGAGCGGCCGCTCCTTCCGGAGCATGACTTGGGCGACCAACAATTCCTCCTCAAGGGCAATCACACCTATCACATTCGCCTCGTGGCCCGCGAGGGCGTGGCGGAATTCTGGCGGGACGGCGAACGCATCTTCCAGTTCCGTGATCCCTCACCCCTGGCCGGCGGCTGGTTCGCCATTCGCACGGTCCGCAGCCACCTCGTCGTCACGAACCTGATGATCAAGCGTCACTGATCCGGCAGTCTTGGACCTGTGCTGAAGGATCGTGCCCGAGCGACCCGAACCGTCGTCCGGTCAATCAGGACTTCTTGCCCCTCCTCAGGATGTTCTCCGTTCGGCGCTGATTCTTCGGGACTTTGATGAGTGCGAGGGGTCGCGGTTTGACGCCGGCCGCAAAGTGGAACCACCCCGCCACAGATCACATCTGCGCTGGAGGCCGCCCGCGAGGAAACCTGCCGGCTCGCCGATGAACTGCGCGCTCCGGGCGCGACGCCGTCCCGTGAGCTCCGGCTCACGCTCGACGACAGCAAGGCTCTCGGTAACTGCTCAGGTAGGAGAATCCCGAAGTAGGAGCGGGGGGGGTTAAGAGTGGAGCGCGCGCTGTTTGGTTCGGCGGCCTGGAAATGCGCCGATCGCGATGCTTGGATCGGCTGGGATCGTCGGAGTCGGGAAGCGGAGCTTGGGCTGATGACCAACAACACCCGGTTTTTGATTCTGCCGCGGGTTTCGGTGCCGCATCTAGCGAGCCATGTTCTGGGCTGTGTGGCCCGGCGACTGTGCGCGGATTGGCAGCGAAAATACGGGCATGCGATTCACCTGGTGGAAACCTTCGTCGAGCGCGAGC
>Ga0163144_10005685_pt1 | contig 27709 bp, 14 predicted proteins | sample OliLak19BULKMAT1_FD_123175 | JGI IMG/M metagenome (GOLD analysis project Ga0163144, IMG submission 123175) | Freshwater microbial mat bacterial communities from Lake Vanda, McMurdo Dry Valleys, Antarctica - Oligotrophic Lake LV.19.BULKMAT1 | ecosystem: Environmental > Aquatic > Freshwater >... | reverse complement strand
TCTCATGTTCTTGGCGCCTTTGACGGTTCGGTCATTCTCGCCTTTGGCGGTTCAACCCCTTTCACTCTGGCAGATGAACCAGCGCGGCCGCCGGCACGACCTGCTTCGGAATTCCCGCGCTCTCATAACTGAGCACGATTCCCGCGCCGCCGCCGTTCTCGAAATAGTCGATGCGCACCGGATGCAATCCCGCTTTCAGCGCCGCCACGTAACTGGCCTCTTCGAAATTCTGCTGACGGTCGCTCTCGATAATTTTCTCACCATGCAGGAACATGCGCGAGCCATCGTCTGACCCGAGCGTGAACGTGTAAATTCCATCGGCGGGCACGCGCACAAACCCGCTGAACACCGCGCCCACTTCATCGGCGCGTCCGGACGTCGCCACGTTGCCCTCGCTCGGGGGCGAATTGATCTCGGCGACCGGGACGCTCAAATAGGGCTTGAGCTTTTTATAATCCGGCAGAGTGTTCGGCTTCTTCAATTCATAGTATTGCGCCAGCAAGCCCGGCTTGGCCGCATCGGCCGCCACGGCCGCGCGCAGTTTCATCACCTCAACTCGCACGCGCGAATACACCGGCCCGCCGGGCCCCTCCGCGATCAGCTTGTAACCGCGCGACTCCTTTAAGGAGACCGTCCGCGTTCCGCTCAGCGCCACCGCCCCGATCTCCGGATCGATCCGCACGCGCGTGGCGTTCTCCACCGCCCACGTCAGCGTTCCCGTGCCGTTCTCAATAATGGCGCGGTCCGCCGTAAACCTGGCGATCCGCACGCCGCCCGGTTTCGTTTCGGGAACTGGCACCTGGTGAATCGTGCTGAACACGCGATGCTTCAGCGTCTGCCCATCGGCCATTTTCACTTTCATCGTCACGATCACGTTCGTCGCCGGCGCCATGAAGGGAATTTCGAGCGACACCGTTTTACCGTCTTTCGACAACGTTGCTTCTTCCACCGCGAGCGCATCGCGGCCCTTGCGCGTGGGCTCGGCAATGGAATATTCCGGCGATCCGTAATTCGCCGAACGCCTCACGTTGTAGACCTCGATCGAATAATTTTCGGCCGACGTCGCCGATGCCACATCCAGCGCATCCGTGAATGCAATCTCCATCCCGTGCTGCGTCGCAATCAGACTCAGCGGCATGTTGACGGCTTTGCCCGTGTACCTGACGCGCACGAATCCCGCGTCTTTGACCGCGGTGGTGTCCCATCCGCGCAGGCCGCACAGATAAAGCTGCCCATCCAGCGGATTGAAGCGCGCGCGCATCACGCCCGCGCCAAAGCGCAGCGGAAACGGAACGACTCCGCCCTGCAAAACCGCTCCGGCCTGCTGCGTGAACACATGAAATAGCGTGCACTTTCCGTATGACGTGTGCAGCATCTTTCCTGAGAACGGCCCCCATTTCGTGCTTGTCACCCATGTCTGCCCGCCCGGAGAATTATCCCCTTCCATCGGCAGCCAGCACAGCGGCAGTTCACCCTCCGGCGGCACCGGCGTGCGTTGAGCGCAGAATGGAAATCCGTAGTAGCCGCCGTTTTTAATCGGGTAGTAAAGCGAACACGTCGGGACCCAATGCCCCTGGTTGTCTCCGGCGCTCAGCGCGCCATCCGCGCTGATTCCAAAACCGTTCACCGCGCGGAACCCCGTCGCCACGACATCCAGTTTACCGCCGTCTTTTGAGACCCGCACCAGGCAGCCGTTCTGCGGCGTCTGGCGCTGTTCGGCGGTCGGCTGATCGAAATACTGCTGCCCTTTGGAATAGTAGAAATTTCCCGCCGCGTCGGTCTGCAGTTCCATGGTGAACTCGTGAAAATTGACGCTCACCGCGCCATCGTTGTTAAAATTTTCGTAGTAGTCCGCTTCGCCATCCTTATTCAAGTCGTGCAGCCTCGTGATCTGATCGCGACCGGTGATATGCACGCTGTCGTCAACAATTTTCAACCCCAGCGGCTGATACAGTCCCGTCGCAAAGCGCCGCCACGTGAGTTTTTCCAGTGTCTCGTCGATGCCCGAAACCGTCCACACATCGCCGCTCCAGGAACACACGGCCGCGCGTTTTCCGTCAGCGAAAAAATCAAATCCGGCCAGCCGCATCCACGACTTCCACGGATTCTCCTCGGGAGCCGTAATCGTATCGACCACATACCCGCCTGGATCCTTTCCCAGCTCGCCCTTCGTCTCCAGCGTTTGGGCGTACCGCGCCGCGCCGCCTTTCGTGAGACTCTCGAAATCCTCAACCTTTACCGCCAGCAGCGCTTTGAGCGCCGCGGTCTCCGTGCGTCCGAAAATTACTTTGAAAAGTCGCGGCGACACCGACGGCGGAAGCGTCAACAGGATCGCCGATCCATTCACCTTCCATTCCGCGCCCGCCGGCAATCCGGCCGCGCCCGCGCTGATCGTGCGGTTTTCCACCTTGAGCTGCGCGATCTGATCCGCGACCTGTCCCGATCCGCCCTTCATGTCCGCGATGACCAAGACCGCCGGCTTCGCAGATGCACCGAGTTTAAACGTGCGCGTAAAGAACGTCGTTTCGCCGCTGCGTTCGACGCCCGGAAGCTCCAATACGTCGCAGCCGTTCACCGAGTAGGCGAGCACGACGCGCTCGCCGTGGATGTAAAGCCCCTTGTATTTTCCCCACTGCGCCGGCAGCGGCGCTTCCTTAAAGGGGCGCGGATCCTTTAAGTCCTCCGTTGGAGCCCAGCCGGGGAGCTGATCCGTAAACGTGTGAACGTCGCCCGTAATTTTCGGGTAGGTCATCCCGCCTTCCAGATTGATGCCGCGCCAGTCGATGTACTCGCCGGTCCACGTCGCCGACACGCGCAGCAGTTCGGTATCGAAACACAGGTACGCGGGATTCTCTTTCGCCAGTCTTATCGCAAGACCCTTCATCGCCACGTTGCCGTTCTTCACGCCAAACGTGTTGGCCATCACCGGCCCGTGATCCATCTTGCTCGCGCGCCCACCTTCGCGCGCGTGGACAGACATCGACAAAAAAATCACCGCAATCCAAACGAGACGACGATTCCACATGGTGAGAGCCCCTGGGTGCCTTACTCTTCTTACCCCAAAAACCCGCGCGCTGGCACTAGAAGAATTCAATTCCTTGCGCTGCGGATTTAGGGAAGGCGGTACGGCGCTACGATTGTTTGCGCCGAACAAGGGTAAAATCGCCCGCGCTTTCAGGATCCATTTCTCTTCCAGATTTCAGGCAATAAACGTGAGGCTGCTGCGTCTTTATTAGGGATGAGTTTGGTTCAAGCTGGGCGCTGCTTGCTGAGGGCAGGGTTCATGCACGTGTGCAATTTTTTGCAGAAGTTCTGCTCGCGTTGAGAGCTGCAAAGGCTGTATATAAGGAGAGGGATTTAAGCACCATGTGCGTTGGTGGGCAACAAAGGCGTGGTCCGGGCGTCTCGTCCGGAAAAACTAACTGGACGACGAACGATTGGGAGAATTCACGATGGTTATTCGTATTCTTGCAAGTCTCGCAGTGCTCGGTGTTTCTCTGCATGCAGGCACACCCAAGGGCGATGCGAGCGGCGACTGGCCGCAGTGGCGCGGGGCGAAACGCGATGGTATCTCTTCCGAGACGGGGTTGCTGAAGGCGTGGCCGGCGGGCGGACCGCCGCTGGCATGGAAGGCGACGGGAATCGGAACCGGCTTTTCGAGCGTCGCGGTGGCGGACGGTAAAATTTTCACGATGGGCGATATCCAAGGCAACAGTTCGCTGGTCGCGCTGGACCTGAAGGGCAAGATTCTCTGGACGGCTAAAGTCGGCGGAACGGGCGGCGGCGGTGGCTATCCCGGCACGCGTTGCACGCCGGCGATTTCTGACGGGCTGGTCATCGGCATCAGCCAGTACGGCGAGATCGTGTGCGCGAAAACCGATACGGGCGCGGAGGTGTGGCGCAAGCACATGGAGAAAGATTTCGGCGGCAAGATGATGTCCGGCTGGGGCTATTCCGAATCGCCGCTGATCGATGGGCCGAACGTGATCCTCACGCCCGGCGGACCGAAAGGCGCGATGATCGCTCTGAAGAAGACGACCGGCGAATGGGTCTGGCGCGCGACGGAATTTAAAGACGACGCGGCGTATTCGTCCGCGGTGCCCGTTGAGATCGGCGGCATTCCTCAATATTTGCAACTGACCGGCGCGAGCGTCGCGGGCATCGGTGCGAAGGACGGAAAACTTCTGTGGCGCGCGGCGCGCAACGGTGCGACAGCGGTGATTCCCACGCCGGTGTATCACGAGGGCCTCGTGTACGTGACGAGCGGGTATGGCGTGGGCTGCAACGCGTTCAGTGTGACGGCCGTCAATGGCGCGTTCAACACGAACCAGGTTTACGCGAACAAGGCGATGAAGAATCACCACGGCGGCGTGATCCGTGTCGGCGAATTTGTCTTTGGTCACAACGACTCCGGCGGCTGGACCTGCATGCAATTGAAAACCGGGACGGTCGCCTGGAGCAACAAAGGCGTGGGCAAAGGAGCGGTCGCGTTCGCGGATGGGAATCTCTACACGCGCAGCGAAGAAGGCGCGGGCACGGTGGCGCTCGTGGAGGCCACGCCCACCGCGTATAAGGAACTCGGCCGCTTCGATCAACCGGACCGCAGCGGGAAAAACAGCTGGGCGCATCCGGTGATCGCCGGCGGCAAATTGTATCTCCGCGACCAGGACGTGCTGCTGTGCTATGACATCAAGGCGAAGTGATCAGTTGTCCGCTGTCAGTTGCTGCGGACGCTGACGTCACTGGTGGAGCAGACATTCCTGTCTGCTGGGGACGGACTTTATTAGCGGTTGCGCGTGCTAACTTCGTTATTCATAGGTGAATTCCGCCGTCGCGCGGCATTCGCGGTCGATGCGGACGCGGACCCAGTGCGCCGAGTAACCCGCGGGGAATTCATGCGTGAACGTTTGGCCCGCAGGAATCTCCACCGTTTGATACACCTCCCATTTTCCCGTGGCGAGGAAATCGACTTCGATGGTGGCTTGCACAAAGATCGTGGAATCGTGGCTCAACTTCAGCGTTTTCTTGTCGTAGCCGGTCATGAGATACGGGTCGCTCGGCATGTTCTCCTTGGTCATCGTATTCAGCCACGGCCCCCCCTTCCCTTTCGGCTTGCCCATTTTCCAGAGGTCGTCGATGTCGCCGTACCAGAGTCCCGCTGCCGCGTCGGTGCCGCCGAAATTGAAATAGTGGCCGTCGGCTTTCGCGTCCGCGCGCGTCCCGGAAAGGACCAGAATGCCGCGCCACGAACAGAAATCGACGATGCGCTTGTTGTGAGTACAGACGGGTTTGATGTGCGCGATGCCGCCCGAATGGGTGCGCGGCAGAACATAGAAGCTGCCGCCCGCGTTCATCAGGGAGCGCTCGGTGACGACCTCGCGGACCACGCGCGGCCAGCCGGTCGCCCATTCTTTGTCGTAAGCGGTGCCGGATTTCGGCAGCCGGTAACGCGCTTTCTCTTCGATCACGATGACGGAGGCGTCATCGCTCTGAATGATCGGTTTCTTGATCGTGACTTTTTCCTGCAAGAACTTGACGGCTTTCTCGTCAGCCGGAATCGTGGCTTTCATCTCGCCGTCGACATGAAAGAATTTCGCGTCGCTCGGTTTACCGCCGCCATCCACCGCGTTCGCAAGCACCGCCAGTTTGAGCGTGCCTTCACCTTCAGCGCGCATCACCGCCGCCGTCCACGGCTTCATATCGCCAACATCGGCCAGCGACGTGAAAAGCGATCGGTCTTCTATCGCGCCGCCGCCCGGACCGTAATGAAAATAGGCGCTCACGTTCGGTGCATCGCGGTCGGTCTTCAGACGCACCCATTGTCCGGCGGTGTCCGCGGGAAAAATGTGGAAGGCATAGCCTCGGGCGGGAACGCTGATCTTCTGGAATTCCTTCCACGATCCTTTGCCATCGGCGTCGACCTCGAGCGTGAAGGCGACCGCCTGATCGGAATCGTGCGAGAGATGCAGAACACGCTGCACGAAGCCGCTGAAAAGATACGGAATCGAGGCCGCATTGGCCTTCACGTCATCGCCGATCCACGGGCCTCCGAATCCGGCGGGCTTGCCAGCCGCGGAGAGATTTTCCCATGTCGAAAACCACAGATTGGATTGCGATTGTCCGTTCAGCGAATTCATGGGGTCGAAGCCGCTCGACGAAAAACCGGAAGCGGCCACATCGTCGCAGGCAAAAACGATGCGGTCTTTCCACGGCGCAAAATCGCCGGTGATCTTCAAGTACGAGGCCATGGGCTTCAGACCCGAGGTGTCTTTCGCGCTGAACGTTTTCGGAAAATCGAACCAGCCGCCGTGCATGTTCATCAGCAGCTTAGCCGACTTGCCGTCTTTCTCCGGAACCACTTCGCGGATGCGCGGCCATTCCGTGTGCCAGCCGTGCGCGCCATCGTAGGAGTAATCCATTTTGGGCATGCGGAAGGTGCTCCACGCACCGCCGTCGAGAACTTTCAGCAGCAGTGAGCGCTTATCCCAACCCACCGCCCACAGCGGCGCATCGGGCGTTGGCGATCCGAGAATTCCACCCGGCCCGGTGACTTCGGTGAACTGGCGGCGCTCTTCCAGCTTCCATGTTTTGCCGTCCCAGTCTCCGAGGCCGCCTGCATTTTCGCCGTCCATCTCGAACTTCACCTGGTAATCAAACGGTTTGAACTTATCCACGCTGGCCGCCGGATGTTCGCCATTGTTCGCGACGACCAGATGCCCCTGCGCCGAATACGCGCCCTTGCCATGCCAGCCCGGAATCGCGCGCTTGTAGAGCAGCTTGACGTCGAGCGTCTTCACGTCGACCTCATAGATGAGGCCCTCCATGTCGTAGTAATACACTTTGTTTTCAGGATCGCTCAGATGCCGCGCGACCGCGGAAATGCGCCCGAACATTTTTTTCGGCGGAATGACGCGGACGTTGCGCTTGTCGTCGATCAGATACGGCCCGATCAGAAGCTGATTGGATTCTTTGTGAATCAGGCGCGCGGCCGGAGTTCCGCCGACGCTCTCTTTGCGAATGACCTGAGTCAGATCGCCGTCGATTTCATACAACTTGTCGTCGGAACCCTCAGGTTTGTGCGGCGCGTAGGTGATCGCCCAGAGTTTTCCGGCCCATTCCACGACCGCGCCAGTGCCACATTCTCCCTGCTTGTTGGACATGACCAGATGCGGGTAGCGCCCGCTAACATGCACGGGCTCTTCCGCGCGAATGAAATCCGCCGCGAAAATCAGACTCAAAAGTGCCGCGAACCGAAGTATGGCCTTCATGTAATCCTCCATGGGCGTGTTTTTGATTATGCGTATCTTGCATTATTAATACGCCGCATTCCGTGCGACCGTACGAAAACTTAAGTTTTTTTTGCCAGCGTACTGTACGTCATCCTATCCCGGCGCGGTGTACGCTTCGCTGTGGCGTCGTGAATTTGTTTTTGGGAATCGGAGCGTTCGAGACACATGCAACATTTCTTAAAATCAGTGCTGCTTTTCAGCGCGGTTTTAAACCTTTGCCGTTCACACGCCGCAGACGATCTGCCTCTCGTGGTTGCACAGGAGTGCCGACCGCGCAGCGGGTTGCCGAACTTTCTAGCCAAGGCGGGCACGGCGGGCGCAGGCATCAAGATCGCCTATTTCGGCGGCTCAATCACCGCGCAGAACGGCTGGCGCCCGAAGACTCTGGCGCTTTTTAAGACAACTTATCCTGACGCAAAATTTTCGGAGATCAACGCGGCGATCGGCGGAACCGGATCGGACCTCGGCGTCTTCCGGCTGAAGCAGGACGTGCTCGACAAAAATCCCGATCTGCTCTTCGTTGAGTTCGCCGTCAACGATGGTGGCGCGCCGCCGGAACAGATTTTTCGCTGCATGGAAGGCATCGTGCGGCAGACGTGGAAAGCGCTGCCGACTTGCGATATCTGTTTCGTCTACACGATCACCGAGCAGCTCGTGCCGCCACTGCTCGACGGAAAATTTCAGCGCTCCGCAAGTGCCATGGAAAAGATCGCCGACGCGTACGGCATTCCGACCATTCACATGAGCATGGAAGTCGCGCGACTCGCGAAGGAAGGCAAGCTGCTTTGGAAGGCCAAGCTTCCTAAGACCGACGAGGAAAAGAAATCCGTTGGCGACAACGTTGTCTTCGCGCCCGACGGCGTTCATCCATACCCTGAAACCGGGCACGAACTTTATCTGCAAGCTATTGTGCGCTCGCTGCCCGCCATGAAGGAGGCGTCGAAGACGACCGGCCCGCACAAACTGCCGCCGCCGTTCATCGCGACGAATTTCGAGAATGCAAAACTGCTGCCGCTCACCGAGGCGACACTTTCAAGCGGTTTCGCGCTTCTTGATCCCAAGACTGACGCGTTTGGCAAGCGCTGGGCGGAACGCATGACGACTTTGCATAAAGGAACCAAACCGGGCGAAACGATCACGTTCAAATTCAAAGGCACGCGCTGCGCGATCTACGACATCATCGGCCCGGATTGCGGCCAAATCATTATCACGCTCGACGACAAACCCGCGCAAACCGTCGCGCGTTTCGATTCCTATTGCGTCTATCACCGCCTCGCCACTCTGATCGTGGGAATCGATCTGCCCGATGCCGTTCACACCGTGAAACTTGAAATCCATCCCGAGCCGCCCGACAAATTAAAAATCCTGGCGCAGCGCAACGAGAAGATGGACAAGCCGGAACGCTTCAACGACACCGCGTTCTATCCCGGCGCGATTATGTTGGTCGGAGACTTGATAAAATAATTCAATCGCACCCATGTTGACGCACCGTGGATGGGAACTGAGAATGAATGCAGGTAAACTTTCAGCTCGTGCCGGCGTCATCCCTTGCCCGGCGTTTTTCCGAGATCGGAACTTTTTGCGTCCGTGCTTTTCGGCGCGATGAGTTGCATTTCGTGGATCGACCAGAAGGTGCCCTTCTGCGCGCCGGTCTGCGTGATGCGAATGAATTTCGCCGCCGCACTGGTGAATACAATTTCGGTCATTCCCGCGCTGCCTTTACCTTCGGCGACCGGCTTGCCCCACTGCTTCCCGTCTGTGGAAAGTTCCACTTTGTAGCCGCGCGGAAAATCGCCGCGCGATTTGCCCGCGTCCAGTTTCACGCCGCAAATCGCCGTCGCCTCGGGGAGCTCGACCATGAGCCACATGCCGGCGCTCTGCTCTTTGCCCGTGTCGTAGCGCGTTTCGGGATTGGCGTCGCACGCCGCGGCGACCGCTTTCGGATTGTGGCTCGCGCTCAACTTCCACTGCGTGCTGTTATTGAGCGGCCCCGGCAGCATCGCCATCAGTTGTTCAACCGTCCACGGCGTCTTGCGATCCTTGGCCGCTTCGCGCAGCCGCTTCACATCCGCCGGCTGAACCATGGCGCCGCGATTTCCGAAGCTGTTTCGCACGTACGAGCCCGCCGCCGCAATCCAGGCGTCATTGTTCGTGCTCATCGAAACCATCTGCGCGTCATACGTCTTGCCGCCCACCGGACCGCTCAGGCCGTGCAGCAACACATAGATCACCGACTCCCGGTCGCGCATCAACGTGGACGACCCGCCCAGCGGCGGAGCCATCGTCGTGCCCGCCGGCGCGCCGGCCAGCGGCATGCCTTTTCCGTCGTAACCGTGGCAGCCGAAGCAGAGCTCCTTATAAATCTCGCCGCCGTGCGTGAGCAGTTTCAAATCTTCTTTGCTGAACTGATCGCCCGATTCAGGCTTGCCGACATTGAGAAGAATTTTGGTGATGTCTTTGACGCCCTTCGAGGGGTGCATCACGGTCGCGTTGGAAATGGCGGCCTGATGCTCCGGCCAGTTCAAATATTTCGCGGTCATCAAAGCCTGTAATGCAATCAGCGGATCGGGGTCGCTGAACAACGCGGTAATTTCGGGCACCAGGGATTTGTCTTCCTTCTGATAAAGTTTTTCGCTGACTCGGATGGCTGCGGCGCGAACTTGAGCGTGCGCGTCTTTTAATCTCTCGCGCACGATGTCCGCCGTGATCGCATCCAACCCATCAAGCGTCCAGAGCGCGTGCATTCGCGCGAGGTAATTCGGGCTGCTCTTCGCGACTTGCGATAAGGCCGGCACCACGCTCTTGTCCGCTTTCAGAACGAGCAGTTTTTGCGCCGTGTCGCGCCACCAACCGTTGGGATGTTCCAGGTGCGCCACGAGCTGAGCGGGCGTTTCGCTGAGCATCTTCGGCTGCGGACCGGGTTTGAAGTCCTTATGAACCAATCGCCAGATTCGGCCGCGCCCCACATTCTTATCGAGGCTGTACTGCTGCACGACTTTGCGCAGGTACGAACCGGCATTCACCCAGCTGCCTTCTTGAATAATCCCGCGGTACATATCGACAATGTAGAGGCAGCCATCGGGACCCGTGGTCATGTTCACCGGCCGGAAATTCGGATCGGTCGAGCGGATGAATTCAGTCGTGTCTTTTTCGTGCGGATTCGTAACGGTCGTGATGCCGTCTTTCACATCGATCTTCGCGCGGCGGATCAAACGCCCGACGGGCTCGGCAATGAATCCATTGCCGCGAACGTCTTCGGGCAGCCGGTCTCCGCGAAAAATTTCCTGCCCGCACGAGGCCGTCAAATGATTGAGCGTTTTTTCCTTAGGACGAAATCGGCCCTTGCCGCCCTGCACGTCAGGGATCGGCACCGCCGGCCAGACCTCCATGAATTTATCGACATTCTGTCCCGGCAGATTAATTCCGGCGTATTGAATGTGCGTCTGGTAGTTGACGAAACCCTGCTCGCCGCCGGCGTTCGAGAACCACACTTTGCCATGGGCATCCTGAGCCAGCCCCCATTGCGAACCGCTGGACGCGGTGGGTTCTTTGACAGACTTGCCATTGTCCCAGCGCAACCGGTAATTGTTGTAGGTGGTGTACAGCCGGTTATCCATGGCCCAGATCAACCCGCTCGGTTGATGCTCCAGATTTCCGCCGCGCGGTCCGCCTTCAAAAAACGGCGCATCCAAGTCGGCTGCTCCGTCTCCATTTTTATCGGTATAGATTTTTAAATCGTTGGTGTTGGTGATGCCGATAATCACGCGGCCGTCATCCAGCGGCAGAACCATGCGCGGCAGCACCAGCTCATCCTGAAAGACGGTGTGCTTGTCGAAAACGCCATCACCCTTCGTGCTTTCGTGCCGCGAGACCACGCCCTTTGGCGCGTGCTGATTCTTGCCGTCGATGTCCTGCATGTACGTGCGCATCTCGGCAATGTACATGCGTCCGTTGCCATCGAACGTAAGAACAACCGGCTCCTGGATGTGTGTCTCGTCGAGAACCAATTCAAGCGAGTAGCCATCGGGCAACTGAAACAATTTGAGTTGTTCCGCTGCCGACAACGCAGGCACCGGCGGCTGCTTGGGAAATTCGTTCTCTCCCGAGCAAACGGGCGCGCTCACACTCAGGAGCGCCGCGCTTACCACCACCGCCGCCAGCCGGCACGACAGCCGCACCGCGCGAATTCCGAAATGGAATAAATCAGTATTGACCTTCATGCCCACGTCCCTCATTTAAAGTGTGCCGCGCCCACAGATTTGTTCAATGCGGTGCCTGCCTTGTCCAGAGCTCTGTAGTTGAATAGGCCGCGGAGGCGCGACTTGTCAGAACTAAATGTTACCAAATGTGAGCCCTCTCACATTGTCACGGCACTTGTTTCGGTACGTCCGACCACGTGCCATTGCGGAACATTTGCAGGCGACTTGCGGCACCGAGGCCCGTGTCCGCCTGAACGCGCAATGTCCCCAGCCGAAATGGAGAGAGTAATGGGATGCGCATCCGCGCGCTTAATTCAGCGAGATCCAAGCCCAGCATTTCTTCCGGATCGCCCGACGACCCCGCAACAATCGCTCGGCATTGGCTCTGCCGGACAAGCACCGCGAGCTGATCCGGCCAGCGGTTCGTATCGCCAGACAACGCGCGCAGAATGCCGGCCTGAAAAAAGTCCGACGGCGCATTCTCTGTCAGTCTCTGCAGCGCATTGTTCGAGCGCACGTTCAAGAAAAGCACGCGCATTCCGGACAGGCTCACGCGCACGCTGATCGCCGTCTCGGCGCTCACGGGCGTGCCAGCCGGCGGCCCATCGTCGCAGAATTCCCAGCGCACGCCGCCGGACCCCTGCACAGGCTGCTTAAGGTCGGGCGAGCCATACGGAATGTTCTGGCTCGCGAGATACGTTTCCAGTTCCCGGCGCGCCGGGCGCACTCCCGACGCGCGCGGCAGTACTACGCGCTCAGCCGGCACCTGCTTGAGCAAATCGACAGCGCCATCGAGCGCGTCACTGCTATCGGCCGTAATCACCAATAATGTGAGCCGCGATATGCCGCGCCGGTGCAGCATCTGCGCGAGCATCCAGCCCTGGCCTTTGCTGCCCGCATCCACCATCGCGGCGCCGCTCAATGGCGATTCAATCAGCGCCGCGCGGCCGCGCTTGAGATCCAGAAACGTGACACTCGCCACCGCGGGAGTCTCGCGAAAAAACACTCCGACGTTGATCGCTACAAAGCACGCGGGAAATAGCACGCAGAGCCGTTTCAATGTCGCACCGCGTCCGCGTTCGATCCAGATCCACAGCAGCACCGCACTATAAAGGAGGAAGAGCGGCCAGCCAGGCGCTGGCAGATCGACCGACGCAGCCGGAACTCTGGCAATCAGATCTGTTACCCATTGCATGCCGGCGACCGCGATGAAGGCAAGCCACGCGGTTAGATTCCCGAGCGTTGCAGAAATAAATCCGGCGATGAGCGCTAACAAACCGAGCACCATGCACAGGCTGCTCCAGGGAACCATCAACACATTGACGAACAGGCTGAGCGTTGCGAAGCGTCCCATGTGCCAAGCGACGATGGGCGCCGTGGCCAGCCACGCCACGAGCGACACGAAGACGAGCTTGCGAACGTAGTCGCGCCAGCGTGGGAAGGATTCAGGCGCATGCACCCGCATTAGCGTTGTCAGCGGGTCTTGCTGCCGCCAGCGTTCCCAAGCGTCGTCGAAGGCGGGATAAACAGTGATCAGCGCGGCCACTGAAAGAAACGAAAGCTGAAAACCCGCGCTGAAAAGTTCGGCCGGTTCGAACGAGAGAATGAGAAGCGCCGCCGCACCGAGCACGTTCAGCATATCCGGTTCGCGGTAAAAAAGAATGGCTGCAATATAGAGCGCGATCATTGCCGTCGCGCACACCACCGGCGCGTCGCCCCCCGCCAGCGCGCAGTAGCTCAAGCTGAGAATCAGCACCAGCAACGCCGAGCGGCGCCGCGACATTCGGAAAAAGGCCGCGCCAAGAAAAACAAGGCCCGCCAGAAACTGAATTTGCAACCCGCTGATCGCCAGCAAATGCGCCGTGCCGCTGGTGGCGAAAGCTTCACGGTCCGAGATGTCCAGCCGTTCGCGCCGCCCGAAAAGCAATGCGTTAAGCAATGCGGCCTGACTTCCACTTTCGCGGCCCGACATGTTCCAGCTCGAAAGCTGCGCGGTCAGTCGCTGACTCAGGCTGGAACTCCAGCGGCGCAGCCGCAAGTCCACACGCCAGGAATCCGCGGGACGCTGTTCCACGCTGCCGGGAAACACGTCGCCGACGCGGTGAATGCCTCGACTGCGTAACCAGGCGGCAACGTTGAAACTGTCTGGAAGGGTCAGGTCCGGCGGAGCCTCTATGCGCGCGCGAAAGACGATGCGGTCGCCTTCGTGAACTGAGGCGCTGCTCAGGCAGCTCAGGCGCACGCGGCCGGTCGCGGGATTCAGCGAATCATGCATGGGACCGAGCGCCTCGACGTCCACGATCCACGATTGCCGGTTCTCCGCGCGCGCACTGGCGACCTCGATCACGGTCCCGCTCACGGAGAGAAACGACGGCTGCGCTGAGGTCAAGCGCGCCACATGGCTGGCTGGAAGAATCCGCGCGCGCGTTGCATGAAGGAGTGCGCCCGCAGCAAACGCAACGAACAGGCCGCAGATAAAGGCTTGCGTCGAGAGCGCTGCGCGTGCTTCCGTACGTTTTGAAAAGGTGACTACTAGAGCAGCGAGCGACGCGGCTGCAAAAACGATGGCGGTGCTTAAGAGGCTTGGCGCGCCGAACCCATCGACTGCAATTCCGGCGCAAAAAGAAAGCGCCAGCCAAAAGAGCGGCCGGCGCCTTGAAAATCCATGGGTATCGGATCTGCGATAACCGGCTGCGTCATTCGGTGGTACCGGCGCTATTAAGGAGGGGCCCGGCATGGCTTGAATCCCTTTTCGCCCGGACGGCTATTTGTCGGTCAGCAGCGGTGCGTTCTTCGCGGCGGGCTGCACCGCCCACCATTTTTTCCACTTCTCCGCATTCTGATCCATCGTCTCGTGTGTTAGCTCACGCAAGGCCCAGTGCGCTTCTTTCCGGGCCACGGGATCGCCATTCTCAAGCACGCCAATCAGCGCCGGAATGCTGTTGATGCCTCGGCGGTACAATGCCGCGGCGGCGATGCTGCGAATTTCTTTGTCCTCGCTGGAGAGCGCGGCGACGAGTTGCTTCTCCGCTTCAGGATCGATTTTCTGATCCAGATCCGAGATGGCACGCTGCGCTTCGGTTCTTCCCGTGACTTGAGCGGCCGAACTGTTTTTCGGAGGCGTAAGCAGCAGGCCGTCTTCACCGGTCGACTCTTTCACGACCGGCGCCACATTGGTTTTTTCGATGGGCGTGTCGTTGCTGCCCTGTTCCTTTTTCGAGCCCGGCGCTTCAGGCGCGCTCTCCTTTACAGCGGGTTTTTTGTGCTCTTCCGGTTCGAGCAACGGAACTTTCTTTTCGCTCAACGCACCGTCGGCCTCCACCACTTTAACGTCGACGTATGCGGGCGTGCTCGAGTTCGTGCCGTCGGAGACCAGCAGCATGAAACGGTACATTCCAGGAACGAAAATGCGCAGGCCCACGCGGTCCTTGCCCAGCGCCGCGGGACTCAGGCGCAGGTCGTCTCCCCCGGCTTGCTTCCACGCATACGTCAGAGCGCCCGCCTTCGAACTGCTCTTGCGGCCATCGAGAATCAGCGTGTTATTGGGATTGGCATTGCCGGCGCCCTTCCGGGCAGCCTGGATCGGATTCGGCGAGGCCTCCGCGACGGCAATCGGGAGCGATCCGGACTTCAGCACCTCGACTTGAACGGTGGCGGGCGGGCTGTCGTTCTTTCCGTCGGAGGCTTTCACTTCAAACGAGTACGTGCCCGCGCGCTTGGGAGTGACCTTCGCGATTGGGCCTTCGCTGCGAAGGTCCGCGCGCGTTCCGCCCGTCTGGCGCCAGGTGAAGCTGAGCGCGTGCGGGCCTTTGTCGGGATCGTTGGAACCCGATGCGTCGAGGGTGACTTCCGCATTCTCTTCCGTGCGCAGTTCCGTCACGCTCATCACGGCCACCGGCGGAATATTTCCTGAGCGCGGCTTCACCACGACCTGCTTGGGTTCGCTCCATTCCTTGGCGTCGAAGACTTTGAGTTCAAACACGCATTCTTCATTCTTGCTTAGCACGACTTCCGTGCGCGCCTTGTTTTGACCGCGCCAGGCGAACTTCGCCTCCGGCCCGGAAATCTGCGCCCATTTGTATTCCAGCTTGTCGCTGTCCGCGTCGCGAGAGGCGCTGCCATCCAGCACGATGCGCTCGCCCACTTCGCCGGAGACGACATCCGCGATCACCGCCACGGGAATCGAATTGGGACCGCGAACCGTGAACGACACCTTGGCCGGCGGGCTTTCGTTTTCACCATCACTGACGAGCAGATCAAATTCGTAAAGCCCGGCTTCTTTGGCCACGATATTGAGAATCTCGCCCTGTTCGGCGGGCAGTTCAATCGGCGGCCCGGACGCCTGTTTCCATTTATAGACCAGCGTGCCGCCTTCGGGATCGATGCTGCCGCGCGCGCTGAGTTTCACTTCGCCATTCGCAACGATCAATTCAGTTCCGACGCGCGAAGCGACCGCGCGCGGGGCCTTGTTGACGCCTTTGATCTCGATCTTGTGCGTGACCGTTTCGCTCTTCAGCAGCTCCGCATCGACCACTTCCAGATGGACCACGTAGACGCCAGGCTTGTCGGCGCGGAAACGCAACGTTTTGCGGCGCAGATCTTTTCCGCGCACGCCGATTTCCGGGCCGCCTTCAGCCGTCTGCGACCACACATACGTCATTTCATCGCCATCCGGATCGATGCTTTCGGCGGCGCTGAGATCGATGAAGCCGCCGATGCGTCCCGAATCCGGACCGGTGATTTTCGCGACGGGCGGCGCGTTGACACGGGCCACGATGACATCGAAAAAGGCAGCTTCGCTATCCACTTTGCCGTCATTGACGATCAGTTCCATGCGCACGCTGCCGGCGACCGCGGCCTTGACGGTGCACTTGGCCTGATCGGCGTCGCTGATCTCGAGCTTGGTCTTTCCTTCCAACTGGCGCCATTTGTAAACCAGTTTGTCATTCTCGGGATCGGATGACGCCGTGCCGTCGAGCACGAGAGATTCGCCCATGGTCACGCGCCCGCCGGCCGGTCCGGTGATGTGCGCGATGGGCGGGTTATTGTTGATCGTGACCGTGAGCTCAAAGCGTTCCGGCTCGCTCTTGGTGACACCGTCCGAGACGGCCAGCGTGATCATGTAGCGTCCCGCTTCAGCGGGCGTGAAGATCCAGTTTTTCTCGCGCTCTTTGGGCACGTCGCCGGGAATTTTGGGATCGCCGGGTTGGGCATCGTAAACCCAGAAGTACGTGATCGGCTTCTTCTCCGGATCGGAGGAGCGTTCGCCGGAGAGCTTCACTTTGATACCGACAGCGCCTGATTTCGGCCCATCGATGATCGCGACCGGCGGCCGGTTGATGCGTTCTTTGATTCCGATCATGACCTGCGCCGTGTCGCTGGCGCCGTGCGAATCGGTGACGGTCACCTTGAAGACATACGCGCCCGACCGGGCGGGCACGAACACGAGCGCCTGGTTGACGGACATGTCGTTGCCGCGCTGATCTTTCATGACCAGATTGGGCGGATCAATCGACGCCCATTTGTACGTCACCGGATCGCCTTCCGGATCGGCGGCCTCGGCTTCGATGCGAATCTGTTCCCCGACAAGGCCTTCGATCGACTTGGGGATTTTGAGCACCGGGGCCTTGTTGGCGGCACCGACCGTGACGGTAATCTGAGCCGGTTCGCTGAAAACTCCGCCGGCTTTCACGATCAAGGCGATGGCGTACTCGCCTTCCTCTTCGGCTTTAAATTCAACTTGCGGACCTTCCTTGCCGGCCCAGGATTTCGGCGCCTTTTTCCCGGGCACCGGCCCCCAGATGAACTCCAGCTTTTCGCCGTTGGGGTCCTTGCTTTTCGAACCGTCGAGCTTGACCGTTTCGCCGATTTCCACGGTCGTTCGTTCAGCAAAAATTTTCGCGACGGGCGGCGGTGTCTGCTCCGGCTTTTTGACGACTTCTTCCTTTTTGGGCTGTTCTTTAGGCGGCTTGGCTTCGACGACTTCCTTCTTTGGTTCTTCCTTCGGCGGGCTAACTTCAACGATTTCCGTCTTCAATTCTTCCTTGGGCGGTTTGGCTTCGACGACTTCTTTCTTTGGCGGCGTCGGCGGTTTCACCTCAACCACTTCTTTCGGAGGTTCGGGCGGCGGCGGCGCGGCGACGGTGAAAACAACCGGCGTGCTTTCGGTGCGCACCGGATTTTTTCCGGTCTCGTCGTAGGTCGTGATTTCCAGCACAAAAGAATACTCGCCGGGCTGGCCGGGGATGCAGCTCCAGACGGGGTAGTTCATCACGTCGCTGCGAGCTTTGACAAACGGTTTCGTTCTGTCGGCGGCCAGATTGCGCACGAATCCTTTTTCGCTGCGCCAGTAAAACTCGGGCTTGCCCGCTTCGTCGACAATGGATTTCGATCCGTCCAGGATCAGCGTCTCTCCGAGCTTCAAGGTCTTGCCGGGTTCCACTATCGCTTTCATTTCAGGCCGCTTGCGTTCGACGATCTTCGGCGCTTCGGGAAGCTCGGTCTTTTTGGGCGGCTCTTCGGTGACTTCAATTTTCGGAGGCACGCTGTCGGGTTTGACGACGACCTGCATCTGCGAGGGCTCGCTCCAGTTTTTGCCGTCGAACACGCGCAACTCGAAGCGATACGTGCCGGGATGCGTCACCTTGAAATCGAACGCGCGTTCTTTCAGCACTTTGGGATCGACGGGTTTGGCTTTCTCCGGCATCTCGACCAGCGTCCATTTCCATTCGGTGATCTGGCGGCCTTCGGCGGCCTTGCTGCCAAGGCCATTCAGGCGCACCGTTTCGCCCATTTTTTTATCGGACTGGTCTTTTCCTGCAACGGCCACGGGGGGCGCGGCGGGCGGCGCGACTTCGCGCTTGATGCGGCCCTTGGTTTCTTCGCCCTCTTCATTTTTGACGCTGATTTCAAACACATACAGGCCGGGCTCGGTGGCGATAAAATACGTGTCGCTGACCCATTTGCCGTTCTCGAATTTTCCAGCGCTGGGGTTGGCGATTTTGACCGGCGGGCCTTCAAGCTGCACCCAGATAAAATAAAGTTTCGCGGAACCCTTCGGATCGGCCCGGATCAGCAATTGAACGCGGCCGCTCTCGGGCTCTTCCGCCTGGACGCCCGTCGTGAACAGCGCCGCGAAAAACAAACAGAGGGCTAGGACTTTACTCATTCGGCCGGTCTCCGTGAAGTTTCACTGTCAATCTGTGCCTGGCCTGATTCGGCGGGCGCGGCTGTCACTTCCAATTCCACTTTTTCCTCTGGCGCGCCTGAGGTGTCGGTGGCGCTTTCCGCGGCGGCGACTGTCTCCGCTTTCCTGGCCGGGGGAGGACTCAATCCCAGGAGCACGCCCAGCTCTTCCGAAACAGTGCCAATCTCTTCTTCACTCAAGGAAGGTTCAACCACCGGGTGCGACTGCCCGCCGCGTTTTTCCCTGAACAGATGCACATCCTGCCCGGCGGCGTTCTGCTTTTTTCCTTCCAGCACGAGCAACTTTTTTCGAGACAGCATCAGTGCCAGAATATACCGGAACGCCACGCGCTGGGGGTTGTCGTCGCCTTCCAGCCGCTTGAAAAAATCCACTATATAGTCCACGTCCAGCCGCGGTTTCTGCCGCTTGGCATCGTCACTGTCGGGCCCGGCCTGTACGGTTCTCCAGAAGTAGAAGACGTTGTCCGGCCGTTTGTCTTGAAAACAAGACTCACAGAAATCCGTGCGATCCAGGCTTTCGGCGCCTTGGATCAGCGCCGAATAATACCGCTGCTCGGCGTCAAACGCTTTCCGGCAGCAGGAACAGGTCGCTCCGCCTTTGTTGATCTTCCACTCGTTCTCGGCCACGGACTTCCTCTCGGTGAATTCCATTCACGACAAATACAGCCCGTCAAGCTGCCTGAAGCATCTCAGCTTTGAGATCCTTTTTTTTTCGGTCGCGCCTGACGACGCTGAGCGGGGGCTATTTTCGGGGTTGGCCGGTCAGAGTCAAGTCATACGTTGGCAAATGGTTATAGAATCTACGGGGGCGGGCGCATAAGCACCAAAAAGCGCGAGGCTCAAAAACACGGAAGTAAGGGAACCTCATGGTGTTTTTAAACCTTCAGAAAGTATTTATTTCACGCCACACCCGGACAGTTTACTTCGTGTGATTGTCTGGGCGAGACGCCCAGACCACGTACGGTTATCCACACTAAAAGTGAAATGCTTTAGTCCAGCGCGGCGACGAGTTCATCCACGGTGAGAGCCTGGCCCAGGATCGGGTAGATTTCTTTGTCGACGTAATCCTGCGTCGTTTTCGCTCCGCTGGCGACGGCGTTGCGCGCCACGGTGACGTGGAATCCGAGATCGTAGGCGCTGCGAGCGGTGGCTTCGACGCAGACGTTGGCGAGGAATCCGGCGCAGACGACGTTCTTGATCTTGTGCTGGTCGAGAATTTGTTTCAGTTCGGTGTGCGCGAAACCACTGAGCGCGCGCTTTCCGGTGAGCACCACATCGCCGGGCTGCGGCTTCAGTTCATCGATCAGTTCCGTGCCCCACGCGCCGGGAGTGAACGCGCCGCCGTCTTTGGCGCCTTTGACAATGCCGCTCATGCAGTGCGTATCGACCCAGCTGGCGTCCATCACGAACGGCGAATGAATAATGAGAGCGCCTTTGGCGCGCGCTTCCTTGGCCAGTTTCACCGCATTGCCGATGGTGTTCAGGCGCGCGATCTCGTCCTTGACGATGCCATTCAGTTTTCCATCGGGGCGGCAGAACTCGTTCTGGAATTCGATCAGAAGGACGGCGGTTTCTTTGGCTTTCATGGAGGCTCCAGTGGAGGTTAAAGTTAGCAGGTTGAAAGTTAATGGTTAGTACACCGGTTGTGCAACTGAATCGGGCGAAAATCCGAAGCGCGACCGTCAGGGAGTGATCCAAGGCGCTCCCTGACGGTCGCGCTTCTGTTGTCTGCCAGGAATACTCGGTCCGAACCGTATGGCGTCATGGGCCGTATAAGTTGAACGGACCTGTATCTATATAAGGAGTGATGACGATGCGATTCATGATAATGATTGTGTTCGTGATGGCGCTAAGCGGCTGCGGCGAAAACAAACCGAAGGCGCTCAATAATATCGAGAACGCGGCTGCCAAGAAGGCAGAGAGTATGGAGAACTTTGCCAAGGACCGATTGAAAGTGGGAGAATAGACGCGAATTATTGTCTTGCCTGCAATCGAGTACGTAGGATGGGGCCTCTTGTTGCTTCGCAACCCGGCCCGGTGGGCCGGGCCACCCGCGTGGTAACGCCCGTGAACGGGCGTGTTTCATGCCACATTGCATCACGCCCCCGGCTGAAGCCGGGGGCTATTGAAACACTGCAACAGTAACTAGAAACCAGAAACCAGAAACCAATAACTAGAAACCGTTTTTAAAATGTTGTCATACAAAAATGGGTGTATGCTGATGAGATTGCTTTTCAGGGAATTTGTCACCGGTTCGGGATACGCCAATGACTCGACGTTTGATTGCAGTGTGCGTGCTGGGGCTTGCGGTTGCGGTGAGTTTCTCCTCGCGGGCGGCGGACCGGAAGCTGGAATTTAACCGGGATATCCGGCCGATCCTGTCGAACAATTGCTTCGCGTGCCACGGTCAGGATAAGAACACGCGCAAGAGCGGCCTGCGGCTGGATGTGCGCGAGGCGGCGGTGGAGAAAACGCAGAACGAAGCGTTCGCGATCGTGCCGGGAAGTCCTGAAAAAAGCGACATCATCAAGCGCTTGCTTTCGACGGATCCGGAAGAAAAGATGCCGCCGAAAAAATCAGCGAAAATCGTGAAGCCGGAAGAGATCGAGATACTCAAGCAGTGGATCAAGCAGGGTGCGGAATACCAGTCGCACTGGGCCTTCATTGCGCCGAAAGAAGAGCCGCCGCGCAAAGTGGCGGATGAAAAATGGGCGCGCAGTCCCATTGACCGTTACATCCTGGCTGAATTGGAACGTCTGAAGTTGAAGCCGTCTGCCGAGGCTGACCGCGCGACGCTGATCCGCCGCTTGAGTCTGGACATTATCGGGCTGCCGCCATCGGTGGAAGAAGTCCAGACTTTCTTGAATGACAAGAGTCCGGATGCGTACGACAAAGTCGTCGACCGGCTGCTGGCATCGCCGCATTACGGTGAACGCATGGCGGTGTACTGGCTGGATCTGGTGCGCTTTGCGGACACGGCCGGCTACCACAGCGACAACCCGCGCAATGTCACGCCGTACCGCGATTACGTGATCAACGCGTTCAACCAGAATTTGAAATACGACCAGTTCACCATCGAGCAGATCGCGGGCGATCTGCTGCCCAACGCGACGACCCATCAGAAGGTGGCGTCGGGCTACAACCGGCTGATCCTCAGCACGGAAGAAGGCGGGGCTCAGGCGAAGGAGTATGAGGCCAAGAACAACGCGGACAAAGTTCGCAATACGTCGACCGTTTTTATGGGCGCAACGATGGGCTGCTGCGAATGCCACGATCACAAGTTCGATCCTTTCAGCATCAAGGATTTCTATAATTTCGCGGCGATTTTCGCGGATGTCCGCGAATCGGCCATCGGCCGGCGCGAGGACGGGATGCTGGTCGCGTCACCGGAGCAGGAGGCGCAGCTGACGAAATACGACGGCGAGATCGCGGCGCTGAAGAAGGAACTCGAGTCGCAGACGCCGGAACTGGATAAGGCGCAGTTGGAATGGGAAGCCAATCCGGTGAACGACAACACGCCGCAGATGACGCCGTGGCAGCTGATCGGGCCCTTTAAAGGTGCGGACCACGCGGCAGCATTCAAGGAAAAATACGGCCCTGAGCGTGTGTTGAAAGAAGTGAATTTAGCGACCGCGCACGACGGCAAGAAATGGGAAGTGAAAGCGGATCTGAAAGACGAGACGGTGCATAATGTCTTGAACGAGGAGAACTCCGCGTATTACCTGTATCGCACGATCACCACGGCGACGGCGCGCGGGCTCAATGTTTCTTTTGGCAGCGATGACGGCATCAAAGTCTGGCACAACGGCAAACAGGTTGTGACCAAGGAAGTGCTTCGCGGCGTCGAACCCGATCAGGAAAAAGTGGTGCTGCAACTGACGGTCGGCAAGAATGAGCTGATCCTGAAGATCGTGAACGGCGGCGGGCAGGGCGGATTCTGGTTTAAGGCCAGCGGGTCGCTCGTGCCGACGAACGTCACGGACATGATTAAAATTGAGGCCGTCAAGCGGACCGAGCCGCAGAAGGCCGAGGTCGCGAAATATTACCGTTCCATTGCGCCGCTGCTGAAACCCGCTAGAGAAAAGCTGACTCAGACGGAGACGCAGAAGGCCGAGTTTGAGAAAAAGATTCCGCGCTCATTGGTGTCGGTGGCGGAGAACCCGAAGACGATTCGCGTACTGGACCGCGGAAATTGGATGGACGACAAGGGAGAAATCGCGCAGCCGGCCATACCTGCGTTTATGGGAAAACTGGAGACGGGCGGCAAGCGCGCCACGCGGCTGGACTTCGCCAAGTGGGTGATGGCCGCCGAGAACCCGCTGACCTCGCGCGTGTTCGTGAACCGGGCGTGGAAATTATTTTTCGGGCAGGGCATCAGCAAGGTGCTCGACGATCTGGGCGTGCAGGGCGAGTGGCCCACGCATCCGGAGTTGCTCGATTACCTGGCGCTCGATTTCCAGAAGAGCGGCTGGGACATGAAGAAACTGGTGAAGACGCTGGTCAGCACCAGCACGTACCGGCAATCCTCGTTTGCGTCGAAAGAGATGAAGGAGATCGATCCGTACAATCGCTACTACGCGCGGCAATCGCGCTTCCGGCTCGAAGCCGAATTCATTCGCGACAATGCGCTGGCCGTGAGCGGATTATTGTCGCGCACGATTGGCGGGCCGAGCGCGAAGCCGTACCAGCCGGCGGGATACTGGGCGCATTTGAATTTCCCGACGCGCGAATGGGCCAACGACACAGGCGACGGGCTCTACCGGCGCGGCGTGTACACGTGGTGGCAGCGCTCGTTTTTGCATCCGAGCTTGCTGGCGTTTGACGGCAACAGCCGTGAAGAATGCTGCGCGGAACGCACGCGTTCGAACACGCCGCAGCAGGCGCTGGTGCTGCTGAACGATCCGACGTATGTGGAAGCGGCGCGAATTTTTGCCGAGCGCATCCTGAAGGAAGGCGGCGCTAGCGCGAACGAACGGCTCGACTGGGCGTTCCTGCGCACGGTGGCTCGCAAGGCGCGACCGGAGGAACAGAAGACGCTGCTCGAGTTGCTATCGAAGCACGGCGAACAGTACAAAAACGATGCGAAGGCGGCGGAGCTAATGGTGAGCGCCGGCGCGTCGCCAATTCCGAAGGGGATGAATGTGACGGAGCTGGCGGCATGGACCTCGATCGCACGGACGATATTGAATCTGCATGAAGCGATAACGAGGAATTAGGCGGTGGTCCGTTGTCGGTGGTCCGTTTGCCGTTGTTTCCCCTCCCCTGAGGGAGGGGGTAGGGGGAGGGGTAAGCGCGTGGACGAACGCGAGGCGCGTCCGATCCCGGAAACTGACGCAGAAACCGAAGGGTTCAACGACACGTAAAAAGGAAAATGACCCATGGACGATTTTGAGCAGCAGCTTTATCACACACGGCGGACGTTTTTGAGCCGGGCGGCGACGGGGATAGGGTCGGTGGCGCTGGCGTCGCTGCTGAATCCCACGCGAGCGCTTGCGGACGAAAAAATAGCGCTCGAAAAATGGCCGGGCCTCATCAAGCCGCTGCATCATCCGGCGAAGGCCAAGCGGGTGATCCACCTTTATATGGCCGGCGGGCCGTCGCATCTGGAGACCTTCGACTACAAGCCGAAACTGGCGGAGATGAACGGCAAGCCGATGCCCGAATCGGTGACCAAGGGCCAGCCCATCGCACAGCTTCAAGGCCAGGCGCTCAAGTGCTTCGGGCCGCAACACGCATTCAAAAAATTCGGGCAGAGCGGCCTGGAGATCTGCGAGCTGTTTCCGGAAATCGGGAGCGTCTCCGATGAAATCTGCATGATTCGCTCGATGAAGACCGAGCAGATCAATCACGATCCGGCGCACACGTTCATGAACACCGGCACGTCGATCTCCGGGCGGCCGAGCATGGGCTCGTGGGCGACATACGGGCTGGGCAGCGAGTGCGATAATCTTCCGGGATTCGTGGTGCTGACGTCGAACGGCCGAGGCGGGCAGAACCAGCCGATCGCGTCGCGGCAGTGGCATAGCGGATTTCTGCCGAGCAAATTCCAAGGGGTGCGCTTTCATTCCAAGGGCGACGCGGTGCTTTATTTAGGCAATCCCGCGGGCTGCAACGCCGGGCAGCAGCGCGATATCATTCAAGCCGCGCAGAAGCTCAACCAAAATTACAACGACACGGTGGACGATCCGGAAATCTCGACGCGCATCAGCCAGTACGAGATGGCGTTTAAAATGCAGACGAGCGTGCCGGGGCTGATGGATATATCGGCCGAGACCAAAGAGACGATGGAGCTGTACGGCATCAAGGGTCCGGATGGGTCGTTCGGCGCGAACTGTCTTCTGGCGCGGCGGCTGGCCGAGCGCGGCGTGCGCTTCATTCAGCTCTATCACAAGGACTGGGACCACCACGGCAACGTGAAGAATGACGTGAAGCTGAAGGCCGAGGAAGTGGACAAGCCGGCGGCGGCGCTGATCAAGGATTTAAAAGCGCGCGGCATGCTGGATGACACCCTGATTGTTTTCGGCGGCGAGTTCGGTCGCACCCCGATGGCGCAGGGCAATGGGCGCGACCACCATATCAAAGGGTTTTCGATCTGGCTGGCGGGCGGCGGCATCAAAGGTGGCATCAGTTACGGCGCCACGGACGAACTGGGCTATCACGCGGAAGTCGATATCTGCCACGTTCACGACTTCCACGCGACGATGCTCCATTTAATGGGCGTTGACCATCGGCGCCTGACCTACCGCTTCCAGGGGCGCGATTTCCGGCTCACGGATGTGCACGGGAATGTCGTGCAGAAGATTCTGGCGTAAACGGAGAACGGCAAAGCATTCTCACGCAAAGCCGCATAAGGCGCAAAGAACGGCGGTGAGGCGCTGGCGTGGGTATCATGCTGAAATACTATTGCAGAGCCTGCTTCAAATTTGATGCCCTCGCATCGATCTAAAACGAGCCTCAGACCGATGGCACCCGAGGCGGCAGTGCAAGCTGCTATTGGCTGTCAGACCCATGCCATCCGCCAGCAAGGACCCTCAGACGTAACATCACCGGACTCTTTTGCTCCCTTGCGGCTTTTGGCCGAGCCTGCTAGGCTTCCGGTCAGGATGATATCTGAACGACGCAACCAAAGCAGCCCTGAAAAGATGGCTAGGTCCAGAAACGTGGTTTAAAGGCCATCCGTTCGACGATGGCCGCTTCTATGAATTCGTACTGGCTTCCTGGGCTGAGAAGCGCGGAATTTGGCCGGAGGCAGAAACGAGAGAAATCATCACAAACATGTCTAAAGAGCTCCACCCGATACACAATGAACAGGATCGGACCGACGTCATTGCTGACAAAATAAGCAAGGGCACGACCATCCTGGATTTTCTCAGCCACGCGGCTGAAAAAGGTATGCTCCCAAAGTAAGGTCAGTTATGAAATGGATTCTTGGATTATTCGCCGTCTTCTGCTGCTATCAGTTTTATAAGCGTTGGAAGAAGGCCTCCGAAGATACCGCAGAAGTTATTGATCGGCTGCGGAAAACAGAGATCGCCGACAATCTTGGATGTGAGGTCGATTCGGCCTCTCTGGTGTTCCTGTCTCAGCACCCGTTCATGACCGCAAAAGCCTCTTGGTTAATTAGGCGGGTGGCTGCCGTCTAACCGTCCACACCAGCTTGCACCGCCGTTCGGGTGCCACACGTCTCGCCGTTGAGACGGGTGCGGTTGGCGCATAAAATAAAGGATCGCTATGGATACTCCAACGCCGCATCGCAAGCGAACTAAAAACCGGACGGGTCACACACACTTCCTGACGTTTTCGTGCTACCAAAGCATCGCGCTGCTGGCCGATGATCGCAGCGAATAGGGTCTGCGGAACACTGGCTAATGCGTTTAGAGGACTGGGACGAGACGCTACTGGAATCCGAGTCCAACGACACCCGTCTCAACGGCGAGACGTGTGGCACCCACGACATAGAGCAAGCTAGTTCGGACGGTTAGACGGAGGCCACCCGCCCCAAAATCCGCCTCCGTGACCTCCGGTGTTCCTCCGTGCCTCCGTGTTAAAGTCGTTACCCCGTCCCGTCACTTCGCCGGCAGCAGCTCAATCGCCGAGCGGATCGCGCTGGCGTGCACAATAATCCCCAAGCCCAGCCGGTGTTTCACCTCGCCCGACTGATAAATATTCTTGTACTTCTCCTCGATGAAATGCTGCCCGTGCACCAGCCCGACGATCAGCCGCGTTTTTTTCTCATCCGCGCCGGCTATAAAAATCGCGCCGCCGCTATCGCCTTCGAACGTATTAAAGTCCGCCAGAAACGTCTTCGTCTTGCTGGTCGGGATCAACGGAAAACTCGCGATGCAACCGGTCCGTATCACCGGAAAACCAGCATCGCCGGGATCAAACTGCCCCGCGTGTGGAAAGCCCGAGCAGAAGATAGAAGTGCCCGGATGAATATCCTGCGTTCGTAAAGTCTCATCCTTGGCGAGCAGGTCGATGGATAAATTGGGCCGCTCAACTTCCGGCGGCAGCGTCACAATCATCACCGCCACATCTTCAGTCGGGTGCTGCGTCCAGAGCGCCTTTCCTTCGCGCCGCAGATTTAGCTTCATCGGAACTTTCTCATACAACCCGTCATCCTTTTTCTTGCGCAGGATCACTGTGGCCGTGTCGGCTTCCATTTTCTCTAGCACGTGCTTCGCGGTGACCAGGATCGTCTGCGTCGCCGCCGGGTCATCCGGAGCCGGGCGCGTAAGAATAAAAACGCTTCCATTAGACTTCGAATTGGTGATTTTAAAAGTGTTCAGCACCATCTGAGTGTGAAAACTCTCCGCCAGCGCCAGCGGGCAGAGCACGGTCAGAAGAAGAAAGAGAATTTTATAAGTCACTGCGCCCCCTCGGCGTTTATCTCGCGTCCATCATTCTTTCAACGGCGCTTCGACCGCATCAGCCCAAGTCTGATATTCCGCATCGGAAAAATGAACTCCATTAAGAGCCTATCCCAAAACCCCAGCGGCGCGAAAGGCAATGATG
>Ga0163144_10005679_pt1 | contig 27715 bp, 29 predicted proteins | sample OliLak19BULKMAT1_FD_123175 | JGI IMG/M metagenome (GOLD analysis project Ga0163144, IMG submission 123175) | Freshwater microbial mat bacterial communities from Lake Vanda, McMurdo Dry Valleys, Antarctica - Oligotrophic Lake LV.19.BULKMAT1 | ecosystem: Environmental > Aquatic > Freshwater >... | reverse complement strand
TTCACGCAGCTTGGCGACGATCTGTTCTGCACCGGGACGCTTCTTCATGGTGAATCCTTTCCGGCACTACAGGCCGGATGGATTCTCCCATATTCCCTGGATCAGGTTTCGGGAAGGGGGTCATCATCACTTGACGCAACAAGTCGCCACTCGTCGCGGCGAGACAGGAGTACGCCCGGCAGGAATCGAACCTGCAACCTGCGGATTAGAAGTCGCGTGAGCGATCCGCAAGCTTTTTGCGTAAAAAGGCCCTGAAATACAGCGTTTTTGGAGCAGATGAGGCAATCGAAGGCGATGCCGTAACGCTCTACATTTTACGGCGTTTTCGTCTGGTTTCAAACGGATTCTGTACCGCGGTACAGAATCCGCCGGGGCTCAACGTTCGTGTTGCGGTTCTGATGCCTGCGTGCCGAAAAAAGGATCGTTAGATGGAATTCTCAGGCAATCAATTCAGCACCCACGACTTTCTGCGACGAGGTGGAACGCTGCGCCAGGCAGAATCGGTGCAGCGTGAGCGCCTATTAGACTCCCCAAAAGGCGTACTATTCAATTGGTGGGGCCATCTGAACTACCGAGCCTTTTCGGGCCGAACTCGCAACCTAAGATGGAAACATCATCGGACGGCGAGGTGGGCTGACACCATTTGATCACTGAATCAAAAAGATTGTCCACGCTTTGGTTGATAGGTAGCTCCACCTGCGCACCGAGTAAATCCAGAAGGCGATCGTCGCCATATTGTGTTTGGTCCGAACCCTGAAATGCTTCAGACACACCATCCGAATACAGAAACAACCTGTCTCCTGGCGCCAATATCACGCGGTCTGCCGTGTATTCCGCGTCGTCGAACCAGCCGATCGGGAAATTGGTATTTGGCAACAGAGTGGCGCTGCTACCGCACGCGTGGACGATCCCTGGATGGCCGGCAGAGATGTATTGAAATTCGCCAGTTTGTAGGTCCAAGACGCCGTAGGCCATGGTGAAGTACAACTCTCCTTGCATCGACATTTGAAACCGGCGATTGAGTTCGTCGATCACAACCGCCGGTGGAGTGACGACTGGGCGCCCGGTGAACTGGTCATTTCGCACTAGAAGCGAAGTCGCTGACGCATTTGGGGTCAGCAATCGCCCCACCGCAACGGCCAACAGCGACGACGGTGTGCCATGGCCACTGACGTCCACCACAAACATGGCAAGGTGACGGTCATCGAGCATGAAATAGTTCAAAAAGTCTCCAGCAAGCTCGTCGCAGGGAGTGTACTTCCAAGCCGTGCGGACGCTGGGCGATTCTAAATTACCATCGGGCAGCAACGACCGTTGCACTCGCGCAGCAGCTTGCAGATCACGGGTCATCCGGTCGTTTGTGTGAGTGAGCTGCGCGTTCAGTGATTCCAATTGTCCGTTGGTCTGCGCCAGCTTTTCCTTGGCCAAGGTCAACTGCTCGTTGGCGCGATGCAGATCGCGGTTCTTCTCCACAGCGTTCTCAAAAGTGGAGACCAGCAGGTTCAGCGCCTGCTGGCGCCCAGACTTTACTTGGTAGCGGCGTCCGCCAAGAGTGACACTCAATTCCAGCAGGTCGTCTTCTGCAAAGGTGAGCGGCGTTTGCAGGAGCGACTCGACGCGCGCTACGAGAAACTTCGGATCGTAGGGCTTGGTGACATAGTTATCAGCGCCCGCGTCTAAACCACGAATAATATCTTCCGCATCGGCCAGCGTGGAAAGCAGGACAACCGGCACGTCGCGAAGCTGCGGCGATTGCTTGAGAGACCGGCACAATTCGTAGCCGGTCATTCGCGGCATTTCGATATCTGAAATCACAACGTCCGGCTTCGATTCGCGAGCTAGCTGCAAAGCGGCTTCGCCGTCCCCGGCTACGCGCACCGAGAAACCCGCGCGCACGAGAACCTGTTCGAGGAACTTGGCTTGGATGCGACTATCTTCGGCGATTAGGGCGCTGCGAACTGCGGCAGACATGGCAACGGTGGTCCGGTGTGTAGTTTATGACTGCGGAGCAATTCGCCGCCCAGTGACGCGCCGCGTCAGTCCTTCGGCAATGCGTCCCAAGGGCAGGGCCTCGTCCGATAGTAGTGCGTCCGCCACCGCCTTGGGCATGCCAAACACCGCGCAGCCGTCTGCGTCTTGGGTAATCACGTGGCCACCGCGCTGCTTGATTACGCGACAACCTTCCGTGCCATCGCGCCCCATGCCCGTCATGATCACGGCCATCAGCTTGGCGCCATAGACCTCGGCGGCAGAACGAAAGAGATAGTCGGCCGCCGGACGGCAACTGTTTTCCGGCGGATCCGACGTAATGCTGATGACGATCCGGCCACCGCGGCGTTCTACCCTCATGTGCCGGCCACCAGGTGCGATATAGGCAAAGCCCGCTGCAACTGCCATGCCTTCGGCTCCTTCGACAACTTCAATCTCCGAGCGCTCATTCAGCCGGTTGGCCAGTGATTGTGTGTATTGCGGTGGCATGTGCTGCACAATCAAAATCGGGACCGGAAAATCCCCCGGCAGTGCAGGCAATACCTCGCTCAGCGCGACGGGGCCCCCTGTCGAAGTGCCGATGACGACTGCATCGCAACGCGATGTAGTGGCGTCGGCGCTGCCTGAGACACGATGCACTGTAGCGTGGGGCGTCCGCGGTAATGTGAGTGTGGAGGCGACACCATGTCCTCGGCGAAGAACGGGCGTTAATCGAAAAGCGGTGATCTTTTCCGTAAGCTCACTGAGCAACGTCTGACGATTCGCAGTGGCGTCTGCGCCGCTTGGCTTATGAATGAAGTCGAACGCTCCCTCCAGCAGTGCGTCGGTCGTGATTTGAGCGCCATTGGCGGTCAGGCTGCTAAGCATGATGGCCCGAGCGCGACTACGCTTCGACTTTAGGACGCGCAATACCTCGATACCATTGACCACTGGCATTTGCACGTCTAGCGTGAGTAGATCCGGGTCTAACTCGTCGATGAGCGTTAGCGCTTCCTGGCCGCTCTTGGCTATGCCGACCACCTCCACGCCGGGAATCTCTCGCAATATATTGCGCACCAGCTGGCGGTAGAGCGCAGAGTCATCGATCACCAGCAAACGCAACGGCCGATCGTTCATTTCTGCCGGTCTCCGATGCCGGCGCCTGGATCGCGCCCCATCTTCTCAAAAAACTTCTGTAGGTCCGCCGGGTCGAACGGCTTGACGATGAAGTCGATCGCCCCCAACCGCACACACTCCGCTAGCTTTTCCCGCTGATCCACGGCACTGACCATCACCACCTGCGCCGCGGCGTCCTGCGCACGCACGGCGCGGAGCGCGGCTACGCCGTCCATCTTAGGCATGACAATATCCATGGTGGTCAAGTCCGGTCGCAACTCTTGGTGCTTTTGCAGAGCCTCGGACCCGTCGGCCGCTTCTCCCGCGACCTCCCAGCCAGCCTTCTGGGCGATTTCTCTAATCCGCTTGCGCATGATCAATGCATCATCCACAATCAATAGTCGCTTGCCCATCGATCTGCCTCACAATTCCGTAGATGTTGCGCCCACCACATCGATGGTTACGATCCCAGTTGCCACATCCAGCGCCATGCGCCGTCCTTGCGTGCCGCCCACGTGCCGGCCAATGATCAGAATTCTTCGTTCGTCGAGTAGCTTTTCCACGGCGCTCACGTTCTGTTGACCGATCGTGGCAGCAGCGCTATTAACCGCGAACATGTTGGCCCCGCCCGCTATTTTAGCGGTCAGCTTCAGAGGGTGATCTCCTAAAAGACTCCCGAGCCGGCGAATCATTTCCGGAATCGCCGTGTCCGCGAACTTACCAAGGTGCTCTTGCTGACCACGTGATTCAGGCAGCACGATGTGCGCCATGGCGGCCGCTCTCCATCGGCGATCGTACAGCACGACCCCCAAACACGAACCCAACAGCGTTCGCAGCAGGCCGCCATCACGCGAGACGGCGATCTCACCCATCTTCACAGTGGTTTCAAGCGACGGCTTAGTGACGGAATTCGCGCCGGGTTGTTGTGCGGTCACGCCAGCATCCTTCGAAGCGTAGGGATGCTGTCTGCGTCCGGAACAAATAGCAGGTTCCAATTGGCCGGTGTGCCATCCAAATGGAATCGAGTCTCCGTTAGGAAAATGGTGTCCGAAGACATAACCTGATTTAGGAATACAGATTGCAGGATCGCAGAGGCGTAGTCCCGCGCGAATTGTGGGGGCGACGGCATTAACTCAGGTGGCTCACCCAATCGCTGAAGCAGCCGCGACAAGGAATTGAGGTACGCGCAACCGACAATGTTGGTTGTTTCCAGCACTGCGGAACGTTCCAACTCGCCCCAGGCTGAGCACGATCCGGGCGGTAGTTCCAGCAAGAGATCGGTCAACGCCCAACCACTAGCATCATCAAACGCAAGCATCAAACCGCCGGTTAACCGACCCTCAATTGCCATGATGCACGCGCTGATCGGCTCCTCAGAGGCGCCAAGTACCGCAACGGCGTCGCCCATGTCTAGTTGCTCTACGCGCTGGACGACGATTTGCGCGGTGCGTCCTACCCAGCGAGAGCAGGCAAGCGATGCGTCTTGAGCACCTTCGCGAAAGACCGCTGTCAGCGCGTCAAGTTGTCGTTCCGTCAGCATGCTTATTCGACCTATCCTGGAGACTCGCTCGGGTCACGACCTATCCGTTCACGGCAATTCGTTCCGCACGCTTGCCCTGCCGCTGCCGTTCCAAAGTTAAATCGATAGCCGCGCCTACGTCCATCAACAGGCTGACCGAGCCGTCTCCCAAAATGCTGGCGCCTGAAAGTCCGCGAATGTGCATGAAGTTATCGGCCAAGGACTTGATGACAATATCCTGGCCCCCGACTAACTCATCCACCCGCAGCCCCATAGTTCTGGAATCTGCGTCGAGGATGACCACGTTGATCTGCCGTTGATTTCCTTCTCCAACTACCGCGCGGCCAGCGTCTCCGTGGCCATAGTTTATGTCATGCCAGTCGAAGATCTCGTCTACGTCCACCAGCGGAATGAACTCGCCGCGGACGTCAAACGTGTGACGATCCTGAATCGACACCACTTGATCGATCGGCACGCTAACGATCTCACGGACGTTTTCGATCGGCACGGCAAATACTCCATGCCGCACTCGGAATAGCAGGCTGCGGATAATCGCCAGCGTCAACGGCAGGCGGATCGTAAACGTGGTTCCATTGCCAGGAACGTGGTCGATCGTCGTCGTGCCGTTAAGCTCCAGGATGCGCGTCTTCACGATGTCCATTCCGACACCGCGCCCCGAGATGTCTGATACTTTTTCCGCTGTACTGAAACCTGGATGCCAGATAAAGTCGACCACCTCCTGCGGCGTCAGCGCCGCGGCCGCCTGCGGCGTTACCAGCCCCTTGGCAATCGCTCGATCCCGAACTTTTTCGACATTTATCCCGGCGCCGTCATCGCTGACTTTGACAAACACACTGTTTCCACTGTGTGACGCCTCTAACCGCAGGGTGCCCGTGTCGGGTTTCCCGGCGCGTAGCCGCGCTTCGGACGACTCAATGCCATGATCGATTGCATTGCGGACGAGGTGTACTAAGGGGTCGCCGAGTTCGTCGATCATCCGCTTGTCAAGCTCGGTCTTCTCGCCGTAGATTTCTAGTGAGACTTTCTTGCCAAGCTCCTGAGAAATATCACGCACAACTCGTTTGAAGCGATTGAAGAGGGGCGCCACTGGCACCATGCGCGTATCCAAAACGCCACGTTGCAAGCCCGTCGAGACCCGCGACAATTGATCGATCGCCTCGATGATCTGACCGAAGTGCCGGCGGCTCTCTTCCCACAGCCGTGACTGCTCTTCCAGCAACTCGATTTCCTCCTCAATCTCGCGGAAATGTGCAGCCCTCTGGGATGTGGCGTTGGCGTCACCGCTGACTGCCGACTGACCAAGGCTGTGCAACATGTGCCGCATTGTCTCTCCAAAGGCGCGGGCCCGACCGGCAATGCTGGATTTCTTGAAGGCAGGGCTCATTCGTCGCGCCAACTGCGAAAAGCGAGCCTTGTTGATGACCAACTCGCCCGCGAGGTTCATCAAGTTGTCCAGGCGATCAATATCTACCCGCACCGTCTCGACCAACCGAGGTTTGCTTGCGGAGGGGCCACGTTCCTCTGAGTGATCGACGGGTATGCCTCGCGCAGCTTCATCGTTGTCGACAATTGATGGCTGAATTCCCTTCTTCGGAACCCGTTCTGGCGACGGCCCGGCCACAGGAGTCGCGTCGGAAGCCGGCAGCAGATTGCTGGCTTCCACCACATCGACATTTTCAACGCCGCCTACATCCGCCGCGTGATGCAACTCGGCAACGTCCCGATCACTCGCGACGATCAATTGCAACCAGCGCGTCTCCGTAGTCCGAGCCAGCTCTTCTGATGGTGGCTCAGAGGTGCGAATCTCGCTGATTTCGCACAGTCGATTCCAGACGAGTTCCGCCTTTAAGTCCACCAACTGCAAATCTCGCTCAAAGCTCACGGTGATCCGATAGTCGCGATGGATGGCCGACGTTACGGGCACGGGAGGCGCGACAGCCGGTGGCTCGGCAGGCACTGTGACAGTGGCGCGAAGTGGAGCTTCGGCAGCTTCCGGCGCAGTGCTCAAGCGGCCCAGCTCTTCCAGTAGCTCTGGCGCTCCAGCCAATGGCTGACCGGCGCGCAGGCGCTCGTGGCAACCGCGGAGGAAGTCGATGCACCGCAGGATCAGTCCCATCGTCTCCACGTCGAGCGTGCGAATCCCCGAGCGGAGCCGTTCAAAATGATTCTCTAAATGATGGGTCAGCGCGGTGATGCTCTCGAAGCCCATCATTGCTGAGGAGCCCTTCACTGAATGAATCAGCCGGAATGCCTCATTGAGATGGTCTCCGCTGGCGGGCTCCTGCTCAAGCACCAGCAGCGTTTCGACCAGCGAATCCAGTTGTTCCGACGTTTCGTCGAGATACAACTGCATGTAGCTTGCCATCTCTTCGGCTGAAATGCCGGACATAAATTCTGATTCATCGGCCATCGCAAAACTCCCTGCCACCGACCCGGATCACAGCGTCTTCTGATACAGAAACGTTTTCTTCTTCACTAATGGGGCGAGCATGTCGTAGATTCCCTCGGATGGGCCCACCACCAGGTAACCGCCGCGGTCTAAAGACTGGATCAACAGTTCCACGACTCGCTGCTTCGACGCGCGGTCGAAATAAATCAACACGTTGCGAATAAAAATACAATCGAATAGCTGAGCCCGAAGTGGCGTCATCAGGTTGTGGGAACGAAATTCAACCAGCTCCTTCAGGGGCGGACGGACCGCGTACGTCGCTCCATCTGCGGAAACCCGAAATCCGCGTGAGCGGCGCTGCGGATCAACGTCTTCAACCGCCCGCTGTTTGTAGATCCCCTCACGTGCTTCGCGCAGTGCGTCAGCGCTAATGTCTGTGCCAAGTATGTTCACCTTACGTCCTGCAAGTCGCAGAGCACTCTCTTGCACGCAAATGGCCAACGAATAGGGTTCCTGTCCAGTGCTGCATGCCGCCGACCAGACGCGAATCGGAGGCAGTCCCGATGATTTGGCGCCCCGCGCGACGCACTCCGGGAGAAACTCTTCTTGGAACCAGGTGAAATGCTGTGGCGTGCGAAAAAACGAAGTCTCATTCGTCGTCACTGCATCCAAAAAACTGGCGATCTCGGTCTCGCGGCCGGAAGTGGTTAACAACCTGTAGTAAGCGTCAAAGTCGCTCAGGCCATGGGCCTTCAGGCGGCGTCGAATGCGGTTGGTAACCAGCGTAATCTTCGACACTTCGACCCGGATGCCGCTGTGTCGATAGATGAAGTCGCGAAACAGATCGAACTGCTCTCTGGATAGCTTTTCAGGCTCGATCACACAATTCCTCAACACATGCAGGGCCACCGTCTCCCGAGTCAGGGTCCACTAGGGACGGCAATGCCCGGCGCCTACGCTTTAAACTTCGCAACCAAGTCTCGTAATGTTTGGGCTTGGGCGCCTAACTCTTCAGCGCTCGCAGCCATCTCTTCCGCGGCGGCCGCAGTTGACTCGATCGTTTGCGATACGGAACGAATCGCCGTCTGCACCTGCGACGCACTGGCGGATTGGGTCTCGGTCGAGGCGGCAATGCGGGCAATGCCAGCCGCCGTCTTGTCTACTTCCGCGACGATCGACGTGAGCGATTGCCCAACTTTTTCGGAAAGCGCTGCGCCTTCCCCCACTCGCCGGGACGACTCTTTGATCAGTTGCGTGATTTCTTTGGCTGCCTCGCTGGATCGCTCGGCCAATTTGCGGACTTCATCCGCCACGACGGCAAAGCCAAGCCCATGTTCGCCGGCGCGGGCCGCTTCGATCGCAGCGTTGAGCGCTAGCAGGTTCGTCTGACTGGCAATCTCGCTGATCACTTGAATGATGTCGTTGATCTGCTCACTCGATTTCTGGATCAACTTCATGGCGTTGACGGCCTCCGAGGTCGCGTCGCCGCCTCCCTTGGCCAATAGCGAAGTTTTTTCCGCCTGCGTCTTGGCTTCGACGGAGTTCTTGAAGATTTCGTCGATCGAGGAACTGAGCTGTTCGACTGAGGCAGTCATCTCTTCGACGGACGCTGCCTGTGACTGTGATCCATCACTCAGATTGGCGCTGCTCTCAGCAATGGTGCGCGCGCCTTCGTTTTGCTGTTGTGATGCTTCGACGACCTGTCCGATGACGTTTCGCAGGTCGTTCAGCATCTTGCGCACGTCCGTCGCCAGTCGCCCGAGATCGTCGTCTCCTGAGAAAGGAACGTCTTGTGTCAGGTCTCCCTCGGCGGCTGCCTGCATGACCCGCATCAGCGAGTTGACCTTTTCTTCTAGATCCTTTTTGGCTGCGGCTTGTTCGGCAACCATTCGCTGCTCACGCTCCTTCGCGAGGACTTGTTCCGTGATGACCTCCCAAGTAACCATAGGTCCGATGTAGTCGCCCGATTCGTTACGAATGGCGGATACGTTCAAGTCCAGAATTTCTTCCCCCAGTTTGATCGACGCCCGATGTGGCAAGTTGCGGGGATCGCTGAGCAGGCGGCGTTGCTGTTCAGGGTTCTTGTGGAAAATGTCGATCGACCTACCCAGAATTTCTTCCACGCGGCAGGGGAGCAGTCGTTCCAACTGACGCAGCGCATGCACGGACGCTGGGTTCATGTAAACGATGTTGAAATCGAGGTCCGCCATCAGGATACGCATGGTGGCATTCTCCACCATTTGCTTCAGCCGAATCTGCTCGCGTTGGGCTAAAATCTGCACCGCCACCACGGCAGTCACGTCGGCGGCCAGCTTGATTACTTTGACCGGCTTGCCGTTGTCTAGGATCGGGTTATAAGTGGCCTGGAGCCACACCTCGCGGCCTCCCTTGCCTAGCCGCTTGAATTGACCGGCCTGAAACTCTCCGCGTTTGAGTTTCGACCAGAATTCTTGGTACTCTGTACTGGCGCGCATCGCCTCGTCCACAAAGAGGCTGTGATGCTTACCCAGAATTTCATGCAGCGCATAACCCATGCTGCGCAAGAAGTTGTCGTTTGCGGATAGGATTGTCCCATCCATGTCGAACTCAATCATCGCTTGCGACTTGTCGAGCGCATCCACCATGCCGGCCTTGGCGGCCTGCAGCGCCGCGGCTGATCCATTCCTCTTGGGAGCGGCTGTGTCCGCTGAGGTGCTGCTACGAGTACGCGAACGCGCCATGCCGAAGCTCCGTGTGCAAATCTTAGGAGAAGAACTATTCGTGCCCAAATGCCGGCTGTCGCGCCGGTGATCGGACCACCTTGGTGTCAGTTGCTATAACTTACGCGTGTCGCGCTAGGTCCTGGAGCGCGGCTGCGTTGATATGATCCAGTTTGCCTGGCTCCAACAGCTCGTTGATGTCGAGCACGATCATCAGTCGGCCGTTCAGGCGCGCAAAACCGGCGACGTAGTGCGCCCCATTCGCCGTGATCGTTTCTGGCGCCGGCCGGATACTCTCGTCCGGAATCCGCATGACCTGCGAAACCATATCGACTGTGCAGCCCATGTTCCGCGCGCCAACATTCACCACGATCGTGCGGGTTTCTGCGTCGGCGGGTTTAGGTTCCAGACCGAACAAATTGCGGAGATTGATGATCGGGATAATCGACCCGCGCAGGTTGGCGACCCCCTCGACGTACTTTGGTACTTGAGGTGTTTTGGTCACGTGTTTAAGAATGACCACTTCCTGGATCTGCTCAATGCGAAACAAGTACTCTTGATCTGCGAGCTGAAAACCAACGAACTGCGAAGTTTTGCTTTTGCCGGCCGCGCTTGGGTAGGTTGGGAGTTTTTCCGAGGCGACCATGGGTCTTCCGACTAAGGAGCGATGGGGGCTTGGGCAAGACGGGATCAATCCATGGTAGTTGGGAAATCGCCCCGAAAACAGGGAGCCCCCGATTCAGAGCCATTTTGGAAGCGTTTCAGCAACCACACTCTAATCGCGGCGTTGCGCCTCCCGTCGAAAACCTGTCGTTCAGCGTCATTCATTTCCGGTCAGGCCTGAAGACGCAGGGGGGCCGGCGCCGTCAAAAAACCGTCCTTTTTCAGGATGTCTCACGCTGCACGGGTTTCTAAAACAATCGTCCGGTAAGCGCCACTCCGGCGAGCAGCCCGCGCGTTTCACAACCGAAAGACGCGGGTTATTTGACCTTCTCGAACTACGTCAATTTCCTACTCGTCTCGAAGAATGGCTCAGTCAGTTAGGCCATAGAAACAGAAAATGGCATCGCAGCCCTTGACGCAGCTCACCGGGTTCACGGGCAAGGCGGATGAACTACTTCATATACTTCACCTTCACCTGCTCGATCTTGCCATTGAACTTGAAGGGTGCTTTGTCGTAGTAATCAATAGACACGGGAGAGCCGAGGTCGATGCCGATGTCGAGGCAGTCGTTGGCGGTGAACAGCAACGCCGCGCTGACGGGCACCATGTTGGGGCCAACCTCCATTTGGCCGACCTTGGCTACTTCCTTGGCTTCCCGGCCGTTGACAGTCGTGACGGTGTTCACTTCCTTGCCGTTGACCTTCATGACAATCTTGAGCGGACCACCGGGCTTGGGCACAACATAGCTCGTCTCAACTTCGATCTTCACCTTGCCAGTCGGCAGCTTGTTCTTGGACTTGATCTGCGTGCGCATGATCTCGAAGAGGTTGTATTCGTAGCAGAGCGTGCCATCGACCACGTAACAACTCAGCCCGCCAGAGAACGCGCCCAGCCCATAGAGCACGCCGTTGGCCTTGTCGGGAATGTCGGCGTCAATCGTGACGATGTTGGGCTTGTTGCCGAGGGCCGGCGCGCAGATCTCCGGCATCCGAATCATATCTCCCGAGAAGTTCCACTGTGTGTAGGGCGGCGCGAGCCGCAGTTCGGGGTGGAGGACGACAGTGTAGAGGCCACCGCCGATGGGCAGGCCCTTGTTCTTGGTGAACTCGATCAGGAAGAGGTCCTTCATGTCGGCCAGCTTCGCCGGCATCTTGTCCGCCAAGTCGTTGGCCTGCGACCAATCCTCGTCGATGTTGTAAAGTTCCCACTTGTCTTTGTCCGGCGTCCATTCATGGATTCCGGCCGGTGTGCCGGCGACCCACGGTTTGCGCGGGCCAAACGCCGAGGCCATCCAGCCGTCATGATAAATGCCGCGGCTGCCCATGATCTCGAAATATTGCGTGTGCTTGACCTCCTTGGCCTTGGCATCGATGAGCGTGCTTTTAAAGCTGACCCCGTCGAGGGGAACCTGCGGGACGCCGTTGACCACGCTGGGGGGAGTGATGCCTACGATGTCGTAGAGGGTCGGGACCACGTCGTTTACATGCAGAAACTGGGAACGAGGAGTGGCATCGGGCTTGATCTTCGCCGGCCAGCGGATGGCCATGGGGTTGCGGGTGCCGCCGAAATGCGAGGCAACCAGCTTTGTTCCCTTGTACGGTGTGCTTCCGGCCCAGGCCCATCCGGCGTGATACTGGCAGTCGGTTTTGGGAGAACCCAAAACGTCGATGCCGCCCAGCGTATCCAACGCGGCGATGTGCTGCTTGGTGGTGGTAGGGATGCCGTTCTGCGCCAACAACTCGCTGATGGTGCCGTTCTGGCCTTCCGACGAGGAGCCATTGTCGCCCCAGATATAGAGGATGATCGTGTTGTCGCCGTAGCCGAGCCGATCCACGGCATCCACCAGCCGGCCCACTTGCGCATCCACATGTTCGCCAAATCCGGCTGCCACTTCCATCAGTCGGCGCTGAAAGGGCTTCTCGTCTTCAGGAATGCTGTCCCAGGAGGCCATTGTCGGATCGCGCGGCGTGAGTTGCGCATTCTGCGGAATCCAGCCCTTTTCCTTGGCGCGCGCGAAGACGCGCTCGCGGTATTTGTCCCAGCCGTCGTCGAACTTGCCCTTGTATTTGTCAGCCCACTCCTTCCCGACATGAAATGGCGCATGCATGGCACCGCTCGCCCAATACATGAAGAACGGTTTGTCGGGCGTGAAGGCCTTGTGCTGTTGCAGCCAGCCGATGGCGTCGTCGGCAATGTCCTCCGAGAGGTGGTAGGGTTTGCCGTCCTTCGGTTGATTTGGATGAACCACGGTGGTGTTGCGCACCAGGTTCGGCTCGTATTGCGACGCCTCGCCGGCGAGGAAGCCATAGAAGTATTCGAAACCCAGACCCGCAGGCCAGTTGTCGAACGGCCCGGCAGCGGTCGTCTCGGAGCCCGGAGTATTGTGCCACTTGCCCCAGGCGCCGGTGCGGTAGCCATAGTCCTTGAACACCTCGGCGCCAGTGGCGCTGCTCTTGGGCATGGTGCCGGCGTAGCCGTCCCAGTCATTGGCCAGTTCGGTGATCTGGCCGCTGGCGACCCGGTGATGATTCCGCCCGGTCAGGAGCGACGCCCGCGTGGGCGAGCACATGGCCGTGGTGTGAAACCGGTTGTAGGCGATGCCTTCCTTCTTGATGCGATCGAGCGTCGGGGTGTGGACCTCGCCGCCGAAAGTGCTTGGCAGGCCGGGTCCGGCGTCGTCAATGAGCACGATCAGGATGTTCGGCGCGCCCTTCGGCAAATGACTCTGCGCCGGGAGCGGGCTGTAAACCGACTCCTGCATGGTCTTGCCGGCGATGCTGCCGGAGGGTTTAGGTGGAAATGGCAGGACCTCTTGCGCGCGCGCCGTTGAGGCGAACGCCGCGCCCAGCGTAAAGCTGAGGAGCCAACCCGAAAGCCAGTGCAAGGTGTTTGGGCTCATCAACTGATTTCTCCAGGGCTTGTTGGTGTTCAGCTCAAATTGGACAAGGGTCATTTCACGTCCTTGATCGTCGTCGTGCCGGCGCTATCTCTCCTGGCTGCATAATGGGCTAGAGATCGCGCAAAACGCGGCGCCGGAATCACGTTGCAATTGTACTTTATGAACAGTTCCGGCGGGATCCGCCCCGGCACAACAACCAATCGGGGGCTGCCCGAACTGAGTCAATAGGGCAGGCGATGCCGCCGACTGCTTGGGTGTGAAGCCCAGCACATTGCCGAAGTAAGTGGTCCCGAAACATGTTCCTTTGCCGGGGCTCGCAGCAGTACCAGACTCGCGGCAAGTCACAGTCGCGCGTCATTCCGAGAATACGGCTGCCTTTCCGGAACGCCAGGACGGGCCCGTAAAAGGGACGACTTTTTGACGCGGGCAGCGGTGCCGCAATTGGGTTGTATCTAGGAGTACTGGAATCCGGACGACTTCTTGAAAAACAAGCTCACAGAGTATCAGGCTCGCGGATCAAGCGTCACGCGCGCTCCAAGTTGTGGAGCTAAACCGATTTGCCGGTGGACGATCTTTTCGTCGGGGTCAGTTGTCGTCCGAAACCGGGCGTGTTGAAGCATGGTTCGCAGAATGACTCGCATCTCAAATAGCGCGAACGGACCACCTAGGCACTTTCGCGCCCCTCCCCCGAACGGAATCCATGCATAGGGGTCGACAGCTTGTTCCATGAACCTCTCCGGCCGAAACATGAGCGGCTCGGGATAAATATCGGGACGGCGATGCACATTGAAGATGAATGGTACGACGAACATGCCAGGCGGCACAGAAAGACCATCCAGCTCGAACGGCTGCGCTACGTAGCGCGCTGTAAACACTAAAACCGGACGAACACGCATCGACTCTTTGATGACGGCATCGAGATAGCTGTCGTCACCGGCGGCAATCGATTCCTCTAACCGGTGAAGTACGTCCGGATGGCGCACCATGCGTTCGGCAATCCAGCACAATTGCATCGCCGTGGCTTCCTGACCGGCCAAGAGCAGCGTGCGCAGGGCATCAAGGATCTCTTGGTCGGACATCCCGGCCCCTTCGTTGTCCTTCGACCGCAAGAGCATGGAAAGCACATCGGGCCGCTCGGCGCCTCCCTGCTGTCGTCGCTCCTTCAATTCCTCTCGCATCGGCTCATCCATTCCGACTACCATTGCGCGGAGTCGCGAGAAGCCGACATTCCAGCGGCCACCCCGTGCAATACCCAGAACCATTGCAAGCAAAAAGCGTTTGGAGCCAATCTCGGAGGACAACTCCATCACGTGTCTTCGCACCCGATCGCGGCGCTCTGTATTGGCAAGTCCAAAGACGACATCAAGCATGATGTCTAAGGCGAGCCCCTGCATGTGGGATTGCAAGCTGACGGATTGCCCCCAAGACCAACCCTTGAGCATTCTCTCCGTAGCAGCGGCCATCGAAAGCTCATAAGCCTTGAGCCGTTCTCCCTGCATCGGTGGCAGCATCATACGACGCCATCGAATGTGCGACGGTCCTTCGAGATGAACGACCGGACCTAGTGCAACCTCGTCTGGCGTAAGGCGACGTAGCACCTCGCTGAATTGCAAGACACTTGAATCGGCGAGGAACACTCGCTTGATGTCCTCGGGATTCGAAAGACAGACCCACGTTCCGTGACCAGGCATCTTTAGGGTGAATCGATCGCCGAGCCCTGCACAGCGGTCGAGGAATCGCTCCGGCGACATCCAATACTCCATCGCCTGCCGGATTCGGCCAATACCTGGTCCCGGCAGCGACTTGACGCTGGAATTGGATTGGACGTCCTTGCGGATGGGTCGTGAGACGACGGTTGCCATGGCCGAGGCTCCAGGGGACTCAATGGCGGTACTGCTATAGCAGCTCGTCGCGACTAGACTGACTGGTCGGTCGAGCTGACGATAATAGTAGCAATCGCAAGGCTCCAGTGCAACTAAAAGCCAAATATATATGCGATTCGGCGTGTCTCGGTTAGAATCTACATCTGTCGACTATTCAGTCAATTTTCCATCACGTTCCGAAGCCATGTCCGGAAGCCAAACGAATCTCACGCCCAGGCAGTCTGCAATTCTTGACAGTGCCGTGCGGCTATTTGCCGAGCGGGGGTTCGCCGCAACAGAGATGGACGCGATCGCCGCTGGTTCAGGGGTGGCCAAGGGTACGGTCTACCATCACTTCAAGAGCAAAGAAGACCTTTTTCTGGCCGCAGCCGGGCGGACCGTGGCTGAACTCGGCGAATTCATATTCGAGGCCATTGCCTGCATCGACGATCCGCTGGCGGTCGTCCGTACCGCCTGTCGCGCCGTGGCTCGCTTTTGTCAAAAGCACCCGGACGCTGTCGAGTTGTTTGTGCAGCAACGCGCGGTCTTTCGCGACACCTCGCCGCTCATGTTGCTGATCGCCGGTCGCGATGAAGTGCAGCCGTTCTTTGTCGACATTGTGCGGCGCGCAATCGATGATCGAGTGTTTCGCGATGTTGACCCGGAAGAAGTCGTGCGAGCGATTTCAAACATGATGTACGGGCTGGTCGTCAGTAGCTTTCTCGAAGGGGCTTCCGAGAAGCTAGTTGTAAGAGTCGACCTGCACATCGGATTTATGCTCGATGGCTTGCTGCGCAAGTAGGAATGAGGATCACTTGCGCTCGCGATTCCGTGAAAGGGATTCACGGACGAGGGAAATCTTGCGAGCTGAGTTTTGAAAAGACGAGAACTGCATTGAATCGAAGAGAGCAGGCCTGTAAACGATCAAGGTTCGATTTCTACGAAGATTATGGCGAGCCGAACGTCAGCGGGTTGCCCAGCGACGCGAGTCTCGAATTGCCGTCTTGGTAACGTCCCATGAACTCGTGAAATGGGGACCAGGTTACGGCGATTGCGCAGCCTGAGAAGTGAACAAGGCAGTGGCCGCTCGGGGACTCGAACCCCGCGTCTTTCGGCACAAGATCCTAAATCTGGTGCGGCTCGTGCCCCATCGGGCGGACCATTAGCAGATTCAGGTTCGGCGAATATTACGACGTGCAAAGACTTACGGAGAAAAGCTCCGCTGCTCGCCGAATGGCGCGATCAGAGTGAGCCGCACAGGGCAGACGGGGTGTCGCCCAGAGTCGTCATGATGCGATTGAACCTTTAGGCGGTTATGATTTAATGCGTTCGGAGACGTTGCCTGACGCGATCGCTTTTCTCGCGTCAGCGTTGCCTGACTTGCCGCCGCATGTTCGAGAAGCGATTGTCACCCTGGCGACTTCCTGCAGGCAGGCAGGGATAGCGAATGATCGCGACAACGTGTGATTCGTGCATGGCCAGCGCCAAAGCGAATCAGGTCGAGCCGTTTGCGTACGTACACGACCTGCTAACCAATTGTCACGACTTTCGCCGCCCCCAAACACACTCTAATGGAGATCCAAGTTGCTTGAGCTCAAACCTCTTGATCCGAACGTTCCGATCTTTCAACAAATCAGCACCGATGTCTCACCCGTGGTGTTGGTAAACATCTTCCAAGTGGCTGAAGCAGATATTCCGGCCCTGCTCAAGGCTTGGGAGGCGGACGCCAATTGGATGAAGCAACAGCCCGGCTATATCTCGACGCAGTTGCATCAAGGCATTGCCGGCAGCACCGTGTTCATGAACTACGCCGTGTGGGAGTCAGTGGCCCATTTTAGGGCGGCGTTCAACCATCCCGAGTTCAAAAAGGCACTGGCGCAGTACCCGCCAACAGCCGTGGCGTCGCCCCATCTTTTCACGCGCCTTTCGGTGCCGAATCTGTGTGTTGGTCCATAGGTCGGCGGACTAACTCGAATGTTCGGCAGCGCGCGTCATCAAAGGTTGGTTTTCTCGGAGTCCGAGAAAATGGCTGGGTTGATGCCAAAACGGTGTGCAATTCTAAAGGGACCGATCATTTAGTGCCGCATCATTTCCGCTCATCGGTGACCTTCCACTGCTGTCGGCCAGTGGCGACGTCAAGACAAGCCAACAGAGTATCGTCGATGCCGTACACGTTTCCATCGTACACGATTGGGCTGGCGCAATAGCCTTTCAGCTTTTTGTTTGTCATGCGCCCAACGACAGTGATGATACTGCTTTTCCGGTGAAAAAGGAACCAAACCGAATGTGCGTTTGCAATTTCCCCGTCTCTCGTGTCGCACTCAAGTCACGCGGTACCTGCAGCCAAGTCAAACACCTTGGTCGAACAACGAATCAACTGAGGAATGAATCAACAGTGCGAATAAACGAAGAAAAGGTGATCAGTGAGTGGCCGCTCGGGGACTCGGACCGCGATGCCTTGCGGCACCAGATCCTAAATCCAGCGCGGCTGGCGGGTCAGTGCAGATGCAAGTCCGGCAAGATTTACGCCATGTAAATACTTACGGAGAAAAAGTCCGCTGCTCGCCAAATGCCGAGTCATGCGGAGAAGCAAATCGACAATGCGGCGGATTTATCGCGTAGAATTCGCGAGAGTGACGGCCGAAGCCAACATCGAAAATCGCCGTAAGTTATTACGCCCGCGAGGATTCGAACCTCGACCCTGCGGATTAGAAGCCAAAACACGTCATTTCACAACGATTTGTCGCCTCAAGAGTTGCAGTCTGACGGAGCTTCCGACGGAGTAGCAGAGGAGCAGACTGGAGTCTCTCTGAGTCATTTCGTTGCGCCTCAGCCTGTTGACGACTCGCGTTCATCGGACAGCAACTCGTTACCGGAGGCAATTGCGTTTCTCGCTTCGGCTTGGTTTGATCTGCCCCCGCATGTTCGAGAAACCATCATCACTCTTGCGACCTCCTGCAAGCAAGCTCGTATGGTGGAGGACTGTGATGATGGGTGATGCAGAAGGCCGCAATGGGACCGTGGTGGCAGACTCAAAAACAAGAACCAAACTGTCAATTCGTCGCCTGCGAGCCAACCAGCAGTTGTTCAAGAGCCGCAAGCGCGACCGGCTTAACTAGGTGGAAGTTGAACCCTGCTTCTTGTGAAAGGCGTCGGTCTTCAGGTTGTCCCCACCCGGTCAATGCAACAAGGATCACGTCCCGAGCCCACGGCTCCTGACGAATGCGCCGGGCGACGTCGTAGCCGTTGAGTGTTGGAAGACCGATGTCTAGCAGAATCAACTCAGGTCGGAACGAGTCCGCTACTTCCAAGGCCTCACCGCCGTCGTACGCGGTGCGAACTTCATTGCCCTTGATGCGCAAGAGCATTCCCAAGCTGTCCGCGGAGTCCTTGTTGTCGTCTACCACGAGAATGCGACTTTTGCTTAAAACTTTTGCAATTGGTCCTGCACTGCTGCGCGGCGGCGCGCTGACCGGATCGACAAATGTTGGCAGTCGGACGACAAACTCGCTGCCTTTATCAGGGCCATCGCTGCGGGCCACAATGGTGCCGTCGTGCATTTCGACTAGTCTCCGTACCAGAGTCAGCCCGATGCCGAGTCCCCCCTGAGATTGTTCCGACGACCGATCAACCTGGGTGAACATGTCGAAGATACTGGACAGCATATTGCTCGGGATACCAATGCCATTGTCTTGCACGCCTACGATCACATCGCTCCCTTCGCGTTCAGCGGTAAGCGTAATTCGACCGCCGCTTTGTGTGTATTTCGCCGCATTGTTCAGGAGGTTCGAAAACACCTGAGCGAGCCGGATGGGATCGCCATCTAAATCGACCGGCTTTGAAGGCAAATTGATCGTAAGTTCTAGACCGCACTGTTGAATGAGAGGGCGGCTGCTTTCCACAGCACTTTCCACCACCGCCGCCAGCTCAACACGTTCTTTGCGGATATCGAGTTTGTTGCGACTGTAGCGGGACACGTCGAGGAGATCGTCGATTAGCCGCACCATGACCGTCACTTGCCGGGCGATAACACCCCTGGCCGTCTTGACGTCCTGTTCCGTCAACCCTTCCATGCCAAGGTAGTCGACGGAGTTGCGGATAGGGGCCAGTGGATTTCTCAGTTCGTGCGCCAAGGTCGCCAGAAACTCGTCCTTGTGGCGACTGGCTTCAGCCAGGTCGTCGGCCCGCGCTCGTAAGGCAGAAACGTCTTCCAAAGCGAGCAAGATCAGTTCCGGATGTTTCGAATCCGGCGGGAATGGCCGAGCATTGAGCAGCATGGTCTTTCGACCGAGATCGGGGAAGGAGTGCTCAACCTCAAAGTCGTGAACAGATTGGTTACGGGAAAGGACATCGTCCAGCAGATGCCGTAGCCCGGGGATGTCCCATTGGCCGTTCCCCAAGTCGTACAACAGGCGGTTCTCCGTTTCCTCCTTGGTAACGTGAAACGAGCCGTAGAAGGAGCGGTTCGCCGTTTTAACTCGGAGGTCGCTATCGAGAACTAAGAATGGTTCTCGCAGGGTTGCGATGATGTCGTCAGCATAGCCAAGGGCCTTATCTAGTGCCCGTTCCGTCTTCCGGCGTTCGGTGATGTCCCTAAAGACTAGCACCACACCGGCGACCTCACCCTTGTCATTCGTGATCGGGGCGGCACTGTCGCTGATCGATCGTTCCGTGCCGTCTCTGGCGATAAGTAGGCTGTGCTTCGCCAATTTAACCGTGCGATCTTCCCGTAAGGCTTGGACGGTGGGAATCGCAACCGGCTGACGGCTTTCTTCGTTGATGATGCGTATCACGCTGTCCAGCGGCTGCCCCACAGCCTCCTGTGTCCAGCCCGTCAGGGACTCGGCGACCGGATTGAGGAAAGTCACCCGAGCTTCGCTGTCCGTCGTAATGACGGCGTCGCCAATGCATGAGAGCGTAACAAGCAGCCAGTCCCGCTGCTCGTGCAACGCTTCGAAATCGTCGGGTGAAGAATCGCTCATGCAGTGGCCCAATTTGATGGCTCATATCGGATCTACGACGCGGGTATTCCGTGTCTGCGAATATTTTATCGAAGCGGACGACTGCCAAGAAGGGCTAGATTATCCGCCGATGCCGGAGTTTCGAGCGCCAACTGAGGTCTCGGAGAAATTTCAATAGTTGCGGGACGCTCGCGTTCCTGTTCGCCCCATACCAAAAGGAACTGTCATGCGGTCGGGTCAGCGTGCTTTCGCTCACCGGTAAGCATCCGTGACGACGCTACGCGAAATGCCTGACGCGCAAATAAAAACCCCACCCGGTTTACGGATGGGGCTGTGCGGTGTGCTAGAACCGAGCATCCTACTTCACTGGGGGCGGATTCTCGCCTGAGGTCTCGACCTTTTGCGTGTCGGTTACAGTAGTCGAACCTCCAGGGGTCGTGACTGTGGTTTCCTTCTTGACTTCAGCCTTTTTCTCGCAGCCGACCGTTAACGGAACCACCAGGCTCAAGGCCAAAGAAAGGGCAAAGAATCGCTTCATGAGTGTCTCCCCAAAAATGTCACTGGGCACGCGACAGCACGTCTGTCTCATACGGCTCACAAACGACAAGATAAATTGAGTCGTCGATCTATTCCCCGTTCCTCGTTGTAACTCGCCGCACATGTTGGGCGCGGGTGCTTCGTGGGTTGATGTTTTATCAATCGCGGACAACGCTATCTGCCCAACATCTTGGCGATGAAGAAGATCACGATTGCTCCAAATAGGCCGCCGCCAGCAAGCAAATAAACTAGCGAGTATCCGGCTGCTGCAAACAAAGGAACCGCAATAAAGGTTGCCATGGTCAATGCTCCCTTAAGAGTCAGCGGAACCGGTGCAAGGAATGGCTGCCTGGCGCCTTGCCTCCAACGCAAAGGTCATGCCGAAAGGCTTATTCGGACTTAAAGTGGTCGATGTGGGCGACCACGATGACTTGCATTTTCAGGCCTGACTTTGCAGGCTCGCAACGGCCCTTCTTCGAAAAACAATCCAGATTGCTTCCGCAACCGGCGCTGGGTTCACACCTCGGCACGGTGTTTCGGTCGCACCTCCCGACCGGCAGACCACGGTCACGTCGAGCCAAATCGCACACTATCTATGTGTCGCGTGCGATTTCGCTCGTTTGAGATTACTTGGGAAGCGGAAATGAAGAGCCTGGCGTACGTTGCAGCAATCGCATGCTTTCGGCACGATTGTTGCGAATCAGGATCCGGGGCGGTTTGCGATGAAACGACTCGCAACTCTTCGGCCATTTGCGTACGTGGCCGGTGTCGTCGACGAGAAAACGTGCGACCCGTCCAGACCGCGAAAAAGCATTCTACTCTTTCTAAATTTGGGGTGACCTATGTTATGGACCATTTTGCTGATCTTGTTGGTGATGTGGGCGCTGGGACTCGGGTTTGGTGTCGCCGGTAATTTGGTCCATATTCTCCTGGTCGTCGCGCTCGTGGTTCTGATCGTACAAGTTCTTCAGGGACGCAGAGTGGCTTAGCTCCGTTGAAGTCGTCCGCGACACACCTAGCGGCCCCGATCACTTGCAGATATAGCTCTCCACCTCGGACGATTTCGATCTTCCTAAATTGATACTGAGCAGACGTGGCTACCATTAGCGACCGGTTTGGCAAACAGGCGAAAGCAGTGAAGAAAGACCTTTAGAAAATGGGTGCGACGGTAAGCGACGCTGCCGAGGAGAAGCTTGAGCAAGTGGGCGAAGCTGCCTCGGAATATTGCGAGCAGGGACGAGAAAAAGTCCGCGGCGTCGCATGTGCCTGCGAGCAATTCATACGCGATCGACCGCTGAGGTCGGTCTTGATGGCGGCTGGTATCGGCTGGCTGGTCGGTTGCGTTTGGAGACGGCGCTGACGGGGAATGAATGGCAGAGCACCCGCGGAGCATTTCACCAAATCGCCATTGGAATGTCGGGGGCCATAGTCCCTGGCAGTGATTCGTGGATCCCATCGCCGACGTCAGATACAAGGTGCGAAATGGAATACCGTCAGCCTGAGGAAAAACAGGCGAGAGGCGTCCACGATACGTTGCGAGGGGGTTTGATCGATCTGTAATTAGCGTAGCTCGACGCGGCGGTCTGGCGCGGCGATAATGGAGCCGTTTGGTGGGGATTGCTATTTGTCCATGCCGACGATGAGAACTTCCGCATTCAGAATCAAAGATGAAACCATGAAAACTCAGAACGCGAGTATCTACCACTGCATCTCCTGTGGCCGTATCGAGCATGTCGAGTCGGAGGCCGAGCAGCCCCAATGCTGTGGGCAAATGATGGCGAAAGCCTGCGAGGAGACAGCCCGGGAGGGCGATGCTGCCAGAGAAAAGACGGTCGACCATTCCGAAACGGCATCGCCGGCGATCAAGGGCTCAAAGAAACCGCGGTAAGCTTTCGAGGTCAACGGGCTTTCGCGCGGGGAGAATGGCTGTCCAACCGCGACGCGAGACCGGTTTCCGAATCCTACGAACAGGGCAGGACACGGTGTTCCAACTGAATCGTGTCGTAAGACAATTTATGGGGGACGGCCAATCACGTCACAATTGATCATGGTATGTGCTAGCGAGACGCTCGACGCTTTCACTACGATTCGCGGGAGATGATCTCATGGCACCCTCGGAATCGTTTGCCAAGTCAGCGTGGGTGTTGGCGTCGATCGCCGTGGTCGTTGCGGCCCTTTACCTGGCCAAGGGCGTGCTGGTCCCCTTGACGCTCGCCGTACTGCTGAGCTTTCTGCTCAGCCCGGTGTGCGATTGGCTCGAGCGACGGCGGCTCGGCCGTATTCCGGCTGTCTTGGTTACGGCGGTCCTGGGGTTCTCATTCTTGGGCGTCGTGGCATGGACGGCGGTGGCTCAAATGACCACCTTGGCCCCGAAGATGCCGGAGTACCAGGCCAACCTTCAAGCGAAGCTCCACTCGGTGAATGATTACTTCATCGCCGCGTTGAACAAAGTAACTAAAACATCGGAAGACATCGGCCAGAGTCTCCCGCAATCGCAACAGGACGTGGAGCCACAAGGGACTGCAGAGCGTCCCTACTCGGTTCGCGTTCTTTCAACGCCGGCTAGCCCACTGCAAGTCCTGAGCGGAACCTTCGGCTCACTGATCGAAGTCTTAGGCTTGGCCGGTATCGTCATCATTCTCGTGGTGTTCTTCCTGATCCGGCGCGAAGACTTGCGCGATCGGTTCATTCGCTTGATGGGAACAGGTCAAGTGACTGTGACCACTCAAATGCTCGAAGACGCTGCCACGCGTGTCAGTCGATACCTTTCGATGCTGTTTATCATCAATTCAACTTTCGGCGTTTCGGTCGGCATCGGGCTTTATTTGATCGGCGTGCCCAACGCCATTTTGTGGGGCATTCTGGCCGCAACGCTGAGGTTTGTTCCCTACATTGGCCCGTGGATTGCTGCCGCAATGCCGGTCAGTCTGGCGATGGCCATTTCGACGGGCTGGAGTGCGCCCATCCTCACTGTTGTGCTGTTCGTGGCGCTCGAACTCTTCAGCAATAACATCATGGAGCCGTGGCTCTATGGAAAGAACACCGGCATGTCGGCAGTAGCAGTCTTGGTGGCGGCCGTCTTCTGGACATGGTTGTGGGGAATTGCAGGATTACTGCTGGCGACTCCATTGACCGTGTGCCTTCTTGTGATCGGCAAGCACGTTCCCCAACTCTCCTTCTTAGATGTCCTGCTGGGGAATGAGCCGGTATTCGAACCCGAGAGGCGGGTGTATCAGCGGCTTCTGGCAGCGGATCAAGAAGAGGCCACCGAATTGGTCGACGACGATCTTGCGAACAAGCCGCTGGTCGAGGTCTACGACACGCTGCTTATTCCGGCGCTAGCTTTGGCGGAAGTCGACTGGCATCGCGGCGAACTGGACGAGCGCAGACACCAGTTCATTCTGCAGAGCCTGAAGGAGATGATTCACGACCGGGGCGAGAGCCTGCAGGAAGCGAATTCGAAGGCGGGCATCCGGGACGACAACTCGTCGCGGCCGTTCATCCTCTGCCTGCCTGCCCGAAACGAGGCGGATGAAATCGCCGGAATGATGCTGGCGCAATTGCTGGCGACGGGGGAATGCCTTGTGCAGTCCGTCGCGTATGCGACCGAGGCCAGCGAACTGTCTGCAATTGTCGAGAAGCACAAGCCCAACCTGATCTGTGTTTCCGCCACGCCTCCCGCCGCCGTAATGCATGCTCGCCACCTCTGTGAGCAACTTCGTGGCCGATTTCCTGAGGTCCCTCTGGTTGTGGGATTGTGGAATGCACAATTCGATCTGAGCAAAGCGACAAAACGCATCGGGAATATGGCGACGACGCACGTCGTTGCGACGCTAGCGGAGGCGCAAGAACAGGTCCGACTGCTAATCCAGCCGCACTTACCGCCGCCCGAAAAGCTAGCGCAGCCGGATAGCGGTCCGGGAGTTATCGAGCACTCGCACACGTAACGTTATCGATGGATTCATTTTGAAGGGAGAACTGAAATGCTTGGCACCATTCTGCTCGTGGTCCTGATTTTGATACTTCTGGGTGCGTTACCCACCTGGCCTCACAGCAGAAGCTGGGGGTACGCCCCAAGCGGCGGCCTTGGGTTGATTGTCGTCATTGTGCTCATCCTGGTGCTCCTGGGATATCTCCGCTAATCATCTACGCAAAGAAGGAGGTTTGGTAATGTACCGATTTGTTTGGATGTTGACGCTAGTTGGGCTACTCACGGCCAGCGGCTGTGAGCGAAAGCCTCCTGATGGAGTGCCCGGAAAGGTCACGTCCGAAGACGTGCGGCGCGATGCCAGCCAGGCCGCCGAAACTGCTGCAGAGTACTCCCGGCAAACAAAGGACGAGTTCCAAAACAAGCTTGAGAACCGGCTCAAGGAGCTAGACGCCGAAATCACCACGCTTCGCGAGAAGGGGCGCGAACTAAAAGACCAGGCCAAAGTCGACTGGGATCGGAAAATGGCGGCCGTAGAATCGAAGCGGGATGCCGCCCGTGGCAAACTGGCCGAGGTCCGTGATTCCAGCGCTGCGGCTTGGAAGGATGTCCAGAAGGGTGCTCAGTCGGCCTGGGACGATTTGGACAAGGCCTTCCACGAGGCGTCGCGCGAGTTCTGATTGATAAGACGTTACGAGAACAAATTTTAGGAAAAGGAGTCACAATCATGGGTGGCAAGAAAGACGAAATCAAAGGCCGAATCAAGGAAGCCGCCGGCGCGCTGACCGGCAATGACCAACTCCGTGATGAAGGAAAGGCTGACCAAGAAGTCGGCAAGGTCGAGCAGGTCGTCGAGCAGGCCGCTGACGCGGTCAACAAAGTCGTGAAGAAAGTAACTGGGTCATAGGAGTCCCGCGACGCACGCTATCATCGAGCTGCCCAAAGTATTTTCTCTACATGCTCGAACGTAATAGCGTGCCACGCATCGGATGGGCTTCTCGGTCGCGGAAACGTTTAGCATCGGACTATTTGGAGTTTCAGATTTCTCAACGTCACACCCCGCGAGTAGCCTGCTCCAAATGGCATCGAATGTCCCGTCTGGCAGGTAAAGAAAGAAGATTCGTTATGAAAGGCTTTGTGCAAGATATTGAGGGTCTCGCCATCAAGAATGGAGAGTTTCGCCGTGTGCTTTACACGGCCAGGCACTGCCAGCTTGTGGTTATGTCGTTAAATCCCAAAGAGGAGATCGGCGCGGAAGTCCACAAGCTCGATCAGTTCTTTCGCGTCGAGGAGGGTGCGGGTGAGGCAGTTCTCGATGGCGTTCGAACGTCGATCCAAGCAGGGTTCGCGGTAGTCGTCCCAGCTGGGACCAATCACAACATCATCAATACTGGCAGTGTTCCGCTGAAGCTCTATACGATTTACGCACCGCCGAATCATCGAGATGGCGTCGTTCACCATACCCGCAAAGACGCAGAGGCGGACAACGAACACTTCGACGGCACAACGACGGAATAAAGAGTCGACTTGTCGACCACTAAAGCAAGGTGCTCCTCGTGTACTACATAGCTGACACCGGCAAATCGTTTGCGCAAGCGTCCGCAGATCTTGAATCAGCGGTTAAACGTCATGGATTCGGCGTGCTTCATGTCCATGACTTGGGGGCCTCACTTCGCACGAAAGGCATTGCCTTTGATGAGGAGTGCAAAGTGTTCGAAGTCTGCAATCCGGGACAAGCTGCCAAAGTGTTGTCCAACGATATGCGACTGAGCATGGCGTTGCCGTGTCGCATCTCGGTGTTTACGGAGAAAGGCAAAACGAAGATTGGCCTGATTAAGCCAGTGCAGATGCTTTCGGCACTTTCGCAGGATGCAGCATTACTTCAAGTTGCCAAAGAAGTTGAGGAGACAACAGTCCTGATGGTTGACGAGGCAAGATAATTACTGGCTAAACAGCGATGCGATGGACTCGAAAGTTGAACCACCTTGAAGCACCCCGAACGTCTTTCGGTGTCGTGATCCGGTTACACGTGAACTGAGGAGAATCTCCCGTGAAATCGCTCGTGTACCAGGGTCGAGGCAAACTTGCCTTCGTCGACAAGCCCAACCCCCACATCAAGACTCCAACAGATGCCATCGTCAAGATCACCAAGACGACGATTTGTGGAACGGATTTGCATATCCTGAAAGGCGATGTGCCAACGGTTACGGATGACCGAATCTTGGGGCACGAAGGTGTTGGAATCATCGAGCAAGTCGGCGGCAGCGTTTCGAACTTCAGCGTTGGCGATCGCGTCCTGATTTCATGCATTTCGTCTTGTGGGAAGTGCACCAACTGCAAGAAAGGAATGTACTCGCATTGCGAGAACGGAGGCGGTTGGGTACTGGGAAATACTATTGACGGAACCCAAGCCGAATACGTCCGAGTTCCCTTCGCGGATAATAGTCTGTATCCGATTCCCGCCGGAGCAGACGAAGAATCGCTCGTGATGTTGAGTGACATTCTGCCGACGGGGTTCGAATGTGGTGTCCTCAACGGACAGGTCAAGCCCGGTGACGCGGTGGCGATTGTTGGCGGTGGTCCAATCGGGTTGGCGGCGCTTCTGACGGCGCAATTCTACTCACCTGCGGAAATCATCGTCGTCGACGTCGATGACAATCGTTTAGAGGTCGCCAAAAGGTTGGGGGCGACGAAGATCATCAACAACAGCGATAGCAAAGCGGTCGAGAAGATGATGGCGCTCACGGACAACAAAGGCGTGGATGTTGCGATAGAGGCCGTAGGGACACCATCGAGTTTCGACATCTGCCAGGCAATCGTGGCGGCAGGCGGTCATATTGCCAACATTGGTGTGCATGGCAAGCCTGTCCAGCTGAATTTGGACAAGCTCTGGGCACACAACATCACGCTCACAACGCGTCTCGTTGACACGGTGACGACACCGATGCTTTTGAAAACCGTGATGTCAGGCAAGGTCCAGCCGACGCAGCTGATTACGCATCGCTTTGCATTGAGCGATGTCATGCAAGCTTACAGCACGTTTGGCAATGCAATGAAGGAGCGGGCGCTAAAAGTGATTATCACAAATGATTGAACGGACGGGCCTCTCCACACGCACAAAGTTCAACGCGTGAGGGGGGCGATGCGTCACAG
>Ga0163144_10005678_pt1 | contig 27717 bp, 24 predicted proteins | sample OliLak19BULKMAT1_FD_123175 | JGI IMG/M metagenome (GOLD analysis project Ga0163144, IMG submission 123175) | Freshwater microbial mat bacterial communities from Lake Vanda, McMurdo Dry Valleys, Antarctica - Oligotrophic Lake LV.19.BULKMAT1 | ecosystem: Environmental > Aquatic > Freshwater >... | reverse complement strand
CACGAAGCCCGTGACGCCCGCGTCCATGGCGAGCCTCGCGAGGCGCAGCGCGTGGTCTTGCGGGGTGCCGGCGATGCCGAGCGACGCGAGGTCGGGGGCGTCGAGCGAGGTGAGAACGGTGACCGCGAGCAACGTCAGGGGTTTCGCGGCGCGGGCGGCGGCGTTCGCGGCGCGTTCGAGCATCGCGCGGCCGCCCGAGGCGTGCAGCGTGAGGTAACGCACGCCGAGCGCCGCGGCGCTCTGCACGGCGCGCTCGACCGTCTCGGGGATGTCGCACAGCTTCAGGTCGAGGAAAACGGCGCGCTCGAGGCTGTTGCCGAGCTCGATGGAGCGTGGTCCTTCGCGCACGAACAGCTCGAGCCCGACCTTGAGGATGGCGACCGCGGGAGCGACGCGGAAGGCCCCTTCGGAGGCCTCGGTGAGGGTGGCGTAGTCGAGCGCGAAGGCGATCTTCTGGCGCGCCCGGTCCAGGGATTCGGCGGTGGTCATGCTGTGGAGCGTTCCGCAGGGGAAGAAGTGGAGCCGCCTTCAGGCGGTCCAGGGCATCGCGACGGAGCCGAAACGAGAGGCCGGAGCGAGCGCTGAAACGATGGCTCCGGCGGTCGTGTCGGCGGCGACGCGCGTCACAGACAAGAGCAGAGTGGGTCGCCGGGCTGGCAGTTGCAGCTCTTGGCGGGTCCGCCGCCGGGCGCGGCCTTGCCGCCGCCGCCGGTCTTGAGCTTCTTGGTGGCTTCCTGCGCGTCCTCGATTTGCTTCTGGATGGCCGCGCGCTGCGCGTCGTCCTTGGCGCTGGTGAGGTCCGCGAGGAGGCGCTCGACCTTGGCGCTCTGCTCCTTGAGCTGCGCCTCGAGCTTCTTCGACTCTTCGTCTTTTTGCTGCTGAGCGAGGAGCAGGGCCTGCTCCTTCTCTTTGGACTCGTTGTACTTGGTGATGCCGAGCGCCGTGCCGCCGCCGATCACCAGCACACCAGCGACGCTGATGCCGATGATCATGTTGCGCAGCTTCTTCTTGGAGTCGTCCTGCTTGATGCGGGCGAGCTGCGCTTCGTGCGCCTGCTGCGCTTGCATGGCTTCCATGCGGGCGCGCTGCTCGGCCTCGACGCGGGCCTTCTCGACCTCGGCCTGACGGAGGGCCTCGAGGCGAGCGGTCTCCTCGCGGGATCGCGCCTCTTCGGTGCGGCGGCGATTCTCCTCGGCGCGGATGCGCGACTCTTCTTCGTCGCGGGCCCGGCGCTCGGAATCGAGGCGCGCACGCTCGGCGGCTTCTGCCGTGGCGCGCTTCGTCTCTTCCTCCTGCCGAATTCGATCCTCTTCGAGGTTCATCAGCTCTTTGAGGGAGAACAGGACCGAGCTTTCTTTCTGTTCCGACATGACCTCGTGGCTCCTAATGCTGGCACCGGCTCAACTTCCCAGCGCCTCTGAGCCCACCGCGAAAGCGGGCCGGGGGAGAGTTTAAACGAAACTTTCCGTTCGTGATAGCGAACGACGAAAAAGGGGCACGACCGCGCCGCCCCCGGCGGGGTGGGGAGCGTGCGTCCGCACGGCGCGGGGGTGCGCGGAGCCGCGAACGCCGGGGCGGTCGGGCGATTTCGGTTTCGGAAGGTCGCGGCGAGGGGGTAGGTTCCGCGCACCATGGCGAAGGTCATCAAGGCGCACATCACGGGTACGGTCTGGAAGATCGAGGTCAAAGTCGGCGACAAGCTCGAGGAGGGCACCGTCGTCGCGATCCTCGAGTCGATGAAGATGGAGATGCCCGTCGAGGCCGAAGAAGACGGCGTCGTGGAGGAGATCCACACGAAGGAAGGCCAGCCCATCAAGGAGGGCGAGCCTGTCCTGACGTTCAGGTAGCCTGGCGGGGCGGCGGTGCTACTCGCGCCGCTACTCGCGCCGCTACTCGCGCCAAAAAAACTTCCACGGGTTGTGCTTCACGTCGCGCACCATCTCCTGGAGATCGTCGTACATCTGCTCATCCATCATGAGCGCGCCGGCGGTGCCCTTGCCGCGCTTGACGTGGCTCACGATGGCCTGCGCGTCCGCCGTGATCTGCTTGGCGCGTGCGGTGATCTCGACGACGTCGGAGATCGCCTGCTTGATCTTCACCTGCTCTTCTTCGCCGCCGAGGGTGGTCGTGATGCGCTTGGCGTTGGCGAGCGTGACCTTGGCGTCGGCGAGCAGCACCGGGGTGTCCCGGGCGAGCGTGCCGGTGACGCTGTCGGTGCTGGCGATGATGCGGTCGATCTGCGGGTTCTGGACGTACTTGTGGCGCGCCTCCTTGACCATCTCGTTGCCCTCGATGGTCATGGTCTCGACGTTGGTGACGATGCGGTCGAGCTTGTCGCCGTTCTTGTCCATGAGATCGCCGGTGCCCTTGAGCGTCTTGCGCAGGCCGTCGAACGCCTCGGCGAACTCCTTGCGGTTCTCGCGGAGGGCTTGCACCGAGGTGTGGAGCAGCTCGTAACTTTCGGACAGGAGCATGTCGAGGCGCGGCGGATCGATGCCGCGAACGACGGCTCCCTCGGGCAACCACGGGCGATCTTGCGAGCCCGGCTCGATGGCGAGGAACTGCTCGCCGAGCACGCCCTGGGTGGTGACGTAGAACAGCGAGTTCTCGCGGACGCTCTTTTGATAGCGCTTCTCGACGGTGACCTTCATGCGGACGAGCGGCTCGCGCTTGCCGCCGTCGCCGACGTCGGCCCCGCGGAACTGGATCTCGCTGATCTTGCCGACCTTGACGCCCGCGATCTTCACCGGCGCGCCGGACTGCAAACCGCCGGGGTTGTCGAACTCGACGTAGATGGGATACGTCGGTTGGAAGTTGACGCCGCCCATGATGACGACGAACGCGCCGAGCAGGCCAATGGCGGTGAGGATCAGGATGCCGACCTTGACCTCGATCGAACGCGGGCTAGCCATGGCCGCATCATGCTCGATTTTGCCTGCCGGATGTACAGCCATCCGCGGGGCGAGCACCGCCGCGCGGCGCCTCTCGGGGCCCGGGTGAGGACCGCCGCATGATCGCCTTTTCCCACGTTCGCAAGTCGTTCGGCGACAAGGTGGTGCTCACCGACGTGTCCTTCGACGTGAAGGACGGGGAGGTCTTCTTCATCATCGGGCAGTCGGGCGTGGGCAAGAGCGTGCTGATCAAGCACCTGGTCGGGCTGCTCTACCCGGACGGCGGCGAGATCTTCCTGGACGGGCAGGAGATCAGCCGCTTCAACGAGGAGCAGATGTACCCGGTGCGGCAGAAGTGCGCGATGGTGTTCCAGCACTCGACGCTGTTCGACTCCATGACGTGCGCCGAGAACGTCGCGCTGCCGCTGCGCAAGCACAAGAAGCTGTCGCAGCGCGACGCGCTGGCCGAGGCGATGAAGCGGCTGGTGCAGGTGCACATGCAGGATTTCGGCGATCGCTTCCCGCCCGAGCTGGGCGACGGGATGCGCAAGCGCGTGGCGATCGCCCGCGCCCTGACCATGGACCCGCGCTACGTGCTGTTCGACGAGCCGACGACGAGCCTCGACCCGGTCAGCGCGCGCCGCGTCGACAAGCTGATCCGCGAGCTGAGCGACACGCTGGGCGTGACCAGCATCGTGGTGAGCCACGATCTGGCGAGCATCTTCACGATCGCCGATCGGATCGTGATGCTCTACCAGGGGGTGGTGCGGATGATCGGCTCGCAGGAGCAGTTCAAGCGCTCGGACGATCCGATCATCCAGCAGTTCATCACGGGGCGCGCCGAGGGGCCGATCGAGTAGCGGGCGGAGTCGCGGGCGAGGCGCGGCTACTCGGCGGTGGCCGTGAAGTGGACCGGGTAGACGACGACGACGGCGCCGCCGTCGGGCTTGGGGAAGACGAGGTCGCGGACGCGGCTGACGACGCAGTCGGCGACCTTCTGGTCGGCGATCGGCGGAACGCTGGAGGCGCCGGGCGGTGCGATCGCGCCGCTGGGAATGGGCTCGGAGGTGGCGTCGTGGGCCTCGCTGACCTTGCCGTCGAGCGCGATGACGAAGTGCACGCTGACGCGGCCCTGGAGCGTGGGGTTGCGCTGGAGGCCTTCGTCGTAGCAGGCGCGGTACCGGGGGAATCCGGCCTGGACGACGGGCAGGATCTTGGAGGCGGCGAGGCGTCCGGCGACGGGGCGGAGGTTCCGGGTGTCGCCGGCGCAGCGCGCGGCGGGCTCGCGCGTGATGACCTCGACCTGCTCCGAGGTCCCGATCACGCGCTTGTGCGCGGTGAGCTTGGCGCTCTCGTCGGTGCCGCTCTGGGCGGCCGCGAGCCCGCGAAGATCTTTGGCGAGCTCGGTCATGCGCGCGGCGAGGTTGGCGCTCTCGATGGCGAGGTCGGGGTGCCCGGGGTGGAGGGCCTTCGCCGATTCGGCGAGCTCCGAGCTGCGGGTGGCCCAGGCCTTGGCCTTGGCGGCGGTCGCAGGCTCGCGGTGGATCGAGGCGCGCAGGGTGGTCGTGAGAGCGACGACGTTCATGAAGGCGTCGCACTCGGCCTTGGTGGGGAGCGCCGGCTCCGTGGAGGGGCTGGCGGAAGCGTCGGGGGCCCCTGAGGTGGTCGTGGCGGGGACGGCGGATCCAGACGGTGGGGGCGCGACGGCCGGGGTGACCGAGCAGGCGGAGAGCGCAGCGAGAAGGGCCGGCACGAGCGCGGCAGCGAGCGAGGGGGGCCGGGCCGGGAGGGGTGTCACCGCGAGGAGCCGCACCCGGCGTGCGTAGCGTGGGGGCGGGGGCGCGTCATCTGCGGGGTGGCCGTCGGGGCCCCGTCACGTCGCGCAAGATGCGCAACGCGCCGGCGGATTGTGTAGGGCGGTGCGCAAGTGGGACGGAGCTGCTCGGTCACGCAGGCGCCAGCTGCGAGCCGCTTCGCGTGCATGAGGTGTCGTGGTGCGTGCGGGGCGAGCGCGACGAACATCGGCGACACGCGCGGAGGATACCGCGGTCCTCGCGAGGGAAAGCGCTTCTCGCCGGCAGAACGGGGCGAACGAAGCGAATGCGAGAGCGGAAGATGCCGCGGTTCTCGTGGGGGAAAGCGCTTCTCGCCGGTAGAAAAGGACGAACGAAGCGACTGCAATTCGGCGGGCGAGGCCGGTCAGGCCGGGCGAGCGCCAATGCAGCAAGACAAAAAAAAGCGGTCGCGGCGGACCCGGGGGGGGAAGGTCGACGCCGCAACCGCAAGACCGGTTCTATGAGACCCAGCTGGATTGGTCAACAACAAAAGTGGAAGGGATGCATTTCGCGAAAAGGGGCCCGAGGCGTCGAGGGTTGGGTCGCGTGGCGGGGCACCCAACGGGTCCCGCCCGAGGATGGCGTGCGGTGTGCACAGGGGGTGGACCGTAGGGTGCGCAATGCAGGGGCAATGGCTGCGCGCGTCCGGCGACCAAGGTGCTGGAGGAGAGGCGATGAAAAGGTTCGCGTTCGTGACGCTGTTCGTGGCGGCGGGCTGGGTGACGGCATTGGGATGTTCGTCCGGGGTGCCCATGCACGAGCCGGCGCAGATGACGGAGCTGCTGGCCCTCACCGGAGAGTGCGGGACGTGCGTGAACGAGGCGGCCGGGCCCGGCGGCCCGTGCGAAGAAGCGCAGCTGGCGTGCGACGAGGACACGGGTTGCACGGCGGTGCAGGCGTGCCTGGACGCCTGCAATGAGGACCAGGGCTGCATCACCGACTGCCAAGAGGGCGCGGCCGGGCTGTTCGTGGGGCTGGCGCAGTGCCTGTTCTGCAATTCGTGCTCGATTCAATGTGTCGGGAAGGCGCAATGCCCGGGTGGTGACGGCGGCGATCCGACCGGCGGGGTCGGTGGTAATGGCGGCGGCGGGCCGGGGGGTGTCGGCGGGGTGGGTGGTGGCAATGGCGGCGGTGGGCCGGGCGTGGGCTCGGGGGCCGGTGGACCGGGCGGTGGCGGGCCCGGTGGCGGCGGTCCCGGTGGCGGCGGCCCCGGTGGCTGCAACGGCGGCGATTGTTTCGATTGCATCGGCTGCGCATTGCAGGGCGCGTGCAAGGGGCTGGTGGACGACTGCGTCGCGACCGGGGCGTGCCTCGACTTCGAGGACTGCGCCGCGTCGTGCGGCGACGAGACACAATGCACGGACTATCTGCCCGAGGACGTGCTCGGTTGCCTGCTCTGTCAGGAGTGCGCGGGCGACTGCCAGGTGCTGAGCTCGCTGGTTTGCCAGTGAGACATCTGGACTGAAGCGCTGCCTCGAAGGGTGGAGCGGCCACTCACGCGAATCACCGTGCCGGTGAAGCGCCGGGCATTCCGCGATCCCAATTCTCGCTGTAATCACCGCTTGGTGTTTGGAACCGACCGGGCGAGGCGGCGGCCGCGATCACCGAACGATCGATGCGTCGCGGGCGCAGCCCGTCGCACGAGCGGCCTTGCACCACCCGCAGCCCCGCTTCAGTTGGTCTTCATTCCCAGGAAGGCGCGGAGGTCCTGCTCGTGCTGGAGGCGTAGATCGGTCAATAGCGACGAAGCGGTGTCCTTGTCGGGCGTCGCCGTGGTCTTCGAGGTCGTGGCCACGTGCTGGACACACCGGGGCTCCCCGGTCTGCGAATAGACCATCACGTCGGTCTCGGCGGAGCCCGGCGTGAGCGTACCGGCGGCGTCGAGCGTGGGGGCGACGAAGTTTCCGTCCCTGAGAACGGCGATGGCGCCAATGGCCAGAAAGCAGATCTTCAGGTTGGCGATCGCGCTCTGATACGCGGCAAAGTCGCGCTTTTCGTCGAGCGGCTGGCTGAAGAGGCCGACGTCTCTCTGGACGTCGAAGCGACTGCATGGGTGCTTGTTGGTGGTCTCGAGCTTCGTCGTCGGATCGCTCATTTTTCCGGCGATCGCGTTCTCGAGCTCGCCCCGCTTCAGCACCAGGACGGGCGGCTGCGGCGCTCCGGTGCAGGCGGGCGCGCTGACCGGGGTCGCGACGATCTTGCTCAGCATCTCGACGTGCCGCTTCGCCACCGGGAGCATCTGGTCGTAGTGTTCGCGGTTCTTCTCTTGCGTGCTCTTGCAGCCGGTTACGGCGAACGCCAGGACGAGGCCGCTTGCGAGGACGGGGAGGCGTGCCTTCATGGCGCGACGCTAGCCAGCGAGGGCAGGCGGCGCAAGCGGCTCACCGGGGAAACGGGCGCGACTGTGGCTCGGGGCTAGCCAGCGAGGGCAGGTGTGGCGCAAGCGGTTCACCGGGAAAACGGCTGCGACTGTGGCTCGGGGCTACGAGCCTTCCCGGATCCGTGCGATGAACGGGCGAGCCATGGACAACGACATCAGCTTGATCGATCGCATGGAGCTTGCGGTCCCGCTCTTCTATCCGCGCGAAGATCGGTCGCCGGCGCCCCCCGGCGCCGCGGATTCATTGCTACCGGTCGCGGCGGGCGTGGCCATTGGCGCGCGCCATTACGTGGTCGATCCGGCGCTGCCGACGGTCCTGTATTTTCACGGCAACGGGGAGGTGGTCGGCGATCACGACGACGTCGCTCCGCTCTATCACCGGGCAGGGCTCAATCTCTTCGTCGTGGATTACCGGGGCTATGGGCGGAGCGGCGGGCGGCCGAGCTTCGCCTCGCTGATCGGGGACGCGCACCCGATCGCTTCGCTGTTCCACGCGACCCTCGACGAGCGTGGCATGACCGGACCTCGCTTCCTCATGGGTCGCAGCCTGGGCGGGTATCCGGCCGTGGAGCTGGCGGCGCGGCGTCCGGATGGCTTCCGCGGCCTGATCCTGGAGAGCGCCGCGGCCAACCTCCGGCGGCTCGTGGCGCGGTTCGTCGGGCCTGTCCCGCCGGAGGTCATCGAGCCTTTGATCGCCGCGAACGACGCGAAGATTGCCAGCATCTCGCTCCCGACTCTCATGCTCCACGGCGAGCGTGACGAGCTCATTCCGCTGTCGCACGCGACAGGCATTCATGATCTGCTACAAGTAAAGGACAGGTCGCTCGTCGTCATTCCAGGAGTGGGGCACAACGACATCCTGTGGGGCGGAATGCCGCAGTATTTCGCTGCGATTGCGGCTTTCGTGCAGCGTCAGACGGCCTGACGCGCCCGCCGGCGCGCGGATCGAGTAGAAGAACGTGTGGTCTCCGCCAAGCTGCTCACGCGCATCACTCTGTCCTTTCTGGCTGTCGCGCCCGTCCTGCCCAACCTCGCCGGGTGTACCGCCCCCGAGGCTCCGTCCGGCGTGGCAACAGCCGCCATCATCGGCGGGAAGATCGACGCGGGAGACCCGGCCGTCGTGCTGCTGGCGTCGTATCCGGCGGACCAGTCCACGCTGGACACGTGCACGGCGGTGCTCATCGCGCCGGCCGTGCTGCTCACAGCGGCTCACTGCGTCGACGCGGCGAACCACCCCGGCCACACGTTCGGGATCTTCACGGGCCCGGACGCGACGGCCTACGAGACGGTCGGCGCGCTGATACCGAAGCTCGTCGCGGTCCAGGAGGTCCACGCGCACCCGGATTACGATCCGGCGCCGCCTTTCCACGCCGACATCGGCGTGGTGGTGCTCGCCGCCCCGCTCGACGTGACGCCGCTTCCCATCGAGCGCGCCCCGCTCGAGCAAGCGATTGTCGGGCAGCCGGCGCGGATTGTTGGTTATGGGCAGACTGTCTATGGCGAGTACAATGTGAGCAAACACCAGGCGACCACGGTCGTCGCCGGGCTGCCGGCACAGGACACCGTCCTCGTCGGCGACGCCGCGCACCGGAGCTGCGTCGGTGATTCTGGCGGGCCGGCGCTCGTGATGGTGGCGGGGACGGAGACGGTCATCGGGGTGGACTCGTATTCGGACACCACCGGGTGCATCGAGCCCGCCCATTACCAGCGAACCGACGTCTACCAGAGTTTCATTGATGTCTACGCTCCGCCGGACGGAGCCGGCGGCAGCGGTGGAGGTGGCGGAAGCGGCGGCTCCACCACGGCCGGCGTGGGCGGCGGCAGCGGGGGTGACAGCGGGGGCGAGGGCGGCTCCGACGAGGAGAGCGCCGGGGGCTGCGCGGTGGCGCGGGGGAGCAGCGGTCGGACGTCGCCGCTCGCGCTGGTGGTCCCGCTCGCGCTGGCCGCCGGATTGCGTAGGAGGCGGCGCCGCGCCAATCATCGCGGTGGCGGTTCCCGCGCTCACGTCACCTCGAGCACCTCGTAGCCAAACGAGAAATCCGGAGCTCGCATGAGCCCTTCTTTCGGGTGCCGGCCCACGCCGAAGCGCTCCTGTGCGAGGAGCGATGTCCGGTAGAGGCCAATGCTCTCGCCGGTCGCCTGCGACAGCAGCCGGTATCCAATGCTCGCGAGCGTGGCGGCGCCGCCAGCCGAAAGGACGATGGCGCCCGCCTGCGATGCCACGGCGGTGGGCGCGAGCAGGGGGCCGAGAGCGGCTTGCATCTCGCTCGAAGTGGACTCGTTTTCGAGGAGGTCGGCGAGAGGCAACGTGCCTGTCCGATCGCGCGAGACCCACACGCAGACGTCGACGAAGTCCTGCGCGGGCCCGTGGTACACGAGGACGTTGTCGAGGGGCAGTCGATGGCCATCCTTCACGCCGGGGAACCGCAATGTCTCGGCCCGATAGGGGGCCGCCGCGCCCTGGGGCCGTCGCGTGACGACGAGCACGTCCACCCGGACCTCGGCGCGGAAGAGCGCGCGGTTCGTGTGAATCACCACGTCGGTGAGGCGCAGGGCGAGCTTGCCGGGGGGCGCGACGCCTTCGCCCGCCGGCGCCACGAGGTCGCTGATCGACCGGCGATCGTCGACGAGGAAGGCGGCGGCTCCACGCTGAATCGGCCACGGGCTGGCTTCGAACGCCATGCGCTTGACCACGAAGCCGTCGTCGCCGCTGCGGCGCCGCAGAGCGCCGCGGGTAGGGCTGCTACGGGACTGCGAAAGAAGCCGCGCGAGCCGGTTCCCGCCAGCGCTGCGCATGCCCTCGCGCGACAAGGTGGACAGGTCGCACGGCGTTGTCGTGGCGAATACAATGAGCTCCTCGGAGCGGAGCCCGTCTCGCGGCACGTATTCGGGCCACGTGAATGGAATGGGCTGGAGCACGCCGGAGAGACGGTCGCGGTGCATGACCAACGCCTTGCCCGGCGAAAGCAGCACGCCGGACGTTTCCGGCCTCGAGAAGACGTCCACCCCTTCGGCCAGGCCAACGTCGAGGATCGAGACGTAGAGGCTCTTCGTGCTCTGGTTCTGAACGCGAATGTAGAGCCCGTCCTGCTCGCAGATGACCCCACCCGCCGGCGGCATCGGCACGGCTTTGCCGTGCTCCACCAGCCCCCACTCGACGACGAGATCCTCGTCCGCGACGCCGTCGATGGGGCTGCCGTCGATTTCGCGGACGCCCTGCGCGTGGACCATCTTGGCCACGTTCTCCGCGTACCTGCGCACCGTGGCCGTCGAGAGCGGCGACGGCACGACCGCGAGCTGGCCAAGGCGATTGCGCAGCTCCATCGTGCCGTCGTGCACCCGCCAGGACGCCAATGGCGGCACGGTCGAGCTTGCCGCACGGGTGACCTCGACGAGTGGCAGCCTTGCCAGCTCGCCGAGGATGAGGTCGAGCTGCGCCCCCTCGGCCTCGACCGCCACCGGGCGGCGCGGTATCGCCCAGCCCACCTGAAAAGCAATGGCGCCGTCGGGAACCTCCGTGTGGGAGAGCGGGAGCACGACGTCGAGTCGCGCTTCGGTCGGTGCGGCGCCGCTGGATACCGTCGCCCTGGCGATTGTTTCTTTTGCGTCGAGCTCCACCGCGCCCGACGCCATGAATGCATATTCGTCGCCGACGCGGACGCCCTGCGCGAGGCCGATGGGCAGGAACAGGTCGCTCCCGCGCTTTCGGATCGGAAACCACAGCGGCTCGGGTGGGGGTGGCTCCATGCGAAACACCTGGCGCTCGGCCGGACCTTCGATTTCGGGGCGTTGATGGCGGTACCGCCCGAGCACCCTCTCGCGCACCCACTCGCCGAGGCTGCGGTAGCTCACGGCACGATCGCGAAACTCCTCGAATGCGGCGAGCAGCGACTCGGTGAAGAGGCCCGAGACCCGGCCGTCGGGGCCGGGCAGCTCGTAGGCGCTGAGCTCGGGTCGCGCGGCCACCAGGCGCACCGCGTCGGGGTTATCGCGCGCATCGAGCGCGCCGGGATACTTTTCGAGCTGTGCGGCGACGACCGCACGGGCCCCGGCGATGCCGACGCGTAATGGATCTTTCAATGCCCTGGGCACCGCCCTGCTGCGGAACATCAATGCGGCGTGGCAGCAATCGAGGAACACGGCCACGTTCCGCGTCTTCCTCGTCAGGCGGAATTGCAATATCGACAGCTCCTCTGCCAATATGCCGCGAAAGTCATTCTCGGTGGACTGCTCGTAATCGACGGGGACGATCGCCTGGAGGTAGCGCGTCGCGTTCGCGTCGATGCCCGGGGGCGGCGGCGTCGGGTCTTCGGCCCGGGCGCCGTGGCCGGAATAGTAGACGACGACCGGCTCGTCCGCGGTCACCTCGGCAATGAGCTTCTCGAATCCTTCGAGGATGCCGGCGCGCGTGGCCCTCTCGTTCACGCGGCGGTCGACGATGAAGTGCTGCTTCAGGAGGTACGCTTCTACCCGCTCGGCGTCGAGGTTCGGCCCGGTGAGCCCCTGCGTCTGACTCCCGATCACCAGAGCACGTGCCATGACGGTCGCCGGGCTCCGCCGGATCAGGGCTCGTAGGAGTCGAGGGCGGCGATCAGGCGGTCGAGGTCGGCGCGGCTGTGGAGCTCGGTGACGGCAATGAGCAGCTCGGCCTTGCGGGCGGGGTCGACGCGGCCGAGGTCGAAGCCGGCGAGGATACCTTTCTCGACGAGGGCCGAGACGAGGGCGCCGGCATCGCCGCCGCGGACGGTGATGGCGAACTCGTTGAAAGTGGGGGCGCCGTAGCGGGGGGCATAACCGTCGAGGTTGGTGATGGCGCTCTTGAGGTATTCGGCCTTGGCGAGGCATTGCCTGGCCGCCTCGACGAAGCCGCGCTTGCCGAGCATGCACATCTTGATGGTGAGGGCGGTGGCGCAGAGGCCGCTGTTCGTGCAGATGTTGCTTGTCGCGCGCTCGCGCCGGATGTGCTGCTCGCGGGTCGAGAGGGTGAGCACGTAGCCGCGGTTGCCGTTCTTGTCGACGGTCTCGCCGACGAGGCGGCCGGGCACTTGCTGGAGGTACTTGCGGTCGTTGCGACAGGCGAACAGGCCGACGCCGGGGCCGCCGTATTGCGGGGGCAGACCCAGGGGCTGACCCTCGGCCACGGCGATGTCGGCGCCGAGCGCGCCCGGCGACTCGAGCAAGGCGAGGGCATAGGGGTCTTCGGTCGCCGTGACGAGCAGGGCGCCGCGCGCGTGGGCGGCGTCGGCGAGGCGGCGGAGATCGCTCGCGCAGCCGAAGAAGTTCGGGTAGCCGACGACGACGCACGCGGTCTGGTCGGTGATCGCGGCGATGAGGGCGTCGACGTCGGGGGCGCCGTCGACCGCGACGTCGACGTACGAGAGCGATCTGGTGCCGGCGCCGAGGCCGTGCACGAAGGTCTCGATGGTGCCGATGTAGTCGGGGTGGAGGCCGCGCGAGAGCACGGTGTGCTCGCGGTTGGTCAGGCGCCGCGCCATCAGCACGCCCTCGGCGGCGGCGCTGGCGCCGTCGTACATGGATGCGTTGGCGACGGGCAGGCCGAGGATCTCGCTGACGATGGTCTGAAACTCGAAGATGACCTGCAGCGTGCCCTGCGCGACCTCGGGCTGGTACGGCGTGTAGGCCGTGTAGAACTCGCTGCGGAGCAGGAGCTGATCGGCCGCCGGCGGGAAGTGGTGCTCGTACGCGCCGGCCCCGAGAAACGAGATGAGCGACGCGCCGCGGTTGCGCTCGGCCAGGTCGACGAGGTGGCGCATGAGCGTCGGTTCGTCCATGCCCGAGGGCAGGTCGAGCGGACGGTTGTAGCGGGCCTCGTGCGGAATGGAGGCGTACAGGGCGTCGAGCGAAGCGACGCCGGTCGCCTTCAACATCGCGTCGATTTCTTCGGGCGTGTGGGGCAGGTAGCGCATGCGGACGCGAGCATGCCCGCGCTAGCACACGTGATGCAAGCCCCGGGTGCGGGGAGGCTTCGAAGCGGCGGGTGATCCGGGCTACGCTGCGAGGCGAAAAGATGCTGATCGACAGCCACTGTCACCTGGATCCGAGCGCATTTGCCGACGCGGACGAGGTCCTGGCCCGGGCCCGCGCGGCGGGGGTCGCGCGCTTCGTGGTGGTCGGGGTCGCGAAAACGCTGGACGCCGCGCGGTTCGCCGTGGCGCTGGCGGCGCGGCGGCCCGACGTCCGCGCGGTCGTGGGAGTGCATCCCCACGATGCGTCGGTGCTGTCGGACGAGATGCTCGCCGAGCTGGAGACGCTGGCGCGAGGACCGCAGGTCGCAGCGGTGGGGGAGATGGGGCTCGACTACCACTACATGAGCTCGCCCATGGAGGCGCAAAAGGAGGCGTTTCGAAGGCAGATCGGGCTGGCGCGGCGGGTCGGCAAGCCGATCGTCGTGCACACGCGGGAGGCGCCGGGGGACACGCTGGACATCCTCGCGGAGGAGAACGCGCGCGACGTGGGCGGGGTGATTCATTGCTTCTCGGAGGATCGACCGTTCGCCCAGCGCGCGCTCGATCTGGGGTTCGACCTCTCTTTTTCGGGGATCGTGACGTTCAAGAGCGCGAGGTCGGTGCACGACGTGGCGGCGTGGGCGCCGGGCGATCGCATCCTCGTGGAGACCGACAGCCCGTACCTGGCGCCCATCCCGCTGCGTGGAAAGACCTGCGAGCCGGCCTATCTGGTGCACACGGTGAAGCGGGTGGCGGCGCTGCGCGGCGAGTCGGTCGAGGACCTGGCGCGAAAGACGGCCGAGAACACCCGCAGGCGCTTCGGTCTGGACGCGGATTTTTGACAATCCGGCCAAGGCAGGCGCCCCGAACCGCGTCGGACAGGCGGTGATCGGCCGAACCCTGCGAAAGGCTGCGCAGTCGTTCCGGAGAGGGGCATACTGGCGTGTGGAGCGCTTTCAGCATGGCCGAACGACTTCGTGAGGGACCTCGGCTGATGTCTGCGTGGGTGGCGAGCCTGCTCGCGCACGGGGCGTTCGTCGGCGTCGGGGCGCTGCTTTTCGCGGCGAGCTCACTGTCCAGCGGCGCGGAGCCTGTGGAGCCCGCGCCCACCACGCCGAGCACGGAGATCACGCCCGACACGGTCGATCTCTTCGTCGCGACCGACGGCACGAAAGACCCGGATACCCTTCGTTTGCCCTACGCCCCGGCATTGCTGGCGCGCGGCGGGGGGGAGGGCGAGCCGCGGCCGGACACCGGGCACGCGGGGCGCGGCGGCACCGACACGGCGGCGCACCAGGCCATGAACCTGGCCGATCGCGACGACAGCACCTACCTGTCGCGCGACGTCCAGACGCGGCTCGACCGCGATCAGATTCAGCGTATTCGCTCCGGCAAAGAGCGCTCGTCGTGGGAGGACTGGCGGGCGGCGCTGGAGCCGATGGAGCTGACGTTCCTGGCGAACGGGAGCGAGGGCACGCGGCCCGAGCGCAGGACGGACGCGGGCGTCGATCCGTCGCAGGGCGCGCGCGATCGCGGGACGCCGCAGAAGGTCGGCGGGGCCATCGGCGGGGCGTCGCCACCACCCGGGGAGACGATGAGCCCGCGGCTCTCGGGCGAGCCGGAGCAGGGCGCCGACTACGCGTCGTTCGGGCTGGGGGTGCGGGACGGCGAGCCGGGCCACGACTTCCGGGACAGCGCGCGGATCGCGCGGGCGCGGCCGATGGTGGACGAGGGCAACCCGAGCATCCCGGCGAGCACGGTCGACAAGCCGAAGGACACGCAGGACAGCGAGCAGGAGTCGACGGCGCGATCGACGTCGATCGTCCACGCGAGCACGGCGGGCGGCGCGCCGGGGGTCGGACCGGGCGGGCAGAGCGGCGCGGGCGCGACGGGGTCGGGCGGCCTGTCGGGGTCGGGCTCGGCGGCGAAGACGCTCGGAACGGGGGCGGGCCCGGGGCTCGACAACAGCGTCGCCGATCCGCGCCGGCAGATGTACATCCGGCAGGTCCAGGCCAGGGTGCAGGCGGCGTACAACGCGGCGCCGCGGCCCTTCCCGACGTGGGCGATCGTCGAGGGTCTCCAGGGGACGGCGGTGGTGAACATCGTGATCCTGGCGAACGGGTCGATCGGGAGCGTGTCGGTGGTGCGCAAGAGCGGGGTCGACGAGTTCGATCAGAACGTGCGGCGGATCGCGCTGGGCGCCGGGCCGATGCCGGCGGTGCCGGCGGACTTCGGCGCGAGCTTCACGCTGAGCATGCCGTTCGTGGCGAAGAATCCGGCGGTGTTGCCGAAGCGCCCGAAGACCGACTGACACGCCGGACGGGTTGGCTCCGCGATCGCCTTGAATCGTGGGCATTCGCGCGAACTTCCAGGCAGGAGGCCGGCCAATCTCCGGGGGTGGTTTCTCCGAAGCCGTTCGCGCTCCGGCGGCGGCGCGGAGAGCGGGAGCTGGCCGGGCGCGGGTGTGCGCGTCAGCGCGGCGTGAGCGCGCGTGTGAGGGGGCGGGGCAAGCGCGGGAATCACGCGTCGGCGCGGGGGGAGCGTGCCGTCGCGCGATGGGCGTGTCGGCCCGGGGGCGCGTGCCTGCGATGTCAAGTTTATGTCAGTCTTTTGGGAGCGTGGTCAGGACGGGGCGCTGGCGGGTGGAGACGACGGTGCCGCCGGGGTTTTCGGCGGTGATCAGGAACTGGGTGGGGGCGCGGACGGGGAGGCGGGGCGCGATGGGGATGAGGACGTCGCCGGTGTCGCGATCGGCTTCGCGGGGCGAGACGTCGAACACGCCGCCGTCCACGGGGTAGCGAGCGTCGCGCGCGGGGTCGAAGATCCAGAGCTGGTATTGCAGGGCGGTGGGGTCGTTCCGGGCGAGGCCGCGGAAGCGCAGGATGCCCCGCTGCTGGGCGTCGCTCCACACGACGTCGCCGGTCGCCGTGACGGCGGCCGGGTCCTGGCTGGCGGCCCACACCAGGGTGACGGCGTCGGGCTCGGCGAGCAGGGCGGTGCGCTGCTGGTGGGGTGCGACCGCGCTTCGGTTTGCGCCTGCCTGGGCGGTGGAGGGCGCGGCGGAGCCAGGCAGGGAGGTCGTGGCGGAGCCAGGCAGGGAGGGCGCGGCGGAGCCGGGCAGTGAGGTCGTGGCGGAGCCCTGTGGCAAGGTCGTGGCGGAGCTGTCGGGGGAGGTCGCGCCGGGGCTCGCGGGGGAAGCGGCTGCGATGGCGGCCGCCGATGGCAGCTCCGCGGGGGCGTCTGGCGGCGAGAGCATGGTCCACAGCGCGAGGGCCCATCCGGCGGCGGCAATGCCGATGGCGGCGCCGCGGACGATGTCGCGCGTGGGATTCGGGGGCGTGGGCTCGGGGCGCGGGTGACTGAGCCACAGCGGGGCGATCGGGAGCGGCGCGGGCCGCATGGGAGCGGCGTGCTGCGGAGAGGTGGGCAGGGGGGCGGGGCGCAGGGCGGGGAGGCTGACGATGTCGGGGGCCGGCGTGCTCGGGCGCGGCGGGCGCTCGGTGATCGTGACGCGCGCGGGCACGACGAGGGCGTTGCTCAGGATGGGGCGGCCGAAGTGGACGCGGGCGTCTTCGGCGATGCGCAGGGCGAGGCTCTCCGGCAGCGGCTCGATGGTGCCGAGGACGCCGGCGAGGACGTCGGCGAGGGTGGCCGCGACGTCGCCCGGCTCGTCGGGCGGCGGCTCGAGCATCGGGTGCCAGCGGTCGCGGTAGCGGCGATCGACGAGGCGGCGGCGAGCGACCTCGGCCACGAACGCGGCCTCGGTCACCAGCGTCGGATCGAAGCCGTCGGCGCTCTTCCACAGGTCGAGGAAGATCTCCTGCGCGGCGTCCTCGGCGTCGGTGGTGTCGCGCGCGAGCTCGCGGGCGAGCGACCACGCGACCTGGCCGAAGCGCTCGATGCACCCGTCGATGGCCGCGGGATCGCCGCGCACCACGCGAGGCAGGAGCAGCGGATCGGCGGCGGTGGACGGCATGGGGAGGCGGCTGCGTGCAGGCTTTCGTGCGGGCGGCGGCGAAGGCCCCGAAGGGTCACGCCGTTCATGATGTCAGGATCTGGCTGCGGGGGGCGCGTCGTGATCGATCTGGGCGTGCTCGATGCGGTCGAGGCGAAGGCGGCGAGGCTTCTGCTCGTCGAGGTCGTCGCACTCGAGGAGGGTCATGGTGCGCTCGGCGAGCAGGCGCAGCACGCGCACCCGGCGCTTCGAGACGGAGCCGTCGCCGTGGCGGTAGGTGACGCGCATGGCGCGGCCCTCGAACCAGGCTTGCTCGACGACCTTGCGGACGTCGGGTGGGGCCGAGAAGGCGGGCACGCCGACGAAGAGGAGGTTCTCGACGTGGCTCACGAGCTCGCGCTGGGCCGAGGTCGAGAGCGCGCCGCGGACCTTGTCGAGGCCGCTGGCGAGCGTGTCGGTGAAGGGCAAGAGACGCATCTCGGTGGCCCAGCGGCCGATCACCACGAGCAGGGCGGCCTCGCGCGCCGTGAAGTTGACCGGCGGCAAGGTGTAGCTCTTGTCGAGGGCGTAGCCGCCGCCCGGGCCGCGATCGGCGCGCAGCGGGAGCGAGGCTTCGCGCAGCGCTTCGAGGTCGCGGTAGATGGTGCGCACGGTGACGCCGAAGCGCTCCGCGAGCTGCTCGGCGGTGACGCCGGTGCGACGGGCGCGGAGGTGCTCGGCGAGGGCGAAGAGGCGGGTCTTCTTCCGCATGAGAAGGTGACGGAAGGGTGACACGAATCGGAGCGGGGTGAAGTGGCTTCGAGCGGCGAGGGCGGCAGCGGTGGATCGCGGGAGGGAGGCTCGCGGACGGAGTTTTGTGACTACGGCGAAGCGCTCGAAGCGGGGGGCGAGGCGCGCGGCTCGCGGGCGGGGGTTGCTGCCAGGGGCGAAGCGCTCGAAGCGGGGGGCGAGGCGCGCGGCTCGCGGGCGGCCGAGGAAAGGCTGCTGCTACCGCGCCGAGCGGCGCGAGGCCGCGTAGGCGATCGCGCTCTCCAGCGTACCGCGGACGGTGATTTCCTGAAGATCCGTCCGCAGGTCGACGAGCGCCGCGGCGACCTCGGGGCGAATGCCGCTGATCACCACCTCGGCCCCGAGAAAGGTGACCGAGCGCGCGGCGCGCAGCAGCGCGTCGGCGGCCTGAGCGTCGACGCTGGGCACGCCCGTGACGTCGAGGATGGCGACCTTCGCCCGGGCCTTGCTGATGCCGTAGAGCAACGCCTCGATGACGCGCCCGGCGCGCCCCTCGTCGATGCTGCCGATCAGCGGCATGACCAGGACCTCCGACGAGATCGGGATGAGCGGCGTCGAGAGCTCGGCGAGCGTCGCCTCCTGGGCCTGGATCACCTGGTCCTTGAGCTGCGCGCGCTCCTGCTCCCCGAGCTTGCGCGCGGTGACGTCCATGGTGACGCCGTAGGCGCCGAGCGGCTCGCCGGACTCGTCCTGGATGACGCGCATGTGCGTCTCGACCCAGATGATCCGGTCATCGCGCGTGAGCCAGCGCTGTTGCAGGGTGCCGCTTCCGTTCGCGTAGATGTGCTCGATCTCGAGGGCGACGCGCGCTCGGTCGTCCGGGTGTGTCGCCTCGTTCCAGAGCGCGGGATCGCGCAGGACCTCGTCGGGGCGGTAGCCGGTCAACGTGGTCAGATAGTCGCTGAGAAAGACCGGCTCCGGGGGGCTCCCGGCGCGCCGGCGGACCTCCCAGACCAGGCCCGGCACGCTGGCGATGACGTTGTCGAGCCGGTGCGCGAGCTCCTGGGAGCGCGCGAGCAGGTCGGCGCGGGCGCGCTCGGCGAGGACGCGTTCGGTGACGTCCGGGGCCACGACGCTGCGGCCCACGACCTTGCCGGACTCGTCGCGACGCAGCGTGATGTGCGTCTCGACCCAGACGTCGCGGCCGTCCTTGGTGACGAAGCGGTGCTCCGACAGGCGTCCCCCCGTGCCGGCGAGCGCCGCGAGATCGCGCAGGATGATGGGGGTGTCGTCGGGGTGAACGATGGAGGTCCAGAAGCTCGGGCTCTGGAGGCACTCTTCGCGGGTGTAGCCGAAGATTCGCTCCACCTCGCCGCTGACGTAGGGCATTCGATAGGTCGGCTCGCCCGGTGACCCTTCGCTCTCCCACACCGCGCCGGGCACCACCTCGATGATGCGTTCGAGCCGCTGGGTCCGCCTCTCGGCGTTCGCGACAGCGCCCTCGAGCTCGGCGGATCGAGCGCTCAGGGCGGCGACCTCGCGGCGCAGCGATTCAGCGGTCTCCGGCTCCTGCATGCGGGGTGGCGTAGCGAATCACGTAGCCATGCACGGAGCAACTGCTCGCCGGCGTCGGGTCGCATAGGCGATCGCGCTCTCGAGCCTGCCGCACGTCACGATGCCGCTGAGATCCGTGCCCAGGCCGACGAGGGTCGCCGCGACCTCGGGGCGGATGCCGGAGAGGATCACCTCGGCGCCGAGCAGGCTGACCGCGTGCGCCGCCCGCTGCACGACATCGGCGGTCTGCGCGTCGAGGCTCGGCACGCCGGTGATGTCGAGGATGGCGACGCGTGCGCGCGCCTTGCTGACACCATAGAGCAGCACCTCGATGACGTTCGCGGCGCGCTGCTCGTCGATGGCGCCGATGAGCGGCATGACGAGGACTTCGCGCGAGATGGGGATGAGCGGGGTGGAGAGTCCGGCCAGCGCGTCGGCCTGGGCCTGGATGACCTCGTCCTTGAGCTTGTCCCGCTCGTCCTCCTCGAGCTTGTGGGCGGTGACGTCCATGGTGACGCCGTAAGCGCCGCCGAGCTCGCCACGCTCGTTCCGCGCCGCGCGCACGTGGCTCTCCACCCAGAGGACGCTGCCGTCCTGGGTGATCCAGCGGTATTCGACGGTCCCGCTGCCCTCCGCGAGGCGCTCGGCGATCTCGCGGCTGGCTCGCTCCCAGTCGTCGGGGTGCGCGAGCAGTTGCCAGACCGCCTCCACACCGACGGCCTCCGCGGGGAGATAGCCCGTCAGCGTGGTGAGGTAGCTGCTGAAGAAGAGCGGGACCTGGATGGCATTGCCACGCGACTCCCACACCACACCCGGCATGCTGGTGATGAGCTTGTCGAGCCGCTCGGTGAGCGCCTGGGTGCGCTCCAGGAGCTCCTTGCGGGCGTGCTCGGCGCGCACCCGCTCGGTGACATCCATGACGAAGATGCTCGTACCGATCGCCGCGCCGGCCTCGTCGCGCAGCACCCGCACGTGCGGCAACACCCAGACCTCCCGGCCGCCTCGCGCGATGAAGCGGTGCTCGGGCGGACGGCCTCCTCGGACGGCGTCGCGCATGACCGTGGCCCGGTCGTCCGGATGGATGACCGACAGCCAGAAGGTCGGAGTCTCGGTCCACTCCTGCGGCGTGTAGCCGAGGATCCGCTCGAGCTGTCCGCCGACATAGGTGATGCGATAGTCAGGCTGGCCGAGCGTGCCCTCGCTCTCCCAGACGACGCCCGGCACCGCCGCGACGATGCGCTCCAGCCGCTCCGCCGCCCGATCGGTCTTCGCCAGCGTGTCCTCGAGCCGGGCGGTCTCGAAGCGGAGCTGTGCCGCCTGAATGCGCAGCGATTCGAGCGTCGGATGGTTCTCCACGGGTGGCGGAGAAAACCATGGGGCGCTCGAGCACGCAACACGACTCGTTGCAGCCCGGCGCTCGAAACCCGATGGTCCGCGCTGGCTATTGATCTTCGGCGCGGAGCGCGGCGGCGACCTGCGGCCAGGCGATGTCGCCGAGGTCGACGGGGGGGTGGACCTCCTTGCAGCCGGCACAGGTTCGCAGCCCGGCGTCCGCATTGAAGGTCTCGACTGCCTCCCAGTACTCGGCCTGCGCAATGGCCCCGTCCAGCTCGCGGGCGTGCAAAAGCTCGCCGCAACCGCCACAATACCAGGCCACCGCCTCGCGCGCCGGAGGGTCCGCCTTGAGGCGGATTTGCAGGTTCTCGCCGTACGGCACCAGCCGACTGGGCACTCCGGCGGGGATGTAGATGGTGTCGCCGGGGACGAGGCGAAACTTGCTGGAGCCCGGCAGGGCCCGCGGTCGCGGGAGGCTCGCCGCGCCTTCGTGCGAGGGGTCGAGCTCCATGAGCTGGATCTCACCCTCGCCAGCCATCTGGATCAGCACCTGGTCCTCTTCGCATACCTGAAAAAACGGCTGCGGGACGCGGTTCTTGCTGAGGTGGGGCATCGGGTCCGTGCCCTTCGGCCCCACCGGATAGTCGTCGTACGAGCCCCACGCGTGGTGGGCTTCTTTGAAGACGTTGAGGGTCTTTTTGCGTTCGAGCGCCATGGTGCTCCCTGGTCAGCGGGCGTTTTGGGACTCGATGTTGGCGCGGGCCCGATTGGCCAGCTCGGCGTACTGGGCATAACGCCGCCAGCCCATGAGCTCTTGTGGAAAGCGCGCCTGGACGACGCCGCATTTGGCGCAGGTACGCTCTTCGGCATTGAAGGCGTCCGCCGCGTCGGCATAGAAGCGCAGATTGACGAGCTCGGGATAATAACGGTGCTCCGCGCCCTTCCAGACGTCGCGATCCATGCGGAACACGACGTCGTTGCACTTCGAGCAGCGCATGATGAACCCCTCGTTCTGGGGGCCCTCGCGCTTCATGCGGATGATGATCAGCGAGATTTGATAGGTCTGCGCCTCGGGCCCGGTGGCGCTGCGGAGGAAGCTGGTCACCCCGTGGGTGCCCTGCTGCAAGTAGAGCTGACCGGTGGCGAGCATGCTGCCGTCACCGGCCATGGTCAGGATCACCTCGGGGATGTCGTTGTAATGATAGAAGTGAATGTGCGGGATGTCAGGCAGCGAGAGCGACAATGCTGCGGTGGGCACGATGTCACCGGGCCCGAAATACGGGAACAACGGGAGTTGCTGGAGCATGCCCTGATGAGCGAGCATGTTCTCGAAGACGTTCACCTTGCGGGGCGTCTTTCCGGCCGCCACCGCCTTCCCGAACCACATGCCTCTCTGCGGGCGGACCTCGGTCGTCATCGTGCCGTCCTTCCGGTGTTACGAGGTCGCTCCCGTCATCTTGCGCAGATCCGAAGCCGAGCCCTCGAACTGGATCTCCTGGATCTCGTCGAAGGGGAAGCCGATCCGTTCGAGCTCGCGGCCGACCGCCTCCTCGCTGTCGCCCTCGTAGATGTTGACCACGGTGCCCTTGGCCAGGTTCACGTAGGTGTGCACGAAGGCGGCGTGCTTGCTCTTCAGCACCTCCGGGACATTGCGCTGAAAGTCCTCCTGGCTGACGCCGGGAGCGTGATGGATGACAAGGTAGCGGGGCATATCGTCCGATCTCCTCGGCGTGTTCTTCGCCGCGCTGACAGTCGTTCAAATGCCCTCCCGCTTGTCAACTCGTTTTGCGGATCCCCGCTCTGCGCCGCGCAAAGTGGCTCGCCCGCGAGGTCGACTCCGCTCGCCACGGAGGGCTCGGGCTCGGATAACCTGCGCCCCGTGTCGACTCGTCCGCGCGCCATGCCCAGCCCCGTCTTGCCCGCGCGTCGCGAGGTCCACCCGGGCGACGCGATCGCCTGGCTGCGGGCACAGGAGCGCCTCGCCGACGCCAGCGTGGTGACGTCGCTGCCGGACGCGTCGGAGCTGCCCGCGCTCGGCTTCGAGGGGTGGCGGCGCTGGTTCGAGGACGCCGCCGAGCTGACCGCGAGTCGGGTTCCGGAGGACGGCGTCGCGATCTTCTTTCAGTCGGACATCAAGCACGGCGGCGCATGGATCGACAAGGGCGCGCTGGTCGGGCGGGGCGCCGAGCGGGCCGGGATGCGCCTCGTGTTTCATACGATCGTCTGCCGCCTGCCGCCCGGTACGCTCACCTTCGGACGGCCGAGCTACTCGCACCTGGTCGGCTATGCGTGGCCGTCTCACCAGCCCGGGCCGGCCCGCGCGACGGCGGACGTCCTCGCGGACGGCGGGTTCAAGCCGGGCTCCAAGTCGATGGGCGTCAACGCGTGCGTCGAGGCCTGCCGCTTCGTGCTGGCCGAGACGCCGACGCGCACGATCGTCGACCCGTTCTGCGGCTGGGGCACGGTGCTCGCGGTGGCGAACGCGCTCGGGCTCGGTTCGGTCGGGGTCGATCTGTCGACGCGGATGTGCCGTCGCGCGCGGGCGCTGGTGATTGATTTGCCCTGAGCGGCGGAGCGCGCGGCCCCCGAAGCGCGATGTCCGTGACAGCGTCAGGCTCGCTCGCCGCGCCTTCGGCCGAGCGGGCGAACGGTGATCGCCAGCGGGCTTCGTGTGACAGGGGCCCTCGCGCCACGGAACGCGATCCGCTAGCGTCCCGGGGCCATGCGATTGCAGCCCTCCGTCGGAGTCGTGCTCCTCTCCGCTGCTTTCCTGCCCGTGGCATGGCTCTGCGCGCCGGGCTGCAGCGGTGAATCCAGCGCGGGCGCCGCGGGGTCCACGTCATCGACCGCGGCGGGCGGCTCCGGAGGAGGAGAGCCACTTCCGCCCCTCGATCCCGCGGCGTGCCCGGTCGCGCCCGACAGCGGCGAAGATCCAGCCCTCTCCGCCGCCGCCGAGGCGCAGTGGTCCGCCACCTACGTCTCGCCTGCGAGCCCGTCGGTCCAGCAAGACAAGGCCTTTTTCCTTGCCACGCTCCTGCGCGCCGACGCCACGCTCCTGGCCGACCTCGTCGCCGACACCACCCTTGCGGCCATGAGCAATGACCGTGACGCTCGCCTCCGCGAGGCGCCTGCCATGTGCGCAGACGACGTGGCCTGTCACGCCGAGGCCCTCGGGTGGACCGCCGCCGACGCGGCGTCCGCGGCCGCTGCCATTCATTCGGTCCTCGCGGCCAATGGCCAGCTCGCGACCTTCGCCAAGGACATGCGCGCCTCGGGTCGCTTCGCCCTGCACGCCACGCTCGACGACGGCGCTCTCGTCGAGACCTCCTTTCGCGATCTCGTGACCGCCCTCCGCGTCACCTTCGGTCAACAGGCGAGCTCGCTCGGCGGGCCCGCGCTCCGTGACGTCGTGGAGGCTGTCGCCGCTGCGCACCCTGCGCCCTTCGCCTTCTTCGAGCCTCTGCTCGAGGTCGATCTGGCCGCCCTGACAGCCGACGATCGCGACGAAGCCGCGCGCTACGAGCCGCTCGATCAAGGCGAGAACGCCAAGACACTGGCGCACATCCCGAGCATCGACTGGGCCGCGTTTCCCTTCACCGTCATCCTCGTGCCGGGGCAAGGGCCGACCACCGCCGACGTGCCGCTCGCCCCGAACGGCCAGACGCGCAGCGATCTCGCGGCGCAGCGCTTCGCGGCCGGCATCGCGCCGCTCATCGCGCTCTCCGGCGGCCACGTCCACCCCGACCGAACGCCCTACTCCGAAGCCATCGAGATGAAGAAGTACCTCATCGAGTCCCACGGCATTCCACAAGACGCGATCCTCGTCGACCCCCACGCCCGTCACACCACCACCAACCTGCGCAACGTCACTCGCCTGCTCCATCGCCACGGAGTGCCCACCGATCGCGCGCTCCTGGTGACGTCGGACTTCGGGCAGAGCATCTACATCGGCTACTGGCACGGCGAGCTCGGCCCCCGGTGCCAAGAAGAGCTGGGCTATCTCCCGTGGCGCTCCCTGGTGCCCATCTCCGACACCGATGCTTGCATGGTGCCTGTCGCGGTGTCGCTCCACGCCGACGGTCGCGATCCGCTGGACCCGTGATGGCCCCTTTCGCGACCGCGGCATTGGAGCGCGGCCCTATTTGGGCTCGGGGACGATGGTCTGACAACCAATCTGGATATCGATCTGTCCGCCCGAGGCCTTGAGCTGGTTGCAGGTGGCCGGGCACATCAAGATCTTCGTGGGCGTCTGTCCCGACGCCGGATCGACGTCGTAGTACCAGCCGCCTGTCATGTCGTCGCAGGCGGCGGCCGTGCTCACGTAAAACACCGTCTCGGGCATGCTCGCGCCGGTGGGCGTGTATTCGACATTGACCTTGCCATAGTCGAGATCGCTCCCGTCCGGCGGCTGGGGGATCAGGTAGTCGCACGCCAGTGTTTCGCCCTGGATCGCGTGCAACGCGTCCAGGAAGGCCGTGGTCACGTCCTGATCGCCGGTGATGAAGAAGGCGTTGCCTGTCCCGCCCGACGCGGCGATTGCGTCGAGGTTCGCCTGCGCAACGGCGTCGTTCTGGGCGAAGACGCCGATGACGAAGGTCAGCACGCCGCCGCTCTGACCATCGGCGGCGATCTGGGCGATTGCATCGATGTCCAGCGGATCGCACTCGGTCGGCAGGCCGTCCGTCGCGAGCACGGCCACGACCTTGTGGGTTGGATTCGAGCCAGCCCATGCCGCAGCGTGGTCGATCGCCCCGGTCAGCGCGGGCGCGGTGGGCGTCGCGCCCTCGGGCGCGATGGCGGCAATGGCGGCGTTCAATGCGGGAGCCGCCGCGCTCAATGCCGAGATCTCGACCGCCGGGTCGGAATAGTCGGCCGCGGAGCACGAGTCCTTGTTCAGACAGATGCTCGACACGACCTGCACGCAGAGGTCGACCATGGGTCCGGGGTTGCAATCGGCCCCGATGGGCAGGCAATACGTGCTCGGGTCGTTGGAGCATTGACCGAGGTCGACGCACTTGCCGCCTGCGCCGCACTCGCCGTTTAGCGTGCAGGGCACGATGGCGCCTTGATTGTCGCACGTCTTGAGCAAGCACGGCCCCGCGGCGCCGCATTGCTGACTGTTGGTGCACGTCGCGGGCACGCCGTCCGCGACCACTGGAAAGAACTGGAGCCCGACGCCGAGGCCGTTCGAGCCAGGGTCGGTGAAGAACGAATCGAGCGCCTTGGTGACCGCCTCCCATTTTGTCGGCTTTTGCGCTCCTTGCGAGGTCTTTTCCAGCATGGAGCCCGACTTGTCGAGCATGATGTACATGTCGAGCGGTACCAGCTCGCCCTTCACGGTGTCTCCCGCGCAGGCCATTCCGCCGGTGCCGCCGTTTCCTCCGGCGTTGCCGCCGAACCCTCCCACGCCGTCGCCCCCGCCGCCGACATTGCCTCCGTTCCCGCCGCCGCCGCCGGTGCTCTGCCCCGCGCCCGCGGAGCCGCCGTTGGCGGAGGTGGTCGACTCGCCGGTCGACCCGTTGTCGCCGCAGGCGGACACCAGCCCGGTCGCCGCTGCCACCACAAGAACAAGCCCCATACCTTCCATATGCCGCATGGCGATATGGAAACATCGCGGCGCCCGGCAGTCTAGCGAAGTCATTCCTGTTCGGACCCTGAGCCGGGCTCGGAGACCGAGATCGATCCAGTGAAAAAGAACTGACCCGATCGCCCGGCCCGCGGGCACCGGCCGTGCCTGGCGACCGCTCCACCGGACGCACGGCTCGCGCGCGAAGGGTGCCAGTCAGAACAAGGGTGGTCTGCTGGTGGCGCGCTCGAAGCGCTCGCCGAGCCATTCAAAAAAGGCGTCGTCGAACGCGGGCGGCGCGGCGCGGGCGGCGATCTCGGCGGCGAGCGTCTCGTCCCACGCGGCGAACGCGCGCTCCAGGGTGGCGTGTGCCCCGCGGGTCCGCGCGGCTCCCGGATCCGCTGCCTCCTCCGCGTCGCGGTACACGTCCTCACAAAGGTAATAGTTGCAGGTGCCCGAGCGCCGCACGGGAGAGAGGGTGCAGCCCGCTGCCCCCAGATAAGTGCAGGCCATGCCATGTGGTCCGGCCACACGAGCGATGGCGAGGCCGCGCGGGCACGGGCGGAGGCGACCGGCCTCCATCTCGGCGCGGAGCCACGCCGCGCCACCGCGCTTCACGATGCGGCCGAGGTCGGCCCAGGCGAGGGCGGGCGGGCCGGCGCAACACCCCGCTGGCCCGGAGGGACAGCGCGCGCAGAGCGGCGACGTCACCAGGGTGTCCATCCCGGCGAGCGTGAGGCGCAGCATGTGGTGTCCGGCGCCGATGATTATCACGGTCGACGCGCCCGTGGGCTTGCAGGATGGGTGATTCTGCGATGACGAGGCCCAGGGCGCGCTCGGTGGCCTTCGGCTCGGTATGGGGGAGCGAGCTTTCTTTCAATGCCCCGTCCCGGGCGCACCACGCGAACATGGTGGAGGGTCAGGGTCGAGAAGGGGTCGTAGCGGGGCAGGGCGTCATCGCCACGTTTGCAATGATGCGGACGACTCGGAGCGTAGCTCAATGGTGTCTGCGCGGGGTGGGCCGATTGCCAGGTTGTGATCCGTGCGGATTCTGCCCATCGGCCGCGTTCGCCGCCCGCGGATCCTGCCCACCGCCCCCCGCGGGTTGACCGCGAGAATGGTGTCCACGGCTGTCGTCCTGTTGACTGCGCGGGTTCGGCCCATGGCCACCCTGCGGTCCACGCTGGTTTTGCCCACCGCCCCCGGCGGGTTGATTGCGAGCATCGTGCCCACCGGCGCCGTGTTGATTGCGCGGAGCCTGTGCGCCACCCGCGCCGTGTTGATTGCGCGGGTACTGCCCGGCGCCACCTTGCGGCCCCCGCGGGTCTTTCCCACCGGCTCCCGCGTGTTGATTGCGCGGGTATTGCCCGTCGCCGCCAGGTTGCGGCCCCCGCGGGTCTTTCCCACCGGCTCCCGCGTGTTGATTGCGCGGGTATTGCCCGCCGCCGCCAGGTTGCGGCCCCCGCGGGTCTTTCCCACCGGCTCCCGCGTGTTGATTGCGCGGGT
>Ga0163144_10005675_pt1 | contig 27725 bp, 21 predicted proteins | sample OliLak19BULKMAT1_FD_123175 | JGI IMG/M metagenome (GOLD analysis project Ga0163144, IMG submission 123175) | Freshwater microbial mat bacterial communities from Lake Vanda, McMurdo Dry Valleys, Antarctica - Oligotrophic Lake LV.19.BULKMAT1 | ecosystem: Environmental > Aquatic > Freshwater >... | reverse complement strand
CTGCGAAACGCAACGAAGCTCCGCCCTCGCCGGAGACGCTCGAGGCTGCGGCCGCGTCTCCGCCCCCGGCAGAGCCCGCGCTGAGCGACAGTCCCGAGGCGGCCCTTCCGCCTCCGATCGTCGCTACCGAACCCGAAGCTGCGGCGGAGGCGAGCTCGCCCGACTCGCTCGAACCCGAAGCCGCGCTCGCCCTCGCCAGCGACGAGCAGGCTCGTGCCAAGCCTTCCACACCTTTCGATCGTAACAGCGTACGCGTCGGCTTGGTGGTCGGATGGGCGCAGGGCGACACGACCGATTGGCTCGTGCTGGGCGGAGGGCTCGGCTACTACGTCCTCGACGGGCTCGAGGTCCATGCCGACGCGAATTTCTGGGTGGGAGGCTCACCGTTCATCGCCACCGTTACACCTGGTGTGCGCTACGTCTTTCACATGCTGCCCGACGTGAAGCCTTACGTCGGCACCTTCTACCGGCACTACTTCGTCGATCGACCCGGCTTCGACTCCGACTCGCTCGGCGGGCGCGCAGGCATCTACTTCATGGTCAACTCGCACGCCTACATCGGCGGCGGCTTGGTCGTCGAACAGCTGATCAACAACAACCTGTTCGAGAATGCCACGCAGGTCTACCCAGAAGTGACCTTCGCTCTGGCTTTTTGAAGCCTGTTCCTGCGATTTTCAGCTACTCGCGAGTGCCGCTTCGGACGCGCGGTCGCCCAGGCTGGGCGGCGGCACGGTGCCTTCCTGCAACTCCGGGCTGGCCTGACTGACGGTGATGGCCGTCATGTGGACGATGGCGTCGACCGAGGCGTTTTGTTGCAAGACGCTCACGGGCTTGCGCATGCCCAGCAGCATCGGACCGATGATGTCGGCTCCACCTGCCACGGACAACAGCTTGTAGGCCGCATTGCCAGCGTCGAGATTGGGGAAGACCAAGACGTTGGCCGCACCCTTGAGCGTGCTGAACGGGTAGAGCTTCCGGTCCTCGGGATCGAGCGCGACGTTGGCTTGCATCTCGCCATCGACCATCAGTTCAGGGCGTCGAGCTTTCACCAGTCGAGTGGCCTCTGCCACTTTCTTGGAGGCGGGATGCGGCGCGTCTCCGAAGTTCGAGAACGACAGCATGGCGACACGCGGCTCGATGCCGAGCTCCTTCACGCGCTCGGCGGCGAGCAACGCAATCTCGGCCAATGCCTCGGCGTCGGGCTCGATGTTGATGGTCGTGTCAGCCAAAAAGTGCACGTTTTGCTTGGTGACGACCATGTACATGCCGCAGGCGTTCTTCACGTCGTGGCGCACGCCGATGATGCGTAACGCCGGACGAATGGTAGCTGGATAGTCCTGACGTGCTCCGGCCACGACGCCGTCGGCGTCTCCCGAATGCAACATCATCATGGCGAAGGTCGTGCGAGATTGGCGGAGCTCCCGGTGGGCACTCGATTCGGTCACGCCTTTGCGACTCCGCATTCGGAAATAGGCTTCGGCGTAGGCGTCGATTTCGGGGCTGGTGCGCGGATTGACGAGCACGATGCCCTCGAGCGAAACACCAGCGGTGGCTGCTCGCGCCATGATTGTCTCGGGCGTACCGAGCAAAACGGGGAAGGCGATGCCCGCGTCGTGGACGCGACGGGCGGCCCGGATGATGTTGTCGTGATCACCTTCGGGAAACACGATGCGCTTGGGTTGGCTCTTGGCCGCGGAGGTGATGTGCCAAAGCACGCGTCTCGCTGGCGAAAGTTTGCGATAGAGAGAATCGCGGTAGGCCTCGATGTCGATGCTTTCGCGGGCGACGCCCGAAGTCATGGCCGCCTGCGCCACGGCGGGCGCGACCCAGAACAACACGCGGCTGTCGAAGGGCTTGGGGATTATGTAGTCGCGGCCGAAAGCCAGATTCTTCTTGTTGTAGGCGCGAAGCACGTCGTCGGGCACGTCCTGTCGAGCCAAGAGGGCGATGGCTTCGGCAGCGGCGACCTTCATCTCCTCGCTGATCTCGCTGGCACGAACGTCCAGCGCGCCCCGGAAGATGTAGGGGAAGCCGAGCACGTTGTTCACCTGGTTCGGAAAATCGCTCCGCCCCGTGGCTACGATGGCATCGGGCCGAGCGCGCTGCGCCGTCGCGTAGTCGATTTCCGGGTCGGGATTGGCCAACGCGAAGATGATGGGCTTGGGAGCCATGGTCTTGACCATCTCTGCGCTCACGATGCCGCCGGCGGAGAGTCCGATCAAAACGTCGGCATCGACGATCGCCTCGCTCATCGTGCGCCGCAGGTCGCTCTCGGGTCGGGCGAATTCCGCACGAAATTCGTCGATATCGGGCCGACCGACGTGCAACACGCCGATGTTGTCGACCATGGTGATGTTGGCGTGTGGGACGCCAAGGCGGGTCCACATGCGCATGCACGACGTCGCTGCCGCGCCGGCTCCGATACAGGTCACGCGGACCTCTTCGACGGACTTTTCTTGCAATAGGCAAGCGTTACGCAGGGCAGCGGCCGAGATGATGGCCGTGCCATGTTGGTCGTCGTGAAAGACGGGGATGTTCATCTTTTCGCGCAGCGCGCGCTCGATCACGAAGCACTCCGGCGCCTTGATGTCCTCGAGGTTGATGCCGCCGAAGGTCGGCTCGAGCGTGCGTACGACCTGAATGAACAGATCGGGATCCTTGGCGTCGAGTTCGAGGTCGAAGACGTCGATGTCCGCAAACCTCTTGAACAGCACCGCTTTGCCCTCCATCACCGGCTTGGCGGCGCGCGGGCCGATGTCGCCCAAGCCCAGAACGGCGGTCCCATTGGTGACGACGGCAACCAGGTTGCGTCGCGCCGTGTACACGTCGACCAGGTCGGGGTCGCGAAAGATCTCGCGGCAAGGCTCGGCCACGCCAGGCGAGTAGGCGAGTGACAGATCGAGCTGGGATGCGACCGGCTTGGTCCACATCACCTCGATTTTTCCAGGCCGACCCTTGCTGTGGTAATGAAGCGCATCGTCACGGTCTTGCATCGCGCCTACTCTAGCCTGGACGGGGGGGTTCCCTCACCTGCCGTCGCGGGCTAGGCAATGGGCATGGGTTCCGGCTCGGAAAGTGCTCGGCTGGGGGCGGAGGTGCTCCGTCTGACCCTGAAGCAGGTCGAGGCAGCCTATCGCGAGACGAACCAGAGCTTGTTTCAAGGCAGGCTCCGCATGCCTTTGCTCGAGTGGGCCGACAGCAACCGGGAGCTGGGCGCTTGGGTTCACGACCAGCGCTGTTTGCGGCTGTCCGAGGGGCTGCTGGAAGGCTCGTGGGGCGAGCTCGTCGAGGTACTCAAGCACGAGATGGCCCACCAGTACGTGGACGAAGTCTTGGGTGGTGGCGACGAAGGTCCCCACGGATCCCTGTTTCGCAAAGTCTGCGCAGAGCGCGGCATCGACGGACGTGCGAGCGGGGCGCCATCCAAGTCCGATGCGGCCGAGTCGAGCGAGGTCGCCCTGCTCGCGCGCATCGCCGGATTGCTGTCGTTGGCTCAGAGCGACAACCGTCACGAGGCCGAAGCGGCCATGGCTGCCGCTCGACGTCTGATGCTCAAATACAATTTGGACGAGGCCGTGCGCTCGAGCGCACGGGCCTATTCTTTTCGGCACGTCGGAACCCCAACCGGCAGGCGAGCCGCTTGGCAGCGCGTTCTGGGTGGCATTTTGAACGAGTACTTCTTCGTCGACGTGATCATCGTGCCCGTCTACCGGCCGCGGGAAGGCAAACGCGGCAGCGTGCTCGAGATCATGGGTACTACAGAAAACCTGGAGATGGCCGTTTATGTCCACGACTTCCTGGAGCATGCGGCGGACTCGCTTTGGCGCGCACACAAACGAGCCGGGGAAATTCGTGGCGACAAACCACGACAGAGCTATCTTTTCGGTGTGATGAGCGGCTTTCGAGATAAACTGGCGGCCGAGGGGCGGGAGGCGCAAAAGAATGGGCTGGTATGGCTGGGCGACCCCGAACTGAAGCGGTACGCACGCGCCAGGCATCCCTACGTTCGTTCGGTCGGCTCTTCCGCGAAGGTCCAAAAGGACGCGTTTTCCGCCGGCTGCGAAGCGGGGCGCGCGCTGGTCTTGCACCGCGGCTTGTCTCAGGGCGCCAGTTCGGGCGGGCCTCGCTTGCTCGGCAATGGAGGCAGGCGTGACTGACGACGACCGGCACGATACCCAGATCGGCGATGGCGCTTCGAGGATGGCGTTGCCGGGACCGCCCGCCGGGGACAGCTTCGAGGGCAGCGTCGTCGCCGATCGCTACCTGGTTCATCGCCTGATTGGCAGCGGTGGCATGGGCGCCGTCTACGAGGCCGAGCACATTCACATGCAAAAGCGCGTGGCGCTCAAGATCTTGCATGGCGCGATGTCGGTCAACCCGGAGGTCGTCGCGCGATTCGAGCGCGAGGCCGTTGCCGCCGGGCGCATTGCGCACCCCAGCGTCGTCACGGCCACGGATTTCGGTCAGCTGTCTTCAGGCGTCTTCTACCTGGCGCTCGAATACGTCGAAGGCGAGAGCTTGGCTCAGCTGCTCGATCGCGAAAAGACCCTCAAGCCCGATCGCGCCTTCCGCATCGTGGCGCAGATCACCGCCGCTCTGGTGGCGGCTCACGAAGCCGGCATCGTGCATCGCGATCTGAAGCCCGAGAACGTCATGTTGGTCGCGACCTCGGACGAAGAAGACTTCGTCAAGGTGTTGGATTTCGGCATTGCCAAGCTGCACAGCGGTCACGTGCGCGAGGGCGAAGAAGGCCTGACGCGTGTCGGCATGGTGTTCGGCACGCCGGAATACATGTCGCCCGAGCAAGCGCGTGGAGCCGTCGTCGATGCTCGCTCGGACTTGTACTCGCTCGGCATGATCTTCTACGAAATGCTGGTGGGGCACACGGCCTTTGCTGGCGACGATCTGATGGCGGTGCTCACGGCACAGATGGCCGATGCGCCTCCCGCACTGAGTGACGATCTGCCGCTCGAAATTCGACAATTGGTCGCGCGCCTGCTGGAGAAAGAGACCGAAAGACGCCCCCAAACTGCCGATCTGCTCGCTGAAGAACTCGTGCTCGTCGCCGACAAGCTCAGCTATTTCATGCCGCTCGCGCGCACGAGCGCTGGCACGCGACTGGATCGAACCGGCTCGGGCTTTCGTACGTCGGGCGCCGATTTGGTGGAGTTCTTGCCTGGCGTGCCGCGTCGGGTGCTGCTCAACCCACTCGCGTCGCTGCGCGCTCTGTCCATCCGGCCCGTCTCGATTGGTCCTCGCTCGGTGCCGCTCTGGTTGCCCGCACTGGCGTTGCTTGGCGGTATGTTGATCGGCACGTTCGTCATGCTGAAGAAGACGCTCGAGGTTGCAGCCGCTCGACCCGAGCCTGCGGCCGCGGAAGACCCCACCGAACAAGTCGAAATCGAGGCACGGGGCGGAGATCGCGACGCGCTGGGCGAGCTGCGGCGGTTGATCGAGGTCGAACGCATTCGCAACCAGCAGGCGTCCCAGAACGGCAAGAGGCCAGGAGTCGATGGCGCCGAAGCCGCTCGCGAGTCGGCCCGCTTCATGGCACTCGGCCGCGGTTACAGCGTGATTCGGCACTACTCGGCCTCCATGGCCGCCTACCAGAGCGCCGTGCAGGCCGACCCCCATGTGGCCGAGGACCCGGAGCTGCTCCTCGATGTGCGCGTGGCACTCGAACAACGCGACGCCATGGAGAGCGGCATCGATTTCGCCAAGGATCACCTGGGAGCGCAGGGCGCCGACCTGATCTTCGATGTCTGGCGCGATTTTCGAGGTCGCTCCGGCATGACACCAGTCGTCGCGCACGCTCTCAAGCTGATCCGCGGCAAAGAACTTCGCGAGCACGCGGCGCCGCCGCTGCAAATCGCTCTCGATTTGGAGCGCGCGCAGACGTGCGCCGACTACAAAGAGATCCTGCCGCGCGCGGTTGCCCTGGCCGACGATCGCAGCCTGATGAAGCTCGAGGCGCTGCGCACTCGAAAGGGCTGTGGTTCGTTCAAGAACAGCGACTGTTTCGGGTGCTTGCGCGCTTCCGACGTACCACTCGAGGGCGCAATCGAGAGCGCGAAGAAACGCAGTTCACCCGAATTTTTGAACCCGTTGCACGACGAAAGTTCGAAAAAGTGAGATCTCGCTCCCGCACGTTCTCGAGGGTCACTCTCGCTAGGTAGAACGCCAGAAATGAGCATACGAGCCGTGGAGTCCGACCAAACCCGAGTGCTGCTGATCTTCGCGCACCCGTATCCCGAACGTTCGCGTGCCAACCACACTCTGCTTTCCCGAGTCGAAGATCTGCCGGGGGTCGAAGTGCGCTCGCTCTACGATCTGTATCCGGGCTTCGACATCGATGTCCAGGCCGAGCAAGCCGCCTTGTTGCGGGCCCACACCGTCGTCTGGCAGCACCCGATCTATTGGTACTCCGTGCCTGCGCTGCTGAAACACTGGTTCGACAAGGTCTTGGTGCGCGGCTTTGCGTACGGTGAGCAGGGCGACAACTTGCACGGCAAGCGCTGCCTGTGGGTGGCTACCACCGGTGGGCCCGAGAGTTCGTATTCGCCCGAGGGCATGCACGCGCACCCGTTCGAGAAGTTCGTGCCTGTCGTCGAGCAGACCGCACGTTTTTGCGGCATGCATTGGGAACAGCCTTTGATCGTTCACGGCGCCCATCAGGTCACCCAAACGGCTCTCGATCATACGGCTCTCGCCTACCGGGAGAGAATCCAGAACTTGCTGCAGAGTCCAAGGAGTGCCCTGTGAGCAATGAACCCAGCGTCTTGTCCGATGCCTTGGTGTACCTGGCGGCAGCCACCGTCTGCGTCCCGCTCGCCAGTCGGCTCAAGCTGGGCTCGGTGCTTGGCTATCTGGCGGCAGGCTGCGCCATCGGCCCATTTGGCTTGGAGCTGGTCTCCAATCCCGAAGACATCCTGCACTTCTCCGAGATCGGCGTCGTGCTCATGCTGTTCTTGATCGGGCTCGAACTCGATCCGCGACACCTGTGGCAGCTCAGAAGGCCGGTATTCGGCGGAGGCGGTCTGCAGCTGCTCACTTCAGCGGTCCCGCTCGGCGTCGCCGGCTGGCTCTGTGGTCTGCCGTGGAAAGCTGCACTCGTGGTTGGTTTTGCGCTCGGCCTGTCGTCGACGGCCGTGGCGATGCAGACGATGAAGGAGAAGAACTTGATGTCTGCCGGTGTCGGCAAGACTTCGTTCTCGATCCTGCTCTTCCAAGACATCGCAGCCATTCCGCTCCTGGCTTTGGTGCCCCTGTTGTCGGGTGGTGCGAGTACGAGCACCGAGTCGCCGTGGATTTCGGGGTTCAAGGTGCTGTTCGCATTGATCACGGTGTTCGTGATTGGACGGTTCTTGACGCGACCGCTCCTGCGCCTGTTGGCGCTGACGGGTCTGCGCGAAGTCTTCACGGCTTTCACTCTGCTCTTGGTGCTCGGCATTGCCTTGCTGATGTCGAGCGTTGGCATTTCGATGGCGCTCGGAGCGTTCTTGGCCGGCGTCCTCTTGGCTGGCTCGGAATACCGTCATGCACTCGAGACCGACATCGAACCGTTCAAGGGCCTGCTCATGGGCCTCTTCTTCATCGCCGTTGGCATGAGCGTGAATTTCGCGCTGATCCACACTCAACCGCTGCTCGTGCTCGCTTTGGTCCTCGGCTTCCAGCTTCTCAAGGGCTCGATGCTACGCCTCATCGCGCCGCTAGTGGGTGTGCCCGAGCGGCAGCGTTGGCTCCTGGCGGCGCTGCTTTCGCAAGGTGGCGAATTCGCATTCGTGGTCTTCGGGTTGGCCAAGAGCGCACAGCTCTTGCCCGGCGACTGGGACGGCCTGTTGACGCTCACGGTGGCCCTGTCGATGGCGCTCACGCCCGTGTGGATGATCGTGCATGCGCGCCTGTTCGAACGCGTGCGTGTCGAACCAGAAGCCCAGCTGCCCGAATTCGAAGACGAAAACGCGGCAGTGATCATCGCTGGCTTCGGTCGCTTCGGGCAGATCGTGGGCCGGCTGCTGTTTGCCAGCGGCATACGGGCAACGGTGCTCGATCACGATCCCGATCAGATCGAGGCTCTCAAGCATTTCAAGTTCAAGATCTATTACGGCGACGCCACTCGGCTCGATTTGCTCGAGGCAGCTGGCGCGGCGCGCGCCAAGCTGATCGTGGTGGCGATTGACGAGCAAGAGGCCAGCGTGCGCCTGGTCGATGCCGTACAGGAGCATTTCCCTGGTCTGGTCATCGTAGCGCGAGCCCGCAACGTTGGACATTTCCAAGCCCTCCGCTCACGCGGCGTCGAAGTGGTGGAACGCGAGACCTTCGAAGCAGCCCTCAACCTGGGCCGCAAAGCGCTCGAAAGATTGGGAGTAGGACCGTACGACGCGCAGGAGCGCACGGACACGTTCAGGCGCCACAACATCGCCATGCTGGAGGCTGTGTTGCCCCACTGGGACGACGTCGAAAAACGTCGAAGCATGGCCGTGTCCGCCCGTGAGCAGCTCGAACAGCAAATGGAAAACGACCGCGCCGAGACCAAGCGCCATGGCGTACGTGGCTGGCAAGACGAAGAGAGTTCACGGCCGACGGGCGAAGTCATCGGCTGAGGACGAGTCGAGCGAGCTCAGTAGCGTGGGACGCTCGGATCGATCTCTTGCGACCAGGCCTCGATGCCGCCGGTCAGGTTGAAGACCTGGCGAAAGCCGCGAGCAGCGAATTGCTCGGCTGCGCGCTGGCTGCGGTGGCCGTGATGGCATTGGAAGACGAGAGTCGTGCTGGGTGCGAGGTCGAGCAATTGATCGTGCAGCTGAGAATCCAGCAATTCGGCTCCGGCGATGCGCGCCGTCTCCCACTCACCGGGACTGCGCACGTCGATCAAGCGCAGGGTTTCGCCGCGCTCCATGCGCGCTCGCAAACCTTCGACGGATAGCGCTCGGACGCGTGGCGGCTCGTTCGGGTTGTCGATCTTGAAGGCGTTGCCCTCGGGCGTATCGACGAAGTCGATGCTCAGACCATCGGCACGACTGGCCGAAAGACGATCGAGCGCCCAGGTCACGCCGCCACTTTCGACCAGCACGCCGCTCTCGGGCTTTGGACCAATGGACAAGCCGGCTTGAAACTCTTTGTCGATTTCGAGCACGACGACTTCGTCGGCATCTCCGACGTAACCACGTAGGGCCTCGCTGGCGCGCGGCGTCACGTTGATGCGTGGGGGCGAGATGGCGCCCCCACCGATGCCGAGCTTCTCATGGAGCGCGCCCGATTCGTACATGGCGCCTATGATGTCCGCTCCGCCGATGAACTCGCCGCGGACGAACAATTGCGGAATCGTCGGCCAAGCCGAGAACTCCTTGATGGCTTCGCGGACTTCGGGGTGGCTCAGCACGTCGACGGTGGCGTAGTCGCGCAGGAGGTTGTCGAGCACCTCGACCGTGCGAGCGGAAAAACCACACGAAGGCGCCGTTCTCGTGCCCTTGAGGAACAGCAGGACCTCGTTGTCGTCGATGGCCTTCTGAATGCGGGCCTGCAATTCGGGCGTCATGAGCGGCTGTTTGCCACTCCTCGCGGCGAACGCCAAGTCCAAGCCGCAAAGAACCCTTCGCGGGGCGCGTGGCAGTGACAAAACCATTGTCAGAAGCCGCTGAAAAGGCCAGCTTTCCGCGACCACGCCCCCGTGCGCGTGGCCCAATTCACATGGCTTCAGATCGCTCCGCTCAGCTCCACAAACTCGCGTCCCAGCGCATCCTCATCATCGACGGCGCCATGGGCACCTGCATTCAGCAGTACCCGCTGCGCGAGGAGGACTATCGGGGCAAGTACTTCGAGAACACCAAGAAGGACTTGAAAGGGGACAACGAACTCTTGGTGCTGACTCGTCCCGAGATCATCAGCGAGATCCACGAGCAATACCTGGCGGCTGGTACCGACATCATCGAGACCAACACGTTCAATGCCAATCGCATCTCCCAAGCGGACTACGATTTGCAATCGTCGTGCTTCGATCTGAACGTCGCGGCGGCGCGTTTGGCCCGGGCGGCTTGCGACAAGTGGTCAGACAAGACCCCCGACAAGCCTCGCTTCGTGGCGGGCGCCATCGGACCGACCAACCGCACACTCAGCCTATCGCCGGACGTCAACGATCCTGGTTTTCGGGCGGTGAACTTCGACGAGGTCAAGGACGCCTACATGGAGCAGGTGCGTGCCCTGATTGAGGGCGGCGTGGATTTGCTGCTGTGCGAAACCATCTTCGACACGCTCAACGCCAAGGCCGCGCTGTTCGCGATCGAAGAAGTGCAGCGTGAGAAGGGCGTAGTTTTGCCGCTGATGATCAGCGTGACGTTCTCCGACAAGAGCGGCCGCACGCTCTCGGGTCAGACGGTCGAGGCCTTCTGGGACTCTGTCGCGCACGCGCGTCCGTTCTCGATCGGGGCCAATTGCGGGCTGGGTGCGACGGAAATGCGCCCCTACATCGCCGAGCTGAGCCGGCTCGCGCCTACGCTGGTCAGCTGTTACCCCAACGCCGGCTTGCCCAATCCGCTAGCCCCGACGGGCTACGACGAGCTGCCAGAGCAAACCAGCGCGCTCCTGCGCGAGTTCACCGAGAGCGGCATCGTCAACATCCTGGGTGGTTGTTGCGGCACCACGCCAGCTCACATTGCCGCCATCGAGAAGGCGACGCGAGAGCTCGAACCGCGGCAAATACCAACACCGGAGCCATTCAGCCGCTTCAGTGGGCTCGAGACTTTGGTCGTCCGACCCGAGACCAATTTCATCATGATCGGCGAACGCACCAACGTGACTGGTAGCAAGAAGTTCGCGCGCCTCATCAAGGACGGGGACTACAACGCTGCCCTCGAGGTAGCGCTCGAGCAGGTGCGCGGCGGCGCCAACATCATCGACATCAACATGGATGAAGCCATGCTCGACAGCGAGGCGGCCATGGTGAAGTTCTTGAACCTGGTGGGCGCCGAGCCGGAGATCTGTCGCGTGCCGATCATGATTGATAGCTCGAAGTGGTCGGTGATCGAGGCCGGCCTCAAATGCGTACAAGGCAAGGCGATCGTCAACTCGATCAGTCTCAAAGAAGGCGAAGCCGAGTTCATCGAGCGGGCGCGCAAGGTGCGCGAGTATGGCGCAGCTGCCGTGATCATGGCGTTCGACGAAGAAGGTCAGGCCGACACCACCGAGCGCAAGTACGAGATTGCCGCTCGCGCCTACAAGATCCTGGTCGAGCAGGTGGGCTTCGCGCCCAGCGACATCATCTTCGATCTCAACGTGTTCGCGGTTGCGACGGGCATCGAGGGCCACAATCGCTTCGCCATCAACCTGATCGAGGCCATCAAGCTGGTGAAGAAGAACCTACCGGGCGCGCTGACCAGCGGCGGCATCTCCAACCTGTCGTTCTCCTTCCGTGGCAACGACGTGGTGCGCGAGGCCATGCACTCGGCCTTTCTCTATCGAGCGATCAAGGACGGGCTCGACATGGGTATCGTCAACGCGGGGCAGCTCGCCGTCTACCAAGACATTCCCCTAGAGCTGCTGGAGTGCGTCGAAGACGTGCTCTACGACCGACGCGAAGACGCCACCGAACGCCTCGTCGCCATCGCCAATCAGGTCAAGGGCAGCGGCACGAAGCGCGAACTCGACCTGGCCTGGCGCGAGCAGACGGTCGAAAAGCGCATCGCTCACGCCATGGTGCACGGCTACGTCGACTTCATCGAGGCCGATTGCGAAGAGGCGCGGCAGAAGCTGGGTCGACCGATCTTCGTCATCGAGGGTCCGATGATGGACGGTATGAGCGTGGTCGGCGACTTGTTCGGCGACGGCAAGATGTTCTTGCCCCAGGTCGTCAAGAGCGCGCGCGTCATGAAGAAGGGCGTTGCTTACCTCGAGCCCTTCATGGAGTCCGAGAAGGACGAGTATGGCTCGACCGCCAAGGGCAAGGTGCTCATGGCCACGGTCAAGGGTGACGTTCACGACATCGGTAAGAACATCGTCGGCGTCGTGCTGGGTTGCAACAGCTACGCCATCGTCGACCTGGGAGTGATGGTGCCGACCGCGCGCATCATCGACGAGGCCATCGCCCAAGGAGTCGACATGATCGGCCTATCTGGTTTGATCACGCCTAGCCTGGACGAGATGGTCGGTGTCGTACGCGAGATGAAACGTCGTGGCGTCAATCTGCCCGTGTTGATCGGCGGCGCCACGACCAGCCGCCAGCACACAGCCGTCAAAATCGCTCCGGAGGCCAGCGTGCCCGTGGTCCATGTGCTCGACGCGTCGCGCGCCGTGAACGTCGTGGCTGCCCTGCTCGACGACAAGCAGCGCCCCGATTTCTTGGCCAAGAACATCGACGACCAGGTGCGCTTGCGCGAGGTCTTTCGCGGCAAGCAGAAGCGGCCGCTCACCCCCTACGCCGTCGCGCAGACGCGTCGCAGCAAGATTGTCTGGAAGGCCGAGGACCTGGCCAAGCCGAGCTTCATCGGCGGCAAGCAGCTGCTCGAGGTAGCGCTCTCCGACTTGGTGCCCTACATCGACTGGTCGTTCTTCTTCACCGCGTGGGAGCTGCCGGGACGCTACCCGCGCATTCTCTCCGACGAGAAGTACGGCGCAGCGGCGCGCGAGCTGTTCGCCAATGGCCAGGCGTTGCTCCAGACGCTGATCGCCGGCAAGCAGCTCACCGCCAACGCCGTATACGGCTTCTGGCCCGCTTGGTCCGAGGGCGACGACATCGTGCTGTTCGAGGACGAAGCACGCTCGAAAGAGGTCGCTCGCTTCCCGATGCTGCGAGAGCAGAACAGTCGCGGCGACGAAGATCCTTGCTTGTCCCTCGCGGATTTCGTAGCGCCGCGTAAAACCGGACTCCTGGACTACATCGGCGCTTTCGCAGTCACGGCAGGCATCGGGGCCGAAGAGTTGGCGCGTCACTTCGAGAAGGAGCTGGACGACTACTCGGCCATCTTGGTCAAAGCCTTGGCCGATCGTTTGGCCGAAGCGTTCGCCGAGTACCTTCACGCTCGCGCTCGCAAGGAGTGGGGTTACGAGACGGAACAGCTCTCGACCGACGACCTGATTGCCGAAAAGTTTCGCGGCATTCGTCCGGCGTTCGGCTACCCCGCGTGCCCCGACCACCGCCCCAAGTTCGCCCTGTTCGATCTCTTGGGCGCCCGCGCCATAGGCATGGAGCTGACCGAGAGCTTGGCCATGACGCCGGCAGCTTCGGTCAGCGGCATCTATCTGGCGCATCCAGAGGCCAAATACTTCAACGTCGGACGCGTTGGTCGCGATCAGCTGGACGACTACTCGAAGCGGCTCGGCCTCGAGCTGGGCGAGTCGGAGCGTTGGCTGGCCTCGAACTTGGGCTATTCGCCGGAAGACTCGTGAACCAGCTGCAGGTACCAAGGTGCGCGTGTGATCTTCGCTGAAGTGCTGGATCGTGCGCGAGACAGCTTGGGTCTCTTGACCTCGGATGCGCGCGTCGATGCCGAAACCGTTCTGGGCATCTGCGCCGACATCGAATCTGGCAAGCCCTCACCCGAGGCTCGACGGCAACTCTTGGCTGCCGTCGAGTTGCTCGCACGGCGGCGTTCCCAGGCCATCCCGTTCGCGACGTTGGGGCGAGCTGCACTCGCCGAGCTCGCGGGCGCGCCCCGCGACCGAGAGCAGCTGGTTCTCGAAACGAGCCGCAACTTGTCGCTCCTGGGTCTCTAGCTGGGGCGCAGATGGCTGAAGGATCTCGGTGGGCCACTTAGCCAAAGCGTGCGCAAAGCTCGTCGAGTAGCGCGTCGCTCGCGGGATCGACCACCAGACGTTCGGGGTGACTCTGGTAGTAGGCGACGATCTCGCGCGCTCCCTTCCAGAATGGGATCTGAGCCAAAAACTCGGGCACTAGGCGCTTGATCTTGCTGTTGTCGAAAATGACGCTGTGCGACTTGTCACCGAGGACCCCGGCTCCCCAGTCCGGGTCGATGCGCGCCAACGCGTCGCTGGGTACGTGGACTAGCTTTGGTTCCTTACCCACCGCTCGTCCGATCGCTCGGTAGACTTCGTTCCAAGGCAAGACTTCGTCGCTGGTGATGTGAAAGGCTTCGCCCAGGGCTGCCGGATGCCCGAGCAGACCGACCAAGCCGACGGCGAAGTCGCTGTGGTGGGTGAGCACCCAGAGCGACGTGCCGTCGCCGTGCACGACCACGGGTTTGTCCTGCAGGATGCGGCAGAGCACGGTCGGACCATCGGGCTCGAACGGCAAGAGAGTGCGATCGTAGGTGTGGGAGGGCCGCACGATCGTGATCGGGAACTTTTCTTCTCGGTAGGCGCGGATCAGCCGTTCTTCGCAGGCAATCTTGTTGCGAGAGTATTGCCAGAACGGATTGTCCAGCAGCGTCGATTCCGTGATGGGCAAGCGGTCGACCGGCTTCTTGTAAGCCGAGGCGCTACTGATGAAAACGAGCTGCTCGGTCCGTCCGCGAAAGAGTTCGAGATCACTCTCGATCTGCTCGGGAACGAAGGCGACGAAATCGACGACGGCGTCGTAGTGTCTATCGCCGAGCGCTGCTCGAGCTTCGTCCAAGTTGCGCGCGTCCGCGCGTAGAATGTTGGCGCCCTTCGGAAACGGCCGGATCTCCTGAGAATGGCCGCGAACCAGAAGATCGAGGTCGTAACCCAGCTCGAGTGCGCGGGACGCGCAGGCCGAACTGATGATGCCAGTGCCGCCGACGAACAAAATTCGCATGCGCAAGCTGACCTGGCTTTGTCGAGCGAGGGAAGGGCCCGGCAGCGCTCTCGGCAGCACGCTATGACAGGCCGCTTCCACGACGGATCCAGCCCGTGCCTGGGCGACGAAGGCTCTGGTCGCCAGAGCCAGTGCCTGCTTTGCTGCTGGGGTCGTGCAACCATTCGCGGTCGCTGCCATCTCGCTGAATCAAACGCCTCTCGACTGGGACGGCAACGAAGCCAACCTGCGCGCTGCACTCGACCGAGCACGCGCGGGGGGCGCGCGGCTCGTATGCTTTCCGGAACTCTGCATCAGCGGCTACGGCTGCGAAGACACGTTCCTCTGGCCGAACACCTGGGACCAGGCCTTTCGGCTGCTCGAGCGGCTGGTCCCCGAAACCCAAGGCCTGGTCGTCGCTTTCGGTTTGCCGCTTTCGTTCGAGAGGCAAGTGTTCAACGCGGTAGCTTTGGTCGTCGACGGGCGGCTGTGCGGCTTTGCCGCGAAACGCCACTTGGCGGGCGACGGTCTGCACTACGAGCCGCGCTGGTTCCGGCCATGGCCGGTAGGCCTCGTGCGTGAGCTGGTTCGCGACGGCAAGAACTATCCTATTGGCGACTTGGTGTTCGACGTCGCTGGCGTGCGCCTCGGTTTCGAGATCTGTGAAGACGCCTGGGTCGTCGATCGACCCGGACACGAGCTCATGCGAGCGCAGGTCGACGTGATCTTGAACCCCAGCGCCAGCCATTTCGCCTTCGGCAAACACGAGCGCCGACGGGAACTCGTGGTCGCGGGCGCGCGCGATTTCGGCGCGGCCTACGTTTACGCCAATCTACTGGGCAACGAGGCGGGCCGAGCGATCTACGACGGGGACGCTTGGGTGGCGACGTGTGGACAGGTGCAGGCCGAGGCCCGGCGCTTCTCGTTCGCGCCTTTCAGCGTCACTTGGGGCCTGATCGACGTCGATGCCGAGCGTTTGCGGCGTCTGGAAATCGAGGCTCCAGCGCGTACGACGCTGACCGAATTGCGTCCGCTCATCCAGGCACAGTTCGATTGGGGCGCGGGCGCCGAGCTGCCGCAGCGGGAGACGGCACTCGAACTCGACAAGGCCGAGGCGTTCAGTCGGGCGATTTCACTCGGACTCTACGATTATCTGCGCAAATCGCGTTCGCGGGGTTTCGTCGTGTCGCTGAGCGGCGGCGCCGATTCGGCCGCCGTCGCGGTGCTGGCGCGCTTGGCGGTGCGGCGCTGTGTGGCCGAGCTTGGACTCGATGCTCTTCTGAATGCGCTCGCTTACATTTGGCCGTCGGATCGTCCGGCGAGCGAAGAAGTCGTAGTCCGTCGGCTCTTGACCACGGTCTACCAAGCAACGCAAAATAGCTCCGAAACCACGCGTTTGGCGGCCCTCGGCCTGGCCTGTGAACTCGGCGCCGAGCACCATGAATGGGGCGTACAGGAGTTCGTCGACGGTTACACGAATCGAGTCGAGACGGCGCTTGGACGCGAACTCACTTGGTCGGTCGACGACCTGGCGCTGCAGAACATCCAGGCACGGGCCCGCGCTCCGGGAGTTTGGATGTTGGCGAACGTGCGCGGCGCGCTGCTTCTCGCCACCAGCAACCGCAGCGAAGCAGCCGTGGGCTACGCAACCATGGACGGCGACACGGCAGGCGGATTGAGCCCACTTGCCGGCATCGACAAGTTCTATCTGCGCGCCTGGCTGCGCCATGTCGAAACCGAGGGGCTGGTGGATCTCGGCCCTGTCGTCGCGTTGGGGGCCGTGAACCGTCAGGCGCCGACGGCCGAGCTTCGGCCCTCGCAGCGACACCAGACGGATGAAGAAGACTTGATGCCGTACGACGTCTTGGACGTCGTCGAGCGTGCGGCCGTGCTCGAAAGAAAGTCGCCCTTGCAGGTCTTCGAAGTCTTGCGTGAGCGTTTTACGGGCGCCGAGCCAGCGCAGCTGCTCGCCTGGACTCAGCGATTTTTTCGACTGTTTGCGCGCAGCCAGTGGAAACGCGAACGGTACGCTCCCAGCTTTCACGTCGACGACGCCAACCTCGATCCGAAGACGTGGTGCCGCTTCCCAATCCTCTCGGGCGGCTTCGAGCGCGAGTTGCGCGAGCTCGAACTCGAGCTGGCCTGGACAGACTCTGCCATATCGCGCGACAACCCTTAGTCGTTGGCGTCAGAGACCCCGAAAGACGGGTGCGCGCTTGCCCAAGAATGCGGCCACTCCTTCGGCGAAGTCCTCGGACCCGAGCAGGGCGAGTTGTCCCGCCTTCTCGCGACTCAGGGTGGCTTCGAGTTCGGCGGCTTGTGCCTGACGCAACGCGCGTTTGATGCTCTGCACGGCGCGCGGCGCTTGAGCCGATAGGTCGAGCCCGAGTTCGGCGGTCACTCGCGCCACCTCGGAGTTTGGCACCAAACGGTTGGCGAGCCCGAGTTCGAAACAGCGGTGGGCGGTGAGGCGACTGCCCAGGCTGAGCAGCTCGAAGGCTCGTCCCGCTCCCAGAAGGGTCGAAAGCCACAGCGTGCCGCCACCATCTGGCATCAATCCGATTTTGACGAAACCTTCCTCGACGTAGCCGCTCTCGGCGAAGACGCGCAGATCGCAGGCCAAGGCCAGATCGGCGCCGAAACCCACAGCTGGCCCTTCGATCTGGGCGATGACGGGTTGGGGCAGCGCGGCGATGGCGCGGATCAGACGATGAAATTCATCGAGGCGCGCCTCGAGTTCGGCTGGCTCCGCCCCAGTCATGGTGCGCAAATCCGCTCCTGAACAGAAAGAACCGCCACTTCCAGAAAGCACGACCACTCGGACGGAAGGCTCACGACCGGCGGCTTCCAGAGCGTCGCCCAGGTCGACGACCAGCTGCCGGTCGAGCGCATTTTTGCGCGCTGGACGATTGAGGACGAGGTGCCGCACGGCTCGGTCGTCGTAAATCAACAGGCTGCTCTCGGAACCTTCGGCGGTCGCGCTCATGGGGAGATTGTCCACCCGTCACCCCTGCTTCGCACCACCCCAGGGAATTTTTGGTCCCAGCAGGCGTAGTCCGTTGGAATCTGCCTGCTATGTTCGAGGAATCGCCATGAAAAGCTTCAACTCAAAACAGACGACTGCGCCCCGCCGGGCATTCTTCAAGGGCGTCTGGGCAGGGCTTGGCGTTCTGCTGCTGGCCGGCACGGCTTGGGCGGGTAGTTACGCGCACGTAGCCACCCACGTTACCGCCAAGAGTCCCGAGCACGTACTCGCGGTGCTGACCTCCTACGGTCAGGTCTGCAACGAGGGCTGCAAGTACTACGGCCCCGACGTGAAAGAGTTCATCCAGGTCTCGCACAAAAAGACCGCCACCAGCTGGTACACCTGGACGTTCGTCAGCACGACGATGCGCGACGTAAAGTATTTCAACAAGGTGACGCAGATCGTCAAGTCCGATGGCACGATCTTGTTGGTGACGCGACAGCTCGACGAGAGCGACAAGGCTCTGGTCGACGAGCTCGTCAAAGCGACCGGCAAGCCGCACGGCCCGGCGTTCGACACAGGCAAGACAGTGTTCGTGATCCGCAAGCAGGACGACGGCAAGACCAAGGTCGTGCAGGACATGGCCATGACCGCCAGCGGCATGCTCGACATGTTCGGCGACAAGATCAAAGACGGCATGAAGGTAGGCGCGGCCGCCACCTTCAAGAACATCGAAAAGTGATGCGTGGATCGGCCCCGGTCGTCCACAGGACGGCTAGGGCCAGCCCGCGTCGTGCGCGCAATCAGCCCAGCGCAGCGGTGACCACCGCTTGAGCCTCGACCTGGATGCGCGCGAGGTGCTCCGCGCCCAGGAACGACTCGGCATAGATCTTGTAAACGTCTTCGGTGCCGCTCGGCCGTGCAGCGAACCAGCCGTTTTCGGTCACGACCTTCAGTCCGCCAATCGACGCGCCGTTGCCCGGTGCCTGCGTCAGCTTGGCGACGATGCGTTCACCGGCAAGTTCGGTCGCGGCCACCTTGTCCGGAGTGAGTGAGCCAAGCGCCTTCTTCTGAGCCGGGGTGGCGGGAGCATCGAGCCGCTCGTACACCGGGCTGCCGAAGCGCGCTTCGAGATCACCGTAGAGCTCGCCCGGGTCGCGGCCGTTCTTGGCCGTGATCTCTGCCGCCAGGAGCGCCAACAGCATGCCGTCCTTGTCGGTCGTCCAGGTCTTGCCGCTTTTGCGAAGAAAAGAAGCGCCAGCGCTCTCTTCGCCGCCAAAACCCAGGCTGCCGTTCGACAGCCCTTCGACGAACCATTTGAAGCCGACGGGCACTTCGACCAGCTTGCGATCAAGTCCCTTGGCAACACGGTCGATCATGCTGCTCGACACCGCTGTCTTGCCGATACCTGCCGCGCCCCAACCGGGGCGGTTCTTGAACAGATGCTCGATGGCGACGGCCAAGAAGTGATTGGGATTCAAGAGCCCGCGGCTCTTGGTGACGATGCCGTGGCGGTCGAAATCCGTGTCGTTGCCAAAGGCGATGTCGTACTTGTCCTTGAGCGCGATGAGGCCCGCCATGGCGTATTTACTCGAGCAATCCATGCGGATCTTGCCGTCTTTGTCGACGTGCATGAACGAGAACGTCGGGTCGACGACGTCGCTCACCACGCGGATGTCGATCCCGTAGGTGTCGGCGATCGGGCCCCAATAGGCCACACCAGCGCCACCGAGCGGATCGGCTCCCAATGTCAGTTTGGCAGCGGCGATGGCTTCCATGTCGATGACGTCGCCGAGCGACGACACGTAGGGTGTGATGAAATCGAACTTCTCCGTCGTGGAGGCCAAGCGCGCGCGAGCCAGCGGCAGACGTTTGACGTCCGCAAGTCCAGCCAAGATGATGTCGTTGGCGCGCTTCTGGATGGGTCCTGTGACGTCGCCACCCGCCGGTCCGCCGTCGGGTGGATTGTACTTCAAGCCACCGTCGCGCGGCGGGTTGTGGCTGGGCGTGATGACGATCCCATCCGCAAGGCCGCTCAGCTTGCCGCGATTGAACTGGATGATGGCGTGTGACACGGCCGGAGTCGGCGTGTAGCCACCCGAGGCTTCGAGACGCACGGTGACGCCGTTGCCGGCTAGGACCTCGAGTGCGCTGATGAAGGCCGGCTCGCTCAGAGCGTGCGTGTCCTTGCCCATGTAGAGCGGTCCCGTCGTGCCCTGGGCAGCGCGGTATTCGCAGATCGCCTGGGTGACGGCCAAGATGTGCGTCTCGTTGAAGCGACCGTCGAGCGAACTGCCGCGATGTCCCGAGGTGCCGAAGGCCACCAACTGGCTCACGTCGCCGGTATCGGGCGACAGGGCAAAGTACGCGCTCACGAGCTGCGGAATGTTCTCGAGCAGGCTCTGGGGTGCTGGTTTTCCGGCGAGGGGGCTCAGGCTCATGGCTCGGCACTACCACCCCACGTTCGAGGGCGACACCCGTGTCATCGTCAAGCGGATTACCGAGCCCGGCCGAGTGGAAACCCGAGGCCGGCGTCCAAGGTGGCACTCGACAACCGTGAGTTCGACCGCCTCGGCGTCGGACGCCCCGCAGTAGGCCTGCAGGAGCAGCGCCATCGCGAGTAAAGCGGCTGTCGACCTTCACCCGTTTGCCGGTACATTGCGGAAAGCTCCGCCTGGAACTCGTCATCGAAGATTCAGTCGGCGACTGAGCCGGAGAAAGGCGAACAGCTTCTTCGTGCGCAGCAGCCTGGTCAGCAAGCGATCTTCCCGCGCTGTGGTTTCGGTCGGCGGGTTCAATGTCGGCACGCTCATGCCGCAAGCCGATCACCTCCGCGAATCGCCGTCGATCCCACCGTGGATGTGATCGAAATTCCGTAGCTTTTTCCGGCAATCAAACTGATCGGCGCTCTAGGGTTTGTTCCTGAATCACTCCTGCCGCGCCTCACCAAGAAGAGCGGGGGGGGCTACGCAAGGGCTCGTCGTTGGGCTAGCGGCTGTCCCGTATCTCTCGCAAACGGGCAGCCACGCCGAGCCGCTCGGCCGCCTCGCACGCTTTGGGAGCATGCACAGGGTTCTCCTACGAAAAACAGCTCCTCAATTCATGGCGTGCCACCGTTCGCGTCCTATGCTTCCCGGCCATGAACGACGGAAACGGACTCTCGCGCCGCGCGGCAATGAGCAATTTGATGCTGGTCGTGGTGGGCGCTGCCACTTGGGGATGCAAAAAAGAGCTGGTATGCACCGATACCGCCGGCTTGACGGCTGCGGAGCGAACCGTGCGAACCTCCCTCGGCTACGTGGACCAGTCGCTGGAAGCAGCCAAAGTGTGCGAAGGCTGTCAGCTCTATCAGCCGGCCGGCCCGGACGGCTGTGGTGGCTGCCTAGTGGTCAAGGGACCCATTCACCCTCGTGGCTACTGCACATCGTGGGTGAAAAAGCAGGGCTAGACTGGACGCATCCTGGCGAGCCCCGGCCTCTCGATCCATCTGCACGTGGTCGCTAAAGATGTAGCGGGCCCCAACCTGGGATGCCGGAAAGGTGAAACCCGCGTCGTACGGATCGCCGTAGTAGATTTCGGCGATGCCGTGCAAGCCGCCCGCCACTCGAATTTGCGTACCTAGACCGAGCGTGATGGTGCCGTGAAAACCGCCCGCCGCAGGTTCGCCGATTCCGCTGCCACTCGCGTGCGGATCGCCTAGCGCGAAGCCCACGTTGGCATGGATGAGGATCGCTTCTTCGTTCAAGGATTCGGTCAGCGCCAAATAGCCAAAGCCACCCCAACCTGGCGGTGTGAGTAGGCCGCCGCCGTAGGGAGCTAGCGCGCCGCCTGCGACGGCCAGACCTGGCAGTCCATTGTTCTCGGCCGGCAACAGCAGTGCCTTGGCCTGGAGGATGGGCCCCGTGAACGAATAGCCGCGGTCGGGACCGTGGTATACGCCGCCGTGCACGAAGCCCGCCGTGACCTCGAGCCAATCAGTGGGACCCAGCGCGAACAGGTTGCTGTGTTCGAGCGCCAAGCGATTGACGAGCACCCAGCTCTCCAGTTGCGCTTAGCCCTGACCGACCACGCGCGCGTCGTCGGTCACGAACGGACGAATGGCCGACGCGGGTTGGGACACCAAGACCAGGGCGGCGCCCAGGCTGAACCTCGACAGAACCGCGTGCATAGCGCCTTGTATCCGACAGACGCCGCTGCGCGGTAGGGCCTGGGAGCGACTTCGCGTTGAGTTCAGGGGTCTCCCTCCGTTCGAAGCGACAGTTTCCAGCGTTGGCGAGGGTGGCCAGCGAGGTCTCGCTTTCCGCCTGAGTGCCGCGGAACAACGCCTTCTCGTCCGGCGAATTTTTTGTACCACCGACTACATCGTCCCCGACGAGATAGGCGACGCCGGGCTCACCATCTTAGCCGTGGCGAAGACCGCATTCCGCTGAAGCCTGGATTCGCGAGCTAATCCTCGGGTGAGAGAGCTACCGCAGGCCGGTAGGTTCGCCTATTGTCTTGACCAGGCGCACCCCATGAAGCCAGCTCCTGTCCCCGCGAACGACCCCGAGCGGCTCAGCAAGTTGGCTGAGTACGCGGTGCTCGATACGCCGGCTGAAGCCGACTTCGACGCGCTCACGGAGCTGGCTGCGAGTCTGCTGGGGGTACCGATCGCCTTGGTGTCGCTGATCGACGCCAATCGTCAATGGTTCAAGGCCCGCTATGGCTTAGAGGTTCCCGAGACACCGCGCGACGTCAGCTTCTGCGGTCACGTGGTCGCAGCCGAGGCGCCACTGGTCGTGGATGACGCCTGGAAAGACGAGCGCTTCGCCGACAATCCGTTGGTGACTGGCGAGCCTCGCGTCCGCTTCTACGCGGCCATGCCCCTCCGCACCGCGGATGGGTTCGTGCTCGGAACCCTGTGTGCGATCGACCACGAGCCGCGCACGTTGAGTCCAGCTCAAGAACGCATACTGAGGGCGCTGGCGGCGCAGGTCGTTTCACTGCTGGAGCTGCGACGCCAGGCGCGCGAGCTGAAGGAGCAACGCCACGCGCTGGCTGTATTTACGAGCTTTTTCGAGCTCAGCCCTGATTTGTGCTGTACGGCCGACCCGTCGCTGCACTTCCGTGAGCTCAATCCAGCCGCCAGCCGCGTGCTCGGCTGGAGCCACGAAGAGCTCCGCGCACGTCCGTTCACCGAGTTCGTGCACCCCGACGACCTGGCCCTGACGGAAGCAGAGGCTGCGCGCCTATTGCGCGATGAAGCCAGCACCACCACTTTCGAAAACCGTTACCGACATCGCGATGGGCATTGGGTCCCTTTGGCTTGGACGGCGCGAGTCGCCGAGGGAGTCTTCTTCGCATCCGCCCACGACCAAACTGAGCGGCGCGCTCGCGAAGAAGCCCTCGCGGAGCGCGATGCGGCCCTCGCAGAAAGCGAGGCCGGGTTGCGCGCGCTGTTCGACGCCCTGGGCGAGGGCGTCGTGATGCAGCCACGCGACGGGATGATCGCTGCGTACAACCCGGCCGCCGCTAGGATTTTGGGTCTTTCAGGGGATCAACTGGCGGGTCGTTCCTCCTTGGATCCTCTTTGGCGCGCGGTACGTGAAGACGGCTCGGTCTTCCCGGGCAGCGAGCACCCGGCGATGGAGACGCTTCGCTCGGGTCAGCCGCTGACCGACGTCATTATGGGCGTTTACAAGCCCAGCGCGGAGTTGACTTGGATCAGCATCAACACCCGGCCACTCCGCAAGAGCGACCAGGCCCTTCCGCACGCCGTGGTAACGACCTTTCGGGACGTGACGCGCGAGCGAGCCCAGGCAGCCCACGCCCAGCGCTTGGCCCGACAAGAGATGCTGGTGACGACCGGAACCCTGGCCGCTGGCGTGGGGCACGAGATCAACAACCCTCTGAGCTACGTGCTCAGCAACATCGAGTTTTCGCTCGAGGAGGTGCGGGCGATCGCAGGCGGCTCCCCATCAGGGCGTTTGAAAGACCTGGTCGAAGTGCTGCTGGAGGCACGCACCGGCGCCGAGCGCGTTCGGAGAATCGTGCGCGGCCTTCGAGCCCTGGCTCGTGATGATGGCCCACCCGTTCCAACGGACGTGAACGCAGCGACCGAGGTGGCCGTGAACATGGCGATGCACGAGCTGAGGCAGCGCGCAACCGTGGTCGTAAACCTGCCGCCGCTGCCTCCGGCACTCGCCGATGAATCACGCCTGACGCAAGTGCTCGTGAACCTATTGATGAACGCCGCACAGTCCTTCACCAGCTCCAATCCCGAGGTGAATCGCGTCACCGTAGGCGGCACGAGCACGGCTGAAACCGTGGCAATCTCGGTGGCTGACAACGGCCCCGGCATCCCGCCCGACATCCTGGCACGGATCTTCGACCCGTTCTTCACCACCAAGCCGATCGGGCAGGGGACTGGGCTGGGCCTCTCGATCTCACAGTCGATCGTGACGGCGCTGGGCGGCGACTTGCGCTGTGACACAGTTCCCGATCAAGGAACGACGTTCACGGTCCGACTGCCAATCGCAGCTCCTCAGAACGCTCCGAACGAAGCCGCGCCCAATCGTCCCCAAGGTTCGGGCGGGCGTGTGCTGATTATCGATGACAACGAATTCGTTTTGAAAGCGCTCGATCGATTCCTGCGGAGAGATCACCAAGTAACCGTCGAGAGCGATCCGCGGATGGCGCTCCAGCGCCTCATGTCGGGCGAGCGCTTCGACGTTATTTTCTGCGACCTGATGATGCCGCATTTAACCGGCAAGGACGTGTTCGAGCAGGCCACCAAGTTCGATCAAGAGCTGGCAAGTCGGTTCGTGTTCATCACGGGCGGCGTCGTGCGCGACGACCTCGATGCGTTCTTGGCAGAGATACCCAACGAACGGCTCGAAAAACCGATCGCGCTCCAAAACCTGCGCAGCACAGTGCGCCGCTTTCTCGGTCAAGACAGCGGCACCCTGCCGCCGCCCCGCGAGGTTTGACGAGCCCAGTTTTGGCAGGGACGCGCGCTCGAAACGCGCATCAAGGGAGCGCGTGAAAGAGTGGCAAACCGGCTGCAGCGGGAAAGAACGCAATCCGGTTGGCGTAGCCGATCGCTGCGCTGTCGATGACGGTAGCGGGGATCGTCGGAGCACCAGCGTTGGTGCTCACGGTGAGCTGCTCGGGACTCAGCCGCCCAAAGTGTCCAGTATTCAACGCGAGCCAGAGGCCGCCGCCCTCATCGAAGGCGGGGCGCTCGAGCAAAGCGGCGGCGCCAATGGTGACCGTGACCTCGGCAGTGACCGTGACATCGCCCACTTGGTCGAGCTCGGCTGCCGGGACAGAGATGAGCTCGTTCCCACCAAAATCGATGACCCAGAGTCGCCCATCGGCGTCGAAAGCCAGGTTGGCGGCGACAGCCCCCTCTACCGTCAAACGCAGATCCGGCGCGGCGCTGGAGGAGGCTTCGAGCCGACTCGCGTCGTAGCGTACGACCTGGCCGTCGCTCGTCACCCAAAGGTTCCCAGCGGAGTCGAACGCCAGATCGCCGTTGTCGGTGATTTCGCTCAACACGATTGCGGGCCCCACCTCCGCCGAACGGCTCAGATCTGCGGCCGACAGGCGCACCACCTCGCCACCGCACGTACTGGCCCAGAGCGCGCCCGACGGATCGAACGCCAGGCCGCGCATGGCGGGAATGCAAGCCAGATCACGGATGAAGATTTCTCGGTCAGGTTCCAACCCCCCGGAAACGCCCAGGCTCGCAGCGGGGTAACGCAGCACGTTCGCGTCTGCCAAAGTCCTTCCCACCGACCACAGGTTGCCGTCGCGATCGAACGCGACCTCGTTGCCCGCTCCAGACTCGATACCGACAGTCGGATCGACCGTGGCGCTTTCGCCCAGCAAGTCCGAAGAAAAGCCCAGCAAGGCTGCGTCGGCGTTGGAATTGTTGGTCCACAGCTTGTTGCTCGCAGGGTGAGCTGCGTACGTCACGATCACCGTCTTCGATTCGCCATCGGCGAGACAGACCTCGCTGGGCGTGATTGTTGCGCGGAACAACGTGCGGACGATCGGATCCTCGTTGAAGACGTCGGCCGCTTCGACTTGGAACGAACCGGCACCCAAGTCGGAGAACTTGGCAGACTCCGCAAGCGATTCGGAAACGCCTGGGCCGGTCAGCTCGACGACCGGTACCAAGCCCGCGGGAAGACCCTGGATCTCGACGTTCACGGTGCCGCTCCCTTCCGAGGAGCAGCTCTCGCCGCCAGCACCGCCGCCAGCACCACCGCCAGCACCACCACGGCCTCCGCTGTCGCCAGTTTCTCCACCACCGTCGCAAGCGCCCAAAGCGCCGGCAAAACCACAAGCCAAAAGCGAGAACCCGATGCGATTGCGTAGTGTCATGTTCCTCGAAACCTCCAGCGCACTGCGCGCGAGTCCGAGCCTAGTCGAGGCGGGGCGGCCCATGGATAGCATCGGAATGGTTGACTACACCTGGCTCGAGTCGGGCGCTGAGTTAAGGCGCATTTCTGCGGTTCGACTTCTGCAGTTGGACTCATCGGTTCGACTTCTGCAGTTGGACTCATCGGTGCGACTTCAGATGGTGGGCACGTGGTAATAGCTGCGGATGCGAGTCCGCACCGCCAGGCCCACCAATTCCCTCGGTCCACTTCGGCGCTTCTACGTCGATGGTGCAGGCCTGCCCGAGCGCAGCACGTTCACTGGGCACGACGGGTTTGATGGCATCATCCTCGCGGCGGGCGACGCAGAGTTGGAGTTCGTCGTCGAGGCCGGCCTTGTCGCTCCTCGCGCTCCGACAGCGGAGCCCCTCCTGGTGCTCTACCTTGCGGCGGATGAAGTGGAACGTCGCGCTGCCCGGCTCGACTCGCTGGGCTTCCGTCGCGTCAGGGCGAACAACCCCTGGTGGGCGGGACGTGGCATCACCTTCGAAGATCCGGATGGGTACCACTTCGTGCTCGCGCGCGACGGCTGACGGGCGCGGCGTCTCGATCGGAAAAGCGGCCTTCGAGGCCTCAGCGGTCACGCTCTTCGTTTTCGCGCGCTAGCACTTCATTTTCGCGCGCTAGCACTTCATTTTCGCGCGCTAGCACTTCATTTTCGCGCGCTAGCACTTCGTTTTCGCGCGCTAGCACTTCTGCAGCGCATGCCTGGCTCCCGCGCCGGCGCGGGTGGTGGGGCGAGCGAATGGCGATCACGGGCCTTCAACTTTTCTGATGCAGCTCACGGACCAAGCGTTCGACGCGCTTGACGTCCTTCACGCCGACGAAGCCGGGCTCCGAGGCCTTGGCGTGACCGTCGCTGTCTCGACCCAATTCACGCGGTAGGACCAGATCGCCGCTGCCGTCCGGGCGCTCGCGGCGCGCTAGATCCCCGAGCCCGTCCGCGGCAAAGGATGTCACCTCGAGATGTTTGCCGTTGCAGAGCAAAATGGCCCGTTGGTTGGTGAGGGCGTAGACTGTGCGTGGGGCTTTTCGCCGAGCGATCGAGCGCCCCGAAAGCATGAACAACCCCGCCGCCCAGAAAGGCATGGTGAACAGCAGTGAACGCAGTGAACGCCAGCATGAAGAGGCTGTCGCGAGCACCGTAAGTAAAGAAGCCGATGAAGAGGAGCCACGGGATGGCGAAGAAAATCACGGCGCGCGACCGTTGGGCGTGGACTGCCGGATCAAGCTTCTCCGACCACACGATGCGCTCGTCCGTGCGCAACTCGGCATCCAAGCGTTTCTTGAGTTCCGGGACGAAGAGCGCACTGGGCGGCGTCAGGGTCGACACTCTGCTCGAGCCTAGCGCATGGGCCGGTAGCGCTAAAAAAATACCTTGGCGAGTCGCGTTTGTCAGCTTTACGCATCGCAGTTGAGAGCAGGGTATGTTCGCGCGCGAGCGGAAATCAACGCGCCGGGTCGGAGCGCGGCTGAGTTTTGGTGGCGCGGCATTGTGGCAACTCGACCCGCGCCGGCGCGGCACTAGAGCGCCGATCAGTTTGACTGCTTCGAAAAGCTGGAGGATTTCGATCACATCCGCGGTGGGATCGACGGCGATTCGCGGAGGTGATCGGCTTGCGGCATG
>Ga0163144_10005674_pt1 | contig 27726 bp, 24 predicted proteins | sample OliLak19BULKMAT1_FD_123175 | JGI IMG/M metagenome (GOLD analysis project Ga0163144, IMG submission 123175) | Freshwater microbial mat bacterial communities from Lake Vanda, McMurdo Dry Valleys, Antarctica - Oligotrophic Lake LV.19.BULKMAT1 | ecosystem: Environmental > Aquatic > Freshwater >... | reverse complement strand
TTTTTCATTTGAGTTCCTTTTTATTTTTGATAAATACAATTCGTGTTTGACCAGCATCTTCAAGCTCGACGCTGTTTTGTTTTTCGTCTTTTGTTATAACAGTTATCGTTAGTGTGCCATTGAAAAGTCCAACTCGCCTGTGAATTGAACGCCAATAGTATCAGTTTGGGGAGCATAAAATATGGTGCCTTTAAAAGCGTCACCGGTAATAGTATAAACACCGGCATTATCAGCATTATTGCCTTCAGCGGGAGTAATGATGATAACAGCAGCGTTATCAATCAAAAGTCTAAGCGGACGAGGAAATACCATGTCATCCATATTCATGGCGTTACAGCCATTTACACCGATCAATGCCATTAACATGGCAATTAAAACTATTTGTTTCTTCATAAAAACCTCACATTTGAGATGGTTAATTGATTCTACTCTTCTACAAATAACCTACTTTAGGAGGGGCTCTAAATGCAAGAAAAGGCTTTGTTTTAGGGCAGAATTGCCACTTTGAACCTGAATGTGTAATGAAATTCAATGTTTTATTGATTTATGGCTGCGCGCTATAATACTATTAGTATTGAAGATAGGAGTGTTCCTGTCTTTCAGGATTGTGTATTATTTTGGATTTTTCTCTTAATGGGTTGATCTATATTAAAACGGAGGTTTTATGAAGAATCTTGTATATGTGTCTTTAGCTACAATTGCGTTGCTTTCAATGGGTGATGCATTTTCGATGAGAAGAGAAAGAGAATCAATTCAGGTAACATTATCAAATCAAACTGATTCTAAAATTACTGTTGTTACCCCAGCTGGCAATCATTTGGCTATAGAGCCATATTCCGATAAGGAGCATGTACTGCACCCGGATTATACAGTTGTTCAGCGAGAAGTAAAAGTAACAACCGTGGTCACGCCACAGGTGAATTTTTACGTTGATTTTAACGGAATGCTGAATATCATCTACGTCAAAAGAGGTGATGTGCTTGTAAGTAAACTTATTCGTCCACAAAATCCAATCATTGTTTTTGAAACAATAAATGGAAAAGTAGAGGTACAGGTTAAAGAGTGTGGGCAGTAGGGAATTTACCCTGCCGGATTGGGCGTGAAGAAAATCGAACTCTGAAAGCGCGCTATATCTACTTTTTGATACAGTTCGACGATGCTTGCCATAGAAGCGCTTTTGAGGTAAATCTTCCTGCTATACACGTTTTTGATTTTATACACCGGTGGTTTGGCGGGCCCGAGGATGGTGACTTGCGTTTGTGTGCGTGATTGAATCGTCATGAGCGTGGTAGCAAGATGCTGCGCTTCGCGTTCGATTACCGATTCGCTGCTGCATTTCAATTCAATTTCTACGAGTCGTTTGCAGGGTGGGTAACCCATTTGCTCGCGATTCTCAAGTTCGTGCTGGTAATAGGATAGGTAATCGATTTCATTCAAGTATGAGAATATTGTGTGATCATCCATCGCTTGCACAATGACCAAGCTTTCTTTCTTTTGACGCCCTGCGCGTCCGGCAACCTGAATCAATTGTTGCAGGCATGTTTCAGCTGCATTGAAAATCGGGAAGTGGAGATTCAAATCTGCCCACAGGATGCCCACAAGCGTGACGCCGGGAAAATCATACCCTTTGGTAATTGTTTGTGTGCCCACGAGTACGTCAATATTGCCCTTGGCGAATGCATCCACGGTGTATTGCCACTTTTTCTTTTTGGTCGTAGTGTCCATATCCGCGCGCTCAATGCGTGCCTGAGGGAACAATTTTTGCAAAATGGTGACCACTTGCTGTGTGCCAATTCCTTTTTTTAAGAACTCAGAATCTGATCCTTTGCAGGTAGGGCACATTTTTGGAAGTTGCTTGAGGTGCCCGCAGTAATGGCAGGAAAGTTGATTGTCATTGTGCAAGGTTAAACTCACCGAACACGTTTGGCACTCGAAAATAAAGCTGCAGCTTTTGCATTGCACAAAAAAACTAAAGCCCCGGCGGTTCAAGAAAATAATTGTCTGTTCGTTTTTCTGCAACCGATCGAGGATCGCAGCGTGTAGTTTGTCGCTGATCCAGAAATTTTTGCGTGCTTTTTTATCGGTAAGCATGACCGTTTCAATTTTGGGGAACGCGCCACCAAAACGATTTTTCAGTTGGAGGAAGTGCCAGTTGCGTTGCTTGACGTTATACAGCGTGCTGATCGATGGTGTTGCAGATCCGAGTAGAATCGGAATTTTATTGAGCTGTGCTCGCATGATCGCCGCCTCTTTGCTGTTGATCTTCGGGTGCTTTTTTTCTTGATACCCAACTTCATGTTCTTCATCGATGATGATGAGTCCGAGGTTTGCAATCGGCAGCAGTACCGGCAAATGAACGCCGATGATGAGCATCGGTTTTTTGTTGAGTAATCCCTGCCAGAGCATCCGCTTTTCTTTAGGGCCAACGGCTGAGTGAAAGCTGAGCATCGGAACATGGTTGGGCAGTTGCTGGCGCAAGCGATGTTCAAATGCAACTGCGAGAGTCACTTCGGGCAGCAAGAGCAGTACGGTTTTGCCTTGTGCAATCGCATGGACTATGAGTTCTTTGTAGACTTCTGTTTTTCCCGATCCGGTGACGCCATGAAGCACCGTGGGGGCATAGATAGCATCGGTGATTTTTGGCTTGAGAAAATCGGTAACTGTTTGCTGCTCGGCAGTGAGAAGGACGTCTGATTTGTAATGAGCATCAGTGGCGAGTGGTGCGAATTCGGTTTCAGATTCAACTTTTTTGGCATTTACAAACGATCGCACGCGTTGTGTGAAATAAAATGGATCAACTTGATAATACTGTGCAAGTTGATGGGTGAATTGGGTGTAGTGTGCGTCATCGGGAAATGGTTCGATGCCATGCGCTTCTTTGATCTCGTAGGGTGCATTGGGAGGGCGCGGTGATACGTATTGCACGATTGCAGGAATTATTTGCGTGCGAAGTGGTACTTGAACAATCACTCCGGTTAGATCGGATTCTTGCCAAGTGGCGGGCACGCGGTACCAAAGGGGGCGAGTAAAACCATTGAGAAGGCGGACTTGGATAAACATGCAAAAAGTATAGCATTCAGCAGTGTTTAAAGCTATGGATTAGTTATTTGCATAGGGGCAAAAAAATACGTTCACGCAACATTTTGTGTTTTAAAATAAACGATTTTTCTTTTGCCACATTACTCGTTCGTCAGTTGCTTCTTTCATGATCTCGCATAGAGCATATGAGGCCTCAACTAGGTGTAATTATTTAGGTATTAGTATACGTAAGGGTGGTAGCGGTTGTAAAATCTGAGGGAATTTCGGTTTGTGGTTGCGCAGGTGTAGGGGCGCTTTTCTGCGCTTCAATTTCAAGTGCAGGGCGCTCGAGCAGGATGTAGCCTCGATAGTCATGCGGGCATGAAGCATCGTATCGTTCTGCAACTTCGGTGGCAAATTGGAGTGCTAGTCCGGCAGGCAATTCATGCGCGTGCGGGCTCCAGGTGAGTATCCAATTTGCGAGCTCTTCGGTTGTTGCGAAGGTGGCCATATGTTGCACGTAGGTAATGCGCGTGGTAGTGAATCCGGTCGCATCTAAGATTTTTTGTGCCGTTTCAATATCCAATGGGTGGTACCAAGGTTTTAGGAGCTTGATGAAATAGTTTTTCCAGCGATTACGGCTTGCCACTGCATCAACATGGCATTGGAACGGGATTTTTCTGCCAATTTTATCGCTGACGCCAACACGCATAATTATTTTCCCACCAGCTTTGAGGGCCATGTAGAGAGCCGGAAAAGTTGATTCGTAGTTGCCGATCCAATGAAGGTAGGCAAATGAAGTAATGTAATCGAACGTGTTTTTATAAAATGCGAGTGCGGAAGGGGAGTATTGCAAGCAGATGCAATTTTTTAAATTATGCGCTTTGAGTTGTGCTTGCGTGTATCCAAGCATTGCTTGATCATAATCGAGTGCCAACACTTTTCCATTGGGCAATTGTTGCGCAAACCAAAGAGTTGCTTTGCCAGATCGACATCCAAAATCAAGAACCTTTTCATCGCCACGCAGCGTTACCGCTTTGAGCGCTTCCATGGTTTCAACAAATTGGACTGGTGCTGTGTTTTGGTCGTAATGAGCGGGGTCAGTGGCGGGGTAAAGGGAGGTGGTAACACTGAGAGCGGCGAGCAAATAGGCTGCTTTGTACATGGGGTCCCCTTTTTTCTGTTTTAAGATTCGTTTTACTGCACCAGTATAGGGGAGGGGTATTGGGTTGGCAACAAAGTACGAAATCTCCATATTTATGCTAATATAAGCTTAAATACCCATTAGCCCAAGGATAAAAATGCTCTTAGATCCAAAAGCATTAGCGCTCAGTGTCTTTCTTATTGACGGCTCTTCATTTCTCTATCGTGCCTACTACGGCGTGCGCGCATTGCATACCCCTCAGGGTGAGCCGGTACAGGCGGTGTATAGCTTCTCTCGTATGATCAAAAAAATTATCGATACCCATAATCCTTCGCACATTGCGGTGGTGTGGGATAGCAAGGGCAAAACAACTCGCCACGAAATGTATGAAGCCTATAAAGCTACTCGCCAGGCGCCTCCGAGCGACATGTTCACCCAAAAAGATCGAATCATCGAATTTACGAATTTAATCGGCATGGCCCAAGTTCAAACACCAGGCATTGAAGCGGATGATTTGATGTATTCCCTTGCAGTTGAGCAGGCTAAGCTTGGTAATAACGTGGTCTTTGTGACTTCTGATAAAGACATGAGCCAAGCGCTTGGGGAACATATTTTTGTCTTTGATCCATTTAAAGATGAATTTATCGATCCTGAAAAGTTCAAAGTGCGCATGGAATTCCCAGTTGAAAAACTGCCTTTTTATTTCGCGCTTTTAGGTGATGCTTCAGATAACATTCCAGGCGTGCATGGTATTGGTAAAAAGACAGCATTGGAGCTCGTAAATCAATTCGATTCGCTTGAGAATCTTTATGCACGCATCGATGAAGTTGAAAAGCCTCGCACCAAGGCGCTACTCCTTGAAAATAAAGACAATGCTTTTTTGAGCCACAAATTATTTCTTCTTCAATACCATCCATCGGGACTATCAAAAGATGATATGGCATTCGATCCCTCCAATTGGCAAAAGGCGATTCCTTTATTCGAAGAGCTGAACTTCAAAAGTTTAATTCAAGAAATTGCACCCAAGGCGCAAATCGGATTAACCCTTGAGCAAAAAATTGAGCGCCTGAAAGAGCTCTACAATTTCCAGTTAGTGACAACCAAAGAGCAGTTGGATGATCTGTGCGCGCAGTTACGTGCATGCAAGGCCTTTGCGGTGGACACTGAAACTGACGGCTTGAGTTCGTTGCAAGCGCAGTTGGTGGGTGTTTCATTTTGCATTGCTCCTAACGCAGTCGCAAATACTTTGGAGCATCAAACTTCAATCTTTGGCAATCCAACCGAAACACCAACAGATGAAAAATCATCAGGCATTACATTTGACGATCTCAACAAATGCATCGCCTATTACGTTCCCTGCGGCCACGAGACCAGTGAAAAACAACTTGATCGTGCAATGGTGGTTGCAGCCATCAAACCAATTCTCGAGGATCCGAAGATCGGAAAATATCTGCATCATGCAAAATTTGACCAACTCGTGTTCCATCACCACGGCATCGAAATGCAGAATCTTGCGTTCGATTCGTTGATAGCCGGAAATTTGGTGACCAAAGATTGGCAGCGCGTGGGGCTCAAGAAGCTGGCAGAGTTTTTCTTTGGCGAACAGATGATCACCTTCGATGATGTGGTCAAGGCAAAAAAAATAAAAAACTTCTCGTATTCGCCGCTCTATGATTCGCTTTACTATGCAGCAAATGATTCGTTGCAAACACTTAAGTTGACGGAGCTTTTCAAGAAGGAGCTTGTTGATCTGGGCATGGCCGATCTTTACAACAAGATTGAATTACCACTCAACCAGGTGCTGTATGAAATGGAATGTGAAGGAATTTACCTCGATGTTCCAATGATCAAAAAGCTGGGCGTTGTGGTGGATAAAGAGTTAGTTCTCCTTGAAGAGCAAATCCTTGGCTTTGTGCCACTGGCAAAAGGCATTGCTAAACTTAATTTGAATTCACCCAAGCAGATGCAAGAGCTTTTATTTGTGCAACTCGGTTTGCCAACCCAAAAGAAAAGTGCAAAGGGCGGCTACTCTACTGATCGTGAAGTGCTCGTTGAGTTGAGCAAGTTGCATCCGGTTCCTGGATTGGTGCTCAAGTATCGCGAATTATTCAAATTAAAGACCACCTACATCGATGCATTGCCCGAATATGTGAATCCAAACGACAATAAAATACATACCACCTTTAGCCAAACTTCGGTCGCAACTGGGCGCCTTTCGAGCCTAGATCCGAACTTGCAGAATATTCCGGCGAGCGGCTTTGGTATCGAAATTCGCGCGGCATTCAAGCCCCAAGAAGGGCACGTGTTCCTTTCGGCCGATTATTCGCAGATTGAGTTGCGAGTATTGGCATTCCTTTCAAAAGATGAAAATCTGACCCAGGCGTTCTTGCATAATCATGATATTCACAAAGAGACTGCGGCACGCCTTTTTGATGTGCCATTGGCAGAAGTGACCCATGAACAACGCCAGATTGGCAAGCGAATTAACTTTAGTATTTTATACGGATTGACTCCATTTGGGTTATCCAAGGACCTTGGTATCTCGTTCAAAGATGCCAAAACCTATATCGATAAATATTTTGCCCAGTATCCGGGTGTTGCGGCTTGGATGAACGGGATCATTATTAGCACCGAAAAGAATGGCTTTGTGCGCACCTACTGGGGCCGCAAGCGAGAAATCCCAGCGATTTATGAAAAGAATCGCTCACTCTATGAAGAAGCTAAGCGTATGGCGGTGAACACCGTGGCCCAGGGTACGGCCGCAGAAATCATGAAACAGGGTATGATCAAGCTGGATGCTGAACTCAAAAAGCAGGGCTTTGACGCCAAAATTATTCTGCAAATCCATGATGAACTCTTGATTTCGGTCGCCAAGGAGCAGCACGAAGCTGTTGAGAAGGTGGTCCGAGAGGTTCTTGAGCATGTGGTAAATTGGCCCATTCCGTTGGTGGTTACCACTCGGGTGGGGGCTGATTGGAAAGAGGTAAGTAAATAGCCCCTTCCTGCACTGCGTTTCGGTGGGGCACCCCTCCAATCTCTGCTTCGCTACCACGAAGCTATCGAGTTGGGCTTAGGAATTGAAGAGGAGTTTTTATTGTTTATTTGGTATACCCCTCAAGACTTCGGGGCGAACGGATTATGGGTGGGTTTGAAATATTCAGCGTGATTAGTTTGGAAAATCCAGGACCAGGAATAAGATTTCTTCATTTTAAAGGAATAAATTTCTTTCCGTTCGTCCCGAAGTCTTGAGGGACATACCGATCAAGAAATAATGTGTTTTCACTCCTTTTTTTAAGGTATACCCTTCGAGTACCTCCCCTCAATAGAACTCGGAACAGGCAGGGCGAACGGATGAGTAGGTAGGCCTTGGCTAGAGACATCATTGACATGAAGCTGTTTTTCAGACATATTAAGGCTTGAAATCAGCTGAAAATTCGGCTAGTCTAAATAAGCAAATCCAATAGTAAATTCTCATATTAACAAATCGTTTTAAAGGATGTATTTCCCATGGCAACAAGTAAAACTGGTGGTTCGACTCAGAATGGTCGTGATAGTATTGGTCGTCGTCTAGGCTGTAAGCTTTTTGACGGACAAGTAGTGAGCGGCGGAGAAATCATAGTTCGTCAACGCGGAACTCGTTTCCACCCGGGTCGTAACGTCGGGCGTGGAAGTGATGATACCCTCTTTGCAGCGGGCGCTGGCGTGTTGAAATTTCATTACGGTGAAAATGGACGACGATTTATTTCGGTCGTTTAATTTCTCAAAACAAATTCTTGTTAATAAGTATTCAAAATTCAAGTCGTATGAATCAGACCAATAAAAGGGCGGAGAGTATTCATGATTAATTTTGTCAAATATCAAGGCCGTGTAGCGCTTGCTTCAATCATGTTGTTTGCAGCATTTGGCGCATTTGCATTGTACAAGTACTCAAAAGTAGGGCACGTATTTACCTACAGTGTTGATTTTACTGGTGGAACACAAGTGCTCCTGAAGTTTGATCAAAAAACGAGTCCGCTTGAATTGCAAAGCATTCTGGATTCACATGGGTGGGCGGGTGCATCAACGCGTGGATTTTCTGACACTGAAGTAATGGTTCGCGTCAAAGAATTTACTGCTGATTCAAAAGGTCTAGCAGATCGTATGACGGCAGCGATCAATGAAGTGTTGCCCGACAGACAAATAACCGTCCTTGAAAGTATGGCAGTTGGACCTGGTGTGGGCGCAGATTTGCGGACCAAATCGGTTTATGCCGTTTTGATTTCCCTTTTGATCTTACTCATTTATAGCGCATTGCGTTTCTGGTCACTCGGATTTGCGATGGGCGCGGTACTCGCTCTATTTCATGATGCGATTATTATGCTCATGGTATTTGCGATCCTGGACCGTGAAATCTCGGTCAACGTGATCGGCGCGATCTTGGCAATCTTGGGTTATTCGATTAACGATACCATCGTGATCTTTGCCCGTATTCGCGAGAATATTAAAGGGATGCCGGGAGCATCGCTTGGTGATGCGGTGAACATCAGTTTGAATCAAACGTTGAGGCGTACCACATTGACCAGTTTTGCAACTGCATTGACCGTTGTTTCAATGTTAGTTCTTGGTGGTCAGGTATTATTTGATTTTGCTCTCGCATTGTTGGTCGGTATTATTTTTGGTACTTACTCTTCAATTTACATTGCAAGTCCAATAATGATGATGGTAAACAAACTCTTCGCCAAACAAAGCTAATTCATAAGGTGGCTTTCGGGCCACCTTTCAATTTCTCAGAAGTTAGGCCATAACAGAAGGATTTTCGATGGCTACTAGTCTTGTATTGTATTTTAATTAGAGGTTTATATGAACGAAAACGATAAGAAATTGCCCATGCCAGATGAGCATGAAGAGCAACAAATAAAGCCGCGTGATGAATCGCGTGATACGCGTGATCAAGCCGGAGATGAAAAGCGACAAATTCGCCGACCTCGCCCAAAACAAGATGGACCGTCCGATTCGCGGCCTTCTCGCTACTCCAAGCCATCTTCAGATTCTTCTTTTAATCCTGCACAGCCCAAGGCATATGCGGATAATGAGCAAATCAACCGAGGAGCTCAAGAGCGTTATGCAGACTATCCAGAAGATAGACCTATGCAACCGCAAGATGATCGTATCAAAAAACAATACGATGACGAATATCCATCTCAATATCAAGGCAATAAAAAACGCCCGCTCGAAGAGCATACTATCACTGAGCTCGGCATGTATGCGCGTAAACTTGGTATCGTTGGCGCTGGGTTGATTCAAAAGCCAAAACTGATTGAAAAAATTAGATATATCGAAGCCCATCCCGATTTGGAAATGGAAGTTCAGGGAGTTCTAGAAAAACTACCAGATGGATTCGGATTCTTGCGTTCAGCGAGCTACGATTATGTTTCGGGCCCGGATGACGTTTACGTTTCTCCATCTCAAATTCGCCGTTTTGGATTGCGCACTGGCGACACCGTTGTTGGTGTTATTCGCAAACCAAAAGAGGGTGAAAAGTACTTCGCGCTGCTCAAGGTCAAAACCGTCAACTATGAAGATCCCGCGCAGCTTGGCGACCGGATGCATTTCGATCAATTGACTCCGTTGCATCCTGATAAGAAATTTAATCTTGAGTATGATTCAACCGCTATTGCTACACGTATCATGGATTTGTTCTCGCCAATTGGTAAAGGACAACGTGGGTTACTTGTTGCGCCACCAAAAGTGGGTAAAACATTACTCCTCAAAGAAACAGCTAAAGCATTGTTGACCAATCATCCTGAAGCATTCTTAATTGTTTTGCTTGTTGATGAACGGCCCGAAGAAGTTGCCGATATGAAGCGTGCTGTGAAGGGTGCTTTTGCGGAAGTCATCAGCTCAACCTTCGATGAACCGGCAGAACGCCACGTTCAGGTTGCTGAAATTGTACTCAACAAAGCAAAACGCTTGGTTGAATCGGGCAAAGACGTAATCATTCTCCTTGATTCGATTACCCGTCTTGCTCGTGCCTATAACACGACCGCTCCAGCATCAGGTAAGATTCTGACCGGTGGTATCGATGCAAATGCATTGCAGCATCCAAAGAGATTCTTTGGTGCCGCTCGTAATGCGCAAGAAGGCGGATCGCTTACCATTATCGCAACAGCATTGGTTGAAACCGGCTCGCGCATGGAAGAAGTGATTTTTGAAGAATTTAAAGGTACGGGTAACATGGAAATGCATATGACCCGTAAACTTTCAAATCGCCGTATCTTCCCTGCATTCGATCTCCTTGTTTCTGGTACACGCCGTGATGATTTGTTGCATACCGAAGATGACTTAAATAAAGTCTGGGTCATGCAGAAGTTCTTATCGGGTATGAATACCATCGAAGGCATGGAATTCTTGATCGACAAGATGAAGAAATTCAAAACCAATCGTGAATTCTTGGATTCGATTAACAAGAAGACCGGTGGGTAATAACGAAATTAAAACGGCTCTGCAATCTGCAGGGCCGTTTTAGTGTACGGGTTATTATGATCAACTCAGAAAAATACATCGTCGCACATAAGGCCCTCACCTCATTATAAAATCTTGATCGCATGTGACGATAATGGTCTTATTGCCGATGAAGAATATATTTTGTTTGTTCGCATGATTCAAGATAGGCTCCTAGTTCCCAAGACATTTGACAAAGATCTTGCGAAGGAAATCGCTGCTCGGATCCCTGAGTATTTTGTTGTTATGAAGGCTGTCTTGGAGAAAATTAAGCCGCAGGTTTAACCGAGTATGTCCAACTCAAAATCAGAAAACTTACCCTGTTCCGCCTTATAATTCCCCACAAATGCAATCATACCGGCATTATCGGTACAATATTTTGGCGTTGGCACAAAGAATTGCAGCTTTCTCTTATCGCACCACGTTCGCAATCTATTCGCTATGTATTTGTTGCATGCCACGCCGCCCACGAAGGTGAGCGCTTTCACATGAGGATACTGTGCGAAAGCCTGTGCCACTTTGTGTTCAAAAATGTCGGCGATGCACACAAGTAAGGAACTTGCGATTTGTGCTTTGACCGTTTCATCATGCTTGAGTACTTGCTTGGAATGCATATCGTACATGCCTTTGGCAACGAGGTCATAAAGCACCGCCGTTTTGAGGCCAGAAAAACTAAAATCGAGTGTAGTTATTTTCCCACGCGGGTATTTGCAGAAATCTTGAAATCCAACCGATTCAGCTAGTTTTTCGATGATTGGTCCGCCCGGATAGGCGAGCCCAAGCATTCTTGCAATCTTATCGAAGGCTTCGCCTGCTGCATCATCGCGTGTTTGGCCGAGTGTTTCATAGTCGCCAAAATCTTTGATTAAATAGAGCGACGTGTGTCCGCCTGAAGCGGTTATGCAGAGGTGGGGAAAGGGAACGGTATTTTCAATCATGGAAGAGAATGCATGGCCCTCGAGGTGATTGATGCCGATTAATTTTTTGTTTTTGGCGAATGCCAGCGCTTTTGCAAAGCAGACCCCCACGAGCAACGATCCGGGCAATCCTGGTTTGGAAGTCACGGCAATCACATCGATATCATCGAGTGTTACGCCAGCAACTTGCAGTGCCTCGGTGACAATCGGATTAATTTTTTCGAGTTGCGATCGTGAAGCGATTTCGGGCATGATGCCGCCTTGATCTTTGTGCAGTGCAATTTGGGAGTAGAGCACGCTGGAGAGTATACCGGAGGTATATCCCGCCATAGCTTGCGTGTCATTAGTAGCTTTAGCAGAGCAGGAAGCGTCGGCGGACATATATACCGCCGCTGCCGTTTCATCGCATGATGTTTCGATGCCAAGTGTAAGACGAGTCATTGCAATGCCTTTGAGTGTTATTTTTCTGATTCTTCAGTGACCCATCCATCCAGATCATTTAGAATAATGAGTAATTTTTTGCTCGCATCTTGTACACCCATCAAATGCTGAACCGCAGCTGCGCGACTCTTTGCATCCATGTTCTTAGGGGCACCTTTTGCTGATGATAGTATTTCTTTTGCTCCAATTGCTGAATCGCCCATTTGTTTTGCAAGGGCAGTCACTTTTCCCATGCAGAAGGTCGTTTGGATGCTTGTTGTAATGAGTAAGCAGGCAATAACCGTTTTCACTGGTTGATCTTTCGTTGTTGTTTTTTGCCTTGTGTGCACCATGTTATAATTTTTCGGGCTCGAGCTTTTGTCCAACCCGACCAAGATTCTTCATCCATCAAAATTGAACGTAGGCCCAGATGATGCTTTTCGTTGAAATCATCTTCAGTGCAATAGTAATCGGCGATACTCAGCGTATCATCTTTATCGTTATCAGGACGTTTGAGTTTGCAGTTAATATCAGCGCCATTGCGAATGAGCCAGCGGACGACGTCGGCATTTGTCCCTTGAGGCGTTTGATAATTTGCACATGCATGTATTAAGCACAGATTTTTACTTGCTCCAAGTTCAATGAGCCTTCGAGCGATTTCAACATGATCATTTAAAAGCGCAACATAGAGCGGAACGTTACCATGAGGATCTGCGTGATCGAGATTAGCTCCACGCATTCTAAGAAGATTGACCATATCAAGGTGCCCGGTACGAGCAGCATCTACGAGCGGCGGAAAGCGGCCATTGAGTTGAGCGCCAGCATCAAGAAGCAACGCAACAATTTTCAAAGAGCTCTTTGCGGTGGCAAGGCAGATTGGATTTGTGTGATTATAGGAACGAGGATAATAATGAAAGGCATATCGGATCCCGTGATTTCCTAAACTTTCAACATCTTCAGGGCAATCAAAATTAACGTCAACATTGAAGCCGATCATTTCTCGCACTCCTTGAGCATTATTTTTTTCAATGCATCTGCATAATCCAGCTTCTTTTTCGGTTAAGCTAGTCATTTCTTCGGAAGGATACTGACGGCCACCGTTATCTCTTTTGGTGGCGAGCATGCCATAAATAGTCATATTGATCATTAAGAACAATATGAAAATTAGTGTGTATTTCATAGTTGCCTCTGTGTTTGTGATTAAATGTATTTTTTCTCATCATCAAATTCAATTTTGTTTCTCGTACAGCATCCGCAACATTTACTTAAGAGTTTTTTGAGCTGAGCGTCCCATGGCAAAGGAATTCCCATCGCACTTCGTAACTTGTTTGCTATTTCGGTGTGATTAATATGAATTGCCAGATCAAGAGCGGTGATTTTATTGATGTGTTGAATAGTTGCATCTGCTCCATAATTTAACAAAATACGAACGAGATCAGTGTAGCCCTTTGCAGCTGCTAGTTGGAGTGGTGGTACTGCTGGATGGCTGCTTAAAAAAGCCCAGTTGGGTAAATTGGGATTGGCTCCATTTTTCAGTAGAAGTTTGACCATTTTATTATTTTCATCGCCTCCCATCACAGCGACTAACAATGGGGTATCGCCCGTTAGAGTTCCGCCATTAATTGGAAAGTTTTTTTCTAATAACGCTTCTACCGCCGAATAGTTACCCTCACGAACTGCTTTAACTAAGAGGTAAGACTTTTGATCTTGTCCGATTTCATTCTTGTGATGGTTTTTTTTCTTCATGCATAGCACGGGACTTGCAACCGTACATAGCATTAAAGCTATGAAAATTCTTTTCATTTTTTTCTCCTACGCCGCTGGCGCTACTAAGGTATGTAATTTACCAAAACGAACCTTCTGTTGGATAGTAGTATGCAAAGGTTCGTGATCTAAGCTGGTGAGCAACAAGCAATCAGAAAGCTCGTGGAGCATTTTTTCTGATCCGACCAGCCTGAGTATGTCTGTTTTTATTTTGATCGTTGGGAGTTCGAATTTGGTGCCGCCGGTGATGGATTCAATCAGGTGTGGGTAGTAGTATACGATGATGGTGTCATCAGGAATGCGTTGCGTGTCGGTTGGCAATGTTTCTTCGGTGACCTTCCACGCATATTTGGCCTGTTTTTTCTTGTTCTTGCTGCCAAAATGATTCGCCGCATCGCCTTCAAACATGTGTTTATAGGATTGAAGCGGCTCGCTTGTTTGCTCTTCTTGCTCGCATACCAGAGTTAGTTTGTAGAGCGTGTAGGGCTGTTTTAAGGGGACGCGGAAATAGCTAATGGTGTTTTGCGCTTCAGCCGCAGGATCCGCTTCCACTTGGTGAAATTGAATTGCTTCGCTCACGAGCAAACGGAACGTCTCTTCGCGCGGTTCGCGCGGAATGGTGAGGGTGATCTTTTTTGAGTCTTCATCTGTTTCACAGAGAATTTTACGTCCACCGCGGTATACGCGTACCGATGGCACCGCCGCCAAATCACTGGGGAATTGAATCGTCCCCATCATCAGGTTTTGGGCAATCGCTTGCCACGAGATGAACAAAAATAGGCCGAGTGTGAGTCGTGTGCCGAGTATGGTTGTGCGAGGAAAACAAAGGCTTTGAGCGTTCATATAAGCTCCTTATGAGAATTGTATTGATAACATTCGTAGAATAGCCAAGAATGAACTATTTTTCAAATAGGCGTCTACATCCAAAGGAGTTCGGTTCCTTTGTCTTGCTCACGCAACAGCTTACTGTTATTCTAATTCTATGAAAAATATAGCACGCAATAAAAAAGTATTTTTTGATTATGAAGTCCTTGAGAGTATCGAGGCGGGGTTAGTCCTTTCGGGTGATGAAGTAAAATCATTGCGACAGGGTAAGGTTTCCCTGGTTGGCTCCTTTGCGACCATTCATCAAGCCGAACTTTTCATGATCAACTGCAACATTACCCCCTACGAACGGGCCTACACCAAGCAGACAGACGAATACGCCACTCGGCGCCGCAAACTACTCCTACACAGAAAACAGATTAATCGCCTCATCGGGATGATCACGCAAAAGGGTGTAACCCTGGTACCGCTCAATATTTACTTCAATGCAAAAAACATCGCGAAGGTTGAAATTGGCGTGTGTAAGCACAAAGATGCACCAAGCAAGAAGAAGGATATCAAAGAGCGGGATATTCGGCGTGAGACCAATCGTGAACTTCGTGGCAAGTAATTTTTAGGCCCATTCTGACTGTCCTAAACTCATAAAAAATATTATTTGGTAAACTCGAAATTCGCCGTGACCGATAGGTTTAGGCGAATTATGGGCGCCCATCCAAGCGAAGCGCGGGAAGGGCTATAATTGACAACGCTGCGCTTTTAAACGCAGCATTATCAAGACTTGCTTCACCCCACTCCCCTTAACCCATCGCTTTCTTATTACTATCACTCTAAACGAACAGTTTAACTAAAAACAAGGTTCGTAAAAAATAGGGTAAATATTCCCAATCGAATAGGGTTGTGGAAGTTTTTCTTCTCAAAATTTTGTGAAAATGTTGTCGTGTGGACCAGCAAAAAATTCATGCGATTTGCATGGATAGAAATGGACACGAGGAAATTGGGAATTAATGAGGGGGTTTATTGGGGAGGCCATTCTTCGCTTAGTGCTATCGTATTTTTATATTTCACAAGCCAATCTTTTAAAGAAGATGGCCTGCTACTCGAAGCTTTAGCGAAGAATGGAGGCGATGGGAGTCGAACCCATGTCCGCAGAACTGTAAACTTTAAGCACTACATGTTTAGTCTCGAATTATACTCGGGTAAAACCTTCGTGACAAAGTGGTTTTTACCTAAGGCAGCTTCGTGATACTACCAAACTACTCAACTGCACAATCTCGTTTGGAAGTCCTATCTTGATAATACGAGTAAGTCAAACTGATAGACACGCCTGAAATACAAGTTCGCTATAATACTAGGATTAAGCGAATGCAACCATAGGGTTTGCATTTCTTGTTTTGATCGATTTTTTAACGAGCACTCAATCGAAGCTCGACATGCTCTCAAAGCCCGCAATAATACGTCGAAGCCGTTACGCCCCCAATAATTTCAATGATAAGATCGTTATTTCTAACTAATTTGAGTGTAGAATTCCGGTCAAAGAATGTCAAGCTAACCCTGGTATTTCTCGCATTACATACTCAATTTTAGAATCTTTGCCGATTTCATTAGGTTCTATTAAATAATGAGTGCTTCAGACAATAAAGCATCCAAATCAAACGCATATTGATGGGCTTTGTTCAAATAGCGTTCACGCAAGCCCGAATCCTGAATGGTGCATCTCAGGTTGTTTAGGAACTGAATCGCGAAGGCAACCCCTCCCAATCGACCGTCTGCCTTTTCTTGCTCAAGAAGCCCTAAAATCCCGGCTTGTATTTTGAATTTAAATACTTGTGCATCAGCTTGGTGTGAAGTAGCATCAATGAGTTTGAAGATTGCACTGGTATTTGCAGCTAAATCTTCAAATATGTGAGGCGCGTGAGCTTGAATGTGCACGTGCGATAGATCCAATTTAATTGGATTATATACTTCTTTTGAATCGGAAATTGCATGCAAGCATGCATGTGTTCGGGAAGCAAGGGGCCACTCAAGTTGATGCGCTGTATTATTGGGGAGCAGTATGCATGCAGGATGTTTCCAATATGCGCTGCGCTCAAAAGTTTCACTGTCGCGGGCAAAATTATGCAGCATATATACTTCGGCATTCATTTCACGCCCCATGCTTTGAAATTTTTCTACTTCCTTGACCGATAATCCACCGGTGGTTGCTTCAATAAATGAATATTTTCCCGGAGTCTTTTTGTCCTCCAATAAAACGTCAAGATCATATCCAACGTTGGCGCCTTTTTGATTTTTATATTTTCCACCTTCAACTTTAAACGATGGGCCGCCTTGAAACCTGGTCGGACTTTCGATGTCATAAAAAAGTTCTGCGCCGAATGCGACCACCTGTTTATCTTCCGGTGCATCATTGGCTGCAATGAGTTCAAAAAGCGTTGTGCGCAATAAACTCCATTGTTTTTCTTCCATACACGCCACGCAGGGAGCAATGATTTTTTTAAAAAAACCGGGAACGAGTCTGAATCGTGCTTTTGCTTGCTCGAATATATTCTTCCAGGATGGCAAATCATAATGTTCTACTCTTTGGCTTAAGCCAGCATTCAAATAATCCACATGTGCTGCTTCAAGATCGCTTATGAATTGTGCATTCTCAGGGCTTACTTCTTCATAACATACGATGCATTTCTTGGGGATATTAATTTTTATCTTATTTGGATTGATTGCGCCATCAGGATAATTTCGTTGATAAATCGGCTTTTGCTGAGGAGCTGTAATGACTTTTGGAGAATCACTCGTCATTTCTATATTCTTTTCGCGCGCATAGTTTTGGATTTCTTCCGGCATGGTAAATTTTGAGTGCAGGCGGCATGCCATTGCAGTCTCGGCCTTGATTTTATGTAATCCATCAATTGCACGTTGCACAGCGGCAATTTGGCTTGGTGCACTAAATTGAAAAGACTTAAGTTTTTCAACTATCAGTTGACCTTCTGAATCTTGGGCGCAAATATCGCAATCAATCTCTAGAGGGCTCTTTTGTATAGCTTCTTTGATTTTTGAGTTCTCTGCTAAAGGGAGTTTAACTTTGCATTGGAATTCTTGAATGACATAATCCGAATGCGCCAGATCAATTGCACGCTCAAGCTCATACAGGATACTGGTCAATCCGTGCAGGCAGTGATTGCAGCAGATGCTTCTTTCTAAAGCCTCTAGCCGCTCCAAAAATCCTGGAACCGGAGCTGCTTGTTGAGTGCCGCCAAAGAGCGCAACTGATTTGCGCACAATTTCAGCCGCTTGCTCGGGTGTATAAACGTCATTATCAGTAGGCGCTAATTTGGGAATTTCGCGCAAAACTTGTGCCGCATTTGCTTGTATTTTTGCTTTTTCAAATGTTTGGAAGGAAATATTTGCACGGGCCGGATTACTGCTTTTTAATTGAAGAGCAGTATGCGGGCTTTGTTCCATCGCGCTTGCACACGTGAAAAATGTGCTAAATATGTATAATAGTTTCTTCATAGTAATAACCTCACTGAGCATCTTTATTTATTCAGTTGTTTCGTCATTATTCTTTACGTCGAACGAACCTTTTTTAAGTTCTTTCTGAGATTTTTCTTTGGTAATGAGCATAAGTTCGTTTTTTCGAGCGATTACTGCCAGACTTGCAGATTCATCCATGAGCACGCGATCGTTTGATGGATTGCTTAAGATGTGTCTTGTCATAGTGGCCAAATCATGCTTTATTATCTTCTTCTTTTTGCAATCACGTTCAATCAATACATGGCTATTGGTATTGCATTGGATTAATTCATTTTCTTCGCCAACCGCATTGATTCGTTGTTTGAACTCATACGAGCCATTTTTGTTGGGAACAAACGCCAAAAGCTGGTTACCAAGTAATACCACAAGCAGCTCGGGAAATAGCCATGCGCTTTGGCGCGAAAAATAATCGTGGCCCACTGCATGAGCTTTCAGATCAATTTTTTGTAATGCAACGCAGCCTTCATCGGTAATGGCATAAAGGGTAATTTGCATATTTGTTTGTACTGCACATATATTTTGTGCATCAAGATCTTGAACACATTTTTTTGCTTTAAAAAAATGTATGGAAAACACTGGAAATTCTTCTTCGTTTTTGAAGATAATCGCATGTGGTTCATTTGTTTTCAAATTATGAATAGTGGCGCTTGCAGGAGTGCTGATTACTCCAATGAATCGTGCATCAGCTGAAAGATCTACCGGGTTCAGCTCGCAATCTGCTGTTTGGCAGTAGGGAATCGGTTCAATGTCGGTATTTAATTCAAAATCTGATTTGCATGCATTCACAAATCGCACGAGAGGTTCTTCATCTTCCAGTGGTTCAAGTAAAACGGCACACAAGCTGCCATCAACTGATTGAATGAGCTTTGCGATGGGGCGTGCAAATGCAAGGGCTCGGATAGTTTTGGTTTCCATATCATAGCGATGTAGCGTGTTATATGCGCTCATGAGAATTTTTTGAGTGTAGGGTACAAGTGCGATATCGGTAATGGTATCTTCAAGCTTGATCTGGCATCCCACCTGAATAGTTGGTCGTGGTGCTGCTTGCGCAGGTGAATCTTGCCAATCACGCATTCCAAGTTTGATTGCGCTTTTGCGTAAACGTTGCATTGATTCCCTTTTTTCACAGGGCTGCCCGCTTTGTATGGATAATTCTTGGGTCAAGTAGGCTTTCATAGCTTGCCAGGATGCATTTTCAGGCTTTTGGTCACCTTCCATTGCCAGGCATGAACCCCCTATGAGGATTGCAAAAAAGAAGGCTCGATTGATAATGGTCATTAAATGTTTCATATAATATCGCTTTTTAATGAGTTGTTTGGATTGGTTTTACCTCTATTTTTCTCTACATTACCAGTATATGCATATCGGTAAAACTTGTCAAGCGTAATAATTTCAGTCTGAAAATAGGGGAAATGCCTATTCCTTTGTATGTTGGACAAAAGTAAGGCGCTGGTAATAGTACCTCATTTAGGGTCCCAAGGAAGTTGATAATGATCTCTAATTGATCGCGACGAACCCAAATGCAAATATTGTCCTTGCTACCTGAAACATGGAGGCTCTTCGGGTTTTTTTGGGGTTATAATTTGAAACTTTTCCAGGTTCAAAATAGCAAAGTAGGATAAACCACAGACTTGGTAACACTATCGTGGTACGATGAGGGTAGAATATAAGAAAAATTTTCTTTTGATTGGATATAGAATGCCAAAAGAATATATAGCTATGCAGGGCGATTGTTTTACGATCGAATGGTATTATGATAGTAAAGGAAAAATTCCAGCCCTGGAATACTTTGAAGGTTTATCAAATGATCAGAAGGATGCATTAGAATATATGTTCCGGGTAATGGCATTTACAGGACAAATTCGAAACAAAGAAAAATTTCGTCATGAAGGTGATCAAATATATGCCTTTAAGCCTAAACCGGATAGATTTTTATGTTTCTTTTATAAATGTGGCAAAATCATTGTGACAAATGCATTTGAGAAAAAAACTGACAAGTTACCGCCCCGCGAAAAAGATAAGGCATTAAAAGCAGAAGCTGATAATATTAAAAGATGCAAAGAGGGAACTTACTATGACGAAAAAAATCAAATCAACCAGCGATCGATACATGGAATCATTTACTCCGAAACAACGAAAAAAATTTGACGAAGGATTCAAAGAATTCGTTTTATCTGAATTGGTTCTTGCGCTCATGGAACAAGATGAAATATCGGTACGAAAATTAGCCAAACTAGCAGATATATCTCCAACTGTTGTCCAGGCAATGCGATCGGGTACCAAAAAAGATTTTACTATGCAAAGTTTTTTTAAAGTTTTAAAAGGGCTTGGATGCAAACGAGTTATGGTAGAACTGCATGGTGAACTGATTCCTATGGATATTTCACAAGGGCTACGTAAGTAAATTCAACCATTATCAAGAAAGCAAATGAATCCCCAACTGAACTACGCCGCATGCGCACGCGCCTGCATCAACCTAGTTTAATCACACTTACCTTACTCGCCTGCGCTCGTTTCTCCACCACGAAATGAACTTGAAATTGGTCTTTCATCGCATTACTTGCTCCCTATCTTGGATCCAAACAATTTTTTTATTGAGACGCGCGGTCGGCAATATTAAAGATGGGGGCTGATCGTGAAAAAAATTATGCGACTTCAAAAGCCCTTTCTCCCACAACGTGAAAAAAATCATTTTCAAATCAAAAGAGTTTGTAATATTGTTACGATTGCAATTATTGAATGTGTTGCGATGAATAATGATATCGGTTTTGATTTCGCTGCAACCTAAAGAGCATCGCTCTGCTTGGTGCAAGATAGCAGGGCGTTGAGTAATAAAACATCAGGATTTGTGCAAGATGCGACTGCTCCTATGAGCACGACGTAAATTGTATCTTTTTTAGCCGAACCTCATACCTTTTGCTATCCTGGAGAAAATTTAAAAAAAGATCTATCCAATTGGAGCATCCATGAATTCAAATCAAAAGCCCTATCTTCAAGAAGTTGCCGAAGTTATCGAATCGCAAGGCACAAACCAGGAGCAGGGCCTTTCCCATGATGAAATTGAAAAGCGCTTACGCGCCCATGGGTACAACGAATTGCCACCCGGCACAAGCGATTCTTGGTTACTCATATTCATTCACCAATTTCAAAATCCGTTAATTTATATTTTGCTTGTTGCTGCCGCCATTATTTTTGTGGTGGGCGATAGCAAACTCGATGCATTTATTATTTGTGGTGTTCTATTTTTTAACGCTATCATCGGCACGATTCAAGAAGGGCGTACCAAAAACATTATCGAAAGTTTGCGCCGGTTCATCAAAACTCAATCGGTGGTGATTCGCGATGGCAAAAAAGAAGTGATTGAAGATCGATATCTTGTGCCGGGGGACGTGATTATATTGCAAGAAGGGCAGCGAGTGCCGGCCGATGCGCGGGTTATTCTCTCGGTCAACATGAGCGTGGATGAATCGGCTCTCACGGGGGAATCCATGAGTGTTCGCAAGGGTGTTGAAAAAATCAGTGGGGAGCGCCCGGTCGCTGATCGTGAAAATATGGTCTATAAAGGCACCTACGTCATGGGCGGCCATGGCAAGGCAGTAGTAATCGGCATCGGTGTTGACACTGAAATTGGCGCCATTCATCAAACGGTTGATGAAATCAAAACAGATATTCCCCTTAAAGTAGAGCTTGAACGTTTATCCTACTTTATTTTGCTCTTTATTTTGGCTATGTGCGTGTTTTTATTGATGGTTGGTTTGCTCCACGGTAAGCCGGCTAAAGAACTTCTCGTAATGTTGACGGCCTTATTCATTTGCGTGGTACCCGAGGGGTTGCCCGTGGTACTGACACTCGTGCTCGCAAACGGAGCCTATAAAATGGCACAACGCAACGTGCTGGTGAAGAATTTGCAAGCGGTTGATGCATTAGGGCGGTGCGATGTGATTGTGATCGATAAAACAGGAACGCTGACGCGCAATGAAATGCTTGTATCGGCAGCATTTGCGGATGACAAAAGTTACCAAGTTACGGGCCAGGGGTATTATTCAGAAGGCGCTATCACCAGCGATGGCACACAAATAACTCCGGCGCATGATTCTGCATTATGGCACATGGGTATTGCCGCATCATTACTCAACACTGCAGAAATAAGTTATGTGCAAAAACTTAAAATCTTTGAAGTAAAGGGGGACCCGACCGAAGCGGCAATGTTTGTTTTTTCGCAGAAATTAGGTATTGACGCTGAGGCATTGCTGCACGAGTACCAAACGGTTTTCGAGATTCCGTTCGATCCGCAAAATCGGTTTCATGCTGGATTCTTCCGTACCCCTTCCTCCTTCGCTAAAGCTATTGAGGACAAGCAAACTTGGGATAATCCCCCAATTCTTCCCCTCAATGAGACTCGGGACAGGCTGGACGAACGGATTAAATATGTTGATCGGAATCATGCAAGTATATATATCACCGGTTCTCCTGAGTTTTTGTTAAATTTAACCGTTAGTCCCGAGTTGATTGAGGGACATTCCTTTAAAGCGGAGCTTGATGAGCTCCTCGCCCAGGGCCTTCGCGTAGTTGCCGTCGGCATGAAAGAAATACCATTAACCGATCTGCACCCCGATTGCACCGATAAACAAGAATGCCTCGAGCGGTACAAGAAAGAAATCAAAGATATCAAAATCCTTGGATTTTTGGGCATTCAAGATTCGATTCGCTCAGAAGTGCAGGGCGTGCTTGCTCAAGCGCGGCGTAGCGGCATTCGCGTCATCATGGCAACAGGAGATCATAAATCAACTGCCCTCTACGTAGCAAAAAAGGCGGGGCTGTTTGCAGAAGGCGATTTAGTGCTTGATGGGAGCGAGTTCCATCGCATGAGTGATGCTGAGGTGCTTGCACAGCTCGATAAAACGACGGTCTATTCGCGCGTTTCACCAACCGATAAACTGCGCATTATTAATCTGTTTCATATTCAGAAAAACATCGTAGCCATGACGGGCGACGGCATCAACGATGCACCATCTCTAGTCGCCGCCGATTTGGGCATTGCAATGGGCGGAATTGGCACCGAAGTGGCAAAGCAAGCAGCGGATATTGTGCTGCTGGATGATTCCTTTGTGAGCATCATGAACGGTGTGGAACAAGGGCGGCATATTTTTTACACGTTGCGGCGGGTAATTCTCTATTTCTTTACCACCAACATGGGTGAGGTCTTGATTGTCTTTTTTGCTATGTTTACTTTCTTGCCGTTGCCGTTGACTGCTCCTCAGATTTTGTGGCTGAATTTAGTAACAGACGGATTCTTGGACGTTGCACTTGCTGCCGAGCCAAAAGAGCAAGGGCTCCTTGAGAAAAGTTGGCTGCAACAAAAATTACGATTGGTTGATGCGAGCCTGCTTTACAAGATGATGTTTGTTGCGGTTCCGATGGGTGCTGTATCGTTAGGTATTTTTGCCTGGGATTTGGGGCGCGATGGCCTTGCGCATGCACGGACCATGACGCTCATCACTATGGCAATGTTCCAGTGGTTCAATGCGTGGAACTGCAGGTCCGAGCGATTATCCATTTTGCAATCGGGGTTATTTACCAACAAATGGCTCCTTGGTGCGATGGGCTTGGTGCTTGGGTTGCAGCTCTTTATTCTTCATGTGCCTTTTATGCAGTACATATTCAAAACTGTTCCACTTTCACTCGCTGATTGGGGCATTATCTTGGCCGTTACGTTCCCGATTATTTTATTGGAGGAGGGGAGGAAGTTTGCGCTCAAGTCCCTCAACCCATTCGAAAAACTCAGGGCAGGCGACTTCGACTTTCATAAATAGAATGGATGTTTACTGCTGAGCTCGTCGAAGTACCGGACGAACGGATTAGAGAGATCTTCGAATTATGGCAGTACCTATAAGGGATTTTTTTAGTTCAAAGTTAATATATTTCTTAGTTCCCGTTCGTCCCGATTTGTTGAGGGATGGCGGGATCCCCTGTAAACATTGACCATTCTGCCCAATTTGGTAAGGTATACCACATGAATATAATCAACAAAATTACAAAGGAAAATCGCATGAACAAGACACTCCATATCGTCGCCCTCTGCAGTTTAAGCGCAGTTCTCAGCAGCTACGCAGATACCAAAAACGTTCTAGCAGGTTCAAACCTTAAAATAGGCTTTGTTGACACCTTCGAAGTTATGCGTAATTGCAAATCTGGCAAAGAAGCGACCAAAGATATTCAAATGCAACAAGAAACATTGGCAAAAGAGTTGCAAGAAGAACAACAACGCGTTGCTAAAGCGATGAGTGATTTCCAGGGTAAAGGCGCCGCATTAAAACCTGAAATACGTGAAAAAGAAGAAAAGAAAATCGTCAACATGCGTCGTAGCTTGGAAAGCAAAGCGCAAGAATACGAAGAAGATTTGAAAATTACTATGCAACGCATTTCTGAGCGTATCGCTAAGGAAGTTGATGAAGGCGTTATTGCAATGGCACAAGCGAGCAGCTTTGATGCGATGGTTGATAAAATGACCGGCCGCGTTATTTATACCAAGGCGGAGTTTGATGTTACTGAAGCGGTAACCAAACAAGTTGATAAGAAAGCTAATGCACCTGTTGCAGCAACAAAAGTTACTCAAACTTCTGTTCCGGCGAAGACAAAGAATTCATAAAAAGCAGTTTATTTTGAATTAAAAATTACGGCCAGCGGATAACATCCCCTGGCCGTTTTTTCTAAAGAGAGTATTATGGCACCAATTTTAATTTCCCTAACCCCCACTCCGCTGGCTGAATCTGTCGCTCGCCTTTTGCACACGAACTTACTCGTGGCGCCATTGCATCGATTTGCCGATTCGGAGTGCAATGTCGCCCTTGCTGATTCAGATCAATTTCGTGGCCAGGACGTGCATATTTTTCAATCCACAGGCGCGCCGGTAAATGATACTGTGCTTGGTGTAGCTTTTTTGGCTCAGCAACTCAAGCAAGCCGGCGCGAGCAAAGTTACGTTGATCAGCCCGTATTTTGGATATTCGCGTCAGGAAAAAAGCAGTATTTCAGCGTTTCCTGGATCCGTAGCAATAATTGCCAAGTTGCTTGAATCGGCCGGTATTGATGAATTGATCACCGTTGAATTGCATGATCCATTGGTGAAAAGTTTTTTTACTATTCCTGTGCATGAACTTTCGCTCAATGATACAATTGCCCAGCAGATCAAATGGCACTTCGGTTCGCGTACAGATGTGTGCTTGATTGCGCCGGATAAAGGGGCGCATGAACGAATTGCCAAAATCGCCTTGCTGGTGGGTGCTGGCATCTTGGTATTCAGCAAAGAACGGTATGCTGCTGATAAAACGCGTGTGGTTGGTGTCGCAGGTACGTGTGTGGGAAAAACGGCAATTTTGATTGATGATATCATCGATACGGCTGGTACGGCGATCAATGTGGCAGAGGCGCTCAATGATATGAAACAGTTTCACGAGATAGTCGGCTATTTTGTTCACCCAGTGTTTTCCGGTGATGCGCTAGATCGCATTGAAAAGAGCCCGTTCACACAAATTTTTGTAGCCAACACATTGCCGGTGGTGGGTGAGGGTCGTAAGGTTTTATCGTTTGATATCAGTGCGGTATTGGCGGAGTTTATTTGGAAAGTGTCTTCAGATTAGGGTAATTTCCCAGATTAAGAATTGGTTTTTGAGAAAGAATTTTTATAATCCGTTCGTTCCATCTACGTCTATCCGGGCCTTCAGGCTCGGCAGACTACGCCGGACACGCCCGAGTTTGCCTGCCCCGAAGTATTGAGGGGAGGGACATGCCTAAAAAAAAATAGGAAAAAAAATACATTATTTCGAATTTGGAATGTCCCTCCCTTCGATGAATTCAGGGCAGGCAAATACTTCGACAAACTATCGAAGGGACGCTCTGCTGAGCCTGTCAAAGTATTCGAGACGAACGGAAAGGGTTTGTTTGGAGAAACGGCGAAAGCATGTTATTTTGAACATGAAATACATAAAACCGTCATCCTAAACTTAAAGTTCTGTAGGAGATGCCTATGTTCAAAATCCGTCTGTTTCATCTAGCCCATATCGCCATTCTGTTCCTCGCCGCCATCACACTTCCCAATTGCATCCATAGCTTCCGAATTTCCCCCGAGCGGGCGATAAACCATGCACTTGATGTGGTAGAAGATGTGAATAACCAATTCGGTGCTGCGCTCGAAATTGTTCCTGCCCTTCGTGGCTCGCAGAGCGAAGTAGGGGTGGATGTGCCTGAATCAAAAAAAGGCGCGGAGCTCCAATCACATGTGATCATGACCATGCAAGAAATAGGCATCAATTCAAAAGGCTATTTTGACTGGCTCCTCGACGTTGATCATGCATATGAGCTCTATCCATTTGTTTATTATCAAAAGATGGTGGATGCATACGTCGAACGGTTGGTGAAAGCACAAAAGAACCTTATTGCCTGCAAATATCAGGAAAACACCGGGCGCAGGGTGCGCGATCGGATTGCAGATCTCGAAGATGAAATCAGCTCTCTGATTTACCAGCTCAAAGGGTTGCGTAGGTTTGTTGTTTCGCATGAGCGGTACTGGGCCGAAAAAGAAAAATTAGAAAAACGTGAACATAATCGACGCGAGTTGTTGCTCAAGCAGGAGCGCAATGCGATTGAGCGGGAAAAGCTTTACCTCGAGCGGGAGAAGCAGAAGAAAAAGCGCAAATCCCAGAATGTCGCATACAACGTCTATGACGTAACAGTGGTGGAGTATTACGACTAGTCCGTCATTTTACAAAAATGAGGGATGATTGATTTTTACTCATTTGCCCGTAGACTGAATTAAAAAAATAGGGATTTTCATGCAACAAGAAAACCGAACAATCAAAGCAATTATTGGCCTGGGAAACCCCGGGCCTAAATATTATAAAACCCGCCATTCAATTGGCTTTCGCGTTCTTGATGAACTTGCAACACGCCACGGCGCACATTGGCGTTCCGATACACTAGCCGAAACAGCTCAAATTATGATCGGCGAACACAAAATCATTTTGATCAAACCCCAAACATTCATGAACACATCAGGCAGAGTTATTCCGGCACTCGCCAAGCAGGGCATTAAAGCACCAGAAATTTTGGTGGTGCATGATGAGCTAGAAAAACCATTTGGTGCATTGGCATTCAAAGTTGGGGGGAGCCATCGGGGGCACAATGGCCTCAGGTCGATCATCGAAATTGGTGGGGCGGATTTTGAGCGATTACGATTTGGCATCGGGCGGCCAGAAAATAAAGAGGATGTGGGTACCTATGTTCTTGAAAAGTTTGATGAACCAGAAGAAAAGGTTGAGCAGTTGATAATGCAAGCAGCAGATATGATCGAGAAGCAATGTGCACAATAAAAAAATGTTCATTGTGAAAAAAATTCTATTGATTGGCTTAATGATTACGCCAGCCTTGCGGGGAATGGAATCCCTCGATGTAACTTGGGACAGGGAGGTGCCGATCAAAAAACCCGAGGCTCAAGTAACGTTATCTTATGTTTGTCAGTGGCATGAGTGGCGATTGCGCACAATTAATGCCAGGCGTCAAGAATTAATGATCCAATTGAATGCAAGCATGGAAAAAAAGAATGGTATTTCAGATGCTATAAAGAATCTGGCAT